>Ga0163146_10004142_pt1 | contig 17948 bp, 14 predicted proteins | sample OliLakLV19MP7G1_FD_148648 | JGI IMG/M metagenome (GOLD analysis project Ga0163146, IMG submission 148648) | Freshwater microbial mat bacterial communities from Lake Vanda, McMurdo Dry Valleys, Antarctica - Oligotrophic Lake LV.19.MP7.G1 | ecosystem: Environmental > Aquatic > Freshwater > Lake >...
TGAGAGGGACGCCATGCCGTTTCCTAAGAGTCGGCCGTGCATAGAATTTTATTCACTACGCGCAAACTCAAGCGGGCATGGCAGTTGAAGACGAGGTGCGGTGCAGAGGAGGTGAAAACGGTAGCGGAAAATCTGGCGGGACTTAGAACAACTTAGTTTTGACCTGTGGCGAAAGTGACGGCGCGAGGGCGCCGGGGGGTGAGTTGTGTCTGCTTACGACTGGCTGCGATCAGCTGATTCTGTGCATAATTTAGGTGTCAGATTGGCTGTCAAAATGTCCTGATGTTGTGGACGACTTGGGCTAAAGTACTCACGGCGATGCGGCAGGAGTTATGGTCCATCGTCTACAGGACGGAAGGTGAAGTGGAACAGGCCGCATTCTGTCTCAATCGTCGGCTAACTGAACACAATCCGGGACATCGTGCATTCTGTCCAGTTTGCCCGTAACACAGGCGCAACCCCTCTAAACATCTGTTGCACCTTATTGCGTTTGGATCGAAACAAATTGCCGCCACGGTGGCCGCAGCCTGCTCGTTTGTGAGCGCGATAACAACAGCGCCGCCTGCGCTGTCTGCCGAAAAGAGGTACTGCTCTCCGACCGCATGTTCCGCATCGTCGTGCGTGCGAAAGAAATCCGCGCCGCCATCATCCTCGGCGATTGGAAACAGATCGCCGAGAAGTCGTGGCGGCGCGGAAATCAATTACCGGTCCTGCAGCGCCAGGAACCCAAACGGCGTTCCGCCGCCCGTCGTATCAACCGCGATTACCGTCCAAGCCGAACCGGCTGGAAACGTTAGCCGGCCACTCTCAATAGCGATGGTCTTGGTGCCCGCCGGGGTCACGCGAGCCATATAGCCAACATTGGGACGCAGCGCCAAGTAGCCTGAAGCCGCGGCAAACGGAACGCCCGTCAACGCCGCATCGCGTTTCACCAGCGTCTGGTAAGGCGCCCCAACGTAGACGTCCACTCCGGGCGCACTGGGCGCTCCGTGCACCACCCGAACATAGGCATTTGTCATTTCGTTGGGAATATTGTCGGCCAGCACCAGCAGCCGCAGCCCGGGCGTTTTCGCAGCAAATCCGGCAGCAATCACCGTCAACGTAGTACCGGGTGTAAGGGTCGCATTCAGTTCGGCCACCTTGGTCTGCGTTCCAGCAACAAAGACCTGGAAAATGCGTTGTCCAGCGGGCAGTTCGACGTAGTCGGTCGCTCCGCGATAGGCAATGTTATCAAGGGCGACAGCGCCATCGACGTAGATGTCGACGGACGGCGCGTCCGGGCTCGCATGCACCACGCGAACCCGCGCGGAAGGCGCTTGGGCAAACGTCAAGCCAGCAAAAAGCATCGCGGTCGCAGCTATTTGCATGAGGAACTTCTTCATGGGTCTTTTCTCTCCGTTTTGATTTTGTATGACTCCACGGTCAGCACAGGTCACACGGCATAACAGATAATCCCCACGCACCCCTTGGCATCAATTTATTTTCGCGATTTCAATAGCAAAAAAGCGGGCTCAGAAGCTCTATCCAAATGGCTTGTTTTCTGGCATTCTGCTGCCATCGCGCGGGATCCACCTCAAATGCCCAAATCAAAGCGCCAAAGACCAGGGCCGCGAAACGGGGCTTTGGCGTTGCCGTCCGCCGGCGCCACGTTAAACGGCGGGCCGCGAAGATTGCCCCAAATAGCAACGAAGCCGCCAGCGCGAATCGATAATTGCCCAACGTGATCACTGCTAACTGCAGCGCCAGCGCGGCCGCAATCATCCAGCCCAGTCCCCGATCCCAGCCCGCCAGGAGGTCGAACATCCGGGGTTCGTCCGGCCGCCCAATCAACCGTGCGGCCGCCGGAGCCAGCAGCACCGCCGCCAGCACAAACAGGGGGCGCGCGCAGCGTCGATCAGGGACAACGGACCAACCCATGAGACTAACGCGGCCGCCTGCAAAACGGCCTTTTCGAAGGACCGCGACGCCGCCATCCCGATAACGAAGGTGAGAAGCACCACCGGCAGTGAGACGACCAGAATCGCCACCATCGGCCCATGCAACATCGCGAGCGCATCGGCCTTGTCCCGCAACAGGAACGGCCAAAGTTTCGACAGCACCAACGAGGACACTGCCGCCGCGCCTAACGCAAGTGCGACTGAATAAAACATTGGCTTCGCCAAGGGATCGGACACCGCGCCCGATGACTTGGTTCCGTGATAAAGTAAGCGCTTTATGAAGCGGAAACTCCTCGTTCTCGGCATGGTGTCTGCTGCCGCCGTACTCCTTATGGCGCAGGCACAGAAAAAGAAAGGGGACGCCGGCCGATGGAATCAACCGGTCGGCTATTCGGACACGCCGGTCATTCCCGAGCAGAAGTGGAAAGTCCACGACATCGCGCGCCCTATTCCGCGCCAGGTGACGCCCGGCGCGCTGCCGATGAATCCGCCGTCCGACGCCATCGTCCTGCTCGACGGGAAGAAGCTGGATCATTGGACATTCAATGGCAAACGCGGACAACCGCCGGCGCAGTGGAAATTGGGAAACGGCTACATGCAGGTTGCCAACAGTGCCGGTGACGCTGTCACCAAAGAGAAATTCGGCGACATGCAGCTTCACTTCGAATGGGCCTCGCCGGAAGAGATTGTTGGCAACTCGCAGATGCGCGGCAACAGCGGCATCATCATAATGAGCCGCTACGAAATCCAGGTCCTCGATAGCTGGGACAACCCCACTTACGCCGACGGCCAGGCCGGCGCCATTTACGGGCAGTGGTCGCCGCTGGTGAACGCCATCAAGAAGCGCGGCGACTGGAACTACTACGAAATCTTCTGGGAAGCCCCGAAGTTCGAAGGCGACAAGCTCGTCAAGAATCCCTACGTCACAGTGATGCACAACGGCGTGCTGCTCCACCATCACCAGAAAGTCGTAGCGCCGATGGCCCATCGCTTGCCGGGCCACCGGGAACGAATGTACTTGGCACACCGGATGTTCAGCATGGCGTGGTATTCCGTTGCCGTGAACCGTTTGCATTTGTCGCAGTCGCAGCGACCCTGGTCGGCGGACTGCATGCTCACGCCGTCAATCGGAAAGCGCGTGAAGACGTAGTCGATTACCTTGCGCATCCACTCCCAGGACTCTTCTTCGCTGCCGCACATCGCCCGTTTTTTGGCGGTCTTGGCCAGATGTGGGTTTGCCTTGAGAATTTCTTGAAATCCCCAGGAATAAACACCTAAACCAGAAACGATACGAATGCCGTTCGCCCGGGCGCCGGAGATCAGCTTCTCTACCAGCATTGCCCGTTCCGGCGTCACGGCGCTCCTGATATCCACCGGCCAGGACTGGCTTACATAAAGGCCCCAGATGCAAAGATCCTCGAAGCCCAACTGCTTCATCAGCCGGAACGTTGCGCGGTAGTCCCTCAGCAACGGCTCGTCGAGCCGCATGGAAGGCCACTCCGCGTAGGTATCGGCGAAGGTCGCCAAGTCGGTGATCCAGCCGAGGTAGCCCCGGTATTGAAAACCTTTGCCGGGCGCCGCCGGAAGCGGTAGGGCGGCGGAAGCCGCAGCCGAGAGAAAGTTCCGCCGGTTCATAAGAAAAGCGCCGGCCTCGTTGGAAAACGAGGCCGGCGAGTGGTGATTAGAAGTAGAACTTCAAGGCGAACTGGCCGATGCGCGGGTCGCGTGCGCTGAAGATGCGGCCGCCGAGGTTGCGGAGTTCGATGTTGCTGTTCGGGTTGTTGAACTGGGTGTTATTCATCACGTTGAAGAACTCGGTGCGGAACTGGAAGAAGACGCCTTCGCGGATATAGAAGTTCTTCGAGATGGAGAAGTCCAGATTGTTGATGCCGGGGCCGCGGATGATGTTGCGGCCGGCGTTGCCCGGCGTGAAGGGCTGCGGGACACGGAAATCGTCGATGTTGAAGCAACGTTCAGCCGTGCACTTGTCCACTTTACCGGTGCCAATCGCGTCAGCCCTGCGGGCGTAGGCGAAGCCGATGTTATGCGGGTCGCTGGCGATAACCGGCGTGAACGGGAAACCGCCCTGCGCGGTGTAGATCCCGCCGAGTTGCCAGCCGCCAAGGACGAGTTCGCCAAGCTTCGGCATGCTCGTGAGGAACGAGCGCCCCTTGCCAAAGGGCAGGTCCCAGCCGTAGCTGAAAACGAACCGCTGGCCGACGTCCAGACTGGAACGGCCGCGCATAGTGCGGAGGTTGAACGGGTTGTCGGCGCCTTCGCCGCCGCCCTGATCGTTGGTCGAGCCGTCGATGGACTTGCTCCAGGCGTACGCGGCCAGGAAGCTGATGCCTTTCGAAAAGCGTTTCTCGGCTTTGACTTCGAGGGCGTTGTAGTTGCCGTTGTCCCGGGCGTCGTAGTAGGTGCCCGTACCAAACTGGGGCAGGGGCCGGCGCTGCTGGAACGGTCGGGTATCGGTCGAACTGATACGGGGGAGATTCGTGGGGAGATAGCGCTCAAGATAGGTGGACTTGTTCCCAACATAGGCTACTTCGAGAGAAAAATCGCGGAAGAGTTCGCGCTGGATAGCGAAGTTCCACTGGTACATCGTGGGCGTCTTGATATTGGGGTTGACGCCGAAGGTGAGTGGCGTGGTGAAGTTAGCGTTCGAGCTGAAGGGTTCAAAGAAGCCACGAACATCGAGAGTGGGCAGGCCATTCACAGTGGGCTGTTGTTTGGACTCGTCGACGATGAAAGGCACGTTGATGATGGGGACGCTAGCGGCATTGTTGCCGCTGGTCATCATATAAAAAATCCCCGCGCCCGCGCGGACGACGGTCTTGTTGTTGCCGAAGGGCCGCCAGGCGAGACCGATGCGAGGGGCGATATCGTTGAACCGGTTGTTGATGAGTTTATTGGGCAGGCCAACGTCGGTGGCTTTATCGATGAGGTTCTGGAAGCGGGGGAACGCGAAGCGGGCCACCTGTTGGGAAACGGTATTGATCTGTCCGTTGAAGGTGGTGGCCGCCCAGCGCCCGGTATCGAAGTTGAACGAAGCCCCCTGGCCCAGCATGGGTGTAGGCGCAAGGTTTAGCTCGTAGCGAACGCCGGCATTAAGGGTCAGGTTGCGAGCGATTTTCCAATCGTCCTGCACAAAAAAGTGCCAACGAGTCTCGTAAAAGCCAAACAGGTTGCGAGGGAAGCTGCGGGAGCCGTTCACCGGATAGCCGGTAAGGAAGTCCGCGAAACCATTGCCGGTGTAGCCGCCATTGAAGCTAAAAGCGCCGCGGGAGTTGGCGGAGTTGGTGGAGGTGATTCGATAGTCCCGCAAGTCCGCGCCGACTTTGATCGTATGAGCGCCGCGGATGAACGACATGGTATTGACGATCTGATAAGAGTTGGTCGGATTGACAAGCGGCTGGAATGCGTTGCCGGGGATGCCCTGGAAGCCCGTAATGCCCAAGGTAGGGAAGCCGGGGAAGTTCTGGCTGGTTTCTTCAAAGCCGCGGATGCCGGAAAGAACCGTTTGGTTCGTTCCAAGGCCCTGGTTGATATTGGCGTTATGGAGACGGGTATAGCCCAAGCGGAGTTCGTTCAGCGTGGTGGGGTTGAAGATGTGGGTTTGGCTCAGCACGAGATTTTGGACGCGCTGCCGTTGGTTGGTGCCGCCCACCTGCGGGAAAGGACCGGGGATGAAATTCTGGAGATGGTTGATGCTGTAGCGAACGGCGAAAGTGTCCTTAGGGCTGAGGACGTGGTCGTAGCGGGCGTTGCCTTGGTCGGCGTCGCTCTGGAACGGGGCGGCGTAGACGAACGTCCCTTGCACTGTGTTGGGCAAGGGCACGAACTGTTGGAAATAGTTGGTGGCCGGATTAATGCGACTGGTGGGGATGATGTTGCCGGGGAAGGCAACGCCGGTAAGCGGGTCGCGTATGGGCGTGGCGATGCTCGAGAAATCGCCACGGCGGAGGGGTTCTGGAGCGACGACTACATTGGTCGTGCGGCCTTGGCGGATGCGGGTCCCTTCGTAGTTGAGGAAGAAGAAGCTCTTATCCTTGCCATTAAAGAGTTTGGGGATCACGAGGGGCCCGCCGAAGGCGAAGCCGAACTGGTTCTGCCGATAGCTGGCTTTTCGGGGAATGAAGAAGTTGCGGGCGTCGAGTTTGTCGTTGCGGAGGAACTCGAAGAGGGTGCCGTGGTACTGATTGGTTCCGGATTTGATTGTGGCGCTGAGGACGGCGTTTCCGCGTCCATATTCGGCGGAGAAGGAGTTGGCCATGACTTTGAACTCCAGCAGAGCGTCAACCGACGGCCGAAGCGCTACGCCATCGAAAAGCTGCTCGTTGATGCTAATGCCATCAAGGAGGAACTCTGTTTTACTTTGGCGGCCGCCGCTGACGGCGACGGTGGTGGCGCCGGTGAGACCGGCAGTGCCGATGACAGCGTTGGGAAGGAGCGCGGCGAGCTGGACGAAGTTGCGGCCGTTGAGCGGCAGGTCGACGATCCGTTGATTGCCGATGACCTGGCCGATGGAGCCGCTTTCGGTGTTGACGATGGGGGCTGACTCGACGACGGAGATCGTGTCGGAGACACTGCCAACCCGCAGGGTGACGTCGATGCGGGCGCGCTGGTCCATCTGGAGGACGAGGCCCTTGATCTCATGCGTCTGGAAGCCCTCGCGGGTGACGGTGAGGGTGTAGCTGCCGGTAGTGGGGAGCAGCGGGAGTTCGTAGTCGCCGGTCTCGGTGGCGCGTGTTGCGCGCTCGACGCCGGTGGAAATGTTCTTGACGCGGACGCCAGCTCCGCTAACGACGGCGCCGCTGGGGTCTAAGACGCGACCGACGATGGTGGCGGTGGGTTGAGGCCATATTGAACTGGATAGAGCGAGAAAAATCAGCACACGGCTGAAAGTTTGCATAAAAAACTCCTTGATGTGGGCGTCCAGACACTTCTCCGGGGTTTGCAAACGAAGGCAACAACTGAGTTTCGCCTGCGTGACACGGCGCTGTTAGTGTTAGGAACATTAGGACTTCCCGCGCTCCCGGCTTCGGTGACCTGTTAGGGCAATGCTAGTGCTATTCAACTTTCCCGATCCAGAGCTGTCCAGTAGGCTGAACGCTATCCAGACACGCTGGCATTATTAAATAACACGTATTACCGGTAACATGTCTACAATGAAGCCATCAAGATATTTTTGGGCTTGCTGGCCTGCTTCCGGCGGAATACCATCAAATTGAAGTAATTGCAGGTTTAATGTCTTCCTCAACAGAGTCCAAGAGCCTCACCCAAGAAGTGAAACGAAGCCTGCTCGGCTGGCTGCGAGAGGGCAAGTATCCACCTGGCAGCCGGTTGCCTTCCGTCCAGGAGCTGGTCGCCCAGCTCAACGTTAGCCGGACTGTCGTCCGCGAAGCGCTCCACTCGCTAGCCGGAATGAACCTGATCCAAATGCGCCCGGGGATGGGTTGCTTCGTCAATCAACTTTCGAGCGATATCGTCTTTAACGCCGACGTTTTTTCGTCATTGCTAGGCATGGATGCCATCGTGGAAGTGGTTGCCGCACGCCGCCTGATTGAAGGCGGCGTGGCGCGCGAAGTGGCTTTATCGGCCACCGAAGAGGATTTCGAAGACATCGAAGAAGCGCTACGGCAGATCAAACGCGCCGTCCACCGGGACCGGCCCATGTACTCCGCCACACCCGAATTCCACGTCGCCGTCGCCCGGGCAACTCACAACAAAGTTCTCGAAAAAGTCGTTTTGTCGTTCAACTTGTTGATGGCCGCGGGCGGTGCGCTCATCGAGCGGCACAACCCCGACCGGAAATACCGCGTGGATGAGTACGAGTCGCATCGGATGCTTTTCGAAGTGATCCGGTCCGGAGATCCCGACCGGGCTCAAAGAGCGATGGAGGAACACATCGGGCAAACGCTAACGGCGCTGCTAGAGATCTCCTCGCGGCCTCTCGCCGGGGACGCCGGTCTTTCCGTCCACCCTGATGGACGACTCGAGGAATCGCCAATCGACGGCCCATACACTTCTCTCAGGAATGAAACCCTCCTATAAATGGCCGGCGGTACTCGGGGCACTCGCGGCCTCTTGCGGCGTTTATGCCGCCGCGCCGGAGCCGCCTCCGGAGCCCCGGATCACCAGTATTTTTCCGTTCGCAGGCGAAGTGGGGAAGCCGTTTGAAGCAGAGGTTCGCGGCCGCAATCTGAAGGGGGCAAGGTCGCTTTGGTTTGACGGCGGAAGCGTGCAGGCGCGCATCTTGCGGGTAGAGGATGCAACCGCTCCCGATGAAATCCTGCACGTTTCATTGACGGTTCACGCCGCTCCTAAATCCTTCCGCGTGGTTACGCCCGCCGGCGTTTCGAACGCCCTCAACGTGCGAGTCTCTCCGGTTCCTGTCTTCGCGGATCGAACGCTTTCCCGGGTCCCCGCCGTCCTTTTCGGCCGCATCGCTCAACCCGGCGACGTCAATACGTACCCTATCACCGTGCAAGGGGGCCAGACCCTGAGTTTCGACGTCCAATCGGGCTTTCGCGGGCTCGATCCAATCATCACGATTGCCCAACGCTCCGGCAGTTGGTTTGACCCGGATCGCATCAACCCCATCGCCGCCAACGACGATCCATTATTTTTTCCCGGCCTGTCTACCGATGCTCATCTGGTCCACCGCTTCACAAAGGCCGGCGAGTACCTTGTCCGGATCTCCTCGTTCTCCGGCCAGGGCGGGCCGGACCATGGATATCAATTGACTGTCGCTCCCGGCGAATCGCCCGCTCCGGACCTTCACCCCCGTTGGACCGATCTTTGGGACGAGCGCCAATTTACGCGCCGGATGAGCAACGACTGGATCAGCCAGCTTGCCGCTCGCGGCGCGGATACTCCCGCCGCCCGGCCGCCCGAGTCCTATCGGGCGGCCAAAGAATCTTCCGGAACCCTTCCCGTATTTACGCCTCCGGGGATGGTGGAAGGCCGCATTGAGCACCCCGGCGAAACGCATCTGATTCAATTGAAGATCGACCAGGCGCAAGGCCTCGCCATCGAGATCGAAACGCCGGAAGCCACGATGCCGCGGTTCAACCCGATCGTTCGGCTGACTGAGCCCGGCGGCAATGAAGTGGTCACCAATGTCTACACCAAGCTGAATAACAACGGGCTTTACATGATGAAAATGATTCAGGCAAAGACCGTGTTTTCTTTGTCCGCTCCCGGCATTTACACGCTGGAAATTCGCGACATCACCACGGATCGCGGAGGCGCTGATTTCCGCTATCGCGTGCTGGTGCGCCCCCAGATACCGCACGCCGGTAAGGTGGTGACTGCCGTCGATCACATCAATCTGAGCGCCGGTGAAACTCGTACGCTTACCGTCACCCTCGATCGCGAAGAAGATTTCGGCGGCGTCGTGGCGTTATTGGTCGACAATCTGCCCCCCGGCGTCACCGCCATTCCCGCGATGGACAAGCCTGAGGAACGTCCGCCCCTGCCCAACGGCGGCAAGCTGGAGCGATACACGCCCAAGCCGCAGACTGCTTCCCTGCTGCTGGTGGCGTCGGCTAACGCGGCCCCGTCTGACCAGCCCGTGAAAATTCGCCTCAGCGCCCGGCCGATCGTGAAAGGCCAATGGAAAGACGCGATTCCCGTCGCCGAGATTCCCATGATGCTCATCGCGCGGAGGCCGCTATGAAATCCATCTTCATCGCCGCCGGTTTCCTCTCGCTAATGGCCGCGGAAAAGCCGGAGTCCATTCGGATTGAACCGGCTAGCCGTATCCTGCGCGGCGAGGGCGCTTCGCAGCAATTGCTGGTGCTCGGCCGTTACGCCGACGGCCTCGAACGGGATTTAACCGCCACTGCGAAATGGACTCTGTCCGATAGCCGGCTTGGATCCATTGACGCCTCCAGCAGGCTGGCCGCGCTGAAAGACGGAAATCTGGTGCTGACGGCTTCGCTCGAAGGCAAATCGGCGCGGGCCGCCTTCGACATTGCCGAAGCCAGCGCCGCCAGGGACTTCGAATTCGCCCGGGATATTGGCAACCTTCTTACGCGGCAGGGGTGCAATGGGTCCGCCTGCCACGGCGGGGTGAAGGGTCGCGGCGGGCTCAAGCTGTCTCCGGGCGTGCTGAACCCGAAGGACGATTACGAATGGATTGTGAAGGGCGGCGGGTATCAGGTGCTCACCGCTGAGGTCAAGGGCGCTCGCGTACCGCGCATCGACGCCAACGATCCGGCGAAAAGCCTGATCCTGTTGAAAGCCACTCAGTCCGTAGCGCACGGCGGCGGCCGCCGTTTCGTGGTAGGCTCTCCCGCATACCAGGCCATCCTGAAATGGGTGAAGAATGGCGCGCCTTACGGCCCCGAAGGCAGCCGCGAAAACCGCGTCGTCAAACTCGACGTCTTTCCCTCCATCGTCACGCTCGAAAACGGCGGCGAGCACCGGCTACTGATCACCGCTCATTTCGCTGATGGCCGCAGGGAAGACTTCACGGGCCAATCGCTCTGCGCCGCGAATGATAAGTCCGTGGCTACAGTCTCGAACTGCATTGTGAAGGCAGGCCGCTCGGGCGAAACGTCGGTGCTCGTCCGCGCCGCAGGCATGGCCGCCAGCGCCATCGTCGGCGTCGTCGGTCCTGTGCTCACTTCCCAGGCTAAGCCCGTTGAAGTGAATTATATCGATCGGTTCGTTTTTGAGAAACTCCGCCGTTTCCGCATCCCTCCCTCGGCGCTCTCCTCGGACGAAGAGTTCCTGCGGCGCCTCTGCCTGGACCTCACCGGCACCCTTCCTCCGCCGGGCCGCACCCGGGAGTTCCTTACGAGCCAGGATCCGGCGAAACGAACCAAGCTCGTTGATGCCCTCATGGCGTCCCCGGAGTTTGTGGATTACTGGACCTATCGCTTCGATGATCTTTTCCGTGTCGGCGTCTTCCCTAACGGAATCAACGCCAAGTGGAGCCAGATGTACGCCGATTGGGTCCGCGAGAGCATCGCCTCCAATAAGCCTTACGACCAGATGGCCCGCGAGCGCATCGCCGCCCAAGGCTATGACGGCCCCACCCGTCACTACCTGCCCTACGACGTGATTGGCCCCGCGGGCGAGACGATGGCGGAGGAGGTCCGCGTCTTTTTTGGCCGCCGCCTGGACTGCGCCCAATGTCACAACCATCCGTACGAGGCGTGGAGCCAGGATCAATTTTGGGGCCTTGCGGCGTTCTATAGCCGCATGTTCAAGATGGGCGACACCGGCGCCGAATACGTCATCTTCGATCACCCCGCCGGCGAAGCCATGGGCAACGGCGATGTCAACGGCTCCATCAAGCTGCTGCATCCACGCACAAAGGTGGATCTGAAACCCACGCTGCTCGACGGAACGGTAATTCCGCCCGCCGATCGCGTCAACCCCCGTAAGGCGCTCGCCGAGTGGATGGTCGCGCACCCCTATTTCGCGGAAGCCGCCGCCAATCGGATCTGGAGCTACTTGTTCGGCCGCGGCCTGGTAGATCCCGTGGACGATTTCCGCTCCACCAACCCGCCAACGCATCCTGAGCTGCTTGAGAAGCTGGCCGCGGACTTCCGCGCTCACGACCATGACCTGCGCCATTTGGTGAAGACCATTGTGCTGTCTCGCACCTACCAGTTGAGCGGCCGTACCTTGGCCGCCAATCGGGAAGACCGCGCCAACTACTCGCACGCCAACCCGAAACCGCTCGACGCCGAAGTGATGCTCGATGCCATTGGCAGCGTCACCGGCGTGCCGGAGACTTTCTCCACGGGACTGGCCGGCAAAGGAAAGTCGAACGGCAATGCGCCCGTCGGCACCCGCGCCATCACCATTCGCCAGCCTGATCTTTACTACTCGCGTTTTCTCGATATTTATGGACGGCCCAACCGTCTTACCCTGCCGGAACGCAGCGGAAAAGCAAACTTGGGCGAAGCATTGCACATGCTGGCCGGCTCAGCCTACCAGGAGAAGTTGGCCGCCCCTGGCAGCCGTCTGCAACGCCTGTTGACTGAGGCCCGCACCGACCAGGAGATTGTCGAAACCTTCTACCTCGCGGCGTATTCCCGGTTCCCTGAGCGCGAAGAACTCGCTACCATCAAGGCATTGATCGCCGCGCGGCCGAACCGCGAAGAAGCACTGCAGGATTTTGTGTGGGCTATTCTTTGCTCCCGCGAGTTCGCTGAAAACCATTAGTCCAAAAACCATCAACTAAGAAGCTCGATCATGAATCCTCATCATCATCCCCGCGCCGGCCGGCGCGACTTCCTCAAAGCCGGATCGCTCGGCTTCCTTGGCCTTAATCTGCCCCAACTCCTCCGCGCGGCGGCGGAATCCGGAAAACCGGGCAAAGCGCAGTCCTGCATTCTGCTCTGGCTTGAAGGCGGACCCAGCCAGATCGACACCTGGGACCCCAAGACCAACTCCGCTTTCAAACCCATCTCCACCAAAGTCGCCGGAATTCAGATCTCGGAACTCCTCCCCAATGTCGCCAAACGCATGGACAAAATCTCCCTGGTGCGATCAATGCACACCATGGGTTCGGACCATCCGCAGGGCACGCATTACGCCATCACCGGGCATGAAGTGAATCCGGCGATGCACTTCCCCAGTCTGGGTTCCATCATTGCCAAAGAGACCAGCCAGCGCAATGGCGTCCCCTCGCATGTACTGGTTCCCCAGTGGGAAAGGGCGCGCCAGTACGAAGAGTATTTCCGCTCCGGCTTCCTCGGCCCCGAAGTGGACCCCATGGCGGTGCCGGACCCCAGCGTCCCTGGCTTTCAAGTGGCGGATCTAAGCCTGCCGAAAACCTTCTCCCCCCTGGCCGTGGAAGGCCGGCAGGCTTTTCTCAAAGCGGTCGATAGCCGATACCGGGCGGCCTACGCCGGCGCGGAACATGCCAATATGGACGGATTCACCGCCCAGGCGTGGAAAATGCTGCTCAATCCGGCGGTCCGCAATGCCTTCGATCTGTCGAAGGAACCGGACAGTTTGAAGGATAAGTACGGCCGCGACACCTTTGGCCAGAGTGCGCTGCTGGCTCGGCGGTTGGTCGAATCCGGCACGCGATTCGTCACCGCGGCGGGCTTTCACTCGAACTCCTGGGACACCCACGCCAAGAACGACCAAGGCCATCGCGACCGGCTTTGTCCGGTGCTGGATCGAACGCTTTCCGCGTTGCTCGACGATCTCGAACAACGCGGCTTGCTGGAAAGCACGGTGGTCGTCGCGATGGGAGAGTTCGGCCGGACGCCCTTCGTCAACCCCGACCTCGGCCGCGATCACTGGCCCACCTGCTGGTCCCTCGCCATCGGCGGCGGCGGCATCAGGGGCGGTCAAGTGGTCGGCTCCAGCGATGAGACCGGAGCCAAAATCACCAGCCGCGCCACCAGTATGGGGGACATCTTCGCCACCATCTACAAGGCCTTCGGAATCGACTGGACGAAGGAGTACGATACGCCCATCGGCCGCCCCATCAAGATCGCCAATTCGCTTGAAGATCAGACCGGCGAGCCGATTGCGGAATTGCTTTGAGGCCGGAGTGGGCGCTGATCGCTTATCTCTGGGTTGCCTACGCCCTCAACCATGCGGACCGCCAAGTCGTCTACACCTTGCTTCCCGCGCTGCAACAAACCTTTGGCTTTAGCGATGCCATGCTCGGGCTCACTGGAGCGCTCTTCCTTTGGGTCTACGGCGCGTTCTCGCCCATCGCCGGCATCCTGGGCGACCGCTTCTCCCGCGTCAAATTGGTAGTCGGCAGCCTGGTGGTTTGGAGCGCCTTCACCATCCTCTCCGGCCTTGCCCCCAACGGCACTTCGCTGCTCGTTTGCCGCGCCCTGCTGGGCGTTTCCGAATGTTTCTTCATGCCTGCGGCTTTCGCGCTCATGGCCAATGCCCACGGCCCGCAAACGCGATCGCGCGCCATCGCCATCTTCGCCAGCAGCCAAATGGTGGGCGTCGCGCTGGGCGGATCGCTGAGCGGGTGGATCGCACAAGAGTTGAACTGGAGATTCGCATTTATCCTGCTGGGCGCCTGCGGCATCCTTTTTGCCCTTCCGCTCTGGCGCTTCCTGCTGCGAGTTCCTGCGCACTTTACGAGCATGGATACAAACAATCCCGCTTCCATTAAGAGCTTCGGCACTCTCTTCCGCGTCCCCTCTCTGCGCGTTGTCACTGTCTTCGTTTCGGTGGCGACTTTCGGGCTCTATCTCGTCTACACCTGGCTTCCCACGTTTCTCTTTGATCGCTTTTCCATCAGTCTCGCCCGTGCCGGATTTGAGGCCAGCTTCTATCCGCAATTGGGAACCGCGGCCGGTTTGTTCGCTGGCGGCTTCGCGGCCGACATGCTCTATCTGAAACGCAAGTCTGCCCGCTTCTGGATCATTCTCGTGGCGTTCCTGGGCTGTGCCCCTTGCCTCTATCTAATCGGCGCGGGAGCCACGCTCGCCGCCACGCGCGCAGCGGCCATCTTTTTCGGGTTCTTCGCTGGGTTCGTTTCCGCTAACCAGGCAGCCAGCGCCTTCGATGTCGTGCCCGCCTCGCAACGAGCCACGGCCGTCGGTGTGCTCAACGTGACGGGCGCCAGCATCTCCGGCTTCGCTCCCTATCTAGGCGGACTCGCGCGTCGCAGCATCGGAATCGGGCAGCTAATGGCCTATACAAGCGCGGCTTACCTCGCTACTAGCCTCATCATCCTCTACGCCATCTTGCGCCATTTCGACAAAGATCATCGACAGGCGGCTCAACCCCGGACGTAATCCGCCCCGGCCTTCGCCGCGGATTTGGCACGCCCCGAACGGCTAAAGGCTTGCCCGGTGTTGCGCCTCGCGGAGTAGCGCACGAAGGGGAAGGCCAATCGCCCCGCCATGCCGCTTGCGGCCGATGCTGTTCACCAGGAGAGCGGCAAAGCCGGTGGTGAATCGCTATTCATCGATCCCCAGAATTCGAAGGGAATCGCGTTCGAACATCGCTTCCATCTTGTCCATGTTCAGCCGAGGCAGTCGTGTGCCTTCCAGCATGTCATTGAGCGCCCTCATCCCTTTCAGGCTGGCATCGACGGTGGTGAACGGATAGTCGCTGCCGAACAGCAGCTTGTGCCACACGCCGTACTCTTGCAAGAGCATGAGCGAATGATAGTTCTGGAAAGGGCGGTAATGCAGGGCGGAGCAGTCGGCGTAGACGTTGGGGTGTTTGCGGATGGTGGCGATACACTCGCCTTCGTAGGGATGACCGAGGTGGGCGAGGATCATCTTCACGTCGGGGTAGCGCGTGGCGACGTCGTCGAGATGCCGCGGCAGGGTGCACTCGAGCGGCGCTTGGGAGATGAACGTGGTCCCTGTGTGGAGCAGGACGGGCAGACCATGACGAGTCGCGTACTCCCACAGATAGTCGAAGCGCCGGTCATGCGGCAGGAAGTTGGCGTACATGGGCATGAGCTTGATGCCCTTCAACTTCAGATTCTGGTGGCCCTCCATCATCTCGTCCTGCCAACCCGGTTGGGTGGGATCAAGGGATAGGAAGCCGATTAGTTTACCGGGCTGAGCGGAAACGTATCTGGACACCTCGTGATCCGGGACCCAGAGGCCGGAGAGCTTGGCCTTACCGCCGAAGACGATCGTTTTGTCGCAGGCGGTGGCGCTGCCGTGATACTCGTTCCAGCGGACGGTGAGGTCGACCTCACAGTCGCCTCGCGCCCGGCTGGCTTGGCTCTTGAAGTCTTCCGAGAAATGGTCCGGGTACTCCCAAAAGTGGCTGTGGACGTCGACGATCACGAGTTCAGTATAGCCCAGCCGAATGGGCATGAAATTCTGAAGTTTGGAACGGCGGCAAAGGGGAAGCGAAGGTGAGCGACTGGTGGACGCGTTGGCGCTTGCTGACGGGCATGCCGCCCATAGACGGGCGCTTCGGGCCCTGGCGATTGGCGTGCCGAACCTGGTCGGGGCAAGTGGAGGTGCGCCATTTCCTGGCGGGCTGGAACCTTAGGCGTTATAGAAGCTGACGAAGCCGCGCGCAACGTCCGCGGTGATGATGTCGAAGCACCGCTGGCCCGTATCCGCCAGCGCCTGGTCCGGGCTATCGGTGTAGCCGTCGATTTTTTGCCAGGACCCATGCATTTCGGTGCGCCAGGGCGGCACGCGCGCAACGGGATCGGTATCGCCCGGAAGGTCGCGATGCGGCAACGGTCCGTGCGGCAGGTCCGGCCGGAGTGCGAGCATCATCGATGTTTCAAAGTCTCCAGCATGCCCGGGGAGCCGTCGTCCCCGGTGCGCGCCGGCGGCCACGAGACCCTCCCAGGCAATCGCCCACTAGGACCCAGCGGCGACGTGGGCGTCGCGCCGTAACGCGATGTCGCGAGCGGCCAATTCGGCCAACTCGTGATTTCCACCGTGGCCATTCAGCAGGAAGATCCGGCGGAAGCCGCCGGTGACCAGCGACTCCACCAATTCCCGCAGCACCCGGTAATAGGTTTCGGTGCTGAGCGACAGTGTCGCGCCGAAACTGAGATGGTGATCCGAGGAACCGAACGGCAGTGCGGGAGTGATGATAACGGGAATCTCCGCGGAGGCAATGCGCGCGCTCTCCTCGGCAACCGCCGTAATCGTGAAGAAATCGGTGCCGGTGGGCAGGTGGGGGCCATGCTGCTCAGTAGCGCCGATCGGCAGTACCACCAGCGAGTCCGCCGCGGCGCGCAATTGTTCGCGGTTCATTTCAGTAAATCGACGCATATGTGGCATACTATTGTCGCTCATGGAACTACTCGCTTTCGTCAGCGATGAAATGTATGTCGCGCTTTCGGATGTGGCGGCTGAATTTGAATCCGTCGAGACTGGCGTAGTAACGCTGCTGCGCTCCTCGCCGCGGGGAAGCTTCTTTGGTGACCTGAACCACGGCGACTATCGCGTGACACTGGCCAAGGCAGGCTTTGGGTCAAAGGCGTCCGTGGTGCGGTTGGGGGGAGATCCGCCGCAGTTCCGATTGCTGTCCGATGGCCTGCTGGGATACATGTGGCCGAAGTGGGTGCGCGGCGGCGGGACGTCCGAATACCGGGTACATGGGGTTGAGCAGTACCAACTGACGCTCTGGCGTTATGGGCTCCGAAGAGAGTTCGTCTCCATGATCGGATGGGTGGACGAACACGGCCCGCAGGCAAACAAGCAGATCCTGCCGGATCACGATTTCACGCAAACGGGCGTGCGTTGGAATCAAGATGGCTATCCCGCACCCCCGATTCTTGTGGCGCCGGAGCGATCGGGCCTTTATTATGTGCAGGCGCGAACGCCCTCCGGACGGTTCTTCTCCTGGCCCTGGGTCGTCGCGCCCCGGATACCGCGGGCGCAAATCGCCGTGTTGGCATCCACTAACGCCTGGAACGCTTACAACAATTTCGGCGGACGCAGTAACTATGTGAACGCGGACCATCTGCCCGCGCGGCCGGTGGTGAACGCTCGTCAGGACCTGGATCGGTACCACGATCCGACGCCCTTCGGAAGCTGGAAGGCGAACGACGATGAGTTTCTGCCGCTCTCGTTTGATCGTCCGGAACCAAATAATCATATCTTTGACAGCGGCGACGTGACCGCTCCGGTGCAAGGCCGGGTGCAGTGCGGGCAGGCGCCGGGTGAGTGGCGGCTCTATGGCTGGTTGGAACGGGAAGGCTTTGACTACGACCTGTACGCGGAAGCGCAACTGCACGATGGCGCACTCAATCTGGATGCGTACAAAGTTTTGATGCTCGCGGTGCATCCGGAATACTGGACTCGGGAGATGTATCTGCGCGTGAAGAGCTGGGTGTTTGAGCGCGGTGGACGACTGATGTATCTGGGCGGGAACGGTTTGAATTGCGAAGTCGTATTTTCGCCGGACGGCTCTATGCGGTGCCTCTCCCACCTGCGCAGCCTGCGCGGGGAACTGGGCGGGGTCTCGGACGACGGCTCGGTGGAGTACGAAAGCCGCCTGCATCGGACGCTGGAATCCGAAGCCAATCTGCTCGGCGTGGTCTGCACCGAGACGGGTATTATG
>Ga0163146_10004143_pt1 | contig 17947 bp, 18 predicted proteins | sample OliLakLV19MP7G1_FD_148648 | JGI IMG/M metagenome (GOLD analysis project Ga0163146, IMG submission 148648) | Freshwater microbial mat bacterial communities from Lake Vanda, McMurdo Dry Valleys, Antarctica - Oligotrophic Lake LV.19.MP7.G1 | ecosystem: Environmental > Aquatic > Freshwater > Lake >...
CTCACGCATCGCTGCGAGATCATCGAAACCGGCAATGACAGTCATCGCTTCAAGAACCGCAACTGATCGTAATCGCCGCCCCTCGATCCCAGAGCAATCTGCCGCTCGCGCGGCAGACCGCGCTACTGCTCACGCAGGTAATGAAACCTCAAGCGAAGAGCCCAGAAGCCCGCCCAGACAGCCCATCACCCTGGTCAATGTTGGGCGCCGGTAGCTGGTCAGTCTTGGACGCCGGTTGACAAACCGGCCGATGTTCGAGGAGTAGTACCGGGCACGGTAGTAGTAGAGGCCCGTCTCCGGATCCAGCCGCCGCCCCGTGTAACGGAACGGCTTGCCATCGAGCGGCACTTTGGATCGACCATGCGCGTCATACCGGTATTTCTGGATGCGACCGGGCATCCGCGCGCGCTTCCGCTACGCGGACCGTGTTCGATCACTTCACTCGCGGCTGCAGCCAACTCGAAACTTGAAGCTCAGGATCTGTGGGCTTTTCTGAAGCGCTATGGCGTAGTCAAGCGAGTACGTGCGGGTTGGTTGCCGACGAGTCACTGCGTCACAGCCGCTATGCCCTGACACCTCGCGGAATGTGATTCCTTATCGCAAGTACACCGATGAGCGTCACGACGAGCACGGCAGCCACAATTCCGAAGAAACCCTCTTCGCCATGTCTGGCCAGCACCCATCCTCCGGCGAACGAGCTCATGATTCCCCCGATGCGCCCGACGGAGCTTGCCCATCCCACTGCCGAAGAGCGGCACTGCGTGGGGTAGGCGCTCGCCACTAACGTGAACATCCCCACTTGAGTGGCCATGATGCCGAAACCCGCAGCCGCAATTCCAAGCATAAGCAGGGGCCGCGCGGCCTCGAGATCGGCGGGCGTCGCCGCGCCAAAAGACACTTGCGAAAGTCCAGCTAGCGCCAGCGCACCCAATGCCGCAAGCACGCCCAATGCCCATCGAGAGCCGAATCGGGAGATCGCCCACGAGTTCGCGATGGAACCGACGGCCCCTGCGAGATTGAATACGAATGAGCCGTGTACTGCAGTGGCCAGCGGATAGCCCACAGAGGTCAGCACGATGGGCGCCCAGCTGAAAAACGTGTAGATCGCGAGCAGATTGGTGACCGATACCACCGATATCGCGAGCGTATCGCGCAGGAACTCGCTGGAGAACAGCGCGCCGATCCCCGCTTTCTGTTGGCTCAGCGCGCTGCTGCTCAGTATGAAATCCTCCGTTCCGGAATACTGCGGCCGGCGGATCAACCGGTTTAGCAGTTGCGCGAGTTCCGGCTTGCGGTTGGGACGGATGGCCAGGTAGCGCGGGGATTCCGCGATGACGAAATACATTGCGGCCACGGCCATGAGCGGCAGCACTCCGCCGACTATGAAGATGCTGCGCCATCCGTAGAGCGGAATGATTTCGGCGCCGATCGCGGCGCCAAGCATGCCACCTACGGGAACGCCGACAATGGCGGCGGCAATGGCCTGGTTGCGCCAGCGCGGCGGCGTGTACTCGGCGAGCAAGGCAACGGCATTTGGCAACGCGCCGCCAAGGCCGATGCCGGTCACGAATCTCCACGCCGTCAACTGAAACAGATTCTCCGAGGTAATCGCCAGGAGCGTCGCCGCGCCGAACAGCGCGGTGCTGATCAGCATGGGATTGCGCCGGCCCCAACGATCTCCGATGGGTCCGGCTGAAAATGCGCCTGCCGCGACCCCAAACAGCGAGGCCGCAAACACGGGGCCCAGCGCATCGCGTGTTACGCCAAACTCGCCGATCAATGCCGGTGCGGCGAGCGCGATCACCTGGATATTCATGCCATCGAGGAGAAGCGTGACCGTGGCGGAGACGATCATGAGAAGCGGCAACCCTTTCAGGCTGAGCTGGTCGAGAACTGAATCTACGTCTACGCGCGGCCACTTTGGCTCGGTCATCTAATCGACGCTGAGCACGACGTTGCCGGATGCGCCCCCTTTCTCGATCAGGTCGTGTGCCGCGGCGATGCGCGACAGCGGCATGCGATGCGCAATATTGTGAGACAGCGCGCCGGCTTGCAAAAGGCTAGTCAAATCATGCGTGGCTTCGTCGCGCTCACGCTTGCCGAGCTTGAACACGATAAAAAAATGCAGCCGCACATCGCCCAAGATCAGTGGCACGAAAGGAATCTGTATCTGCAGGGCGTTGCTGCCGTACACGACGATATTTCCACCTTGCCGAATGACAGTGGTATCCGCTTCGACGTTTGCAGAGAGGTCGACCTCAATGATGCGATCGAATAACTCGCCCTCGGTGAGGTCATTGCATCTTGCGACGACATCTTCCATCTTGTAATTGACGGTGACGGCTCCGGCCGAGCGCGCGAGCTCTGCCTTCTCAGGCGTGCTTACCGTCGCGACGACTCGCTTCGCGCCTTTTAGCCGGGCCAGCTGCACTGCGTAGTGACCTACCGCGCCGGCACCTCCGGTGACCAGTACATTTTTTCCTTCGACTCCGCCATCAACCATCACCGAGTGATAGGCCGTGAGTGCCGGTATGCCCAGGCACGCCCCAGCAGCGAGATCGACGTTGCCGGGCAGACGCACCGCTTGCTCCGACGGCAAGACGACGTATTCTGCTGCGGTGCCGTAAGCGCGCGCCCACGCAGCATTCCAGGTCCAAACGCGTTCTGCGATTCGCGCGCGATCGACGCCCTCGCCCACCTCGTCAATGACCCCCGCCCCATCGCTATGGGGGATGACACGCGGGAACGGCATCCCCGTGGCGCGAAGCCCCGCGCGACTCTTCACATCCGACGGATTGACTCCGGACCAGGACAGCTTCACACGCACTTCTCCGGCGGCAGGAGCCGGAGTCGGCAAATTCTCCACCGTGAGCACTTCGCGCGCCGGCCCCGTTCGTGAATAGCTCGCGGCTCGCATGCTCACTCTCGCAGTTGGTGTTGACTTCAGCTATAGCTTCGCGCAGGGCGCCGCGCGGTGGATGGGACAACTGATATTCCCGATGAAGGCGTGCCTGTGATGTCCGAATGCATATGCTGCCCCATGAATTCTAGGAACTTCCGCGTCTTGAACGGCACGTGGTGACGCTGCGGAATGATGACGTACACCCAGCTATGCACGGCGTTGAATTCCGCGAGGATTTCCACCAGATCGCCTCGCGCAAGCTGATCCTCGGTGAAGTAGCGAGGTATCATTGCGACGCCAACTCCCTGGACTGCGGCGTCAAGCACTAGTGAGATATTGTTCGTGACGAAACGACCCGTGACCTGCACTTCCTCGGTGCGGCCGTTCACGTGGAACTGCCACCGATTGGTGAGGTATTTGCCACGGCCAATGATGCAGCTGTGTTTCTGCAACTGAGAGGGCATCGCTGGGGTGCCGTGAATGTCCAGATATTTCGGCGCGGCGCAGTACACCCGCCGGTTCTCGCCTATTCGCTTAACGAGTCCGGCGCCTTCCGGTTCGCTACCGCCCAGCCGAATGGCGAGATCGATGCCGTGCTCGACGAGTTCCTGCATCTCGGCGTTCAAAACGACTTCCACTTCGATCTTCGGGTACTCGCGCACGAAACTGTAGATAACGCTGTTCAGGCGTGCGAGCGCGAAGCCCGGAGGCGCAGCAATGCGCAGCGTTCCCGCGGGACCGTGCGCGTTGTCGTGCACCTCGTTCTCCGTTTCCTCCACCAAGTACGCGATCTCCGTGCAGCGCTGAAAGAACCTGAGACCGGCTTCCGTCGGGCGCACGTTGCGAGTGGTGCGGTCGATGAGTCTGACTTGTAGCTGGTCCTCGATACTCTTAACGCGTTTGCTGACCGAGGACGGTGTGATCGCCAGAAGACGCGCGGTCTCGGAGAAGTTCTTGGTCTCGATCACGCTCTTGAACAGATAGATGCTGGCGAGACTATCCAGCCGCTGCTTCGGCTGACGCTTGTTCTTCGCAACTCGGGTCACGGTATAGGGTCCTTTGCTGGACGGCAACTAATGAAAGATTGGAATAAATGTCGTGCAATATTATCCCATTGTCAATTCTCGGGGTAGCCTCTACTCTGGATTGCAATCCCCCTCCGGCGACCCTAACGGCTCCTCCTAACAGATGAACTTACTTAGTTTTCGCACTGCGGGGCGGCAGTCGTGCGGCGTCCTCGATGACGATGAAGTTGTCGACTTTGGCACGGAAAGAAAGCCTGTTTCAATGCGCCAAGTGCTCGAAAGTCGGTTGGCGGATGTTCTCCGCAAGCCCTCTGGCGCGCGTTACCCACTTTCGGACATCGAATTTCTGCCAGTTGTACCTGATCCAGGGAAGATCTTCTGCCTTGGCATCAATTACCACGCTCATGGCGTTGAGGCGAACAAATCGGCTGCCGCGCATCCCGCGTTATTCGTACGCTTCGCCGACAGCTTCGTGGGACACGAGTCAAGCATTCAGCGGCCGCGGGATTCAGACCAGTTTGATTACGAAGGCGAGTTGGCCGTCGTGATCGGTCGCCACGCCTCCCGAGTGGTGGCGCGAGAGGCGCTTAGCTACGTGGCCGGTTACACTTGCTGCGCGGAAAACAGCGTTCGGGATTTTCAGAAGCACAGCACCCAGGCCACGGCCGGCAAGAATTTTCGGCGCAGTGGCTCGCTCGGACCCTGGATCACTACGGCGGATGAGATTTCCGACCCGGCGACTTTGCAGCTGACCACGCGCCTGAACGGCAAAACGATGCAGCAAGCCAGCCTCGCGGACTTGATCTTCTCCGTCCCCGTACTCATCGAATACATCACGCGGTTCACGGATCTGTCGCCCGGCGACATAATCTCCACCGGAACACCGGCCGGCGTCGGAGTGACGCGCGATCCACCTGTTTATATGCAACCCGGCGATACCCTCGAAGTCGAGATCGATCGCATCGGCTGTCTGCGCAATCGCGTCATCGCAGATCTTCAGGAAACGACGCCGGAGAAACAACAGTGACGAACTCCGACCTTCTGTGGTTGCAGGAAAGCGACGTCACGTCGCTCGTCGACCTGAACGACGGCATCGACGCGCTCCAGAGCCTGCTCGCGCTCGAAGGCCCCGACAGTGCTGCCAATATCCCCAAGGCTCTCGGCACCTGGGCCGGAGGCGGAACCGTGCATTCGCTCGGCTCGGTGGCACCGGCAAAGGGATTGGCGGGTTTCAAGACATGGGCCAACACACCGCGCGGAGCGCAGGCACTGTTCCTGATGTTCGATGCCGAGGATGGCTCGATTCGGGCGGTTATCGAGGCAGCGGCGCTCGGGGCAATCCGTACTGCCGGAATTTGCGGCTTGGCGACGCGCTGGCTGGCGGCCGAGGAAGCCGATACGCTCGCCATCATCGGCACGGGTCGGCAGGCGCTGACCCAGGTCGCGGCGATTTCGGTGGTGCGGCAGCTTGCGAGGCTACGGGTATTCAGCCCTAACCCTGAAAGCCGTTCGCAATTTGCGTCTCGCTGTTCAAGTACGTTCGACTTCGAAGTCGAAGAATGCTCCAGTGTCGAGGCCGCGGTCGCGGATTGCCCGATAGTCACGTTAGTGACGCGAGCGCGCGAGCCCTTCCTTCACGCCAACATGTTGGCAAAGGGCACGCATGTGAATGCCGTGGGTGCGATCCTTCCACCCAATGCGGAATTTCATCAGGACCTGTTCGAACGTTGTGACACGGTAGTGGTCGACAGTCTGGCGGATGCAAAGCGCAACTCGCGCGAGCTAAGCTCGCGGTTCGGCGATGAGGAGGCCGCGTGGGGCAAAGTCCGTTCGCTGGGCCAGTTCATTGCCGCGGGGCAAATGCGCTCCGCAGACACTGACCTGTCACTGTTCAAGGCAATGGGGATGGGGCTGTCGGATATGGCAATAGGAAGCATGGTGCTGCAACGCGCGCTGGAGCGCGGCGTAGGTCGTCAAATCGCGCAACCCGGCCGATCCGCGCCCACGTGGCGCGCCGGGCGGGCTGCGCAGGTACGTTAAGGAGCAGCTAGCATGTCGGATACCGCCCGCTTTGCAGACTTGCGTGTGTTCGAAGCGCGCGACAACGAATATTGGCCCTCGATAATTATCCCACGACTGCAGATAGAGCGGGAGATAGGCAGGCTTGCGGATCTACCAGTAGACGCCGCCAAAGGGCGCGAGAGCCTAGTGGTGCATCCTCTGTCCAAAGAGCCTGGGCTCGGCCTTGCGCCCGGCATTGACGTGCTGCTCAGTGTGCTCAGGCCCGGCGAGAGCAGTGTCCCGCGACGTCACAATGCGGGCCAGCTTTCCATCAGCATCACCGGTGCCGGTTTGAGCGAAATAAACGGCAAGCGCATCCGCTTCGAGAAGTGGGACGTGTGGACGACGCCTTCCATGGCTGTTTACCGCGTCACCAATGACACGAAGGACCTGCTCGCCTATTTCACGTACAGCAATCGTCCAATGCTGTGCAAACTGGAGATCTATCATGCAGAGACCGGTGTCGCGATGCCGGACGTCGAGGTCCTGCCAATACCCCCGCCCGCCGAGCGCGCGAAGAGCCGCGCTCCGATCAAAGCGATCACGCCGGATGGCGCGCACCTCATGAGCTACGAGCATCTCGTGGATCCAGACTACGTCGCCAACCGGCCCTTGCACTGGTCGTTCAAAACAGTGCGCCAAGAGCTGGAAGACGTGAAGCGCATTGGCGATGGTTACACCGGCCGGCGCTTGTACGTTCTCTACAATCCGGCCACCGAAGCTCGTAATGGGACCACGCACTCGTTTTTCGCAAGCATCGCGGCTTATCCGCCGGACATGGTCGACGAGCCGCATCGACATAGCTCCGCCGCCATCAACTATTACCTCTCCGGCAACGGCAAGAGCGTTGTGCTGGGCAAAAAATTCCAGTGGGAAGGCGGTGACCTCATGCTGTCGGCGCCAGGCTGGGCCGTGCATGGCCATGGTTCGCGCAACCAGGGCTTCTACGCCCTGACAGTGCAGGACCATCCGCTGCAAATCGCGATGGAATCGCTCATCTGGCAGGAAAACATGCGCGGCCCGATCCGCAACCTTGGTGCCGAGCTCGGCTTCCAGACCAACCTGAAGGACGTCGTGGGCGCAACGTGAGCGCAAGACCGGGCGCGGCTTCTCCGGATGAGTCGGCCGTGCTGACTCGCGTGATTCTGGACGATTTAAACGCGCGCTATGCGTACGCGCTGGACAGCGGGAAACTCGACCTGTGGCCCGAATTCTTCACCGACGACTGCGTCTACAAGATCATCTCGAACGAGAACTTCGGGCTCGGCTATCCAGTTGCGGCAATCTATTGCGATGGCATCGGGATGGTCAGAGATCGCGTGGTGGCGATCATGCAGACCGCGGTCTATGAGCCTCGCACCTATCGCCATTTCGTAGGCACCGCGCACATCACCGGGCAGGAGGAAGGCGGCGTGACCAGCGAAGCCAACTTCGCGCTCTACGAATCCATCGCGGAGCGTGAGCCGCGCATCCTGTTCGTCGGCCGCTACGTGGACCGTGTGGTCATGGCGGATGGCGCGCCTAGATTGCGCCAGCGTCTTGTGGTGTACGACAACTACCGCGTTTTCAACAGCCTGATCTTCCCAATATGAGTGAACAGCCGCTCGAGGTTCCCGAGTCCCGCGCATGGCCGCAAGAGGGCAGTACGACCCGCGTGCCTTACTGGATCTACAGCGACCCGGAGATCTACAAGCGCGAAATGGAGCGCATTTTTCGAGGACCCGTATGGTGCTACGTCGGTCTCGACGCGGAAATACCCAAGCCCGGCGATTACAAGACGACATGGATCGGCGACCGCCCGGTGATCGTCGTACGCGACGAGGACTCGAGCATCAATGTGGTCGAGAACCGCTGCGCGCATCGCGGCGCGCGCCTTTGCTGGGCACCGCGTGGAAATTCCAGCGAATTCAAATGCCCATACCACCATTGGTCGTACACGTTGAAGGGTGAGCTGTCGGGTATGCCCTTTCGCCGCGGCGTCGGCGGCAAAGGTGGCATGCCCAAGGATTTTGACCTCGCCGCCAACGGCCTGCGCCGTCTGCGCGTGCACAACGAAGGCGGGCTGTTGTTTGCGAGTTTCTCCGCCGATGTAGAGCCATTCGACCGATACTGCGGCTCCGAAGTGCTGAGTTACGTGCAACGCGAATTCTCCGGCAGACCGCTGAAAGTGCTCGGCTACAACCGCCAGATCATCACTGCAAACTGGAAGCTCTATTTCGAGAATCTCAAGGATCCCTATCACGCGACCCTGCTGCACGCGTTCTTCGTTACTTTCGGCCTGTGGCGGGCGGACGCCGAATCAGCATGCGTCTCGAGCGAAGATGGAAAGCACGGCGTGATGATCTCTCGCAATCGCGATCGAGCCGGCGTCGATGAGACCAGCACGCTCAGCAGCTTCCACAGCGAGCTAGTTCTGGAAGACAAGGACACTGTCACTCCAAGACGCGAGTTCGCGGATGGCAAGGTCGTCGGCATAACCCTGTTTCCCTGCGTAGTGCTGCAACAGCAAGCCAACACGCTTGCCACAAGGCACCTGATTCCGATCTCGCCCTCGCAAGTCGAACTGACCTGGACCTTCTTCGGTTACGCCGATGATGATGAAGCCATGACGCGGCTGCGATTGCGACACGCGAATCTCATGGGTCCGGCGGGCTACGTCTCGATGGACGACAGCGAAGTGCTGAATCAGACCCAGATCGGTGCAACAGCCTGCCCCGATGACCGCGCCGTGCTCGAGATGGGCGGTAAGACCGCGGACAATTGTGACCACATGGTTTCTGAGACTCTGATCCGCGCTTTCTACAACTATTACCGTACTGTGATGGGCCTGTAGCTTGAGCGACGAATGGGTGCGGGTGGCTTCCGTGACCGACCTTCCCACCGGAGAAGTACGGCAGGTGGCGCTCGGGGACATCCCGGTGGCGATCTATAACATCGGCGGCAAGATCTTCGCGACCGAAGACCGCTGCCCACACGACCGCGCATTCATGTCCGAGGGATATCTCGAGGATGACCACATCGAATGCCCGATGCACCAAGCGCTCTTCCATGTTCCAACGGGTAAGGTGATGCGAGGTCCCGCGAAGGTGGACCTGCGCACTTTCGAGGCGACCGTGCGCGGCGATGACATCCTACTCAAGCCGCGTTAAAGGAACCGACACCATGTCTCACGACGTGCCCCGCATGGACCTGGCAGAGATCGACGAGAAGCTGCGCCCGCTGCTGCAGGCGATGAGCGAACGCGTGGGCTATTTTGGGGAGTTCCTGCAGTTCACGGCACACACACCGACGGTACTGCACAACTTTTTCGAGTTCACTTCGGCGATGAAGGGACTACTGCCGGATCGGCTAAACGAAGCGATCGCGCTGACCGTGTGTACCGAACTAAAATGCACCTACGAACGCATTCAACATGAGCGGCTGTGCGAGCGGCTGCAACTTCCGCGCGGCTGGATCGCAGCATTGACCGGCCACCAGCTTGCGGAGCCTGCGCTTCTCGAGGCAGACGATCTTGCGGTGCGCGATCTTGCACTTGCCGTGATTCGCCATTCAGGCGCGGACGTCAATGTAGAATTGAATCGGGTCGTGGCGCAACTTGGCTCGCAGGGTGCCGTCGCGTGCCTGTGGCAGACCACGCGTTTTCAGATGATCGCGACCCTAGTGCGCTCCCTAGAAATGTCGCTGCCAGTCGCCTCAATCTTTGAGCAATGAATCTCGCGAGCCTTGTGCATCGCATTGCACGGCGCGCGCCAGACACTCCCGCTATTGCGATCGGCGCGAAGCCTCATCTCTGTTACGGCGCGCTGTCACTGCGCATTGCCAGACTCGGCGGTGCGCTCTCGCAAGCTTATGGCCTGCAGCGTGGTGCGCGAGTTGCACTGATCATGGAAAACTCGACAACTTATCTGGAGCTGATGTACGGGATCTGGCACGCAGGCATGACGGCCGTTCCCATCAACAGCCGGCTGCACGGCAAAGAGATTGCAGTGGCGTGCGACGATGCCGGTATCGCGCTCGCTTTCTGCAGCAGCCGCACCGCGTCAGTTGCAAACGAAGCGATCGAGCAAAGCGACGCCCTGAAGCGAGTCGTCGAAGTCGATGGGCGGGAATTTCGTGCGCTGGCTTCGAGCGATGCCGTGGAAATGGCCGAGACTAAAGCCACGGATTGCGCCTGGCTTTTTTTTACTAGCGGAACGACCGGCCGCTCCAAAGGGGCGATGCTGAGCTCGCGCAATCTGATGGCGATGAGTGCGGCATTCGTTGCCGATGTTTTCTATCCGTCGCGCGGCGCATGCATCCTGCATCCCGCACCGCTATCGCACGGGTCCGGGCTTTATAGCATTCCCTACATGATGCGCGGCGGCTTGCAAGTGATCCCGGAATCCGGCGGGTTTGATCCCGTCGAGATTGGCGGGCTGCTCGCCCACTATCCTCATAGTCTCTTTTTTGCGGCACCAACTATGGTCAAGCGGCTGGTTGACGAGCCTATCGATTACGCGGTGCGCAATCTCGACGCCGTCGTGTACGGCGGCGGCCCGATGTATCTCGCCGATTGCCGCACTGCGCTCGATCGCTTCGATCATCGCTTGGCGCAGATCTTCGGCCAAGGTGAGACGCCCATGACAATCACTGTGCTCGATCAGTTGGCGCACGCCGATGTCGAGCATCCGCGCTATCTGCAGAGGCTCGAATCAGTAGGGCTGCCGCATTCCTTCGTGAGTCTCAGGGTGGCGGATAGTGAGGATCGCCCCGTGCCCAAGGGCGAGCCTGGTGAAATTCTCGTCAAGGGCGATACGGTCATGGCGGGATACTGGGGGCTTGAGGACGCCTCGGCGGCGACTTTGCGCGGAGGATGGCTGCACACCGGCGATATTGGAATTCTCGATGGCGATGGCTTTCTCACGCTGCGCGACCGCTCGAAGGATGTGATCATCAGTGGAGGGTCCAACATATACCCGCGCGAAGTGGAAGAGGTGTTGCAAAGCCATCCCCAGGTGCGAGAGGTAGCCGTCATCGGGAAGCCTGACGATGAATGGGGCGAAACGGTCTGCGCTTTCGTCGTCGCGAGCGACTCCTCGGGCGCCATAATCAGCGAACTCGACCAGCTGTGCCTGCAGAACATCGCCCGATTCAAACGGCCTCGCCAGTATCGGTTCATCGAGGAGCTGCCGAAGAATGCTTATGGGAAGGTCGTTAAAACCTCGCTTCGAGAACTGCTGAAGGCATGACTTCCCCCATTCAACGCACCTATGCGGAGCGGGAACAGATGAGTTGCTCAGGGCCGTATTTTAAAGACTGGTTTTTTTCACTAGGCTGAGCCTATTGCTGCCCGAATGCGGCGCCAGACCTTTGTGGAGAATTGAATGAATACTCGAACCGTCGCCAAGACTGCCTCGGCGCTCAAGAACGGCGAGGCGCCCGACGCCTGGACTCAGACGCTCTTCGGCTCGCTCGATGTGATGGATGTGGAGAAATTCATCAGCTTCATGACGGACGACGTGCGCTTTCAGTTTGCGGGTCAGCCCGAGGTTAACGGACGCAAGGCGACCTTCGAGTACCTGAAGGGATTCCTCGGCATGCTGGACGCCATCGTCCACGATCTCAAATGGCAGGTTAGGAATGGCGACACGCTGATCGTGCATGGCCTTGCCGAATATCGCGCCGGTGCGGGCCGCGCATCGGTCTCGTGGATCAACGTTCTCACGCTGCGCGGCGGAAAGATCGCCGACTATCTGATCTTTGTCGATTCGGTGCCGCTTGCCGGATTGCTCGCGAGTCACACCAAATCATCATGAACCTGTCGGAGCGGGTTGTCATCGTCAGCCACGGCGACAGCGTCGTTGGTCGCGCCATCTGCGGCGCACTTAGCATTGCGGGCGCGCACGCCGTGCCAGTACGCTTCGGGCAAGACGTCGAGCCCGAAGACCCGCAGAGCTGGCGGAACTTCCTGGGGACCTTACCGTCGGACGATGTGTTTGGCTTGGTGATGTCCTTCGGTGATTCCGAGTACGGCACGCTCACCGAGCAGGACCCCGATGAGTTCGCCGCTGCGGTTCGTCGTCACGCTACACCGTTCTTCGCCGCTTCGAATGCGATCATTCCGTTAATGGTAACTGGAGGCAAGGGCAGCATCGTGAGCATCGTCTCCGGGTTCACGGACCGGCCGCGTAAGGGCTATGCCGCCTATCTTTCAGCTCACGCGACGGTGCGGATGCTGAGCAAATCCATTGCGGTGGATTTTGCCGCGGCGGGAATCCGCAGCAACATTCTATTGGCGGGCGGAATCGACTGTGCGCCGCTGCCGCCGGGCATGGATCGCGAGACGATGCTGAAAGGGTTGCGCGCGAAAATCCCCCTCGGGCAGACCGTTTCCGCGCAAGACATCGCCGCGTCGGTTAAGTTTTTGATGTCCGACGCTGCATCCTTCATGCACGGCGCCGAGCTTCCCCTCGATGGCGCGCTGCGCCTCGCCAACCCTTGAGCCTCCGGCATGGGAATATTGAACGACAAAGTCGCGATCGTCACCGGAGGGGTCCGTGGAATCGGCGGCGCGATTGCAACGGCGCTGGCGCAGGAGGGTGCTTCCGTAACGATCACGGATCGCGAGCCGGATCAACAAGAGCAAGTATTGAGCACGATCCGTGCGAGGGGCGGCCGCGCGCGGTTTCAGAATCAGGACGTAGTAGATTCTAAGACATGGCGCGCAGTCGTGGCGGCGACAGAGAAAGAATTCGGGCCCGTCGATATTCTTGTCAACGTGGCGGGAGTCCTGTTCGTGAAGACGGTGGTCGATGCGACGATTGAGGACTGGAACCGATCTCTGGATGTCAATCTTCTCGCCTTGCAGCGAGGATGCCAAGCCGTGTATCCGTCGATGCAAGGCCGCGGCGGCGCAATTCTCAACGTCACCTCGGGCCTTGGCGTATACGCCACCGCAATGATGGCACCCTACATCGCAACCAAGGGCGGCGCCGTCACACTCACTCGCGCGCTCGCGGTAGAATTTGCGGATGCGGGCATCCGAGTGAACGGTCTGCTGCCGGGCGTCGTGGAAACGAGATTGACGAGTTTTTTCCTGGAAGATCCCGCAATGCGCGAGAAGGGTCTCGGTCCAACGTTGCTGCGCCGACCGGCGAAGCCGGCGGAGCTCGCGAGCGCAGCCGTGTTCTTGGTTTCGGACGATGCCCGAAGGATCTCCGGGGCCGACGTCGTCGTCGACGGCGGCTGGGGTACGGTATGAGCACGAAGCTCGACTGGCTGCGCGGTTCCTTCACCCCCATTGTCACCCCACTTCGTGGCGGCAAGATCGACTATGCCTCGTTCGAGCGCCTCGTCGAGCATCAAATCGCCGGCGGCTCTCACGGCATTCTCGTCAATGGCACGACCGCGGAACCCAGTCTGCTCACCCTTTCCGAGCGCAATGAGCTCGCAGCCGTTGCCGTCAACGCGGCGGGGGGACGCATGCCCGTGATCGTTGCAACGGGATCTCAATCACTCGAGGAAACGCTGGTTCTTACGGAATCCGCGGCGCGTAGCGGCGCGGCAGCCGTACTTGTCGTGACACCCTATTACGTGAAGCCGCCCGCTGCCGGTCTCGTTGAGTACTACGCTAAAGTGGGCGCCAGCGTGGATATTCCGCTGCTGCTTTATCACATCCCCGGCCGCGCGGCGGTCTCCGTCAATGTCGACACGCTCTGCGCGATCAAGGACCGTGTCCCACATTTCGTCGGAATGAAGCACGCCGTGAACGATCTCGCCCTGGTAACCGAGGCGCTGGCGAAGCTCACGCCGGATTTCAGGGTGTTCGTCGGGCTGGAGGAGCTGAGCTTTCCCATGCTCGCGGTCGGCGCAGCCGGCCTCATGAATGCCGTCGGAAACCTGCTGCCGGCGAAAGTCGCGACGCTTTGCGAAACCGTTCGCGCCGGCGATCTCGAAGCGGCGCGACGCATTCATTTCGAACTGTTTGAATTGAATCAAGCGATCTTTTTTGAGACCAATCCCATTCCCTTGAAGTACATGATGAAGAAGCTCGGACTGCTCGAGCTCAACGAGCATCGCCTGCCGATGATCTCGGCTTCAGCGAAGCTCGCGGAGCGGCTCGACCAAGTCCTGCGTCGCGCCGGACTAATCGTCTGATGCGATTCGACGGCTACCAGGCCGTCATACCGCCATCGACGAGCAGATCCGCTCCGGTAATGAACGAAGCCTCATCCGAAGCGAGAAACACTGCTGCGGCCGCAACCTCTTCGGGCCTGCCGAGTCGGCCCAGCATCACCTTGCCGTGCATGAACTTAGTCCAGACGGGATCCTTCAGCAACGGCCGCGTCTGATTGCTCTCAATGACGCCGGGAGAGATGCTGTTCGCCCGGATACCGCGCAGGCGGCCTTCGAGGGCGAGATGTCGAGTCATCGACAGAATGGCGCCCTTGGCGGTGGAATGAGCTAGCCCCGGGAGCACCTCGAAGCCGATCCATCCCGATGCGGAAGCGGTGTTCACAATCGCCCCACCCTCCTTCGCAAGATGCGGCCAGGCGGCCTTGGTCAGCAGGAAGACGAGATTCACTTCCTCGTCCATGTTGCGATACCAGTCTTCGTTGGACATCTGATCGACAGCGCCGAAGTAGGCCATTGCAGCGTTGTTGTAGAGCACATCGATACGGCCGTAAGTCTTAATGGCAAGATCGACAAGCCGCTGGCACTCGGCGGGCTTGGTGAGATTGCAGGGGTGCAGAGAGACCATCTGGCCGCCTTCGGATTCAACGAGCTCGACAGCTGCTGCGCCCGCTTCCGGATTGGTATCGCAGCCTACAACCAGCGCGCCTTCCTTCGTAAACATCCGCGCTGCGGCGAGGCCTATGCTGCCGCCACTGCCAGTGATAATGCAGACTTTATCTTTGAGACGGTTGGCCATCGACTTTCTCCTCGGCCCGGCAATGGGCCGTCATGATGCGTTTCGGTGAGCTGTGTGAGTGTAAGCTTGCTCGATCAATCGCGTCAGGGCTCGCCTCTCGCGCGCTGCGTTGATCAGCTCGGCGAACTGCAGCTGCCCTTCGTCGTTCAAGTGCTGGATCGTGCGCACGCTGCCGTCGGCATTGCGCTCGACACGCTGCTGCGGCGCCTCAGTAGGCAATCCGAGCAGTTGATAGGTGACGTCATACTGATCCGTCCAGAAGTACGGTACCGGCTCCAAGGGCGGTGGAGTGCCGGCCACCGCGGCGCTGACGACCTTCGCGGACTCCTCCGCATTGTCCCACGACTCGAAACGCATCGGCGAATCGCGCCATCGGGTGACTCGACAGGCGACATCACCCGCTGCAAAAACGTGCGGATGCGAACTGCGGCCACTTGCATTGACCGCAACGCCATCGTTGCAAATCAGGCCCGCCGCTCGCGCGAGCTGATCGTTGGCTACCGACCCGATTGCGACCACAATGGCATGGGGACACAGCGCGGTTCCGTCGGAAAGCTCAACTCGCCATTTCCCGCTCTTCCGAGATTCCGCGCGTCGCAGCTGACACCGCAGATGAATTGAAACGCCCCGCTCAGCGTGTTTGTCTTGCAGCTGTTGCGCCGCAAGCAAGGACGCGGCGCGCCCCAGTAGCTGCCGGCCACACTCGACGACGGTAACACGGCACCCGCATTGGCTAGCCGACGCGGCGATTTCCAGCCCCAGAAAGCCCCCGCCCACCACTAGAATTTCAGCGCCAGGAAGCAACGCCCCACGCAAACGAGCAGCGTCGCCCTTGTCACGAAGGTAGTGCACGCCAGGCATTCCGGGAGTCAACACATCGAGGGTGCGCGCCGATGCTCCGGTGGCCAGAATCAGATCGTCAAAAAGGTAGCTGCGGCCATCCACAAGTTGCACTCGAGATTCGTCGAGATTCACTGCGGCGACGCGCACATCGAGCGCCAGATTGATCCGCGCTTCTCTCAACTCTTCTTCCCGGTACAGCTCGCCAGCGTTGGGCTCCGCCGTTCCACACAATACGGCCTTAGACAGGGGCGGGCGCTCGTAAGGCAGCGCAGACTCTTCTCCAATCAGAAGTATGTGCCTCGAGGGGTCATGAGCGCGCAAGGCCAGTGCGGCACGTGCTCCGCACTGGCCTGCGCCGATGATCAGACACGACTGCCTGCGCACATCAAAAGTCGGCGGTGAACTGTACACCGAACATGCGCGGTGCGCTGGGCCAGGAGAGGTCGGCCGGGAGGCCGACGAACCGGGCAGCGAAGAACCATTCCGAATACTCCTCATCGAGAAGGTTCTCTGCGAAGACCGTCACCTTGTACTTGTCGAAAACGAGCGATGCGCGCGCATTAAGAATGCCGTACGGATCCTGCGTGTCGACGTTGTCGAGTGTGAAGTAAGTCCGTCCACGGTATTGATAGTCGGCCGAAGTCTCGAGCCCGATACCGGACGTCAGGGGGCGCTCGTACGCCGCACTCAGCGTGGCACTCCATTCCGGGCTGTTCGGCACTTTCTTGCCGACGATCTGACTCGCGGGCACGAGCACGCCCGGCACATCGTTGAATTCGTCGATCTTGCTGTCGATGCCGCCGAGCGCCGCGTTGATGCGGAGTCCCTCAGTCACTTGGGCGACCATCTCGATCTCCGCTCCGTTAATCGTCGACTTCGGCGCCTGCACGATCGCCTGCGTACCCGTCGCATCGAACACGAAGAACTGCTGGTCGGAGTAGTCGATGTGGAACACAGCGGCGTTCAGGGTGATGCGGCGGTTCGCCAGCGTGGATTTCATGCCGAGCTCATAGTTGATCAGCGTCTCACCGGTGAAATCTGGAGCAAACTGGCTTCCCGGCGCCACGTTGTTGAATCCGCCGGACCGGTAGCCCTTGCCTACGGTGGCATACGTCAACAGGTCCGGAGTTAACCGGTAGGCGAGCGATGCTTTCGGCTGAAACTCATCGAAGGTCCGCGAGCGGTTCTGAGTCACGTCGGTCCGCTTATCGGAGTCTATTCTGAAGGCGATGGTCGCCTCGAGATTGTCGAGCACGTCGTAGTTGATCTGGCCGAAGAACGCATTGTTCTCGTTCGCGGCCTTTTGCGCAGCCGGCGGTGGCGTGAAGAGTATTTCCTCGGAAGGCTCGAAGCTGACCGGATTCACGTTGATGGTAGGCGACAGCGACCGGAAGCGATTCTGAGTGAAGTAGTAGGCGCCGGCCGACCAGCGCAGGCGCTGGGTGCTCGGAGAGGTCAGGCGGATCTCCTGCGCAAAGGTATTCGAATTGTCGAACAGATCGATGTAAAGCAGCGACAGCCGCGTCATGTCCAGATCCTGATTGTTCCCTGAACGCACGTCGGTATACGAGCTGACAGACGTCAGCGTCGCCCAGGGGAACTCGTAGTCGATCTTTAGTGCGGAATCGTCGAAATCGACGTAAGACACTCCGATGCGCGTGCCCTGAATCGTACCGGTGGTATTGCCCAGGAAGCTGACGCTGGCAGGACGGAAGTAGCCCGAGCCACCTTCCTGCTCGGAATGCTGGTGACGCAAGTCGAACGACAGTCGCTCGTTCGGCATGAAGAGCAGGCGACCGCGCACCGACGGCGCCTCCTTGTAGTCGACTTTCTCATCCAGTACGACGTTTCGAAGCTGCCCCTCACGATCATGATAGTGACCGGAGATCCGGAAGAGGAGCTTGTCGTCGACGATGGCGCCCGATGCGCCGAGCGACGCCTTGTAGTCCTGACCTTCGGCGACGGAAGCTTTAACGGTAATGTGCGTCTCATTGGTCGGCGGCGTCGAGTTGATGACGATGGCGCCACCGATGGCATTGCGGCCATATAGGGCACCTTGCGGGCCGCGCAGCACTTCGATGCTACCGAGGTCGTAGAGATCCTGCGTGAGGAGCAGGTTGTTGGTCATCTGCACGCCATCGACCGTGATGGAGACGGGCGGCTCGCCCGTGCCTCTATTTTGAGTTACTCCGCGGATAGTCATGG
>Ga0163146_10004147_pt1 | contig 17930 bp, 14 predicted proteins | sample OliLakLV19MP7G1_FD_148648 | JGI IMG/M metagenome (GOLD analysis project Ga0163146, IMG submission 148648) | Freshwater microbial mat bacterial communities from Lake Vanda, McMurdo Dry Valleys, Antarctica - Oligotrophic Lake LV.19.MP7.G1 | ecosystem: Environmental > Aquatic > Freshwater > Lake >...
AAATGAAGAAATATATTAATATTGGAGAAAATAGGATTAAATTATTTAAATCTGGAAATTTAAAAATTAGAGAGCTAGGGAAACCAATTTTTGTTCCAACTTCTAATATGAAAGTTGCAAAAAAACCTGACCATTTTTATTTATAATAATAAAATTTAGAGTTATGGCAAAAAAAATAATAAAAAGATATACTAACATAGATTTACCTTGTGTAACATTTAAGCAGGGAGCTCTACAATTGGTGTTTTTCCATATAAAGGCAAAAACTTTATGGGATATTGTATCAATAAGTCAAAAAATTGAAGATAAGGATGAAGGATATCAGCGTTCTTTATCTGGTTCAAGAGTCAAATCGATAGCCAAATATGTTGATGGCAACAATACGTTACCCCAAAGTTTACTTGTAAGTTTTGATTCTGGTGAAATTATTAAAAAGGCAGGTAAACAATACTTGAGGGTAAAAAAAAAGAAAGATGCTGGATGGCTTATAGACGGTCAGCATCGATTGGCCGGAGCCTACACCGCGACGAAGGATATTGAAGTGCCAGTTCTTGCATTCATTGGTTTAAGCATACAAAAACAGATACAACTTTTCGTAACAATAAACCAAGAGGCAAAAGGTGTCCCCTCTTCACTTTATCTGGACCTCTTAAAAAACATCCCTCTTAAAACTTCTGCTGAAATAGGAAAAGAAAGTGCTGCAAATATTGGGACCGAATTAAAAAAAGACGAAGATTCACCCTTTTATGCTCGTATTGTAATTACCACATCACCAAAACGCGGTGAAATATCTCTAACAAATTTTGTAAGGAAAATAACACCTTTAATTTTACCAGGCAAAGGAATTTTACAGATATATAATCAGGTAGAGCAGAGAGGAATTATTGCAAATTATTACAAGGGATTAAGGAACATTTTTCCAAAGGAATATAACAAATCTGATTCAATATTTTTTCAAACCTTAGGATTTGGGGCTTTAATTAATGCATTACCTACCTTCTTTTCTATATGCTATCGTGATTATAAAGGATTTAGAGTTGAAGATGTTACAAATGTATTTAAAAAGATAGATTATTTTGATTTTTCTAATTGGCGTTCAATAGGCACTGGAAGTGCAGCAGAAATTGATGCGGGAAATGATTTATCTAGTGAATTAAATTCAATGTTTGAAATTGGAACTGGCACTGAGAAAAAAACAATCAGACTTTAATTTTTAATGGCGTTTGAAAAAGATTTAAAAAAAATTGACCATAGATCTTGGAATTATATACGGGATAAATGGTTAGGTTATCTACCTGAAATCAACCCTCCTGGTAACGCACCAGATGAAGAGATTGCAGACTTGTTAGACATAGAAGAAATTGCTGGGCAAGCAAGTATTGCAGCAGGCCTTCAAATTCGGAAAGAGGTAACCTATTTGCGATCAGAAATATTTAGAGAAGGTATCTATCTATTTCACAAAGCGTCAAATGTAAATAATAGCGGACTTTTTCATATAGAAAATGGAATTCTTTCATGGTCGATCTCAAGTGCATATCATTCAAGCTTTTTTTCACTTAAATCGATTTTATGCCTCCTCGGATTATCATTTCCAAGAGTTAAATCAAAAAATAAATGTTTAATGATTGATTGCTTTCCTGAAAATGAAAAACTTTCAAGTAAGCAAAAAAAAAATAATTATCAACCTCCCCCAGAATTAAAGTTCCTATTGATGTCAGATATTGGTCATGAACATTATTGGTCAATTTTGCAAAGAGTTATAAGGGTATCAAATATCCCGATTTGGGATCAGGAAATCACCAAATACCTAATTTCCTTTAATCCATCCGACTTTACAATCCAGAGAAATTCTATACATTATAAAAATAATTTTTGGCTAATTGTTGAAGATTTATTTACTCGTAAACAGGAACCCAATTTCGCCCACTTTACAAATCTTTTTAATTCGATTAGTAAAATAAAAAAGGAAAACCTTGATTATTCCTTTTTAATATCATTTCTACTATTGCATTTATCCTACACTTTGATAAAAGACATATCTACAGTTGCACCAATACTTTCTGAAGAGTTTGGGTTAATAAATAATTACTTAGCGGATGAATCTAATATTAGAATGGTAAAAAGCATAAAATTTTAACATTCTCATACTCTATTTCATGACCGCCGTTTCTCACCGGACGCATTTCGGAGGGTTAGGGTCAATTTATTACTCCTCAGTTGACATTTACAAAAATATTATCATTCACTAAATACAACGATTTGTTTCACAAAGTTGAATTGCCCTGAAATAATATGTAAGATCAATTGCTGTGATGCTAAATAATTTAAATTGATTGTTATTGCCCCTGAATTATTTCTTTCCAATTCCACAGGAATAATTTCTCCCAAAATATTATATAAAATAATATCTGCGTTAATTAATTCAACGGGTAAAACTATATTTAAATAATTACTTGCAGGATTTGGATATATATGTATTTGTTGTGCTAATATATTTTCTATAGCATTACAAATATCAACCGTTACCGTAACTTCATCGGTTGACGCACATCCATTCGCATCAATTCCCTGTACTAAATAAGTAGTTGTTTCTGTGGGAGATACTTCTATACTTTCGCAGGTGCCACATCCACCAATAGGTTCAGGTGCCCAAATATAAGTGAGTCCCCCGCTTGCTGAGATAGTTACGGTATCCCCTCTGCAAATAGTAATATCATCGCTTGCTGTTATTGTTGGAGGATCGTTTACAATAATGGTAACCGTGTCGCTCCCCACACAACCATTAATATCGGTTACATAAACAATATAATTTATACTTTCTGCAGGATTACTGGTTGGTGCAAGTATGGTAGCAAAATCCAAATAGGTTGGAGGAGTCCATAAATAAGATTCTCCTTCTGTAGTGAACAATTTAATTTGTCCGCCGTAACATACTGTTGTGTCAGGTCCTGCTGTTACTATCAAAGCAGGATAAGTAAATACATTTACCGTATCAACATCCACACATCCAGAAATATTTGTAACACTTACATAATATGTTATATCCGATAATGGTGTACAAGTTGGCGTTGCTGAAGTTGCATCATCCAAATATAAACCCGGACTCCAGGAATAAGATGTTCCACCACTCGCAAATAGGTCTGTAGATGTTCCAACACAAATAGTTGTTTCCAGACTGGCAGTTGCAAAATCTCCCGCAGCAACAACTACATTTATTATATCATTATCAGAACATCCATCCGCATTTAAAGAAGTAACAGTATAAGAAATATCGGTTAATGCATTACAAATTGGATTCGCAGAAAAGGCATCATCCAAATATGTTGCGGGGCTCCATACGTAACTTGTTCCGCCACTTGCAGAAAGAGTTGCACTTTCACCCAAACAAATGGAAATATCATCACTTAAAATTAAAAAATCAACTATTGTTGTTGTTATAATTACATAATCAATATCGGTACATCCTTCATCATTTATAGCGGTAATGGTATAAGTAATATCACTTAAAGGATTACAAACAGGAGTTGCGGAAGTTGCATCATCCAAATATGTTGCGGGACTCCAGTTATATGTTGTTCCACCACTTGCAAATAGATCAACTTCTCCACCGGAACATATAGCAATATCATCACTCACCACTAAAAAATTAGAAGGAATAATTCCCACAGAAATTTCATCCGTTGCAAAACATCCGTTAACATCAGTTACAGTTACGGTATATGTTAACGGAAATAATGGAGTGCACTCGGGATTTGCGATAAATGCATTATCCAAAAATAAAGCCGGACTCCAATTATATTCTACTCCACCTGTTGCACTTAATGTTGTTGAAGCACCCGCACAAACATTAATATCTTCTCCTGCATTTGCAATTGTAGCGGGAAATACTTCAACATATAAAGTATCAGTATCAATACAACCATTTGCATTTGTAACGGTCAATAAATAATTAATATTTGCAAGCGGAGTACACGTTGGATTAAAAATAAATGGATCATCTAAATAAGTGGTGGGAAACCAGGAATAAGAAATTCCGCCACTTGCATTTAACACCACAGAATTTCCTGCACAAATATTGATATCAGCTCCTGCATTTGCAAAATCAGTTTCATGCGGTGTAGTACTTTCTGCATATTGTAAAGAAGGAATAATTACTCCGTTGCTTCCGGTTGCTGCACCATTATTTTCCCCTAAACATGGGCTTCCAATTGTAGTAATAGTACCAAAAATTCCGCCGGAAAGATCAGTACTGATTCCGGCCCATAATGTTGCACCGCTGTGTTTAATAACTCCTCCGGAACCACCGCCACCAGGTCCGGTGCATTGCAGTGCTCCGGCATCTCCGCCTTTGCCTCCTTTGGCTATTATAGTAGTTTCCACAACGATTGCAGCCTCTATCAAAATAGATCCACCGGCACCTCCTCCACCGGCACCATCTCCCCATGCAAGATCCGTAACGGTATTTCCATTGGAAACAATAGTAAAATTATTTCCATCAATAGAATTTGCAACTATTATTATAATACCTCCTCCATTTCCACCATCTGTTCCGTTACTGTTATTTCCATGTCCCGCTCCACCGCCACCTCCCAAAAATATTTTATCGGCAGCCATAGTTTGATCAAGTGCTGCTCCGGCAAAACCGGGACTTCCGGGACAAGAAAATGCACCTTCATCATTTTCTCCGCCCATTCCTCCTGCAGCTCCGTTTGAACCACCTGCGGCACCGCCATTATGGTCGTTTCCACCACCACCGCCGTTAGCAGCCTTTCCGCGTGCAGCACTGTATGCATTTGTTAAAATTACTATCCCCTCCCCTTTTTCTCCACCTTTTCCTGAAAGGGTATCGCTAAAATATAAAGATGTTCCAAGGCCGGTGGGGCAACTTTCGGGGAAATTACCTGCATTTCCACCCCTAAAACCCATATTTGAAACATCAATACTTGCATTCAATTCCAAAATATTAGTTTCAAAAACCAAAACACCTCCCGAAGCCCCATTCCACGGTGAGCAGCTCAAAGTTGCATCAACACTTGCTGAAAGGTAAACCGGAACCCTTACCAATTGGACCAATCCCGAAGGATCGTAGCTTCGCAATAGCGTATTTTCTAACTGAATTACAGTGCCCGAAACGGAGTTAATAGTTCCAAATTCATAATTACCGGCATCGTTATATGCTGTTATATTGCCAAAACTTGCAGTATTGGTAAGGTTCACTGTTGCTCCTTTCATTTGGATGATGAGAACACGATCGCCAACCGAATAACCAAGCGATGATTCAACAAATATGGTATTGGAACAATAATTAATAGAATCAACCGGAGTATTGATATTGATCACACCACTAATAGAGGTTTGACCAATTACAAAACGGGAGAAAAAAAGGAGCATAAGAAAGGGTATCTGTCTTTTCATAATACTATTGATGATTGGAGTAATAAAAATACAGATTTTTTTTATTTTCATTGAAATTCAGACAGGTGTTTGTTAAGATGGTAGGGTAATTTTGATATGGACATTTACTTAAATCAAATGTTTTATATTTGTTTTGATGAAAAGCGCTGTTATAAAATTATTGGGTATTTTGTTGATCGACCTAACATTTCAGGTTGAAATATATGCACAAAAAATTCCGGCAGATTCTATTTATGGAATTATAAAAACTCAATCAGTACACGCAAATAAAATAAACTGGAAAAAAAATGATAAACTTTTTTATCAATTACTATCGGAAGCAAAAATGAATCAGGACAGTATTATTGCATTAGTTCGTGTGTTTGAAGAAATGAATGATGTACATAGCAATATCACCTATAACGATCATACATACAACTATTATCACCCTGCAACTGTTGTTGAAAAAGCGCAGGTAATGCCATTGCTGAAAAGAATGTGGGAGGAGGAGGGAAATATTCGTATAGCAGTAATAAATGAAAGAACCGGTTATATTCAAATACCAAAAATAAGTGCTTTTGGAAGTGAAGCAGATAATTATACCCAAAAAATAAAAGATAGTATTTGTGTGTTAAAAGAAAATGGAATTACTTCCTGCATAATAGACTTGAGATTGAATGGAGGAGGAAATATGTATCCTATGTTGGGTGGATTGAGTTGTTTTTTTCACGATGGCAAAATTGGCAGCTCAGTATATGCGAATGGGGAAATACAATTTAATTTAATAATAAAAGAGGATGTCTTTTATTTTAATAATACAAATGGTGAAAGCTGGCAAATGACATTTGCGAAAGATTCCTGCGACGCACGCTTTGAAAATATGCCTGTAGTTATTTTATTGAGTTACATAACAGCGAGTGTGGGTCAGGTAACCGCCATCACATTCAAACAAAGACCCAATACCTTTTTTATAGGGGAAAATACGGCTTTTGGATATGCTACAGGTAATAATTATTACTATTTTTCGCAGCAGCTTACCATGAATCTTTCTACTGCATTTACAACCGATGCAACAGGTAATATTTATCGCGAAACTGTATTGCCTGACAGATATATAATTAGTGGTGACAATTTTGAAGACCTAAATAAGGATAAAAAAATAAAAAACGCGCTGATATGGCTCGATAAGGAATGAATTTTTCGTAAATTGCAAAACCTATTCTAATTTCACAGCAAAATTGATTTATGTACACGATTCAAGATCGCCTAAACAAAGAAATTCAAGAAATAAAAGACTCCGGTCTCTATAAAAATGAACGTGTTATCAATTCTCCGCAATCGGCAGATATTACCCTTGCGGATGGAAGAAAGGTTACAAATTTTTGTGCAAACAATTATTTGGGATTAAGTTCACATCCAAAAGTAATTGAAGCTGCAAAAAGAGCGGTAGATAGTCATGGTTATGGAATGAGTTCGGTGCGATTTATTTGCGGAACTCAGGATATTCACAAAGAACTGGAGCAAAAAATTTCTGCTTTTTTAGGAACAGAAGACACCATTTTATACGCCGCTGCTTTTGATGCAAATGGGGGAGTGTTTGAGCCACTTTTTAATGAGGAGGATGCAATTATTTCGGATGCATTAAATCACGCTTCTATTATTGACGGCGTGCGTTTATGTAAAGCGGTGCGATACAGATATGCCAACAATGATATGGCGGATCTCGAAACCCAATTAATAACATCACAAGCCCAACGCAATAGAATTATTGTTACAGATGGTGTTTTCAGTATGGATGGAACCATTGCACAACTGGATAAAATTGTGGAACTTGCAGAAAAATATAATGCACTGATCATGATTGATGAATGTCATGCAAGTGGATTTATCGGCAAAACAGGAAGAGGCACACATGAATTCAGGGGAGTGATGGGAAAAATAGATATTATTACCGGAACACTTGGAAAAGCCCTCGGCGGTGCCAGCGGTGGATTTACTTCCGGAAGAAAAGAAATTATTGAAATGTTGCGTCAGCGTTCACGTCCCTATTTATTTTCCAATACTTTAGCTCCATCTATTACAGGAGCATCTATTGCAGTGCTTGACCTGTTAAGTGAAACTACCGAATTAAGAGATAAATTAGAATCCAACACAAAATATTTTCGCAGTAAAATGACAGAAGCAGGATTTGATATTAAACCGGGAGAACATCCTATTGTTCCATTGATGTTATACGATGCAGTTTTAAGTCAGACCATGGCTTCAAAATTACTGGAAGAAGGAATTTATGTTATAGGGTTTTATTTTCCTGTTGTTCCGAAAGGGCAGGCGCGTATCCGCATACAAATTTCTGCTGGGCACGAACAACATCATTTGGATAAAGCGATAAATGCCTTTATTAAAGTTGGGAAAGAATTAGAAGTTATAAAATAATTTTTATGCAAAAGAACAAGAATATATATTTTACGGTACTTATCAGTTTTATTTTTTTATTTGCCTGTAAACAACCTGCAAATGAAGGATATAATCCACCGAAACTCACTTTTAAAACCACAGCCGGGTATATATACACCGACACCACAATAATTGCCGGAGGTGCAATTTTAATTGGTTTAATTGCAGAAAGAGGTCTGGATGGGCCTTTAAAATCAGCGGATGATCTCAGTAATGTCATTATTAAAATGTCAACAAATGGAGGCTCGGAAGTTGCCGTATATGAATATGTGATGACAACTGCGGAGGCAGCGTATTACGAATATGATTATAATGCTTTTGCGACTGCAATCGTCGGCGACAGTGTTAGATATAATATCGTAGTTTATAATAAAGATGGATATATTGATCAAAAGGACCTTACCATTATATCTGATTGAGTACAGGATTACAATTGCTAAATTTAATTTAACTAAATCGAAATAACAGAAATTACTTCTTTTTTGAATAAACCCGATTTATCCATCGCGGAAGAATAATTACACCTGCAATTAAATAAGGGTAATAGGAAATGGCTCTCCACACCACAGAAAAAGTTCCTACCAATTGAGGGTCAATAAAATCGCACATGAGTGCGCTGTAAGCAATTTCAGCAATTCCGATACCGCCCGGAGTTATAGGTAATAACATCACCATCCAAATTGGAAACTGACGGGCAAATATTGCCGGAATATCACTACCGATGGGATTAAAAAATGCCATCACTACACAAGTGGAGATCATAAAAAAAGATATCCAGCTAACAGCTGTTACAGCGAAAGCTTTAATCCAAAAGTTTCGATCTTTATTTCTTAATTCTTTTGAGGCAAGCACCACATCATCACCGGCATGCTGAGCGTCATTTTTCCACCTGCGCAATCCTGGGATGGAAAATATTTTAATCAAAAAAGTTTTAAGTGCAGATGCATTAATAAATAAACCATACGCGAGCAAAATGATGACAAATAAAAAGAAAAAATATCCCACAAAATAAATTCCCTGCATATTATGAAATATTCCCATTCCCGGAAGATCCGCAACTCTGCGACACATGGCATCTTTTGCAAACATGGATTTAAATCCAACAATTAACAATAAAATTAAAGGTGCAATTGCTAAAAATATCTGGTCGAGAAAAATAGTGAGCATACTTGTTGCTGCACTTTTTCCGAGACTTAATTTTTCTTTGCGCATAAAATAAACAGCCACCGCTGCACCGCCAACGGTAGAAGGCGTAATTGCAGAAGAAAATTCCCAAAGCGAAATTATACTAAAAGATTTTTTCCATGTGAATTTATTGTCTGTAATTAAACGCAAGCGATACATATAACCAACATGCCTGATCACCAATAAAATAAAAGCCAGTAAAATCCAGAAAAACGAATGGAGCGTCCATTGAAGATTTTTAATTGCTTCGTAATTTAAAGAATTATAGATCAGGTATCCTGAAACTATAAATGCAATTAAAGCAATTATTATAATTCTGCGGTAAGAAAACTGTTTTGTAATCTGATCCTCTTCACCGGATAGATTATGTAGTTCTGGTATTTTATCAGGCGGCTTTTTCATGCTCACCGGATAAAGTTATCCAGAAATTATTTAAACCATCGCCAACCAATAAAACCACCTTCTGCGCAGCAATAAGATCTAGAATACTTAAGAACCGGAAAACAGCCTGGTATTTATCCTTACAGGAAGTGAAAACATCAGAAAATGGCACATTTCTTTTCCCTTTGCAATAAGTAACAATTCCCAAACTTTCCTCTTCAATGGAATAATCATATTGAAAAATAACGTGATCTTCCGCCCTTGGCTGACTATTGAACTTATCCATAACCTTTTGAAACACCTTGAGCAAAACAAAAAGATTAACTGTGCTCAATTCCATTTCATTGGAATGTTTTTTTGCGAGAATTTCGTGTTCCCCTAAAATGTTTCCACGCTGCATTTTTAATTGTCGGTCTTCCTCTAATTTTCCGAAGTCGTTAATTACTTCTTTAAATCGTTTGTAATCCAACAACCTGTCCACCAATTCTTTTCGCGGATCAATTTCATTTCCAAATTCATCCAGTTCTTTGCGAGGCAACAACATTTTTACTTTTATGCGCATGAGTGTTGCAGCAACTAAAATAAATTCGCTCGCAATTTCAATATTCAATCCCTTCATCGAATGCAGATAATCCAAAAAATCTTTTGTTATCACGGAGATCGGAATATCATGAATATCTAATTCATCTCTCTCTATAAAAAATAATAAAAGATCAAACGGCCCTTCAAATTGCGGGAGTTTTATTTCGAATGTTTGTTGTTCGTTCATTTTTTTTTCTTTGTTTTGGATTCTGTGTTCTGATCTGCCTACTGCGACTGCGACTGGTTCTTAGTTCTGGGTTTTAAATTGTTTTAAAATTGTAGAGACGCAATGCATTGCGTCTCTACAATTTTAAAACAATTTAAAACTACTGTGATTGTGACTGCCTTCTGCCATTGCCACTGCCCATTAATTAGCCACCTCACTCATAAATTTAATGTGCAACAATCTCAATTCTTCAAATTCAAGTCCTTCATCGCTCAGATCGTTAAATGCTGTTTTTAGATCTGCGGTTTTCATCTCTATAAAATAATCGTGCACTGTTTCCTGAATATCTTCTTCTATCAGATCATCGAGATAATAATTTAAACTCAATTTTGTACCTGAGGAAACAATGGTTTCAATTTCGTCGATAAAATCCGGGAAATTTAATCCTATTGTTTTTGCAATATCAGGAAGAGGCATTTTTTTGTCTATCAACTGAATGATCTTCACTTTATGTGCCGATTTATTCACCACCTGTTTCATTACAAATTCAGATGGTTTTTCAATTTCATTTTCCTCTACATAAATACTGATCAGTTCTAAAAATTCTTTTCCGTATTTATCGGCTTTTCCTTTACTTACGCCCGAAATTTTCACCATTTCATCCATTGTTTCAGGATACATGGTTGCCATTTCTTCCAATGAATTTTCAGAAAATAAAACGTATGGTGGTAATCCGGCGTCCTTTGCCAAACGTTCGCGTAATGATGTTAAAAGATCCATCAACATTGGATCCAATACACTTTTTCCTGCAGCATTATCCAGATCAATATCGGTAGTATCTGTTTCGTAATCGTGATTTAAGGAGATCATCACCGATTTAGGATGTTTGATAAAATCTCTTCCCTTTTCGGTTAATTTTATTAAACCATATTGTTCAATGTCCTTGTAAACAAATTCATTTAAAAGACATTGGCGTAAAATAGAATTCCAGAAGTGATCATCTTTTTCTTTTCCAACACCGAATAATTCAATTTTATCGTGGCGATAATTTTGATTTTCCGTTGTGCTTTTTCCAACCAACAAATCCACTAAATAAGGTATATGATGATTTTCGTTTACAAAATCCACTATTTTCAATGCGTTCTGCACATATTCTTTTCCTTCAATTTTTTCTTTTGGTTTCAGACAGTTGTCGCAGCTACCACAATTCCCCTGACCATATTCTTCGCCAAAATAAAATAATAAAAATCTTCTTCTGCACACACTTGTTTCGGCATAAGCAGCAGTTTCGGCAAGTAATTGCGCACCCATTTCGCGTTCGGCCAATGGCTTATCGCGCATGAATTTTTCTAATTTTTCAATATCCTTATAACTATAGAAGGCAATACATTTTCCTTCCAATCCATCGCGACCCGCGCGACCTGTTTCCTGATAATAATTTTCTATGGATTTTGGAATATCAAAGTGAATTACAAAACGCACATCCGGTTTATCAATTCCCATTCCGAAGGCAATTGTTGCAACAATAATTTGATGATCCTGCATTAAAAATCTGTCCTGCACTTCCGGTCTGGTTTGTGCGTCCATTCCCGCATGATAAGCACCGGCTTTTATTCCATTGATAGTAAGCACTTTAGCAATATCCTCCGTTGATTTTCGGTTCAGACAATATACTATACCCGATTTTTTCGGATTTTCTTTTATAAAACGAACGATCTGTTTTATTGCATATTCTCTGGTTCTTTTGGGGCGAATTTCATAATATAAATTCGGGCGGTTGAAGGAGGAAATAAATATGTTTGGATCCTGAAGGTCGAGATTCTTTTTAATATCACTCTGCACCTTTGGAGTTGCTGTTGCGGTAAGTGCTATAATAGGAATACGATCGTTTATCGTTTCTATCATCGTGCGTATCTGGCGGTATTCCGGGCGGAAATCGTGTCCCCATTCCGAAATACAATGGGCTTCATCCACCCCAACAAAAGAAACTTTTATCCCTTTAAAAAACTCAATATTTTCCTCTTTTTTAAGCGTTTCCGGGGCCACGTATAACATTTTAGTGCGACCCTCTGTAATATCCGCCTTTACCTTTTTAACCATTTGCCGGTTAAGGGAAGAATTTAAAAAGTGAGCAATATCATTATTGCTGCTATAGCTGCGAACCAGATCCACCTGGTTCTTCATGAGTGCTATCAACGGGGAAACTATTATAGCCGTGCCTTCCAGCATTAACGCCGGCAATTGATAGCAAAGTGATTTTCCACCGCCTGTGGGCATTAATACCAAGGTATCTTTTCCCGCTAACAAACTTTCGATGATCTCCTCCTGATTTCCCTTAAACGAGTCGAAACCAAAATACTCCTTTAGAGCTTCCTTAATTGTCATATTAGATACTTCCATCCTCTCTGTTCAGTTTATTGTTTATTTTAAACAAGTTCGTTTTGGGGTATATTTGTCGCTGAAATTAAAACGCATCCCAAAACACTTACGTTTTAATTTCCGAATTAGAATCGTCTTCTAAATATAAATAATTTTTATAAAACAGTTCTCTTTAGTAGAATTTTATCATCAGCGGCAATGAGTAAAGTTTATGTGGCTATTATGGCCGGAGGCATTGGGAGCAGGTTTTGGCCTGAGAGCAGAATAAAAAAACCAAAACAGTTTTTAGATATTCTTAACACAGGTGAAACACTAATCCAAACGACCTATAACCGTTTTTTAAAAATAGCTGACAAAGATAATATTTTCATCGTAACAAATGAACAATATGTATCAATTATTAATGAGCAACTTCCCGGGGTTGATAAATCGCGCATTTTAGCTGAGCCAATGCGAAAAAATACTGCGCCCTGTATTGCCTATGCTTGTCATAAAATTGCCAGTATTGACCCGGATGCAAATATTGTTATTGCACCCAGCGATCATTTAATGCTGAATGAAGAAAAATTTTTATATGTAATTCTCGAGGCATTGGAATACACCGTTAAAAAGGATGTATTAGTTACATTGGGTATAAAACCGAGTCGCCCCGACACGGGATATGGTTACATACAATTCAATGAGACCGCAGTACACAGAGATATTCACAAGGTAAAGACCTTCACCGAAAAACCTGATATGGAGCTGGCCCGTACTTTTATTATAAGCGGCGATTTTCTGTGGAATTCAGGAATATTTATTTGGAATGCCAAAGCAATAATGGCAGCCTTCGATAAATATCAACAAGACATACATCAGGCATTCTGGGCTGCCAGAAAGGCTTTTGGCAAAAAAGATGAATATCGGCTGATGGAAAAAGCCTATAGTATTTGCCCAAATATTTCCATTGATTATGCAATTATGGAAAAAGCAGATAATGTTTTTGTAATTCCCGCCTCCTTCGGCTGGAGCGACCTTGGAACCTGGGCGAGTTTGTGGGAAAATTATGAAAAAGACTACTACGGTAACGCCGTAAAAGGCGAAAATGTAATGATTTACGACTCCACCAATTGTATGGTTATGGTGCCTGATAAAAAATTAGTCATCCTCCAAGGCCTCGAAGACTATATCGTGATCGACACCGGCGACGCTCTCCTCATCTGCAAAAAAGACAAAGAACAGGAAATTAAGGAGATGACCGCGGATATTAAAAGGAAGGAGCTGGATGAGTATCTTTAAGTGGAAGGGTTAAAATTTTTCTAAATTGTAGAGACGCAATGCATTGCGTCTCTACAATTTAGAAAAATTTCCAACTACAATGCCTGCAACTATGACCGCAACTGTGACTGTGACTTTTAAAAAGGAGCTTACTCACCATTGACCACTCACCATTGACTACTCACCATTGACTACTCACCATTGACTACTCACCATTGACCACTCACCATTGACCACTCACCATTGACCACTCACCATTGACTACTCACCATTGACCACTCACCAATGACCACACACCAAATGTGGATAATCCAGCATAAATTTCGTCACTTTGTGACATGCCATTAGGCGGATTATTATAGCATTGATTGATAAAAATCTTCGTTTTAAAATTTCCGACTCTACTGAGCCAAAGTATTTTCTGGCAATTTTTCATCTTTTATTCATACATAAACGTGAAAAAGTGTATTTTTTTGTAAATTATAGGTGATTTACGTTTTTCTTGCAATTAAAGCCTAATTCGAAATTTCGGGAAAAATCGAAATTTACCTTTTGCACAACTCCACAATTTATATTTATTGTGACATTTTATTACTTTAATTTAACAAACAGTAGTAAAAACTTTAACTGTCAGTTTATATTTTCGCCTTTCATAATCTAAAAGAAAAGAATGAAAAAAACGCTCACGCTCCTCTTATGCGTAGTATCTATTGCTGCAAGTGCTCAGGAATTCCGGTATGGATTCTATATTTCGCCTACTAAAAATACTTTTGTTCCCGAAGGAGATCTGTATACTGCCTATGGGGAAAGTGGTGGATTTCAATATGGAATTTTATTGGAGCAGAGCTTTGGTAAAGGGGAACATATTGCAATTAACGCCGGAATTACATTAGATTATTTTCAAAGTGGATTGGAATCCATTAATGTGGGACAGGATAAGGATACAAAAAACTGGGATGTTCGCCCCCGTTATATTGAAATACCGGTAGCATTAAAATTGAGAACCGGACAATTTGGAAAAATAACACCCTATATTCAGGGTGGAGCTACTTATGCATCTGCAATTCGGGCACATGGAGATTATACTTTTAACGGAATACGATTGGACAGTGACCTTGATTTTATCGGAAAAGATAATCCGAACGGCCTTAACTATTTACCAAAAAATGCCAGTGTTGATCTTGGTGTAGGAACAGAAATAGCAATTAAAGATGGTGCATCTGTTTTTCTTGCCTTCTATTTTAAGAACGGCATTATGAATGTATTTGAAGATAATACCGATAAGGATGATATTTTCACACGCCAGTTTGGAGTATCCTTAGGCGGATTATTTTAATACAATCAATTTCCTCAATAAAAATTTGTTTAATTAAATATCGATAAAACTTAAATTAAAAAATATTTGACCATCAAAATAATTAACCGGTTTTAATTTGATGCGATCTTCTCAAAAAATAATTACAGCTATGAAAAAAATATTTTTCCTCCTTTTTAGTATAATTACTATCACCACAAATGCACAACAATTTCGTTATGGTGGATTTATTGCACCACAAATAAGTTTCTGGAGCGTTGAGGGAGATCTTTACGCAAACAATGGAAATAATTTCGGATATCAGATCGGTCTTATGGTTGATCAGACAATAGGAAGTAAAGAAAGATTTTCTATTTCCTCCGGATTAACCTGGAATTCGGCACCCGGAGGATTTGTTTCAGCCTCCTTACAAAATAATACCGGAAAAGAATGGCACTGGAAAGTAAATACGTTAGATCTTCCCATTTCCGTTCGCCTTCGCTCCGATCAATTAAATAAAACAATTTTATATGCGCAGTACGGTGTTAATATCGGATTTACCATAAGCACATCCGTTGAAAACGAAATGGGCAATGATGCCGGCGGAGGTTTCGAATACGAAAAAATAAACCCGAGTCTTGCAATGGGTTTCGGTATCGAAAACGAACTGAAAAACGACATGACTCTACTTATAGGTGCCTACTTTATAAACGGTGTAAAAAATATGATCATTGATGATGCTAATGATGACAATATGTATCCACAACAAATAGGGTTGAAAGGTGGGATTTTGTTTTGAAGGATGAAGGGGTTGATAAAGTTTTTATGGTTTGTAAGGTTGAAGGAGTTTAATACGGAGGAAAATGAACAATGATACAAACTACCAACTACCTACTGCCACTCTCTGCTGGTTTTGAGTTTTGGGTTGAAAATTGTTTTAAATTGTAGAGCCGCAATGCATTGCGTCTCTACAATTTAAAACAATTTTCAACTACTGCTACTGCCAACTTTATAAAAGGTTGAAGGAGTTGAATGACTGATTATTTGGGGTTGAATTAATTCTGATATTATTTCATTTGAAACTAAAAAATCAATTCTTCTTGTACTCATATTATCTATATCATAAAACATTTGCATTTCCAACACTCCTACAAATTCTATTTATACCTTTCTTAATTTAATTGTTATTGCAGGTTGATAAATAACCTCTTGGAAACTCGCTTTGAGTTAATCGGGCAAGGAAAAAAATGATTGGGGGTTTAATAAAATTGGTTTGCGAAAATATAACTGATGATCTTCTGAAAGATATAGTCTAAATCCAGATAATCCTATCGTCTTAAAATCCGGATTGCGTTAAAGGAGGATCCTTCTGAAAATACATTTTATGATTGGTTTAATGACTTATGTCATATTGTTGAAATTGCATTTAATACTCTTTCCGTGTATTTGTGCAATTAAAAATTATAGGTTTTGCGGATTATTAAGAACAACCGATGTCCCATTTAATCGAATCAACGTAATTAAATATATGGTAACACCTACAACGACTGCCAATTGCAACTTTCCGTAGATATAAATCCCCACTATGGTAAAGATTATCACCATAAAAGATAATTATTTAAAAGAGGCTTGTTTAAACAAAATAAATATAGTAGGATTAAAAACTCTTGTCCATCTGGCGCAGAACCGTTTATCTCAGAGCATTCTAACAGCTGAATACTGTGTTTACGTGGGGAATGCGGTTATATAATTAGGTGAAAATGTTGCATTACTTTTTGAATAATTAAAAAACCTCAAAATGATTTTGAGGCAACTTGGAAAAGTATTTGCCTAAATATTGGTATCACGAATTTATAACAATTTACACATTGTGCTATTTCCTTGTGTGTAAATTGTTTTAACCCAAATAAATACACATATGCAACTTCATATTAAGTACATGGTTAGTAACCGATGCAAAATGCTCGTAAAAGCAGAATTAGAGAAATTGGGTATACAGGTAATCTACATTGAGTTAGGCGAAGCGGAGATAGAAGGTAACCTTTGTGCCTGTCTGTTTCAGAAACTTAATGATGCCCTCAATGCTTCCGGTTTGGAATTGATACAAGACAGGAAATCTACCATGGTAAAACAAATAAAATCATCCATACACGAAATGATATTCAATAGAAGTACATTTGAAGAAAACTGCATAACTAAACAATTAACTGAAATTTTAAGTTGCAATCTTGCACATTTGGCTCATGTATTCTCTGAGATAGAAGGTTTAACAATTAAACAATACATTCTTTCCAAAAAGATTGAACGGGTAAAAGAGCTCATTAGCCAGAATAATTTGAATATCACCGAAATAGCCTACAGGCTGAACTACAGCAGTGTTGCTCATTTATCAGCACAATTCAAAAAAATAACAGGCCTTTCCCCTACAAAATACGCTTAACACACTCCTACATTACAGACATTGTGAAAACCTGTTATCTATTGCATTTAAAGTGCATTCGATATAGTCTATTTATCATATATATAAAGCCTAAACACCTGTTCCTTATCACCTGCATTATACTTTTCCAATTCAACCTATCAAAGCATCTTAAACCGATGTTTTTTAACTTATTTTTTGCTGATTTGAACCCATTTTTCCATATTTAGGGTAATTTTTCCTGTTTTAATCGAAAAAATCGTTTTGTCATCAGTTATGGAAATTTCGACTGATTTTCTTCAAAAACCCCTTTTATAGCATCACAACATTTTTAGGTGATCTCAAATGACTTCTATATGCATTTTATTTTAATGTGTGTCACAATATCAATTAATTTCGTAAAATTTAATATATTACAA
>Ga0163146_10004149_pt1 | contig 17920 bp, 1 predicted proteins | sample OliLakLV19MP7G1_FD_148648 | JGI IMG/M metagenome (GOLD analysis project Ga0163146, IMG submission 148648) | Freshwater microbial mat bacterial communities from Lake Vanda, McMurdo Dry Valleys, Antarctica - Oligotrophic Lake LV.19.MP7.G1 | ecosystem: Environmental > Aquatic > Freshwater > Lake >...
CCGTCGGAGGGGCTGACAAAACTGATCGGCGGCGGGGCAGTATCAATGCTGAAACTTAGCCGACGCTCGGCTCGATTTCCGGCCAAATCCTCGGCGATCACACTCAGCTGGTGCTCGCCATCGCTAGTGATCGGTGTACCTGAGGTGTAGGGCGCTCCATCCAACACGGCGCTGGAACTCGCCAGATGCAGGTCCTCGATCACGATGATGGGGACCACCTGCTGGTTGCGCAGCTCGCCATCCACCACGCCAGCAATGAGGATGGTCGGCGGCGTCGCATCGACTGTGAACACGTGGTCGCTCTGCACCGCCTCATTGCCCCAAAGATCCTGGGCGCGCAGATCGAGCCGATGCACACCGTCGGCCAAACCGTGCAGCAGCGCATCGTAGCCGTTGATGCCGTCGGCCGAGAGCGTCCGCCACTCGCCACTGTCAACGCGGTACCACGCACGCTCAACCCGCGAATGGCGATCCGTAATCCGCGCTGCCAGGGGTACCGGCGGACGATGCGGACGCGCGCTTTCCGGTGCGACGATGCCGATGACCGGCGGCAGCCCGTCCACCGCGCTGATACCGAGGTTGGCCAGCAAGCGCCAGCTATCTGGCGGATCGCTCGGTAGCCTTCCTTGCAGCAGCGCCACATAGCTCTGCAACTGCTCGGGCAGACTGGCCAGCGAAACGCTGCGGTCGTTGGCGGCACCGGCAGCCACGTCGAGACTCCACGTGTCCTCCAATAGCGTCAGCGACTGCCCTTCGGCGCGTAGCTGTAGACGCACCTGCAACCCAGACAGTGCGTTCGTCCCTTCATTGCGCACGCGCGCAACAACACTCACGGCAGGGCCGCCCAATACGACACGCGATGACGGTGCGGCCGTCAGTTCGCCGCGTAGCGCCACCACTGGAACGGAGGCTGTCAGGTGGATTTGCCGCATGGTGCTGCGTTCGACCGTGCCGTCGACGAAACGGAGGAACAGCGTGTGCTCCCCCGCCACCTGGCTCGCCGCCGGCCAGCTCGCCGTTTGCCGCACGCTATAACCCGGCAACAGCACCCCCGTGCTGCCCTGCCACAGGGTCAGTTCATTGCCGTTTTGCAGTCGCGCAACCAGACTCAAACGACCTGCAGAGAAAATCTGGTTGCCGGCCAGATAGTCAATGCCGATTTGCACTGGCAACGGTGTGCCAGTCGGCTGCTCGGTGCGTGCCGGCTGCAACAGCAAGCTCAGCTCAGCGTGGACGTTGATGCTGATCTCGGCGGAGCGGCTCAGCAAGGCCGCAGCGCTGTTGCTTCGCAGCGTCGCGATGACGCGATGAACGCCATTGGCGAATTGGCCCGGAGCCCACTGCCAATCAAACCGACGCAGTTGGCCCGCGCCAAGCGCTGGCAGCGCAAACGTCGCCAGCTCGCCCTGATCGCTGCCGTCTGCGGCGACCGCCCGTAATTGCACTGAACCATTGAATTCAGCGCCACCGTTGGTGACCTCAACTGCGCCGCGAATTATTTCGCCCGGTGCCCACGAATAGCGCACCGCAGTAACGGCGAGTTGCGGCGATCCAGTGCCGTCGATTCGCCAGGTCCGTTGAGCCCGATTGTTGGCCTCATTTGACTCAGCGAATCGATTGTCGGGATCGGCGATCAGTTCAAGCGTGTAGTCGCCTGCAACGGTCAGGCGGCCGAGATTGATGGTGGCCGTGGTGCTGCTGACTCCGGACAGCGCGTTGGTCGCGGTTTGCACCGGTATGTCCGCCGACCCAGCCGGCCCCTGCAGACGCGCAGCGATCAAGCGGCCCGTGGCAGCATCGACTGCGCCCAACCCCAATTGACGCAAGGTCGCATAAACGACCGCCTGATCGCCCAACCGCGCGCCCTGCGGGAACAGGCGCACTTCGTCCTCCCGCAGTTGCAAATCGACGCTGCTGGTTGAGTTTGTCGAGTGCTCGATCTGGATGGGTTGCGAGGCAGCGCTCGGCAGACCCGCCGAATTGCGCGCGACCGCCTGCACCGAATGCAGCCCTGGCCGGGTAACCAGATCGCGTGCGCAGAATGCGCCCGCAAACTCGAACAGTTTGGCCTCAGCGGCGGGGCCCGCCGACAACAGCTTCCACGAGGCGGACCAAGTGAGCGTGTGCTCGCTGCCGGAATGGGGCGTTCGGGTGCCAATTAAGGCACCGCTGTCCGCATCGATGATATCCACCGAATCGGAATAGCGGATCGCCACCATGCGTGCATCGGGCGACCACGTGGCGGCAAAGGGTGTACGCCCAGAAGCAAGCAAGACGCGAGAGGTGCCGCCATCGGTCTCATAGCGCAGCAGGCGATTATTCTCGTCCAACGTTAGCCACGCGCTGCCGACCGGCGCGGGTATTGGCCCTGCCTGCCGCGCACCATTGCCAATCAGCGTCACCTGTCGCGACAGCGGATCCACGCGATAGGCGTTGCCCTGCAGGTCAGCAAACAGGATTTGACCGTCGGTTGCACGCCGCGCCAGCGAGCCCGCCTTAGGTTCCACTCCAGTTGCCAAGGTCAGCGCTACAAAGGTTGCGGAGTCGCCATCGGTGACCCAGATGCCGCGTCCAGTAGGGTCTCGTCCGATCACGTACACCGGGCTGCCATTGGGTCCCGCTACGACGTCCTCGAAAGTTCCGGAGAAGCTCGCGCGAACATAACTAGCAGATGGCTTACTCACAAAAATCTGACCGCCGGTGTCGACCGCAATTGCGCTGTTTCCATCAGGCAGCAGATGCAGAAAACGCCACGCCCCAGCGCCCGGTGCGGGCCCACCGACACGGTCGCCGCTGGCCAAGGTGTACCAGCCCGGCTGCCCAGTCAGATCGCGACCCGTTAGTACCGACTTGCCATCGGCGCTAAGCAGCGCCTCGGCCGCATATGCAACAAAGGCCGGTGTTGACGTTGAGTCAGCACTCCGAGCCGCAGTCTGCCCAGCGGCCTCGCCACTGACCGCAATCGTGACCGCAGCGGCGGCAGAGGTGATACCGCACACGTCAAAGCGCGGCTCACTCCATTGCACCAAACGTCCGGGCACGGTGGGATAGGTCAGGCGCGGGGTAGCCGGCGGCAGGCGATCTAGCACCGTCCCGGCCACCGGCGGACTCAAGGCACTCAGGTTGCCCGCCGCATCGACGGCCAGCACACGGTAGTAATAGGTTCGGCCGGGAGCGAGCCCGGAATGCACATACTCGTTGCCACTAAGCGCTAGCAGCAGCTCATAGGGGCCAGCCAGCTGCGCGGCCACCGACAATCGATAGCCCGCTGGCGCCGTGCCGCCCGCGCCCGCTACCCAGACGACGCGCAACGCAGGTTCGGCGGCTGGCTGCTCAACACGGGTAATGCTCGGTATGGCTGGGCCACCATTGGCCACTTGCAGCGTCACCTGGTTGGAGCGCGGGCTTTGATTTAGATGGATGTCTTCGGCGGCGACGGTGTAAACGTACGCACCGTTGGCGATTCCCACATCGACGTAGCGTCGCGGTTGTGCCGCATCGATTGTGGCGATGCGACCGCCGTCGCGAAACAGGGCATAGCCGCGCAAGTCAGTGGCGATTGATTGCGTCCAGTCAAGCACGGGCACGCCGTCGACCACCACGCCGCTCAACTGCACTGCGGGCGGCGCTTCCACATCTCCAACCTCGGCCGTCCACGGCGCTGAGGGGTCACTTTCAAAGCCGAGCAGGCTGACCGCTCGCACTGTGTAGATGTGGCGACCTTCGATCACCGCATCCGTGCTGGTCAGCGCTGGCAGCGGCGAGCGTTGCAGAACTGCCACTTCTTGCAACCGCACGCTGGATCCTGGCGCTTGCGCGCGCAGCAGTTCAATGCGTAACCGGCTCGTCGGATAGGCGTTACCAAGCAGCACCAGTTCGCTCGACGCCCTGCGCTCGGTTCGCTCGGCAATGGTTATCCAACCGGCGTCTTCGGCCCACGCCGAAACCCGGTAGGCATTAGCGCTCGAATCGCCATCGGCATAAGTCAAGTGAAGTCCCGCGACCAGCGCTTGATCGGTCCACTCCAGCTCAATAACGCCGGCGTGGCCCAACGTGCTTCGATCCGATGGCGCACGCACCGTCCACGCGGTGGCGAGATCGCCGTCAACGGCGGCAGCTGCGCCGGGCGAAGTGGCTTGGGCACCGAGACCTTGGTCCAACATTGCATCGACCGAGATCGCCTGACCATTGCGATACAGGCGGTAGCCGAGGACGCCATTGCTCGGGCTCGCAGACCAAGTCAGCGCGACATTGAGCCCGCTGACGCTGCCTTGCAGGTTGGCCGGCGGCTGCGGACGCTCGCCGCGGCGCACGAACACGCTGGATACTTTACTGATATTGCCAGGCGGGTCCGTGATGCGCACATCAATGCGAACGCGCCCGAGCGGCAACGGCAAGCCGGTCAAAGTGAAGACCTGCCCTGACTCGACAGCGGCCCCGGTGCCAATGCTCGTGGATGATTCCCCGACAATCTGATATCGCGGGACGCCACCGCGACTGGTGGCGGTGCCGGCCAGCGAAAGGGTCATCGCGACAGTCGGCGTGAACGCCTGATCGACGCTAAAGTCGAACACATGCGCGGTGTCTACGGCGCTCGGTAACGAGCGATTGCCGCGCTGGTCAGCGGCACTGACGCGGTATGTGTGCGGCCCGAGGTTAAGCCCGGCATCGTTCAGGGTGGTCGCCTGCACCAGCCCGGTATGGATCGCCTGCCATTGGCCATCGGCGAGCTGTCTCTCCACCACGTAGCCGGCCAAGTCGGGCTCGCCGTTGGCGGTCCAACGGATGCTGACGTCCACGCCGTCCGCGCGGGCAATCAGTGCCGTTGGCGGCGCCGGCGGCGTTAAATCCACATAACGCACGCGGACCACCGGCGGCGCTGGATCGACCAGCCCGCCCGCATCCGTCGCGATGGCACGAAGGTCATATTCGCCGTAAGCCAGTGCGGTGGGCTCAAAGGTCGCCCGCCACGGGGCTTGCGTGCGGACTTCACCGAATGGAATCCACGCAGTCGCTCCCACAGCACGCGAAGCGAACACGACACTGGCGATATCCGTGTCTGCGCTGACCGCCAGCACCTCGACGGCATCGGCAAATTCTTCGCCCGCCTGCGGTCGAGCGATCCGCAGCGAGGGCGGGCCGGCATCGCGGACGAGCTGGGCCGGCGCTGAGGGCTCGCTGACATTCCCCGATTGATCGATGGCGTAGACGCGGTAGGTGAGCGCACCGTCTGGCGCGCCGGCATCGGTGTAGCGATTCTCGGCCAGCGCCAATGGCCTCAGGTCAGCGGGCAGGCTGCCGCCAAAACCGACCAATTGGCCGTCGCGATAGAGCAGATAGCCGAGCAAATCCGGCTCGACATTGGCATTCCAGTTGACCAGCACGTCCGGCCCTGTCCCTTCCGCGCGCAGGCCTGTTGGCGCGGCGGGCGGCTGATTGTCCACCACCACCGGCACCTCAACCTGCGACTCATTGCCTGAGGTATCGCGCGCGCGAAGACGCAGGCGCAACGGGGTTTCGTTGGCAATACTGCGGGTGTCCCAGAGCTGCAAAACGCCGCCGTTGACGGGTGCGGAAGAAGTGCGCAAGTTGGCAAGCAGACTGCCATCGGGTCGCTGCGCGCTGAGTGTGAACTCAGCAAAATCCGCCTCGCTGTAAGCAATTCCGTGCACGCTGACCACGCCGCGGACGCGCTCTGCGTTGGCCGGCGAAAAGATCACCGTCTGTGGCGGTGTGCGATCAATCACTACGGTCACGACATTGCTCGGCGCGCTCTGGTTGCCAGCGCGATCCCGTGCAATCACGACATAGGTCAATCGCGCCTCGGGCACTTGCAAGTCGAGGTGGGTGCGGTTGGCGGTGCTCACCAACTCGATGCCGTTGCGAAGCAGCAGAAAGCCGGCAAGGTCGGCAACATCCGAGCCCTGCCAGTTGAGCCGCACGTTGAGGTTGTTCTCCGCTAACGCAGTCAGGTTTTGCGGCGCGGGCGGTGGTTCACCGTCGACCAGCAAACTGATCTGAGCGCTGGCGCTCAAGCCAGCCTTGTCTTCCGCCGTCAAGCGAAACTCGAACGCCCCTGCATTGACCAGCTGCAGGCCGGCGAGCCTTCCTTGCAAAACCTGCGAAGTATCTTCCAAGACGGTTGACCAGTTGCCAGCCGCGGCCTGCTGCGGTGTGGCCATCTCGACACGATAGCGATTAAAGTTCTGATCGCTGGCGACGCCTAGCAGCTCCAGAGTCCGGCCGATCTCGCTGCCGTTCGCAGGCGCAATGATCTGCGCCACTGGCGGCGTGCCGTCGATTTCAATCTGCCGCTGAGCCTCAGAGCGATTCCCGGCGAGATCATCGACCTGCAGATTTAATAGATACGGCCCGTCGCCGATCCCCACTGACCAGTTGAATAGGACGCCAGCATCTACCGCCTGCCCGCTGCTGACCAAGGTGGTCAGATTCTGCGGCGCGCTGACCGGGGCCAGCGAGATTCGGTACTGGCGGAAATTGGCATCCGACGCTTTACCGGTGATCGGGGTGATCTGGCCGGTGACGCGTGGCAGGAGCGCTGCTTCGGCTGGTAGCAGAATGTCGGCCGTCGGTGGCGTGCAATCCAGCACAAACTCGCGGCTGACCTCATGGCGATTGCCGGCGCGATCAAACGCCTCAACTTCAAGCCGATAGGCCGTCTCCGGCAGGTCGGTTAACGAGGCCAAGACCTGCTGTCCTGTCGCGGTGCCGGTGCGGCTCACCACCACACTGCCGCCACGCTTTAAGCGAGACTCAAAGCGGTCAAAATTGGCGTCGTTGGCAGCAAATCCCAGCGCCTCGGTACAGGCGACAAACGGCTGCGTTGGCGACACCTCGGTGATGGTCGGCAGCGTGGTGTCGACGACCACCGTGAGCTGCTGGGTATCGATACTCTCGGGCAGCGCCGCATCGACCGCACTGATTTCAACCAGATACTGCCCATCGGGCACCCGCGACCCGTCGTCTCGCAGGCCGTTCCAAATCAGCGCCGTCGTGCCAACCGGCGCAGGCTGCGCGGTCGCCAAACGGCGCACCGGGACGCCGGCCGTGGTGGTCACACCAACCGTCAACAATGCGGGCAAACGCAGCTGCAACGCGATGGACGAGGCGTCCAGCGTACCGTCGTTATTGGGTGAGAACAGGTCCGGGGCAAGCCGTGCGTCCTGTAACACCAGCGCGCGCGGCAGCAGCGCGACTTGATCCACCTGTTCGCGCCGGTTTTCCAGCCAGTCCGAGGCGCTGTAACGAAGCCAAACTGGTCCTGTCGCGCCTGCTGTCGGCCACTGCGCCAGCAACGCTGGCGTCGCGCGCGGCCGGGTGTCTTCGGCGAGTAGCTGCCAAGGTCCGGTTGGGCCGGCCTGCGAAAGCTCCACTTTGTAAGCAGCAAAATGGGTGTCATCTACCGCGCCGACGATCTGCAGATTGACAGTGCGCAGCTGCGCGCCAGGCAACGGGTGTGACACATCGAGGCTTGGCGGTGTTGAATCGATTTGCAGCGGCCGGTCGAGGTGGTTTTGGTTACCACAATCATCTTCAGCCCTGAAACGAACTACGTAGAGCCCATCGGTAACCGCTGCCCCGCCGACACGGCCGTTCCATGCAAAGTCGTATTCGCCAGATACCCGGCTTTGAGTGGATAGTAGGTGCAGAGGGTTGGCCCCAGTAGCCTCGACACGGCCAGACAGGGACAGTTGCCCTGCAAAGAGATCCACCCGAATATCGATCGTTTCGCGCGCAAGCAGGAACCACTTGGCATTCCGAAAGCCACCGCTGATTGCAGCCGTCGAAATAGCGGGAAAACCCCGCGTGCCTGCCGGTGACACCGGCAAAGGCGTGCTGCGCTCCTCGATCTGTGCCTTGCTATCGACTCGATAGGTCGTCGAACGGCAGACCTGCCCACCCGACCAATCGCTGGCGCGAACCTTTTGCACTTCGTTGGCGTCAACGTTGGGCTCGCGCCTAGCAAGAGGTCCGGAGTAGGTCTCGGCAGTCAGTGCAATGAAGTCCACCGCAGCATTCGTATTGAACGGGCAATCGGTTGAGCCGGCTTTGCACACAACACTCCGATTAACCGATTCGAGGCCAGAAAGCGTCTGCGACTCAACAAAAAAACCGAATCGCTGCTCGCTCGCTACGGTGGCGATAAACCGGTGATTATTGAAGTTTCGGGCACAAATCCGCTCGCCATGAGCGGGCGATAGGATGTCGACGAGAGGCGGTTGGTGATCAACGACGAAATGGCTTTGCGCAACATCCAGCCAAGGTGATTGGTCATTTGATCGTGACTGCAACCTTGCGACATAGTCGGCTGCCTGCCAGCCACTGACGTCGATCACGAGACCTTGCGCCTGCTCCAACTCAAACGGCAGAGCGTAAGGCTGCGGCAAAAAAGGACTCTCAACAAAGATGCGCTGCGCACCTATTGGGTTCTGGATAATCACTTTGAGGGCAACCTTCCCCGACGGAGCTTCGTCGCAAAGCGGCGAAAAGTAGGGGACTACTTGAAGCGTTGTCTCGCCTCCGCCTCCTCCGCCGGGCTCCGATCCAGTCGCCGAACCGCAGCTCACCCAAGTTGATGACACCCGCCTGTGCCTAGCGTCAGTAGCGCTTGCTCGGTAGTCTCTCCCGCCTACGCCCTGAGTGGGGAAGAACGCGTACCTGCCGAGCCGCTCCAGCGGCGCAACCGCGCCAATGATCGCAGATGGCATTGGGCTGGAGGCGAACTCGAGTGCCAGGTTGCGGGTCGGCTCTTCTAGCAAAAGTTCGGCTATGAATCTCGGCTCGCCTATCCCGGGGCACAACAACTTGATGCCGCCCAGCAAAAAAGTCATCGCATTGGAGACCTGCTCGCTGCCGTCGATATGCCGTGATCGCAATCGAAACGTGGCGTATGTTCCAGGCTCTCGGCCCGACAAATCGATGCGCGCTTCTATCACGCGACCCGCGATCCAACTGGGCTCAGCTTGGCTGGGCAACCCGGGCGCGCTGACGTTTCGAGTCTGCCAGGTCGCAGCACCACCGTTAGACCCCGCAATGCGCTCATCGACCATCACTTGAGCAATGCCGTTGGAACTGAAATTAACCGCAAAAAGCGGAGTTGCCTGGCTGATGAGGATGGGTGCGGTGTCCAGCCCTTCTAGCGGCAAAGCATAGGTTGGAATGGCCTGACTCTCGATGTACGGAAAGGCCTGCAGGGCTGGCATCTGCTGACGCAGGATGTCTGCATGCACCAAACGAAGACCCGCAATGCTGTTGCCAGCGGACTGCTCGGTCCGGTTGCCGGCCAAGTCAGTCGCCACGACCCTGAAGCGTTGCCCCACATACTGGGAGGCGGTCAAGACTGCGCTCACCGTACCGCTCTCCTGCTGCCATGTCCTAAACGGTTCCACTTCTGACCAGCCTTGCCCAGCAATCAGGCTGGACTCAATCTGCTGTAGCGAAAGGGCCGCAGGAAGGCCAGCCACCCTCTCATCGATGATGTACTTGATCCCAGGTCCACGCGTGAGCGGCGGCGGCGGCGCATTTCCGATTGGCTCCCAAGCGGTTCGGTCAACCACCTGCACCGGTTGAATCAGTTCAGCATTGATCACGGGGGCGGTTCGATCAACCGTCACTTGGAGAGTGTGGCCACTGCTTAAGACGATCCGATAGCGCCCCTCAGGCACAGCCGTGCCCGCATCATTGCGACCATCCCATTCCCAACGATTGGGGCCCAGCTCGGCCGTCCCATAGGTCAGGTCTTGGCGACGAACCGTGCGACCCGCAGCATCGCGCACTTCGAAACGCTGCTCCGTGGGTCGAGTTACCTGAAAGGTGAGCAGGACTCTGTCTTGCACGCCGTCGCCGTTCGGCGATATGTAACGAAAATCCTGCCGCAGACTACTGATAGGGGAACCCACCGCTACTTCAGCCGAGGCAAAGCTCTGCTTGACATTGCCCGCACGATCAACCACCCGCAAACGGAATAGATAGGCACCGGCTAGCGGGGGTGCCCAGCTCATGAACTCATCGAACCGCAGCTGGACTCGCGTTGCCGGGATCAGCACGTTCCATTGCTCGGGTTGCGAGGCGCGAGCCCAATCGAGGGCAAAGAAGTCGAGGTGGCGATCTGTGGCGGTTCCTGAGAGTGCGACACTGCGGCCGTCACTCGAAGCGGTCAAAATAGCGGTGAGCTTTTCCAAAGTGCTGAAGCTCGCCTTGATGGGCTGATCAGCGGGCAGTGCGTCGCGTCGCGCGAGGTAGAGGCGCGTTTGGCTCGGGTTGCTATCGCGAAGTCGATGGGCTTGGCTCCAAGACGAGGTCAGGCGACCCTGCGAAGATATGTCGACGCGCCCGTCGCTCTGCAGCAGCGTGCCGTTTCTGTGGATAAATCTTGGCCATTCCGCAGGCGGCACCGCTGCACCGTTGCTGCCCTGCAACGCTGGGTAGGCGGCACGGTCAGCGGTGGTCAGAAGTGGCCATACGCTGCTACCGCCTAAGCGGCGATGCGCGCCACCAGCATCCAGGCGCAAATAGTCGACGGCCCCTTCGCACACGACGTCCGTGGAGTTGTAGCCATTGCCGTCGGCGGGCGAATAAACCGTTTCGCCCGCAGTTACATACAGGCTGCCGGAATCTGCTGAGAAGAGCGCTCGCTCAAATCCCGGAAGGCTGCTCGCTTGCCGAATCCAGGACTCATGCGCGCTACCAATGCAAGACGCTGCGGGACTGGCCGCCTCGGCATCGATAACCTCTCCAATTTGCACAGATCCACCAAACACGGTCGGCGCGTACTCGCCTTGCCGCAGAAGATTGGGTAGCTCGATCGCTCCGAGCAGGTCTCCCGCCTCGGAATAGCGGGCGACTTGTCGGGCGCTGTGATCGATGACGACCGCTTGCATTTGATGTTCCAGCCAGTAGGCTCGCAGCATGCGCAATCGACGCCAGCTGCCATACTCATCGGCGTGGCGCTTACGTGCACCGCCTAGGGCGGGTGCGCTTAGATGGGGAACGCGAACGCGACGAAGTTCGGCTTCCGCACCGCTATTCACCTCAACAATCGACACGACCTCCTCGCCGTCCGATCCGTTTTGCCCTGAAACTTGAATGTGCCTGAGATAGCGCAGGCCATTGTCCGAAAAAGTGGTTCGAACAACGAGCGCTTGTCCCTGCAGCGGCAGCGACACGATGGGTCGTTGCGCATCGAACGGCACGAAATCCATACTGGAGCGATTGCTGCCGCTGACCACCAAGCCTTCTGCATTAGCCTGCAGCACCTCGCCACGCCCCGTCGACGTGCGGATTGGCGTGAGCGCGCCAGTACCGAGGTCCACGATCCAGCGCGAGCCAGACTCGAGTGGCTCACCAACGACAACGCGTTGGGCGCCGATTATGGCAATCAGTGGCTGCGTCGCCCGCGTCGCGACTGCGCTGAGCAACTGCGGTTTGTCTATTTCATTCGGCTGCAACAAAAACAGCAGCGTTCGATTCTGTCCGCCAAATTCGGTGGCCGCCAGCAGCAGGCGTGCGTCGGCCAAAGCCAACAGCTGCACAGACACCAAATCGACGAGCCCCTGCTGCTGGACATAGGCATCCAGCCAGCGCGCCGTTATCACCGGCTGGGTCGCCGCAGTAAGCGTACTGAACCGAATTACTCCGCGGCGCATGGCGGGTTGCGGATTGTTGGGATGACCGACGGTGTAGACAAATTCCTCGGTCAGCGCGCCCTCAGGCGAGTGCGTCCACGGTCGCTCACTGCTCGGGTACTCGCGCAAAATGCCGTTCTCGGTATTGACGGCCTCCAGTGCCATGGGTGCGTTGTTATCAACGGTGACGTAGATCGGCGCACGTGTACCGCCGTCTGCGCGGCTGGCCACTACGCCGTAGCGACCATCCAACACCACCCGCCCCTCGTCGTCGCGCCCATCCCACACGGCGGCGACAGCACCGTCGCCGAGGGCCTCAATGGCCGTCAACCGTCGACGCTCACGTCCGCTGTGATCGCTGATTACGGCGTGCACCACATTGGCCGCATCGCGCCATATGAGGCGTGTCTGATCTTTCACGCCGTCGCCATTCGGCGAGAAGAGACGCTCGGTCGCAAACCCGTCACCCTGTTGGGTGTCAAGCAGCAGGGTTACATCGTTGTTCAGTTCGTTGAATTCGCGCAGCTGGTTGTCGGGGTCAACCTCAACCGCGAGTGCCTGCGCCGAACCCACTAGGCCAAACGTCCAGCTCCACTGCGCCTCGAATGCAGCACCGGGAGCCAGCGCCGGAATCGTCACCGCTGGCTCAACCATCGCGCGCGCTGAACCCGCCAACTCTGATAGCCGAACCTGCGCAGGTGCCGACGTTTGCTCGCCGACATTGCTGACTGCAACGCGAGCATTGACCACCTGCCCAAAGGCAGGCGACGAAGGCGTCAGCGAGATCGCGCCGAGGGTGACGGTGAGATCGGGCAAGCGCAGCGCGGTGATCCGCCGGATACCAAAATTGTCGTTCTCGTTGCGCTCGATGACTTCGAGCTCGCTATCGACGAACACAAATAGATCAACGTCGCCACCGCTCGGAAAACTGGCCATCTCAAACTGCGCCACCAGCTCGGCCTGCGCCGCGACTCCGGCCGCAAAACGCACAGCGGCCAAGCGCTGGCCTCCGCCACGCGGGTCACCCATGTAGAGACTGGCATTGAATGGGCCAGCTGCGCTTTCGCCGAGATTGCGCAGCGTTGATCGCACGCTGACAGAACCACCCTGCAGTGGCTGCAAAGGTGTGACCTGCAGTGTTGCCGGCACGACAATCAAATTGGGTCCATCACTGCGCCCTACCGAGATGGCGAACACATGTTGGTTGTTTTGCTCATCCAATTCGGCCACGGCGCCGCTCGGGTCAACTCGCAGTCGCAGGTTGTGCGTACCCTCGCCGGTCGGCCGCCAAATCAACTCGCGCACGGCCTGCTGGCCTGCGGCAATGGTGATGGGTGTTCGCGCACGTTGCAGCCACTCGCCCGCCGTCTGCTCCTCCAGAACAAGTTCTGTTGCAGGTGAGGATATGGTTCCGCGGTTGGCGACGCTGACGCGGAATCTCAGGTCGTCACCAAGCACGGGCTGTTCGGGTAGCACCTGCAGGGTGGCCGCAAGCAACTCAAAGTCCACTGAGCTACCGAAAGGAAGCGTGAGCTCGACGACGTTGTTTTGCTCGTTGTCTTCCGGCCGCAACTGGGTCGCATCGATGGCCAGACGAATGCGATAAGGACGCGACTGATCCACTGGAATAGGCAGCGCGAACGGCGTTACTGCATTTGCGGCAACGCGAATGCTGATTTCAGCGAGGGCGACGATAGAACCGTCGTCACGCAGATCAGAAGCACGCAGTATTACGTCGCCGGAATCAGTCAGCCCCAAGTTGCGCGCAGTACCGGCCACTGAAACGACCGAAGGAACACGCGTGATGACCTCAGGGGTGAAGCGAATGTCACGCGAATCAAGCGCCAGCTCGCTGCGAAGCGGCGCTGGAACCAGGGTGACGGGCAGCTGCAGGACGTTGTCATCCTCATTGCTCTCGTCGATCTCATTGCCCGCATCGACCACGGCATGAAACACATACTGGCTCGCGCCAAGATTGGGTTGTACGGAAACGTCAAGCGTAGCTTCCGCGCCACCAATAAGCGGCCCGACTTGCACTAACGCGAGCGGGTGGGTTGTGGCTGTCGCCGGATCCCCGTCATACCAACGCAAGGTCGAACTCGGCGCTGCACGACCGCCACGGTTGGCGACCCGAATACGCAGTCTCAGCTGCTCGCCCGGTAAAGCTGTTGCCGGGTCAACACTCGCCGTCAACGCCACCAGGTTGGGGCGATCATTCCTCAATAGCACGGCTGCGGCGAGTGCGGTGGTGTAGACGCTTCCGCCCCAGTCGCCGGCGTTGCCTTGGGTGGCGCGCAAGCGCCCGATGATGGCGTTACGCTGCGCGAGGTTAAGTGCCAGCCCATCAGCGACGCTCGCAAGCTCGGCCAGCTCAGTCAGCGACAGACTTCCATTGGCGATACGCTCAACCGTAACGGCGGCCAGTAGCCAGTTGCGTGCCCGCGTCCCCGCTGTTTGCTGAGCTTGGCTGCCGCTGCTCAGCAGGCGCACAGCGGATTGCGCCGTTGCTACGATCCGGCCGCGTCCGCCCGCTGTCGGAGCGAAGCTACCGTCGGGATTTTGTTTTGCCACCAAGTAGCCGCCGAGCCCTTCGATCACGGAGTCGTTGCGAACATTCGCGGCCAGCTCAGCCACGAGGCCGCGAAGCGAATCCATTGGGCTGCTGAGCCAACCGGCCAACAGGCCGACCCCACCATCACTATTGCTTCCTCCGCCACCCGCAAACTGCCGTGCAGGAAGGCCTTGCTGCAGCCAAGATTGCTCGTCGCGGTTGCCTGGTTGACGAGCCTGTAACCATGCTCGACCACTGCTCACAATGCTTGACGCCAGAGCCACCTCGTTTAGCAGGCTCAATGCAGCGGTAGTATCGCGCGCAGCGGTGGTCGCCCGATCAGCCCAGCGGCCATCGGTACGCTGCGCCTGAATGAGCCATGCAACGGCCGCATCGACTGGCTGCAAAGGGGGTGGACCGGGCGATGCGATCAGTGGCTGCGGCGACGCGACATCGTGCTGGGCAGTCTCAACCAGACCCAGTTTGATGATTGCGCGACCGCGCGTGATCGACTGGAAGTAGCTTTCAAATGCGACGCGAAACTGCTCGAGTTTGGCGAGATCGGAAGGGTTAGCGGTCTCGCCCGGCCGAACCAGATACAGCAGAGCCGCATTGAAGCGGCGCTGTGCGTCGGCCGCCGCTGGTCGCCGCGGACCCTCGGCTGCGATCACCTGTGCTGGCTGCACCAGCTCTTCATTGGCCTGCGCGGTCATGCCGACGACTGGCAGGGTTAATGGGTCAATTGCCGGCGAACGTAGAAGTGAAATCGGCTGTAGCTCTTCATAGCTCGCCATGCCCGCAAGATAGAGATCCCACAATCCAAGCCGCTGACGTGACTCGGTGATCAGCCACGAGCCGGGCGCTTGTTCCTGCCAACGCGCTCCCAGCATAATCGAGGCCTCGCTCGACACCCCCAGCGACCAGTGGGCATTTTGCAAGCCGAGTAAGTCATTGCGGCGCTGACCATCGCTTCCCAAGTAGCCGATCTGCACCGTCCAGCGGTGCATCACCTCATGGGCCAGGGTGTTTAGCGGGTTGCGAAAGTCAAGGTTGCGCGAATTGAAGCTGTTGCGCGTGATCGCCGCCATGTCGATGTAACCCTGCAAGCGCCGCGAGCCTCCGTACAGGTGGCGCAGGTCAAATAAGGGCTGGCCAATACCCTCAATGTCGTTAAGGACGGGGTTGTAGAAGGCGTGGGCGTCGCCGGTTGCGAATTCGAAACTAGTGAAAACGACCAGAAAGTCGTATTCGTCTGCATGCTCAGCCAAAAACGCCGTCGCCACGTCGTAGCGTGGGGGCGACAAACCTCGGGAATAGTCGCCAGCAATGCTCAGTACGCTGACGTTGTCGCGGTCACCCAGCGATTGGGCGACGCTGGTCGCCGACTTTGGGGCCAGGTTAGTCAGATCGGGAAACTCGACGTCGTTGTCCAACCCGAGTTCAGCAGCGCCAATGCCCAACGAACCCATGCTCAACAGAATTGAGAGCAGGCCTGCCGCAATCTGAGGGCTTAGGCGTCTCATTGATCTTGCTTAAGTGGGATTTGCTGCCCGGCGGATGGCAGCGTGACGGTGCCTGCGGAAGTTTGCTGGTCGGAGATAGTCACCGTCATCGACGGCACCAACACTGAAGCGGGCGCGTCGTCTGGCCACTCAGGCGGCGCAACCTGATCTCGCGCTAGACGCATCACACCGCCTACGCTTGCTCGACTTGCCGGGTACTCAAGGGAGACGCCGGCATCGTCAATGTGCAGGACAGTCGCGATCGTATTCGGGACTTTCTCGCCCAATCGGATCAAGAGCAACACATCACCGCGTTTGAATACGGCTGCCTGAGTCGAATACTCGACTAGCTCAAGACCCCCCGGCTTGCCGCGCGCCCATGCAGCCGAGCCGCAGAATCCGGCAAAAAGCGTGCACAGAGCGGCCGCGAGCACCCTCTCGACCAATGTGATCAAACAACCCCCTGATTCAGCTACTCTCGCCACTCTGTCGGCGGCATCCCCCAACTCGCGATCCCCGCCCCCCGGCAAGGTCAACCCATCGCTTGTTTGAGGAGGTTAGAGTCAAACTGTGGCCATAACAACCACTTTTTCAGGCTATCGCGCGCAAATCCAACGACGACGCTTGGATAAAGTCCCTGACCAACCGCGAAAGCTTGGCTGCGCTTGATATTCGTTGCGCACCCGCTGGCGTCTGCTGCTAGCTTGCTCACCTACTCGGTTCGCTGCGCGAGGGCTCATCGCCTCGGCAACTTTGTTGAGTGTGAGCAATTCATGGCCTATCAACTGTGACTTAGAGGCGCGCCTGTGCATCAGACGTTGAACTCCCGAAACGCCAACCCGTCCGCACAACAAGCGTTTCGATATGCGGCTCCCCTTCTCGGCCTCACTGTCGTGCTACTGGTGCTTGGTGTTCAAGCCTTCCGTCCGGGTGTCATCCGCGCCTACGACTGGGCGCTTCATAGCGCATGGATCGAGGGCTTCTATCAACAAATGGCTTTAGGAACCCTATGGCCGCAGTGGCTTGCAGAAGCAGACGGTGGTCGCGGAGCCCCGGTGTTCGTATTTTACCCGCCGCTTGCGTATTGGCTTGCTTCCGCCTTCCGCGCACTAACCGACAGTTCTGTGGCGGCGCTCGAACTGACTGAACTGGCGGCCTTAGTCCTTCTCTACGGGTCTTGCTACCGCCTTTTTCGCCTCGTCACGACACCTGCACTGGCCGCTGGCTTAGCGGCGGTGACCGCGATGACGCCCGCCATTCTATTCGTCACATTTCGGGTCCACATGATGGGTGCCAGCCTCGCGCTGGCCGCATTTCCATGGGTTCTGCACGGTCTGTTGGCCAGCGAGTGCAGCACACGGCGGCGCATTGTAACGGTCTCGCTCGCCTTTGGCCTAATCGGCTGGACACATCTGCTGAGCATGCTGATGACCGGTCTAATCGCCTGCGTCTTTGCGCTGTCGCTCGCAATCGCGAAGACCGAATCTGTAAAAAAACTTGCATGTGTGTTGATCGGCGGGCTCACACTCGGTGTGGGATTAGCGTTAGCTCCCTTGTGGCCGTCGCTGACAGAGCTGTCACTGATTTCGATTGATGCTGCGACCGTTGGCAATCTCAACTGGACCAGCAATTTTCTTTTCAGTTTGAGTGGTCCGAGCGACGGATTTCGTCTCGACTACCGGTTTTTGGCAATAGCAGCAGTCGCGCTTTTAGTGTTCGCTGCCGCCGCCCTATACATAGCTCGAGTTTCCGACATCTCAAGCAGGTCGCGTACTTGGGCCGCCGTGGCTGCTGGAACCGCTTGTATTGCGATGACGACCCCAATCTCCGCGCCCGTGTATGCGGCATTTTGGCCCATTCAAGTGCTTCAGTTTCCTTGGCGCTGGCTTCCGATGGCTGCCATCTGTATGTCGCTGGCCCTTGCCGCTTCAATGTCGCCGCGCGCCGCATCATGGCGCTGGATCGGGATCGTGGGCATGGTGTCGGCACTTGGGTACGGAGCCTTGCTATACGACGCTGGGAGCCTTTTACCGCCACGACCCCACACGACAGCTGGCGACGCGACGTGGGCGACACACTCAGCGCCTCGTGCGACACCGGAGTATCGGCCACGCCTGTTGGCGGCCACTCACGGCGAACTCGAACTCGCTGATTCAGCACCCGCAGCACGCGGCAGCTCGCCAAGCATCAGAGTCACGCCCGCTGCTGCCTTGCGCTGGCGA
>Ga0163146_10004155_pt1 | contig 17910 bp, 19 predicted proteins | sample OliLakLV19MP7G1_FD_148648 | JGI IMG/M metagenome (GOLD analysis project Ga0163146, IMG submission 148648) | Freshwater microbial mat bacterial communities from Lake Vanda, McMurdo Dry Valleys, Antarctica - Oligotrophic Lake LV.19.MP7.G1 | ecosystem: Environmental > Aquatic > Freshwater > Lake >...
CCACCACCGCCGCCGCCGAAGCCGCCCGAGCGCGGACGATCTTCACGCGGACGAGCCTCGTTCACGACGAGGTCGCGGCCACCGATGTTTTTACCATTGATCGCGTCGATCGCGGTCTTCGCCTGACCGTCGTCGGGCATCTCCACGAAGCCGAAGCCACGCGGGCGACCCGTCTCACGATCCATCACCAGCGACGCTGAGGAAACTTCGCCGTACGGAGCGAAAAGGTCGCGCAGCTCGTCCTCGCTCATCTTGAACGACAAATTACCGACGTACATCTTCATCTGAATCAAACCTCAGCCCGAGCACTCGAAAAAGAATCAGTAAACGCGGCAGGAACTCGGGCAAGGCCGGTCGTCGATACTGCAGGCTCTGTGCATCGGCCACTTAGCCGACCACTCCCTGATGACGCGAAGCATACCGCGAAATCCCGCCGGGTGGCGCAATGGGAACTTTCTCGCGAATTCGTTCAGCGCGACTCAGGCGGTCGTTCGCGTCCCTCGCCCTCGCGGCCAGGCCCCCGCCTTGGCGGGTGCGCCTGCACGAAGCGATCGCGCTCGGCCCGCTCGTCGTCATTGAGACGGCCGTCGCCATCGGCGTCGAACCAAGGCCAGATTGGCGGTCGTGAGAGTCCGCCGCGGAAAAGCTCGCCCTGCTTGATCTGAAGGGCTATTTCGGCGGCATGTCGCTCTGCGGAGTCCAAGCGGCCGTCGCGGTTGGTGTCGAATCGGCGAAGAACCGCCAGTGGCGGCCCACCGGGGTGTCGGCCGCCGGGCTCGCCGCCGAGCTTCTCCTTAAGCTTCTGGTGCAGCCGGTTTCGCTGGGGCGGGGTCAACAACCGAAAGAACCGCTCCAAAAGATCGGCGTCCGCGAGTCGGCGTTGGCGGTCAAGCTCGGCCTGCTGATTTACGAGGTCGTGGATCTGGCTGATATCGGGTTGCTCTTCGCCGAGCGCGTCGATGAGTCGCTGCTGAATGACCGCGCTGCCACCACCGAACACGTCGACGGACTCCTCCCGTTGCCCTTCGATCGCCGCGAGCTTCGAGCGCTGTCCCTCGTCGAGGTTGAGTTCCTTGCCCAGGCCCGCGAGCGTTCCGCCAGCAGGGTCAGCAGGGAGCCTAGGGGCTGGAGTGCTCGGGGTAGCGGGCGCTGAACTGGACGCGGCGAAACCAAAGAGGACCGCGACGTTGAAGAGCAGCGACGCGCCGAGCGCGATGCTGAGCATGCGGCTGGGAATGGGATGCTTCATGGACGCGATTCCCCATGCGAATCATGTGAATCATGCGAATCAAGGGCGAGGTAGAGATCGAGCACGGTCGGACTCGATGGCCCCGCGTCGACAATCATGAACGGCAGCTCCGCCGCCGAGACCCCCGAGGTGGTAACCCCCGAGGTGGTAACCCCCGAGGTGGTAACCCCCGAGGTGGTAACCCCCGAGGTGGTAACCCCCGAGGTGGTAACCATGGTCCGCTCTCCTTTTCGGACCAGTGGTCCCACCGCGGAGCCAACGCGGTATCCGACGACGGCGAGTGCAATCCCTGCGGCAGCAGCGACAGCGACCCGTCCCGCGTAGGCGTAGCGGTGATGACGTCCGCGCGAGCCGAAGCTCAAGCTCTGCGCCGCGCCACCAGTCCCCCCGTCGACTCCCTCCTCGCCAACTGCACCGAAGATCGCGATCGCTCGAGCAATCGAGGCCTCGACGGCCCGCGGGTCGTCGGTTGCTGCCCGATCCGTCTCCTCTTCACGGACCCCGAGCAGCAAGGCCCTGCACTCGTCACATCGCGCCAGATGCACCTCGAACTGTGCCAGAGCTTCGTCGGCGAGGCGTCCGTCGCGCCAGGCCGCGAGTTCAATGAGCTCCGGACACGCTGGCATTCGAGGTCTCGATGGTTGCTCCGTCACGCGCGATGTCCTTCCCAAGCCGATCGCCACCCCAATCCCGATTCAGTCGAAACGGGGGGAGGGTCAACTTCGGCTATAGAGCGCCGCGGCCCGAGGCATCCCCGGTCGGGCTCATGATCTTTGCCCGACATGGGTACCGCTACGCGAACGCCCTTCGTCAGAACGCCACGCGGAGGCGGAGCGAGAAGACGCCGAACGTGTCGACATCCGGGGAGTTACTCGGATCGATGATCAACTGCGCCCCAGCGGTGAACTGTGTATGGCGGGTGACCTGCCAACGCTGGAAGACCTCGAAGACCCCCTCGTTACGCCGATCGCCCGAGGGTTCCGCGATACCCCCCGCGAATCCAAACAGGTTGTCGGGACTGCCGAAGAGACCTCGTACCCCGAGTCCGAGCTGACCCATGTTCCGCACGTTCGCGATAGCTCGGTCAGCGTAGCCGTACCGCCCGAAGACGAGCAGGGATTCGCCGATGTCCTGCTCAAGGATGAGCGATACACCGCTGTCCGACGGGATCGGTGTCGCTCGCATCGGAGCGACCGTATGCGTTCGATGCACCGCCGGTGAAAAAGAACAGGTCGCACGGGATGATCGAGAATCTCGCAGTTGGACCATGCCCCGCCGGGTATGCGACGGACGCATTCGCCGAGAACGCCCGGTTGAGGAACGAGTTGTTAATACTCTGCATGCGCGTGCCGCCGACGAAGTCGGCTGGGTCGGCGCGCCCGATCAAGACACGAAGACGATCGTCGAAGAGGCGCTGGAGCCAGTACGCGTCGCGCATGACCCAACCGCGATCACTGAAGCCCCCGGTGGTATTGGTAAGCGTGCCGAGCACGCCCCCAAATGCAGACGGCGGCTGCACGCCAATTGCGAAGCGGTACTCGCCCGCGAGAACAAGCTGACCTGTATCGCGCGTCCCTCGCCCCAACAGCGTCCAGTTGAGCATGAGGTCGAGGTCGCCAGATTGGCCCCATCGGGTGCCCGAACCGCCACTCGCCTGCTGGAACGGTTGCGTGTACGCAAGACCGAAGCGGATGCCGGTCTCGGCGTTGAGCTTCTCAAGACTGTTGACCAGAAAATCGAGCGGTGCTTCAACGAACGACAGGTCAAAGGTTCCCTTGCGGGCAGCGTAGATATCTTCGAGTTCGCTCAGCGTGTCCGTCGGCGTGTCACCGGGTGAGAAGCCAAAGTCGCCGTACCCGCCCGCGCTGGGCAGCGAAAAGTCTGGATTGATGTACGGGTGTGGCGCGCTCGCGGGCACGACGGCGGGTTCGTTGGTCGGCGTTACGCCGGGGTCGGCGCATCCGGGGGAGCCGACTGAGCCCCCAACGCCGCGCAGGCACTCCCCGCCAAGCACACGGCCCATAGATCGGTTGCGGCGAATCGAATGCGATCGAGGCCGTACCGGCGGAGCAGGTGTCTTCTTGACATTGGTCGTTCTCCGTACGTCAACTTCGTCGCCTCATTGATACGGCGCGAATACGTCGCGCACTTTGGAAGGACTCGCTCCGCCTCTCAGACAGAGTCCAAGGACAAGACGTGCCTTCAGACCCGAGAGGTAGCCTGCTGGCACGAGGCCGCGGTCGATGAGGTCGATCTCGGCGCCGGGGTATCCGTACGTGTGCGTAAACACCGGTCCAGTCATGGCCCGTGAGGCGAGAACGACGGGGATCTTCTTGACGAGATCACCGAGGATCGGCGCGACATCTGCATGCACATGCCCCGCACCCATGCCTTCGATCACTGCGCCAGCAAAACCGAGATCCGGAAGCGTGCGCAGAATCCGGCCGTCGTCCCCCATCGGGACCTTGACCAGTGCAATCGGAACCGGCGGACCACCAGCGCTCGGAAGCGAAGGATTCCGCTTTACGCGGGCATAGAAACGAGCGACGCGCTCTGCCACCACGCCGAGCGTGCCGACGAGCGGGGAGAGAAACGCCGAGGGCAACGCGGTGTGAGACTTCTGCACGAAGCGTGCGGCATGAATGTCGTAGTTCAAGACGACGAGCGTGCCGAGACCACGGGCGTCGGGCGACGCCGCCACGATTGCGGACGACAGCAAGTTGGCTGGTCCGTCCGCGCCCGGAGAATCGGCGCCGCGCATGGCACCGGTCATCACGACGGGCTTCTCCGAATCGATCAGAAGATCCAGGATGAAGGCAGACTCTTCGATCGTGTCCGTGCCTTGACTCACGACAGCGCCGTCGAAACCAGACTTGAATCCATCCTCGATCAGCCGAGCCACTTCGACCAAGTTCGCGGTCGTGAGCGAAGAACTCGGCAACTTGAAGGGCGATCGGGCGTCGATCTGCGCGATATCCGCCAGCGCTGGCACTGACTTCACGAGCTCCGCCGCGCCGAGCTTCGGGGCGATGCCGCCAGAGTCTGTCGGTACCATCGTGATGGTCCCGCCAAGCGAAAGGAAGAGAAGTCTGGGCTTGGTCATTGGAGGTCACATCTAGGAAGCTGTTAGGGACTCAGGCCTTCGCTGTCGTCTTCGACGATCCACTCGGAATCTGCTCGGGCCTGTAGTTCGGCAGCCAACTACACCGCACGAGCGCGAGCAACTCCAATCCCGCGAGGGTGAGGAAGCCGACCTGGAGCGCCCTGAGGCGAGTCTCTGAGTTGATTCGCACTGCCTCGCCAATCTGCGCGGGCGTGACGTCGGCGCTCTCGAAACGCTCCTTCAGCCGCTCGTTACTCAGGAAGTTGATGCTGTCGAGATCCACTTCGGCCGTCATGTTTTCCGTGATCAGCGGATTGTTATTCACCGAGCGCAGGACGCCCATACTCAGGACACTCACCACGAGCGCTCCCATGACTGCGGTGCCGACGGCGGCCGCAAGGTTCTGCGTCACGCCGCGAAGCGAGCCAACGTCGCCAGCGAGTTCCTTCGGCGACGATGTCACCAGCACGTTGAACAAGAGCGTGACGAGCGCGCCTTGTCCGAGACCGACAGTGATGAGGCCAAGGATGACTGGTGCCACGCTCCAGTTGTTCCGAACGACAACGGCGAGCCAGAGCGTGCCGACCAATACGAGCGCGAATCCGAAGCGGGCGATCTGTCGTGGGGTGAATCGGTCGTAGAGCCGAACGATCAAGATGGCGGTGAAGAACACCGTCAGCATGAATGGCATCATCGTGATCGACGTCGCCATGCTGGAGCCACCTTGGATGATCTGGATGTACAGCGGCACCGTAGAAGTTGATAGCCGCTTCCGACATCACGATCATGAACAGCGCGATCACCGCCGCCCACTCCCTCCCCGAATCGACGACTTGGAGGGCCAAAAGCGGCGTCTTTCCCGCTCGCGCGGTCCGGTGCGACCACGCGAAGAACGCAAGAACAATCGTTGTTCCGACGACGATCATGATCGGCGCTGGCGACACCCCAACCACATCGAACGGGGCCGACGGACTTGCGAGCAGCACGCCCCAGTTGCGAATGTTGTTGAAGCCGAAGCTGATGAGGATGACGCCGACGGCAGAGAGGACGACACCCAAGGCGTCGATCTTGACCTCTGGTTTCGGTTCAGCGGACTTGAGTTTGAAGCTGAGGAGGAGGATGGCGGCGGCGTGCACGATGAGCAGGCCAAACGCGAGGCGCCAGTTGATTGCCGCAACGAAACCGACAATGACGAATGCGAGCACGCCCGCGATTGCACGAGCCGAGCCGAGCAAACCCACAGCCTGTATTTGCTGCTTTCCGCCGTAATGACTAGCAATGAGCGCCACAAGCGTCGGCACCAAGGCGGCGCCAGCGAATCCAGCCAAGCCTTGGGCCGCGACCATGACCGTCGCGCCCGATGTCATTCGCTCGCTTCGCAAGCATCTATTCCGAAGGGCTGCGGGCGTAGTCAGTTCAGCCACACGACCTCGCGGGTGGCGAGGTCGTACATCGCGCCCACGATCTTGATCTGACCAGATTGCTCCAACTCGCGAAGGATCGGGCTATCGGTTCGGATCTTCTCGACCGTGAGTTGCACATTCTTCACGGTGACTTCGCGTACGAACTCGTGGTTTGAAGAGTTGCGCTCGCCCGATACGTTCTGGACGCTTTTCACTGCGGGGCGGATCGCTTGAATGACCGTGGTGAGGTTGCCGAGCTGGACATCGTCGCACGCGCCCTTGACGGCACCGCACTCGCTGTGTCCGACTACAACGATGACCTTCGCGCCAGCAACCTTGGTTGCGAACTCCATGCTGCCGAGAATGTCAGCTTGGACGTAGTTGCCTGCGATGCGCGGCACGAATACGTCGCCGATCCCCTGATCGAACACGATCTCAGGCGCAGCACGCGAATCGATGCACGAGAGCACCACCGCGAATGGGTACTGACCGCTGGCGGTGGTCCGCGCCTGCGCCACATAGTCGCGGTTCTCACTCTGACCCGCAACAAATCTCTTGTTCCCAGCGGCGAGCCGCGCCACGGCTTGGTCGGGCGTCATGGCCTGCTGCTCCGCCTTCGTGGTGGTGGCAGACATCGGCGCACGTGTCGCTGAATTGTTGGCGCAGCCCAAGAACGTTGCGGAAGAGACGAGAACGATCGATGCGATGAGTTTGGTGAATCGGGGCATGAGGGGATGGTACCTATCGCCCCAAAAGTCGCGAGCGCACCGCGAGCAAGAGCCGCTCGATTCCGTCGAGCTTCCCTAGCTCAATCAGCCTCACCCGCATTGGTTCCACGTCGGGGGTGATTACGCCAGAAACACCGCGGAGCGCGAGTTGGGTGAACTGATCGGCGTCGCTCACGTTCCATACAGTGACCGGGAGGCCAGCGGCTGTGGCACGTGCTAAGAAACGCGAAGACGCCAACCTTGAGTCGACGACCAGCAGGTCGACATCGAGACGACGGAGGTCCCCCGTTGATGCCGTTACGATCAGACCGATGCGGATCGAAGGATCTGCACGCCGCGCCACCGCGAGCGCTCGCATCGAGAGTGATGTGACGATGATCTCGGGCACTGCCGTCGACCGCTTCAACGATCGAGGCTCGTCTTGCCGAGCCTTCACAATCGCAGCGACTGCGGCGGCCAAAGCGCGCTCGTCGCCACTGACTTTCAGCTCGATGTTGGCGCCGCTCGATCGCGAGTGGCGTTGACGACTTCTTCGATAGTCGGAATTCGCTCGCCAGCGAACGCCACGCCAAACCAAGTGCCGACGTCAATCACGCGAAGCTCCGCGAGCGTGATTTCATTGACGCGTCTCGGATCTCCAACGAGCCGACGCAGGTCTGTGTCGTGGAATACGACCACGATATCGTCGGTGGTGTGCATCGCGTCGATCTCAATGCGATCGGCCCCGAGAGTAATTGCGGCTTCTATCGCTGCAAGCGTGTTCTCCGGCGCGACCGCTGCGGCACCGCGATGCGCGGTGATCTCCACTTTGATAGGTACATGAATCGACTCAAGGATGGTCACAGTGCCAAGAACGGCAGCGACTGTGGCCGCACCCATCGTCGTGAGCAGAATCAACCGCGACCATGGCGACGGTTCGAGAAGAGAGGCGCCCGGATCCGACCGATCGATACCGTCGCCGCCTGCCGCCGATCTCCAGATTGCCACGATGACCAGCGCGTCTCCGCCGCGGGCAACGAGCGCTGTGATTGCAGTCACTGCGGCATAGAGCAGTAGCACCGCCGCAGCGGCAAGCGCGGTGGCACCGACGCTGGCGAACTCCTGCCGAAGCACTGCCTCGCCAATCGCGCGGGCGATAGCGAGACCTGCGAGCCCAACCGCAGCACAAGCGGCCCACCAACCCATTCGCACGAGCACGACCAAACGGAGTTGCCCGCGGAGAAGCGACACGCTCGTTCGCATGGCCTCGCGCGGGGCGTACCGCGATTGCAAGCACAGCGGCATCGAGACCGACCACGGCCACGAAGGGTGCCACGAAAATCGCGCCGCTCACAACCTGTCGCACAGAGAGTTCGATCAGTACCGGCAATCGGCGAATCGCTCCGAAGAACGCAAGAACGCCAGCACCGCGACACGTCGAATTCGCGGTATAGGACGCGATAATGGTCGTGGCCGCAACGAGATGAATGGCAAGGACGATCGCGACAGCGCTGCTCAGCAGCACTGCTACTCCGATGGGTGACAGGATGAATCCAACGAGGTCCTCATTCGCCACTGCGTATCGGCCGGTGCGGCGGACCAGCCAGTCGGTCGTCGCCGCCCCGATGGGTAGCAGGACGAGCGCCGCCACGAGCTCCGCCAGCGTCAAGGCAATCAGTATCGGAGACCGCGATTGGCGCAGCCGCTGGAAGGTGTCGACGAGGATGATGGGAATGCCAGCGACTGGGTCGACGATTGTGGCAGGTGCATCGCAGCTCCGTGCGGGCGCGGCGTCGTGCGTCACTCGTCGGCGTCGCCCCTGCGTTCGGGGTCGAGGAGTTTTCGTAGGCGGGTGAGCGCTTTGTGTTTCGCGCTTCTGACAGTCTGGGGATCGACCTCGAGCCGTCCCGCCACCTGCTGCACCGACAACCCCTCGTCGAACAGCATCTCCAGCACGGACCGCTGCTGACCAGTAAGACACTCCCATGGGATTGTCGGCCCGTGGTCTGGGCCGGGCGCAGGCTCCTGCGGCGCGGCGGGTTCAGGCACCGACGCGACCGACGTCAGCCTGAGCGAACGCCGGCGCTCATGCTCGTGGACGGTGGTGCGAGCGACGAGTGACAGCCAAGTTGCGAGTGACGCGCGAGCGGGGTCGAAGGTACGGAGGATGCGGCAGTCATTGCGCAGCAGCCGAACGTAGACCTCTTGCATACGATCATCGATCTCGTCGGCCGACACCCCGCGCACGCTGAGGGCTCGCCGCACCGCCGCGCGGATGAGGGCCGCAGAGGAGCGGACGAATCGCTCCCACGCGAGTCGATCGCCTGCGATGCAACCGGGAAGGTCGACGTCCAAGAACGGCTCTCCGCGCGTCAGCCGGGCAGAGACCTCCGCCGCAGCGCATCTCGCAACGAAGGTGGCTCGGTCGAATTGCGGTCAAGTTGTAGTCGCGATGCGACGCGATCGCGCGGTACGTCAGCCCCATTGGCCGAGTTGCCTATCAGCCGGTGGCGACAGCACGACACGCCGACCGATTAACCGCCCAAGAAAACCGCGATCGCGCTCAGGACAACGCCAACCCCCACCATCGCAAGACCGAACCGCCAGGTCGAGCCGCCCGCATGACGGCCGAGCGCACGGCCAGCGAGGAACAGCATCACGATCGCTGCGACGTTCGACGTTCGGAGCGACCAGAAGCGATCGGAGATCAGGACGAGCGGAGCAATCAGCGGCACCGTCGACGCAACGGCGATTCCGCACACCCACGCGGCGGCAATGATGTCGCTTGACTGAAGCCGCGGTCGCGCCGGTGGCTCCATCGCGCGAAGTCGCCGCGCAATCACAAGTCGCTCCGCCGCCGTCACCACCGGATCGATCGCGTGCGGCAGCGCTGCACGCACGACGCCGGCGGCGGAGACATCGTCAGCCGCTGATTGCACAGCGTGCACTAGCCGCAAGAGACGCCCGCGCTCCAGCATTCGGCTGAAGACGTGCACCGCACCGTCAACGATCCCCCACGCGAGGTTGCAACCCAGAATACCCAGAACGAGCGGACCAACCTCGATCGTGCGCGACGACGCCACTTCCACCGCTGCGGTAAACGTGAGCGTGATGATGACCGCGTACAGCACCTCGGTCGAGCGCGACATACGATCGACGGTGTCGTGAGACAGATCGTGCTGCTCGTGGCCATCGACGGCACCGTTCATTCACCCTCTAACGTACCGCGCGCCCAAGACGGTGCGCGCACTCGCAGGGCTGGCTACTGCCTACACCCCAACCGCGAGCGCGTCTCGATCGCTCAGCATCCCACCGTCAGAACGCGTCTTCACCGTAATGTCGCGCTTCCAGCTTCGATCACAGCGCGGTTCGTTTCGAAGGTCGCGCACGCTGTAACTCGTGGCCGCTGGCTCAAGCGTCACGCGACTAACACCGAGAAGATCTGGCAGATCCGCGAGAAAAGGCTTGAGATCACCGTTCGCATCGGGCAGCACCACTTCTGCATCGAGCGGATTCTCGATCCCTTGCGCCTTCGCTTGTTCGAGCGCCTCGAATGCCACCGAGCGCGCCTGCATCACCTGCGGCCATCGCGCATCCACGGTGGCCCCGAGCGACGCGAGACCGCGGTAAGTCTCCATGTGCACGCAGCGACCGTCAGACTTCCACAGCGCGCGAAACGCTTCGTCGGACGTGTGCGGCATGATCGGCGCGAGCAGTCGCACCAGCGTGTCCGCGATCTCCCACATCACCGATTGCGTCGCGCGACGTCGCGGCGACATCTTGGCATCGCAGTACAGTCGATCCTTCGTCGCCGCGCAGTATGTCGCCGACATGGTCTCGTTGCAGAAGTCGTAGATCGCGAGATGCGCGGAGCGGAAGTCGTACGCCTGATACGCGCCGAGCACCGTCTCTTCGAGCTTCACTCCTTCGCCGAACGCCCACGCATCGAGCGACGTCGGCGCCAGCGAGCGCGGCTCGACGTAATCGCCCTTCTCTTCCGTCGTCCTCGGTTGAAAGTCATCTAGGTTCGACAACAAGAAGCGAATCGTGTTGCGCACCTTGCGATAGCTCTCGCCCGAGACGCGGAAGAACTCAAGATCAGCCTTGATGTCGTCTTCAAACGCGAGACTCGACACCCACCAACGCGCCACGTCAGCGCCGACATCCTTCAGAAGATCCTCGACGTCGATCGTGTTGCCAATCGATTTCGACATCTTCTTGCCGTGCTTGTCAACGATGAAGCCGTGCGTGAGAATGCGCCGCATCGGCGGTTCGCCCGTGACACCAAGCGCAGGCAGCAACGACAACTGGAACCAACCGCGGTGCTGATCGCTCCCTTCGAGATAGAGGTCGCACGGGAATCCGAGCTGCCGCTGGCGCATCACCGAATGCCACGAACTACCAGCCTCGAACCAGACGTCGAAAATGTCGTGCATCTTCTCGAGGGTCGCGACGTCAAGTCCTTGCGGCGCATCGGGATCTCCTCGTACGTCGTAACCAGCGAGAAGTTGGTTGGGCGTCTCCTGGAACCACGCGTCGCTCCCCCGGGCCGCGAACGCTTGCGCGACAGCGCGCACGCTCGCTGGTGTCATGAACGTCGAACCATCGTCGCGCCTGAACGCGGGGATCGGCAATCCCCACGCTCGCTGGCGCGAGATGCACCAATCGGGCCGGCTTTCCAGCATGCCGCGCAAGCGATTCCTTCCCCACGCGGGGACGAATTCGACGGTGCGCTCGATGGCATCGAGTGCCGCGCCGCGCAGCGTTGTGCCCGCTGACAGCGCTCCTGCCGCTTTGCCCGGTCGATCGACGCCGATGAACCACTGTTCCGTCGCGCGGAAGATCACCGGCGTCTTCGAACGCCAGTCGTGCGGATAGCTGTGCGTGAACTTGTGGTCGAAGAAAAGGTGCCCGCTGTCGCGCAGATGTTCCACCACGCGCTCATTCGCCGACCAGATGTCGATGCCGCGCAGCCACTCCGGCACCGTGTCGTCATAGGTGCCATCTTCGAGCACTGGGCAATAGATAGGCAGCCCGTGCTTCAAGCCAGTGCGATAGTCGTCGGCACCGTGGCCAGGTGCCGTGTGCACGAGACCAGTTCCGTCCTCCAGTGTCACGTACTCGGCGTGCACGATCGCGCCTTCGCGCGGTACTCCGGCATCAACAGCGAACGGATGGCGATAGCGCAAACCGACGAGCTTCGCGCCGTCGGCTTCAGCAAGCACCTCGACCTTCTCTGCTTTCGCCGCCTTCGTGACCTTCTCAACAAGCTGGCTCGCGATGATTGTCTCGGCGCCATCGATGCGCACGAGGCTATATCGATTGCGTTCATGCACGGCGATCGCAAGGTTCGCTGGCAACGTCCACGGCGTCGTCGTCCAAATCATGAATGATGGCGTCACATCCAGCTCGACGCCGAACGCCTGCTCGACCGCTGCGCGATCAGCCGCTTCAAAGTCAACGTAGACGGAGAGGTCAACGCGATCTTCGTACTCGAGCTCTGCTTCGGCGAGCGCCGTCTTGTTTGCGATCGACCAGTGCACTGGTTTCTTGTCGCGGAACACGAAGCCTCGATCAACGAGCGACGCGAACACTTCAAGCGTGCCCGACTCATACGCCGGTGCCATCGTGTAGTACGGATTCGCATAATCACCGAGCGTCAGCAGCCGTTGCATCTGTCCGCTCTGGAGCTTGATGAACTTCTCAGCTGACTTCGCGCACTCGCGCCTGACCGCCATGCGACGATGATCGGGTGCGAGCTCGTCGAGTTTCTTCGCCTTGCCGCTTTCGACGAGTTCGGTCATCACCTTGTGCTCGATGGGCAGACCGTGGCAATCCCAACCTGGGACGTACGGACAGTCGAGCCCCTGCATGAGGCGAGTTCGAACAACGATGTCCTTCAGCACCTTGTTCAACAGGTGCCCGATGTGGATCGAGCCGTTGGCGTATGGCGGCCCGTCGTGAAACACGAACCGCGGCTTCCCCGCGCGACTCTCGCGTAGCTTCTTGTACACGCCGATCTCGTCCCACCGCTTCTGCGACTGCGGTTCGGCTTGCGCCAAGTTCGCTTTCATTGCGAACGGCGTCTTGGGCAAGTTGAGTGTGGCCTTATATTCGGGCATGGGGGGAACATCGTACGTCCCCGCTGCTATGCCTTCATGCCCCACACACGACCACGAGATTCATGCGTCCGGATGCTCGCCGGGCTTCACTGTTTCATTGAGGTACTTCTGAAATTCGCCCGTCTTATAGCTGACGAAACAGAAGACGTGATGCAGCGTGAACCACTCGATGTCGGTGGGATCTTTGGCAAGGTCGGTGCGCAGTCGATTGAGTTCGGCCAAGACCGTCTCAACCCGAATGATGGGCTTTTCGGTGGACATTTTTGGGGGGTTTCTCCGGCAAAAGATTCGTCGAGGTTAGTGCGCGTGGTCGTGTACGTGCGGATGCGATCCGTCAATGTGGACGTGCGTCGAGGCCTCAAGTCGTCCGAGGCCGTACGCGAACCCCAAACCAATGACGAGTGCGAGCGAGAGTCCGACGCGATCGTGACGGTGAAATTGGAGCTCAGGGAGAAGATCGCTCGACGCGATGCAGACGAACATGCCCGCTGAGAATGCGAGCGCGATAGCCGCCATCGGCTCAACATCGCTGCCGGTCGCACCGGCCCAGAAAAGTCCGACGCCTGCGGGTACGAGCGCAGCGAGCAGTATGTTTGCGAGCACGCGCACGCGGAGCGGCGCACCGGCGCGACGCATGAGCGTGGCAAGTGTCATCGCGTCGAACGGCTTATGCAGCGCAATGACGAGGAACGTACCGAGCCCAGCGAGTACGGCGCCAGCTGCGTCGGCATGCGCCGCACCAACCGCAACGCTCGCTGCGAGTGCGACGCCTTCGAGGAGGCTGTGAATGCCCAAGCCCGCGAGCGCACCGAGCCAACCTACGCGTCCACCCTGCCCGGCCGCTCGTTGCGCGTGCGGATGTCCATGAGCACGGTCAGCATGATCATGTTCCGCGTCATCGAGGACCGGCTCGTGCTGATGAAAGTGCGAGAAGCGCTCAAGAAGGAAGAGTGTTAGAAACCCTAACACAGCCCAGAGCATGATGGGATCTACGAGGTTGTGATCGACGGCCTTGCCGCTCTCGGCTTGGAGCATGAGCGCGTGCGGCAACATGTGGAAGAAGCCGACGCCAAGCATGATTCCAGCGATGAACGACAAGACGAATTGCAGACTGCGGTGGCTGAGCGTGACGAGGCTCGGCGCGAATCCGCCCACGAGCGAGGCGGCGACCACGACGGCGCAATAGAGGATGAGAAGGGTCGTTGGCGTCATCGGAGTACGGGGGCAGGACTCGGCATGGCAGCGAAGGGTCGGAGGGTAGCGATCCGTCGGGAAGACGGGGTGCGCCCTCGATCAGAACACCCCCACGCTCCGCACGCCCTGACCACGCTGCCCGGCGTGGCGGTTCCGTGAACCGACCGCTATACTCCCCGCCTTCCCAAACGGGGTGGTAGCTCAATTGGGAGAGCGCCTCGGTCGCATCGAGGAGGTTGTGAGTTCGATCCTCATCCACTCCATTTCCCCTTTCTTGCTGGCTGAAGCCAGCAAGGGGGAAATGTCGTTGCTTTTTTAGTCACGCCCCTGCGGGCGTGAGGGGCTGCTTGCATCCAGTCCATTTCCCCTTTCTTGCTGGCTGAAGCCAGCAAGGGGGAAATGTCGCTGCTTTTTTTAGTCACGCCCCTGCGGGCGTGAGGGGCTGCTTGCATCCAGTCCATTTCCCCTTTCTTGCTGGCTGAAGCCAGCAAGGGGGAAATGTCGCTGCTTTTTTTAGTCACGCCCCTGCGGGCGTGAGGGGCGGCTTGCGTATGGAACACCACCGCGTCGGAATTCGGCGTGGAAGCCTTCATCCCCAGTTCGCGCTGTGGAAGTCGCCATCAGCTTTGGCTTATAGCCAAGCCTTCGCGTTGACGCTCATGCGGCCTTCACGTACACGATCACGCCCTTCTCGATCGCATCGCGCATGACCGAGTTGGGGACGGCACCGGCGGCGAGGGGATTGCGTGTGTGGAAATCGACCGCGAACCGGTGCTCCATCACTCGGTATGCGCTGGCGAGCATCGCCGACATCAAGGCGATGAGCGAGCCCGCGAAGGGCATCACGACGAGCAGGTCCACGTCGGAATCCGGTCGCGGATTGCCGTACACGCGCGATCCAAACAGGATCACTTGCGTCGGGTGGAACTCTCGCACCAGAGCGTCGGTCACTCGCTGGATGTCATCGAGAACCGGCTGCATCGGGCAACCTTCAACTGGAAGCAGCGAATCCGTGCGAGCGAGCTCGGCGTTGAGAAATCCCTGATTGGGCGCGTCCATGTCCACGCCCCGCCCGTCCTCCACGAAGTCACTGCGTCTTGATCGTTCGCAGTTGATTGAGATCAACGCTCCGTCGCCGCCATCGCGTTGACGCTACGAACGTGCTTCATGTCCGCGTCGTCATCGCTATTGGCGGGCATACAGCACCTTGCCGTCGCTTTCGATGGCGGCGAGAACCGACGCGGGTGAGCGGCGTGCCGCGGCCATCTCTTTGGGTGTGAAGACCAGCGCGTCAAGCGACCATCGGCGATCGGGGAAGAGTCGGGAGACTGTTCGCGACCGTTCGGCCTGTGGAAGATCCGTTTCCAACTCGATCAACAGATCCACGTCGCTATCGGCACGCGCCGTGCCGCGGGCCCAGCTCCCGAAGAGCACGATGCGTTCGGGGTTGAGGGCATCGCGGAGTATTTTGGCGATTGCATCGACGGACGGCGCGTTCCTGCCGGTGGCTCCATGCAGACGGATAGAGTCTAACAAAGTGCCCATCATCGGCGATTTTGCGTTTGGCTGATATGTGACGCTTGATGGAGCGGACGAACCGGCTCGGTGCCCGAGAGACGCTGCGGGGATGGTGGTCGGGCGCACGTGTGCCGGACTCGGGATGCGCTGCGGCGATGCGTCAAGGATTTGTTGGCTCGATACGCGCGGTAGCGCGCCCCGGCGGCTGGCGCGGTACCGCTCCGGCGCTCTTTGAATCGATTTCGCGGGTGGATGTACTGGTAATGATGGCTGCCAACACAAGTTTCACCAGCGCCACTGCAGCTCAAGGCTGTTGCTGGCTTCGATGTTCACGGGCACGCTGGGTGCCGGGATGACACATTGCTGTCCACGTGCCGCGCATGTGGCCCGCGTTGTCCTGACTCCGGATAGTCCCCTGAATCATGGGTGGCGTGCTCCGATACGATCGACTACCTCGTGCCGCGCACGGCTCGAGAAGATCTCCGCCACGCACATGGGAACGCCATGACTAGCCTGCCGCTCTTTGGGATGAGCCCTGAGGAACCCGATCGCATCGGGCACGCCACCGTGGAGTTCCGTGAAGCCCGAAGCATCCTGACTCCGGGAAGCGGCTTCATGCGCGGGTTCGACTTCACGTTGAATCCATATTCCGGATGCTCATTTGGTTGCACGTATTGCTACGCGGCATTCTTCGCTCGCGAGCAGGAGCTCCGCGACCGCTGGGGATACTGGGTACACGTAAAGAAGAATGCGGTCGCGCTCCTTCGCCGAATGCGCACCGACCTTCGTGGCAAGACGATCTACATGAGCTCGGTGACGGACCCGTATCAACCGATTGAAAAGACAACGGAGCTCGTACGGACGATCCTGCGCGAACTCGTGCGGTTTCAGCCGCGCCTCGTCATTCAGACGAGAAGTCCGTTCGTCACCCGTGACATTGACCTCTTCAAGGAATTCGAAGTGATCCAAGTCAACATGACCGTCACCACTGATTCCGAGCGCGTGCGCCGCGCATTCGAGCCGCTCTGCCCATCAACACGGCGACGGCTTGACGCGATAGCCGAGGTCGGCGCTGCCGGTGTGCGCACGGCGATCACTATGACTCCGCTCCTGCCCCTCGAAGATCCGCCGTCGTTTGCCGACGCGGTCCGCCTAACGAACGCCGCGCACTTTGTGGTCCAACCCTTCCACCGCGAGCAGGGAAAGTTTGTTCGTGGAACCCGAGAAGAAGCCCTATCACTTTTCCGCGATATGGCGTGGGACGATGACGGCTATCGCAGGGCGGTCACTGTGCTGCGCGCCCGGCTGCCGAACCTATTCGAGGGCCAAGAGGGATTCGCGCCGATATGAACGCTTCGTCGATGGATATCACTGAATTCCTTCGGCGAGTCGATGACTCCGTCGCAATCGAATGCCGACGCCTGGCCTCTACTATTAGCAACTGGCATCTCGCGGAAGGCATTCGTGACACTCTTCGGCTCTCCAAGGGTGAGGACGCGTTCTACGACAGCCCCGGCTCCGCCGTGGAGTATGCGCTTTGGTATCAGCCGCGTCGGGTTGTCGCGGCCGTCGAGGCGCTATGGCCCGGTCTCGATCGGCGCAAGAGGGACGACGAGATTCACATCGTCGACATCGGTGCGGGCGTCGGGGCAAGCGCGATCGCGGTTCTCGGATGGATTGCGACCCGACGCGCTTCAGGACACAGTTGCCCGCGCGTGCGAATGCAATGCGTCGACTCTAGTCCGTTCATGGTCGAGGTTGGTCGGAGCCTCGTAGCCGGGCTCGCTCAAGCGCTCGATGTTAGCGAGAGTAATTTCACGGCTGAATGGCGCTTGGCGTCATGGGTGGGATTCGGACAGGAATCCGAATCTGTCACTTGGATGACGACACTGTTCGTTGTCGATCACTCGGACACCGAAGACGCCAAACTCAACGATCTCGCCCTCGCCTTGACTGGGACAAAGTCATCTTTGCCGAGTGGCACCTCGGCGGCGGCGGCTGGTGCGTGGACGAAATCGAGTACGAGCGTGCGTTGGAGCAGGCGAAGGAGGACGGCGCGTCGCTGCCCACGGGGATTGCCGCGAATTTCATCGAGGCTGAATTTTTGCGCGTCTTCTGGGGGATGTGCGGCGGCGACAAAGCGGAATACTCGAAGGTGCCCCGCTCGGGTCGAGGCATCGCGCTCAACAATGCTCAACGCGAGGCGATGCTCGAAGTATTCGACAGGCTTCCGCCGAATCTCATCCATGCGCGGTGCGAGGCAAGAAGGAAGCTTGCCGAAGGATTCCGTCCCCAACAGTTCGACGCCATCGTGATCGATGAAGCGCAGGACTTCACGAAACACGACCTCGAGTTGGCTGTCGCCCTTCTAGCACTACAGCGCCCCTTCCGCTCAAGCCGCCGACACCCTCCAGCCGATGAACCTCGCGCCGCACTGCGGCAGGAGGCATCATGAACACAACGGACATCGCGCGAATGTGGCCCGAGATCGAGCGTGATCTGAAGCAGTTCGATCCCTGTTTCTCGCGCGTGGAGCCGCGAGCGCACCTGCGCACCTACGTGCGCGGACAGCTCTCCGACATCCCGCGCAAGTCGATCGAGCCCATCGCACTCA
>Ga0163146_10004166_pt1 | contig 17868 bp, 14 predicted proteins | sample OliLakLV19MP7G1_FD_148648 | JGI IMG/M metagenome (GOLD analysis project Ga0163146, IMG submission 148648) | Freshwater microbial mat bacterial communities from Lake Vanda, McMurdo Dry Valleys, Antarctica - Oligotrophic Lake LV.19.MP7.G1 | ecosystem: Environmental > Aquatic > Freshwater > Lake >...
GTCTCGGGCGGGTGGGGCGCGCTTCCAGGACGCGTTGAAACTCATCACGCGCCTGGTCAACATCGGCGATGCCAAGTCGCTTGCCTGCCATCCGGCTTCCACCACCCGTCGCCAGTTGTCCAACGAAGAACTGGCCAAGGCCGGGGTCGCCGAGGACACGGTGCGCCTGTCGATCGGCATCGAGCACATCGACGACTTGCGCGAAGACCTGGAGCAGGCGCTGGCGGCGGTGTAGCGGGGCGATGGGGCGCAGCCCGCGGTAAAGGGGAGGTCTTGTGACATCCCGCAGAAAACTTCTGTTGGCCGGGGCGGCCGTGGCGGCCGCTTCGGGCCGCGGCGGCGCGCAGCAGCCCGGGCGCACCTATCGCCTCGGCTGGCTTTCCTCCGGCGCGTTGCTCGTCGATGAGTACAACAACGCATTCGTCGAGCGCTTGCGCGAATTGGGGTTCGTGGTGGGCCGCAATCTCGTCATCGAGGTTCGTAGCGCACAAGGTGTGGCTGAGCGCCTGCCGGCGATCGCAGCCGAACTGATGAAGCTTAATTGCGATGTCCTGTTCGTCCCGGGACCGGAGGCCGCCCTCATTGCGGCGAAGCAGGCGAGCCGTGACACCCCCATCGTTTTCGCGGCCAACGAATATGACCCGTTGACCGGCGGCCACGTGGCAAGCCTGGCCAAACCGGGTGGACGGATCACCGGCGTGACACAACTGCAAATCCAGTTGGCCGCCAAGCGTCTCGAAGTGCTCTGCGAATTGCTGCCGAAGGCCAAACGTATCGCAGTGTTTGCCAATAGTTCAACGGTTGAACAACTTGCGGTCGTCAAGACTGCCGCGCCAACGCTGGCGGTTGCGCTGGATGTCGTCGATTTCAAGCAGGGGCCGTACGACTACGAGGCGGCGTTCGCAGCGATAGTGCGCCGCAAGGCGGAGGCCCTCTTGATGCTGGGGTCGGCTTTTTTCGCGCGGGCGCGGGTGCGGATTTGCGATCTCGCGCTCACGCATCGCCTGCCCGGGGTGTACAACAACTCCCTGTGGGTCGAGGCCGGCGGTCTGATTTCCTACGGCGCCAACTTCTCGGATAGCTACCGGCGCGCGGCCGACAAGGTGGCGCAGGTATTGAAGGGCGTCAAGCCAGCCGACATTCCGGTGGAGCAGCCGACCACGGTCGAAATGGTCGTCAACCTTGCGACCGCGCGCGCACTCGGGGTCGCGATCCCGGCGTCGATCGCGGCGCGTGCCGACCGGGCGATACAGTGAAGGCTACGCGCGCCGTCGGTAGCTTGGCCGGTCGGTCGAACCGACGGTGTGCCTGAGTCACGATTCCGGGTGCGGCCGGCGATTGGTTTGCCAGGCAGTTCCCGGGCCCTTGGTCCGTTACACTGCGGCAGCAAATTTGCGTAGCGGGCGCGCTTGACCACCTCCGTCACACCGTCGATGTCGTCCCAACCTCTCGCCGGCAGCCGTCGCGGACGCCTGTTCCGGCGCTATTTCCTGTTCATCATGGCGCTGGTGTGCGGAGCGCTGCTCGCCAGCGGCGCGATCAGCCTGTACGCTTCCTACCAGGAAAACAAGGCGGGACTGGCGCGCCTTCAAAAGGAGAAGGCGGTCGCGGCGGCGGCCCGCATCGAGCAGTTCGTCAAAGGCATAGAGCAGCAGCTCACCTTCGCGGCGCTGCCGCAACTGGGCAGCGAAGGCGCCGAGCAGCGCCGCATCGAGTTTCTAAAGCTTCTGCGCCAGGCGCCCGCGGTGACCGACATCGTCCAGCTCGATGCGCGCGGCCAGGAGGTGCTCGCGGTATCGCGCCTGTCGATGGATACTGCCGGCGCGAGCAAGGACCGCGCGGCCGACCCCGCGTTTCTCAACGCCAAGCCGGGCAAGCCGTGGATCGGGCCGGTGTACTTTCGCAAGGAGACCGAACCCTACTTTTCGGTGGGCCTGCGCTCGGGCGGCGCGGCCGGCGGGGTCACGGTCGCCGAGGTCAACCTCAAGTTTGTCTGGGATGTGGTCTCGCGCATCCGCGTCGGCGACAAGGGCAAGGCCTACGTGGTCGACGCCCGTGGCCAACTGGTGGCCGACCCCGACATCGGCCTGGTGCTGCGTAAAACCGATCTGTCGTCCCTCACGCACGTCAAGGCCGCGCTCGGTGGCAAGGAAGAGAACGAGACGGCGCTCCTGGCACGCACGCTTTCCGGCGCCGAGGTGCTCACCGCCTGGTCGGCGATCGAGACCCTGGGCTGGGAGGTGTTCGTCGAACAGCCGGTCGCCGAGGTGTATGCGACCCTCAATGCCTCGATCGTTCGCACCATCCTGTTGCTCCTGATCGGCCTTGTGGTGTCGGCGGTGGTCTCGACCTTTCTCGCGCGCAGCATGGTGCGCCCGATCCGCGTGCTGCAGGATGGCGCGCAGCGCATCGGCGAAGGCGAACTCGATCAGCGCATCGAGATCAAGACCAACGACGAGCTGGAGTCCCTGGCCGAGCAGTTCAACCAGATGACCGCGCAACTGCGCGAATCGTATGCGGGACTGGAGCGCAAGGTCGACGAGCGGACCAGCGAACTGCGCGAAAGCCTGGAGCAGCAGACGGCTACCAGCGAGATCCTGCGGGTCATCAGCTCATCGCCGACCAGCGAACAGCCGGTGTTCGACGCCATCGTTGCCAGTGCCCAGCGGCTTTTCCCCGACAAGGGTTTCGGGCTCGAGATCGTCGTTGACGGGCAACTGCACATCAAGGCCGTGGCGCTTGCGCCGGATGGCGTCGTCGATGAAGCAGCCGTGCGCCGCTTGTATCCGATTCCGGTCGACGCCAGCAGCACGACCGGGCAGGCGATTCTAGAAAGTCGGGTTGTGCGCGTTTTCGACACGGAGGCGGAAGGAGCGCCTGCCGGAAGCAGGATGGCAGGCCGGGCGTTCGGGTACCGCGAGATCACCGCGGTGCCGTTGCTGCGCGAAGGGCGCGCCATCGGCGCCATCGGGATGGCCAGCCGCAAGACCGGTGGCAGCCTCTCACCGAAGCAGGAGGCGCTGATCCAGACATTCGCCGACCAGGCCGTGATCGCGATCGAAAACGCGCGCCTGTTCGACGAGGTGCAGGCGCGTACGCGCGAGGTCGAGGAATCGCTCGAATACCAGACTGCGATCAGCGAAGTGCTGCGCGTGATCAGCGAGTCGCCGACCGACGTCACGCCGGTGTTCCGGACGATCCTGGAATCCGCGCAACGACTGTTCGACCAACCGATGACCGCGGTATTTTTGTACGATGGGACCAACGTGGATATGGTCGCGACCATCAACTGGCCGGAAAAGGCGCTCGAAGACGCGAAGCGCCACTATCCGGCGCCGCCGCACCCGCAGATGATCAGCGGACGCGTCATTCTCGGCGGCACCGTGCTTTCCATAGAGGACACGCTGGCCGATCCCGAGTATGAGAAGGTCACGGCGTCGGCCGGGCACTGGCGCCGCATGCTCGGTGCGCCGATGATCCGCGACGGCGCGACGGTGGGGGCCATCGTCGTGTGCTGGCGCAAGCCGGGCAAGACCCCGCAGCGCCAGGCGGACCTCTTAAAGACCTTCGCCGACCAGGCCGTGATTGCGATCGAGAACGTGCGCCTGCTGACCGAAACCCGGGAGGCGCTTGATCGCCAGACCGCGATCGCCGACATCCTGCGCGCGATCAGCGATTCGGTCACCGATTTCAAGCCGATTCTCGACGTCGTGGTGACTCGCGCGGCGCAGATTTGCGGCGCGCGCGACGCCCATATCTTCCTGGTCGAAGGCGAGCGACTCGTACAGGCGGCGGTCTACGGGGACTTGACGCGCGTCGAGGTTCCCGAAACCCTGCCCCTGGTGCGCGGCACCGCGCCCGGGCGCGCGGTGCTCGACCTTCAGGTCATACATATTCCCGACCTCGCCTTGGTGTCAGACGACGAATACCCGATCTCGCGCGAGCTGCACCAGAAATTCGGGCATCGCTCGATGCTCTGCGTGCCGCTCCTGCGCGAAGGCGCGGCGCTAGGGGTCATCGCGATGCGCCGCACCGAAGCCGGGGGCTTTACCGACAACCAGGTCGCGTTGATGCGCGCCTTCGCCGACCAGGCCGCAATCGCCATCGCCAACACCCGCCTGTTCGAGGAAATCCAGGAAAAGGGCCGCCAGCTGCAGCTGGCCAATCAGCACAAGTCGGACTTCCTGGCCAACATGAGCCACGAGCTGCGCACCCCGCTCAATGCCGTGATCGGCTTCTCCGAGGTGCTCATCGAAGGCATGTTCGGCGACCTCAACGAGAAGCAGCTCGACTACACCCAGGACATCCATTCCTCCGGCAAGCACCTGTTGTCCCTCATCAACGACATCCTGGATCTGTCCAAGATCGAGGCCGGGCGCATGGAGCTGGAGGTCACCACCTTCGACCTGCCCTCCGCGCTCGGCAACGCGGTCACGCTGGTGCGCGAGCGCGCCCTGCGCCACGGCATCGACCTCAAGATGGCGGTCGACGAAACCCTCGGCGAGTACGTCGGCGACGAGCGCAAATTCAAGCAGATCATGCTCAACCTCCTGTCGAACGCGGTCAAGTTCACCGGCGACGGCGGGCGGGTGACGGTGGCGGCGCATCGCGCGGGCGAGGACATCGAGGTGTCGGTGTCCGACAGCGGCATCGGCATCACGCCGGAAGACCAGCCGCGCGTGTTCGAAGAATTCGTCCAGGTCGGCAGCAACTACGCGACCAAGCGTGAAGGCACCGGCCTGGGCCTGCCGCTGGCGCGCCGCTTCGTCGAATTGCACGGCGGGCGCATGTGGCTGGAGAGCGTGCCCGGCGAAGGCTCGACCTTTTTCTTCAACCTGCCAGTCAAATCGGGAGAGACGGCATGAGCACCATCCTGATCGTCGAGGACAACGAAAAGAACATGAAGCTGTTGCGCGACGTGCTGACCTTCAAGGGCCACACGGTGCTGGAGGCGGTCGACGGCGAAACCGGGGTCGCGCTCGGGCTAAGCGCGCTGCCGGACCTGGTGCTGATGGACATCCAGTTGCCCGGCATCAACGGCGTCGAGGCCTTGAAGCAACTGCGGGCGGACGCGCGCACTGCGCACATTCCGATCATCGCCGTGACCGCCTCGGTGATGGACCAGGACCGGCGCGTGATCATCGACGCCGGTTTCAACGGATTCGTCAGCAAGCCGGTCAACCTCAAGGAATTCATGGCGGCGGTCGACAAGTCGCTCGAAGGGGGCGCCTAAGTGAACGCGTCGCTCGAAGAGGGCGACCAATGAACACCCCGCCGCTGGTCCTGGTGGTCGACGACACCCCGGCCAATGTCAAGCTCTTGGCGGGCATTCTCGAGGTCAAGGGGTTTCAGGTCGAGACCGCCGCTTCCGGAAAAGAGGCGCTGGAAAAGCTCGCCGCGCGCCTGCCCGACATTGTGCTGCTCGACATCATGATGCCGGGCATGAGCGGCTATGACGTCTGCCGCGAAATCCGCGCCAACCCGCAGGCGGCCCTTTTGCCGGTGGTGCTGGTGACCTCGCTTGATCCCCAGGGCGAGCGCATCAAGGGCATCGAGGCCGGTGCCGACGATTTCCTGACCAAGCCGATCAACCAGCCGGAATTGATGGCGCGGGTGCGCTCGCTATTGCGCATCAAGGAGTTGACCGACCGCTCGGAAGCGCTGGCGCTGGAGCTGGCGCAATTGAACGCCACGCTGGAGACGCGCGTCGCCGAACAGGTGCAGCAACTCGAGCGCCTCGGGCGCCTGAAGAATTTCTTCGCCGCGCCGATCGCCGAATCGATCCTCGCGGCCGGCGGCGATAGTCTCCTCAAGACCCACAGGCGGATGGTGACCGTGGTGTTCCTCGACCTGCGCGGCTTCACCGCTTTCACCGACACCCAGGAGCCCGAAGAGGTCATGGAGGTGCTCGGCGCCTATCATCGGGCGATGGGCGAGGCAATCACCCGCTGGGGCGGAACGCTGGAGCGCTTCGCCGGCGACGGCATCATGATTTTTTTCAACGACCCGGTGCCGGTGGACAATCCGACCGAGCGTGCCCTGGCGATGGCGCTGGAGATGCAGCGCGACTTCACTCCCTTAAGCGCCGGCTGGACCAAGCGCGGCATCGAGCTGGGCCTGGGCATTGGCATCGCCGAAGGCTATGCGACCTTGGGCGCGATCGGCTTCGAGGGCCGCTGGGACTACGCGGCCATCGGCAGCGTCACCAACCTGGCCGCGCGCCTGTGCGGCGAGGCCAAGGGCGGCGAGATCTTAGTCGAGCGCCGCACCCGGGCGCGCGCGGAGGAGCTGTTCGAGTTCGCCGATGCGGGGGAATTCACGCTCAAGGGTTTGTCGCGGCCGGTGCCGGGGTTTTTCCTGACTGCCCGCAAGGCGGCGCGCGCGTAGCGCCCTACCTGCGGGCAGGTCAGGTCGGTGTAAGCCTGGCCACCTATGCTCGCATGGATATTAGAGTCGTCCATGGCTACCCCTACCACCCCAGCAAAACCCACTGCCTCACATTCAAAACCCGCGGCCGAGCCGAGCATGCCCGCCACCGACGACGTGCCGCGCATACTCATCGTCGATGATTCGCGCATGGTGCGTGCCACCATTGCCCGGCACCTGAAGGGCAAGTTCACCCATGTGGAGGCGGTCGACGGCGAGGACGGCTGGCCCAAGCTGTCGGCCGACCCGTCGATCCGTGCGGTGATCTCCGACCTTGGCATGCCCAAGCTCGACGGCTTCGGCCTCATATCGCGCATACGCAAATCCGACGACTCGCGCATCCGCGCCGAAGGACAGGAATTTCAACGCCATTGTTGGAGTAATCCGGCCATATCCGTCAGCGTCAATCGTTGATACGGCGCCGAAGACGCCGGACAAGCCGCTGAAGCCCAGCCCCGGCATGCCCGTTGTGTGTGCCTGTGGCCACCTGGGCGGCGGAAGTTTGCCGCTCGGGTGGCCACAGGCACGAGTCGCCCCCGACGAGCGAGTCTTGTGGTCTTTTGCCCTACCACGCAATGCGCTGATCGAACATGTAGTCCGGCATGTAGTCCGGCATGTAGTCCGGCATGGGTTGCGCGCGTGGATCGCCCTCGGCCGGGTCGCTGCCCGGCATCTCCCACAGCGGCGGCCCACGGGCCGGCATCAGACGCGGCGGCGAAGTCGGCTCACCCAAGTGACCGAGAATCTCCCGCATCACCACCGCCTCGGTGATGAAAGCGATGATCTTCATCGCGCCGCCGCACTTCGGGCATAGCAGCGGCAGCACCTCGTAGATGCGCGCGAAGCAGCAGCGCCCAGACGTAGCGCGCCGCCTGACGATGGATTGGCGCTGCCGGGGCCGCATCCGGCGGGATCGCCTCGACCGGCCTCAGTGCGGCGGCAATCTCAGCGGGCTGCGCCAGCGCGGTGACCGCATAGCGCAGGCGCGTTGGGCGCCAGCACCCCGTAGATGCGATGCCGATGGCGGCGTGGTGGCGGAATCAGTGCCGCGAGACGATCAAGGAGACGGGGCGTGCGCCGCGGCAGACGGTGCAACGCTGGATGGACGGGGGCCATCTGCGTGGCTGGCGTACGCCCGGGGGGCACCGCCGTGTGGAAATCGCCAGCGTGCACGAACTGCTGACCAGCGCCCGTCAGGCGGAGACCGGTGGGGTCGCGGCGGGACAGTCAGGCGCCGGCCGGGCCGCCGATGCCGTGACACGGATTTAGCAGAGCGAAGAGATTTTCCATGGATCAACTATTCCACTAATGGATAAATATTATCCAATAAGTTCTATTTCATATATTTTTGAAGAAGACTACTATCCGGTCCGTCCAGCAATCCGTTAGAAGGATGCAAAAAATGAAAGCTATTCGAATCCACGCCTACGGCGATACCAGTCAAATGCGACTGGAAGAAGTGCCCGTACCCGCCTGCGGACCTAACGATGTACTGGTGCGCGTGGTCGCGGCGGGCATCAATCCGATTGACTGGAAAATACGCAGCGGCGCCGTGGCACAGATGATCCCCAAATCATTCCCTTTTACCTTGGGTTCGGACGCGGCCGGCGTAGTGACCGCAGTCGGTGGCGCGGTGACGACATTTTCTCCGGGAGACGACGTGTTTTTCTACGCCGAATTCGCCCGTGGCGGCACCTATGCCGACTACGTTGCGGTCGATGCCACGCAGGTGGCGCGCAAACCCCGTACCGTGTCGTTCTCCACGGCAGCCGCACTACCCACGCCGGGGCTGGCAGCCTGGACGGCTGTGATTGATACGGCGCATGTAGCGCGCGGCATGCGTGTCTTGATCCACGGTGGCGCCGGTGCGCTGGGCAGCGTGGCCGTGCAACTGGCCAAAGCGCAAGGCGCGCACGTCATTGCCACGGCGGGTACCGCCGATGTAGCCTTGGTACAAAGCCTCGGTGCCGATGAAGTCATTGACTATCGCACACAGAAATTCGAGCAAATCGCCCACAACATGGATGTCGTCATTGACACCTTGGGTGGCCCCACGCAAGAGGCATCCTGGGCCACGCTGCGCGCGGGCGGCCTGCTGGCAGCAACGACGCAGCCGCCTTCGCCAGAACGCGCAGCCGCCGCCGGTGTGCGCAGCGCGTTTGTATTCTCGCTCCCCCGTGGCGACGTGTTGGCCCAACTGGCGGCCTTGATGGATACCGGGAAGTTGCGCGTGCTGGTGGGTCAAGAGTTCGCTTTAGCTCAAGCCGTACAAGCGCACCGTCTGGGTGAAAGTGGCAAGGCCCGTGGAAAAATGATTCTTCGCGTCAGTTAAGTTCGTCAACAACCTTCATTTACAACCTAAGGAAACACCGTGAACTCCAAAAACTCTGTCTTATCCGTCGGCCTGCAGCCACAACTCATCAATTTCGCGGATCCGGCCTACGCGGCCTTCCCTGGTATGACGGCGGAAAAAGTGCAAGGCGGACTGGACAAGGACATCGCCACATTGAACGCCTTGGGTTACGACGCAAAGTTGTGCCTCACCGATTTTGGTGAAACGGCAGAGGCCGTGATTCGCACCACGCTGCAGGAACACCGCTACGACTGCGTGGTGATCGGCGCAGGCGTGCGTACCATTGGTAAAAACTTTCTCCTTTTCGAGAAAGTGCTCAACGTGGTACATGAGCACGCCCCACAGGCACGCATCTGTTTCAACACGGGGCCGTTTGACACGGCCGAGGCAGTGCAGCGCTGGTGCCCGCTTGCCTGAGCATTTTCCGATTGTGCGTAAAGTGCTGCCCGTGCACAAAACCTAGCCCATGGACTCTGGCTGATCGACCTCGTCGGCAATTTTGTGAGGCTTTGTGGGTCACTCAACCAAAGGGGGGGTGACTTACACCCATCCACCGTAACCCTGTGCAAGATCACTTTCAACGACTGCTTTGTATACCGAGCTAAGTCCGCTATGGACATTCAGCCCAAAGGTTCTCCACAAAACTGTGGGTCCGCAAACTGCCATCAACGGACTGACGATTCGTTTGGGCGACGGTCGGCTCCTGGCCGACAGCGGTGGTTGCCGACATGCCGCTTTGTGGCGTCGAAACGCGATGTCGATTGAGTAGCGGCGTACAGTGCCCGAATGGACCAGCCACTCGCGCGGCTACAAGTAGGCCCAAGGCCGGCGCTCCCGGTCCGCGCTGCGGAAGCGTTCGATCGCGTCGCCATGCGAAAGCGTATAGGCGATCTCGTCGACGCCCTGCAACAGCATCTGGCGCAAGGTCTCCGGTGCCGAAAAGGGGAAACGCCGACCGTTCGGGGACGTCAGGACCTGCGCCTCCAGATCCACGCTGACGTGTCCTGCCCCGTTGGACGCATCGACCTCCGCGACGATGTGCAGCAGGTCTTCGATCGGCAGCTCGACGGGAACGATGCCGTTGCGGTAGCAGTTGTTGAAAAAGATCCCGCCGAACGAGGGCGCGACCACCGCGCGAATGCCGAACTCGCGCAGTGCCTTGGGCGCCCGCTCGCGCGACGAGCCGCAGCCGAAATTGCGGTCGGCCAGCAGGATCCGCGCGTGGTCGTAGGGCGGCTGATTGAGGATGAATTCCGGGTTGGGCTGCCCGTCGGCATCAAAGCGCCTAAGGACAGGAATTTCAACGCCATTGTTGCAGTAATCCGGCCATATCCGTCAGCGTCAATCGTTGATACGGCGCCGAAGACGCCGGACAAGCCGCTGAAACCCCGCCCCGGCATGCCCGTTGTGTGTGCCTGTGGCCACCTGGGCGGCGGAAGTTTGCCGCTCGGTTGGCCACAGACACGACTCGCCCCCGACGAGCCAGTCTTGTCGTCTTTTGCCCTACCACGCAATGCGCTGATCGAACTCGTAGTCCGGTATAGAGTCCGGTATAGAGTCCGGCATGGGTTGCGCGCGTGGATCGCCCTCGGCCGGTTCGCGGCCCTGCATCTCCCACAGCGGCGGCCCACGGGCCGGCATCAGGCGCGGCGGTGACTTCGGCTCACGCAGATGACCGAGAATCTCCCGCATCACCACCGTCTCGGTGTTGAAAGCGATGATCTTCATCGCGCCACCGCACTGCGGGCACGTAAGCGGCAGCACCTCGTAGATGCGCGCGAAGCAGCAGCGCCCAGACGTAGCGCGCCGCCTGGCGATGGATTGGCGCTGCCGGGGCCGCATCCGGCGGGATCGCCTCGACCGGCGTCGGTGCGGCGGCAATCTCAGCGGGCTGCGCCAGCGCGGTGACCGCATAGCGCAGGCGCGTTGGGCGCCAGCACCCCGTAGGTGCGATGCCGATGTTTGCGTGGTGGCGGAATCAGTGCCGCGAGACGATCGAGGAGACGGGGCGTGCGCCGCAGCAGACGGTGCGACGCTGGATGGACGGGGGCCATCTGCGTGGCTGGCGTACGCCCGGGGGGCACCGCCGCGTGGAAATCGCCAGCGTGCACGAACTGCTGACCACCGGCCCCCAGGCGGAGACCGGTGGGGTCGCGGCGGGACAGTCAGGCGCCGGGGCCGGGCCGCCGATGCCGTGACACGGATTTACACCGCCTTTGCCACTTGCAACCGCGGTGATAACGGGTTGTTGTTGCAGCGTCCTCCAGTATGTGCCGACGGAGAATGCCGATACATCAGGACGGGGAACCTCTCGCGCTCGAGCGATGATATCGTCCACCAAGTCTTTGTCCAAAGCGGGGTTGTCGTCGCCGGCGAACAGACGTAGGAAGGGCCAACTTGAAGTCTTGCGTGCCCCCTTCTTCTTCAGCGTTACGCCCTGATGCAGTGTGGGTGACTAAACGAACCGGTCCGACTTTGTAGTCCTCAGCGGCGCGCTCCGGATCGCCAGCGTCGACATCATCTCTGCGCCTGCGGCCGCACCGCGAACACCGGTACCGGCTGCGCCTTGCCCTTGAACCGCACCTCCCCGATCGCTTCGACCGGCACGCGCTCGCCCAACGCGGCCTGGGTGTCACCGTCGACCAGGATGTCGCGCCCGGCCTCCTTGGTGTGCGCTTCCAGGCGCGCGGCCAGGTTGACGGTGTCGCCGATGCAGGTGTAGGTGGCGCGCGCTTCCGTGCCGGTATAGCCGGCCACCATTTCGCCGGAGGCGATGCCCACGCCGATGCGGATCGGCGCCTTCTCCATGGCCGAGCGCTCGAGGTTGAACATATCGATCAATTCCAGCATGTCGAGCGCGGCGCGCACCGCGGCCAGTTCCGGCTCGGCAAGCGGCAGCGGCGCGCCGAACACCGCCATCAGCCCGTCGCCGATCATCTGGTTGACCACCCCGCCCTGGCCGCTGATGGCGTCGAACATCAGGGCGTAGTAGCTGTTGAGCAGTTCGATGGTTTCTTCCGGCGTCTGCGCTTCGCACAGCGAGGTAAAGCCGCGAATGTCGGAGAACATCACCGTGCCGCGCAAGCGCCGGCCGCCGAGCGCGAAGCCGGATTTCTGCAAATCCTCGGCCACTTCCGAGGTGGCGAAGCGGCGCACCATGTCTTTTTGCTGGTCGCGCAGGCGTTTTTTTTCCAGGCTGGAGCCCACACGCGCCTTGAGCAACACCGGGTTCACCGGCTTGGGCAGGTAGTCGTCGGCACCCAGCTCGATGCAGCGCACCACGTTGTGGATGCCTTCGAGCGAGCTGGTGACGATCACCGGAATGTCGCGCAGCTTGGGCTCGCCCACCATCTGCTCCAGCACCTGGAAGCCATCCATCTCAGGCATTTCCATGTCGAGCAGCAGCAGGTCGTAGGGCTCGGCGCGCAGCATGTCGAGCGCGATGCGACCGTTCTCCGCGCTGGCGACCCGATGCCCCAGCAATACCAGGTTGCGGGTCAGCAGCAGGCGGTTGACCTTGTTGTCGTCGGCCACCAGGAGCCGCGCGCCGCCTTCAGCCACGGATCAGCTCCGCCAGGGCCGCAGCCACCTTGCGGTACTCGGCTTCGAGCGCGTCGATCGGCGCGCTGTGGGCAGGCAGCCCGCCCAGTTCCAGCTCGCGCGCCATTTCCGCCAGGCGCGTGGCGCCGAAGGTATGGCCGTTGGACTTGAGCGAATGGGCGGCGCGCCGGAAACCGTCGGCCGACTGTGACCCCAGCGCGGCGCGCAGTTCCGCCAGGATGGGCGGCGCCTCTTCGAGAAAGGTGCCGGCCAGCTCGGCGGCGAATTCGGCGCCGGCCGTTTCCGCCAGGTCGTTGTAGACGGCCATGTCGATGGGGTTGGCGCTCATGCTATTCCTTGCGGGCTTGGGTGTTGTTCAACGCCTCGACGAGCTGGTCGACGCGGATCGGCTTGGTGATGTAGTCGTCCATGCCGGCGGCCAGGCACAGCTCGCGGTCGCCCTGCATGGCGTTGGCGGTCATGGCAACGATGCGCGGCCGCGCGCCCTGGGGCCAGCGCGCGGTAATGCGCCGCGAGGCCTCCAGCCCGTCCATCTCGGGCATCTGCACGTCCATCAGCACCACGTCGTAGGTCTGGCGGCTGACGCACTCGATCGCCTCCACGCCGTTGCCGGCAAGGTCGGCGCGGTAGCCCATCTGCTGCAGCAGGCGCATGGCGAGCTTCTGGTTGACCACGTTGTCTTCGGCCAGGAGGATGCGCAAGGGGCGGCGCAGCGCCATGCCCTCGTCCATTCTCGGCTTCGCCGGCGTGGCGACCTGCCGCGGCGCCGCATCGCCTTCGAGCAGGCCCGCCAGGGTGTCGAACAACTGCGACTGGCGCAGCGGCTTGGAGAGGTACGCGGTGAACAGGCTCTCGGTATCGCCGGCCTCGCGCCGCCCCAGTGAGCTAAAGAGGATCATCGGCAGCTTGGGATTGCGCGCCTTGATGCCGCGCGCCAGCGTCAGGCCATTCATCTCCGGCATGTGCATGTCGAGCACGGCAAGATCGAAGGCCTCGCCGGCGTCGAGCCAACGCAGCGCCTCGCCAGCGGATGCGGTGTCGCGCGTGCGCATGCCCCACTTGCCGGCCTGCAGCGAAAGCACGCGGCGGTTGGTGGCGTTGTCGTCCACCACCAGGATGCGCTTGCCCGCCAGCGCCGGCTGCTGGCCGATAAAGTCGCGCCGGTTCGCCTGCGGTGACTCGGCCACCGGCGCAACCATCGTGAAGGTGAAGGTCGAGCCGTGACCCGGGCCCGCGCTCTCGACCCACATGCCCCCGCCCATCAGCTCGGCCAGGCGCCTGGAAATCGCCAGCCCGAGCCCGGTCCCGCCGTATTTGCGCGTAGTCGACGAATCGGCCTGCGAGAACGACTGGAAGAGGCGCCCCATGCCCTCGACAGAAAGCCCGATGCCGGTATCGCGAATCGCGAAGGTGAGCTCCATCGCCTGTTCCACCGGCTTGGCGCCGACCGTCAGGACCACCTCACCGGATTCGGTGAACTTGACCGCGTTGGCGAGCAGGTTCAACAGCACCTGGCGCAGGCGCGTCACGTCACCGTTGAGCGCCACCGGCACCTCGCCCTCGAACAGGTAAGCGAGATCGAGGCGCTTGTCGGCCGCGCGGGTGCTGATGAGATCGAGCGCCGACTCCACGCAATCGCGCAGGTCGAACGGATGCGCCTCGATGTCCATGCGCCCGGCCTCGATCTTGGAAAAGTCGAGGATGTCGTTGATGATGTTGAGCAGCGCATCGCCGGAATCGCGGATGGTGGAAGCGAAGTCGCGCTGCTCGTCGGAAAGCGGCGTGTCGAGCAACAGGCCGCTCATGCCGATGACCGCATTCATCGGCGTACGGATCTCGTGGCTCATGGTGGCCAGGAACGAACTCTTGGCTTCGTTGGCGGTCTCGGCCGCGGCACGCGCGTCCTGCGCCTCCTTGAACAGCCCCGCGTTCTGGATCGCGATGACGGCCTGGCTGGCGAAGGTTTCGACCAGCGTGATTTCCTTTGTCGTGAAGGCCTGCAACTTACGCCCTTCATAGGCGATGCGCACGATGTAGAGTGCGCCGACGCCGCGGCCTCGCCAGATCATGGGCGCGATCACGGCGGAACCATTGGCGCCCGTTTTGGCCGCCACGCGCCGCAGGACTTCGGGCACGCCTGCGCCACTGGCCATATCCGGGTAGTGCATCACCCGACGTTCCTGCATGGCTTCGGCGATGACGGTTTTTTCAACCCGATCAGGCCTGAACTTCGCCCACCGGTCGCCGGACTTTCCGCGAGAAGAACCCACGTGCACCAGCGATTGTTGGTCAATGGTCAGCACCGACATGTCGGTGCAATCGATCAGCCGCTGGCAGCTATCGAGGATCTTGTCAAACACCGGCTGGGTATCGGCCATCGAGCCGCTGACCACGCGCAGCACCTCAGCGCTGGCGGTCTGGCGTTCCAGCGCGTCCTGGGTCTCCTTGAAAAGCCGGGCGTTCTGGATCGCGATCACCGCCTGGTCGGCAAAGGTGCGCAGCAGCGCGATTTCCTTGTCGGTGAATGGCGCGGGCGGCTGGCGCATCAGCATGATCGAACCGATACCCTGGCCTTCCCACAGCAAGGGCGCGAAAACGGCGGCGTAGTTGCCCGTCAGCTCCAGCAGGTCTCGCACTGTGGGCGGCATGTCCGGCATGGCGGCGGCATCGGGCACATGAATCGTGCGCCGTTCGGCAATGGCCCGCCCGGTCACGGTCTGGTCGAGCGGCTTGGGCAGCGACGCGCTCATGGCCTGGATCGCCGCGCCGCGCAACGCACCGACGTGCAATTGCCCATCGTCCTGGGCCAGATAGATCGCGAGTTGGTCCGTCACGAAGAGTTGCTGACAGCTGTCGAGAATCTTCGCGAACACCGGCGCGGTGTCCGACACCGAATTGCTGATCACCTGCAGCACCTCGGCCGTGGCGGTCTGCTGTTCCAGCGCCTCCTTGGTGTCGTTGAACAGCCGCGAGTTCTGGATCGCGATCACCGCCTGGTCCGCCAGGGTTTTCAGGAGCGCGATTTCTTTCTCGGTGAACCCGACCGCCGGCTGGCGCATGGCATACAGCCAGCCCACCGGGTTGTCCTCCCAGGCCATGGGTGCCACGACTTGCGAGTAGCTGCCCGTGCCAAGCGCCCGTGCGACGCGCTGGACCGGACCCTTCGCCTGGTCCGCCAGCGCATCGGGATAGTGCAAGGCCTGGCGCTGCCGAATCCCCTCGACCTGTGCCTGCCCGTCGGCAAGGCCCGACGCCACGATTTCCATCACGCGATCGCGCGCCGGCCCATGGTGCGCCGCGATCGTGGCAACGCCATCTTCCGCGACCAGGATGATGCCTTGTTCGGAACTGTCGAAAAGCTTCTTGCAGCTTTGCAGAATCTTGTCGAACACCGGCGCGGTATCGGCCACCGAGCTGCTGATGACGCTCAGGATTTCGGCCGTCGCAGTCTGCTGCTCCAAGGCCTCTTTGGTATCGTTGAACATGCGCGCGTTCTGGATCGCGATCACCGCCTGGTCGGCGAAGGTCTTGAGGAGGCCGGCTTCCTTGGCGGTAAACGGCTTGGGCGGGATGCGCACGACATGGATGGTGCCGATGCCGCTTTGCTCCCACAGCATGGGAGCGATCAGCATGGAATAGTTGCCGATTTCGCGGCCGTGCGCACGCATGCTCTCGGGCACACCCGGCCCGTTGATGATGTCCGGGTAGTGGATCACGTGGCGCTTGCGTATCGGATAGCTCTGGTAGCTCTCGCCCAGCGGCCGCGGGAAACCGCGATTGAGCATTTCCAGGGAATCCGGGTTCCTCTTGTCAAGCGCGACATGTACCACCTGGCCGTCCTCGCGCACCAGCGAAATGCCGACCTGGTCGCCGCCGAACAATCGCGCGCAGCTCTCTACGATCTTCTCGAACACCGGTGCGGCGTCGGCGACCGAGCTGCTGATGACGTTCAAGACCTCCGCCGACGCCGTTTGCTGTTCCAGCGCCTCCTGCGTGTCATTGAACAACTTTGCGTTCTGGATAGCGATCACTGCCTGGTCGGCAAAGGTCTGCAACATGGTCAGTTCCTTGGACTTGAACGGCCCGGTGGAACGCGCGACGCCGATGGCGCCGATGCCGCGCCCTTCCCACAACATGGGCGCGAACACCATCGACGTATAGCCGATGAGCTTGGCCATCTTGCGCAATACGCCGGGCACATCCTCGCCGTTGACCAGGTCCGGCCAGTGCACGACACGGCGTTCGCGGATCGCGCGGCCGGCCGGCGTGCGCTCCACCGGCGCCGGGAAGGTGGCCGCCACGATGTCGTGCGCATCGCCCAGGTAGGCGCCGATGCGCAGCATGCCCTGCTCGTCGACGAGCAACACATCGAGCTCGTCGCCGCCGAACAGGTGCTTGCAGCTTTGCAGGATCTTGTCGAACACCGGCTGCGCGTCAGCCACGGAACTGCTGATGACGGACAGGATGTCGCCGGCTGCCTGCTGCTGCTCCAGCGCTTCCTTGGTCTCGTTGAACAGGCGCACGTTCTCGATGGCGATCAGCGCCTGATCAACAAACGACTCGGCCTGTGCTATTTCCTCCTTGCGAAATACACCTGCCTGCTTGCGCGCGAATGAAAGCAGGCCGATGCACTCGCCTTCCCGCAACAGGGGAACGAAGAGCGTTGCATTCACACCAAACGTCGTCTGGATGACACGCTCATGCTCTGGCAACTCGATGGCTGACCAGTCCGGAATGTGCAGGATGGCTTTGTCCACGATAGTGCGCGACGGGAAGTTGGCGCTCGGGTCGACGGGAAAGCTAGATGCCGGCCCCAGGTCCGTCAGCGGGCCGTCGCGGCTGGCCCCTGTTGCAATCGATATTATGTCGCCGTCGCGGCGCAGCACAAACGCCATATCGCAGTCGAGCAACCTCACGGCTGCGCCGACAATCGCTTCGAATACGGGTTGCACATTGTTCGGTGAGCCGCTGATCACCCGCAGAATGTCGGTGCTGGCGGTCTGGCGGGCCAGCGCCTCCTGCGTCTCATTGAACAGGCGCACATTCTCGATGGCGATCACGGCCTGGTCGGCGAACATCGTCACCAGCTCGATCTGCCGCTCGGTGAAGGCTTCGACCCGCTGGCGGGCGATGGCGAACACGCCCAGCAGCCGGCCTTCGCGCAGCATCGGCACGCCCAGCATGGTGTGCACGCCGCCGACCTGCGCTTCGCCCTTGACCGCGTATTCGGGGTCGGTCATCGCATCGATGATGTGCACAGTGCGGCGCTCGACCCCGGCGCGACCCACCAATGTGCCGCGGGTCAGCTCGATGCGCGTGTTGCGCTCGATTTCCTCGTAGGCGGGATCGACATTCAAGCCGGTATCCCAGAAAAAGGCCTGACCGTCGAAGCGGAAGTAGATGGCGACATCGGCGCGACACAGGCGCACCGCGGAGGAGACCAGCGAACTCATCACCGCCTTCACGTCGAAGGTGGTGCGGCTGATCGCCCTGAGCACATCACTGGTCGCGGTCTGGTAGCTCAGGGA
>Ga0163146_10004171_pt1 | contig 17844 bp, 14 predicted proteins | sample OliLakLV19MP7G1_FD_148648 | JGI IMG/M metagenome (GOLD analysis project Ga0163146, IMG submission 148648) | Freshwater microbial mat bacterial communities from Lake Vanda, McMurdo Dry Valleys, Antarctica - Oligotrophic Lake LV.19.MP7.G1 | ecosystem: Environmental > Aquatic > Freshwater > Lake >...
TTTTTTGCTACTCATAACTGGTTCAATCCTGGTTCAACTGCTTGCCAGATAGATGTTTCAGCCTATTTTACCTTTTTTGGTTTACCCCCTTGACAATTTGCACTTTTTCTTAACTTGTCACAAATGAGCGATTTGTGAGATTGGAAATTGTATCGATTTTAAATGTAGAGTGCGCTTAAATTAGTATATTTAGTTTCTGTCTAACAACAGCCGCCATTCTCTGACAGCAAAAGGAGGAACCAGCAACGCAGTTTCTTTTTCACCTTTCACAGGCAAACTCAACCTTAAAGGTCGATTACTTTCCAATTGTGTAATTATTGATTTGAAATCGTATTCTCCGACATTAATTGGCAAACTCGACTCGTTCCAAATATCATTAGCCGCGCCAATTTCCCGATTTCCCGCCGCAACTTTCAGCGCCGCCGGGTGCTGCATTTCTGTTCCGGGAAATCCTACTAATCTCAGATTTAAAGACTTTACCACTCCCGACTTGACTCGCTTGTACAAAACAACTTGCCATGCTTTATCGTCTGTATCACGCAGGCTTTGTACGGATCGGAGCATTACTGTCTCGGCAGTTTCTGGATATTTGTGAATCGAGGCGAAAGCGGGCGGGCTAACCGCTAAGATTAGATACAAGCACAAGCTAATGATAGTTAAAGTTCTACGCCAACAATAATATTTTTTCAACTTCCAATACCTCCAATAATTGACATTTTTTAGCAAAAAACAGAAAAAAGGGCAGGCTTGTATTGAGATTATTAAGGGATGAACAATAGAAGACAAGAAGCAGGCAGGTTTTGTATAAAGATTATTCATCTATGACCAAGTTACGCGCTAAACCTGCCCCTACATTATACCTCGGCTTGGTTTCCTGAAGTTAGGCGCTAAACCTGGTCTTACAATGTACATAGTCTGGTTTATTTCCAATCGGTTTCAGCCTGGGATAGCACGTAAGCTGAAACATCGATAATTTGTTGTTCAGATAAACGATCTTTGTAAGCGGGCATAATACCTTTGCCGTTGGTTACTAAGTTAGAAATATTGGCGATAGAATCCATGCCGTATTTTTTTAATGCTTTTTGTTTCAAGTTTTTGCCGCGCCTAATAATGTTGCTGCCGTTGATGTGGCAGCCGGCACAGTTGGTGCTGAAGACTTCGGCGGCGGTTGTGGGATTTGTAGCTGTATCTGCGATCGCAATTTGGGAATTAGTGGCGATTTCTACAAATCCCAGTGTCAGTATCAATAGAAAGGCGGTGAGAATTTTTTTAAAGTTCTTTAGCGAAATCATTTATTTGCAACTTGAAAAATAGTGCTGGATTTAATAATATCACTAAATACACCTTTTCTGGTTAACTCAGCGATTCATTCTTCCCAATCGAATGTGCGGGAAACTGCTTTTTTCCAAAAGCGATATTTTTGCTCGCGAAGTGCGATCGGCATTTTCGGTTCCCAAATACAATCCACCGCCCAATTGTCCCGCAATTCTGCTAGTTTACTCCAAAAACCCACCGCCAAACCAGCCGCATAAGCCGCGCCAAGTGCAGTAGTTTCTGCTACCACAGGCCGCACCACAGGCACTCCCAAAACATCGCTCTGAAACTGCATCAACGTGCTATTTCCCACCATACCACCGTCTACTTTTAAAGACAAAAGCTGCACCGCCGAATCCTGATTCATCGCATCCAATACTTCCCGCGTTTGCCACGCTGTAGCTTCCAATACTGCACGGGCAATGTGTGCCTTAGTCACGTAGCGAGTTAAACCTGCAATTACTCCCCTGGCGCTGTCTTTCCAATAGGGCGCGTAAAGTCCAGAAAATGCCGGGACAACGTAAACTCCGCCGCTATCTTCGACTGTATTTGCTAATGTTTCTACTTCCGCAGATGTGTTGATGATGCCCAAATTGTCCCGCAGCCACTGCACTAGAGCTCCGGCGATCGCAATACTGCCTTCCAAAGCATACACAGCGGGCGATTCCCCCATCTTGTAGGCGACTGTTGTTAGTAATCCTTGCTTTGAAGGGACGATCGCCTCACCAGTATTCAGCAGCATAAAACAGCCCGTACCATAAGTATTTTTCGCCTCCCCAACATTGAAACAAGTTTGCCCCACCAGAGCCGCCTGCTGATCGCCCAAAGCAGCAGCAATTGGAACACCATCTAACAATCCTTTTGCAGTGCCAAAAATGTGACTCGAAGGGCAAATTTCTGGCAGCATACAGCGGGGAATTGCCATTATTTCCAAAGTTTCAGCATCCCAATCGAGGGTTTGCAAATCCATCAACATCGTGCGGCTGGCATTGGTAACATCAGTAACGTGCGCGCCGCCAGTCAGATGCCAAATCAGAAAAGTATCGACATTGCCAAAAATCGCATCGCCTCGATTTGCAGCTTCCCGCAATCCTGCAATATTGTCCAGCATCCACTTAATTTTCGGGCCGCTGAAATAAGTTGCCAGCGGCAAACCGCATCGTTCTCGAAATCGATCTTTGCCCTCAATTTCCGCTAAATTATCGCACAGAAAGCGAGTGCGGGTATCTTGCCAAACAATTGCATTGCCGTAAGATTTTCCAGTTTTTCTGTCCCAAACAATTGTAGTTTCGCGCTGGTTGGTAATACCGAGTGCAGCAATATCTTTCGGGTCGATATTGCCGATTTCTAGGGCATTTTTAATCACGCTTTGGGTGCGCTGCCAAATTTCATCAGGATTGTGTTCAACCCATCCTGGTTGCGGATATATTTGCTGGTGCTCTTGTTGGTTGCTGCAAATTATCTGTCCCAGGCGATCGAATACGATAAATCTGGTGCTGGTGGTTCCTTGGTCGATCGCTGCTACGTATTTTTTTAACAATTGTCTAAAACCTTTTTTGTTATGATGTCTTTAACAGACCTCTTGCATTCCCAAGCTTTCCAATCAGGAAATTATCTGCGTTTATCTGTGTTTATCTGCCTTACATCTGCGGTTGATTTATCAATCAAAAATTTAGGCAAGAGGTCTAACGTCTATGATAGTATGTAAAAGTCAAATTAATCTCAAAAACTTTAGTTTAGGGAACTCCATATTTTGAAACTGGCAGATTTGCTGAGGCTCGATCGCGCAATTAAGGTTATTGGCTTTGATGACGCTCCGTTTTCTCGTACAAGCGGCAGCATGGTGTCGATCGCGGGCATAGTCTGCGGGGGAACTCGATTTGAAGGAATGGTGTGGGGACAAGTCCTCCCAGACGGATTAGATGCCACGGATGCTATTTCTGGGCTACTTCTCGGAGGCAAATTTCTGCCGCAATTGCATCTCGTTTTGCTAGACGGAATTGCTTTCGGTGGCTTCAATATTATTGACCTTCCCGAGTTAGCATCGCGGCTGCAAATTCCTTGCGTTGCTGTCATGCGTCGCCAACCAGATTTAGCTGCTGTTGAAAAAGCCCTCGGCCATTTGCCAGACTCGGAATACCGTTTAGAATTGTTGCGTCGCGCTGGTAAAATCCACGCTTTTGAACCTTTCTTTTTTCAAGTTTGCGGCGAAAAACCCGAAGTAATTGCGCTGGTGCTTCAGTGTTTGACTGATATTGGTAAAGTTCCTGAAGCTTTGCGTTTGGCTCATTTGATAGGTGCGGCGGTAATTAATGGAGTTAGCAGCAGTTCTGCTTGAATCATTGTTAAGAACGGGCAAGATGCCCGTTCCACAAAGACTAAATTTTCTTATGGGTGGGCCGGATATCCCGTTAAGAACGGGCAAGATGCCCGTTCCACAAAGAGGAAATTTTCTTGTGGGGTGGGCATCCTGCCCGCCCATGAAAGACTTATTGACAATGGTGCAATATCTCAGTTTCTACTCTCTTACTTACACAATTTCGCCGTCAATTTCACCGAATTCGATTTTAGTTCCCAACGCCAAAGTCAGGGTACTTTCAGGTTCTACCATTTTTATATCGCCTTGAATGTCTGTAGCCCACCAAGCGCGATCGCACAAATTGGTCAATCCTAACGAAAGCTCGTTTCTCGATCGAGAAGTGACTATAGCTACCAGACCGTTAGATGCTGCGGCTGTTAAACTCGGTATGTCAGAGGTGAATAGTTGAGTTCCCGCACTCAGAGGAATAACTCGACTGCCTAATTTCAGAGAAAATTGGCTGCTGGTAAAAGAATTTACTGCGGGCTGATCTGATATAAAGGTAGGCGGAATATTTGCCGGTGTTGGGGCTGGCAAGTCAGAGTTTCCTACTGTAATTGTACAGTTGCCGATTTTCTTTTGGTCGCCCGATCGCAAATAACTCACCGCCCCGCTATCAACATTCTCGCAAACAATTTGACCTGCTTCCAATTGAAACCGCATTGCTAGGGGCGAAACATTAGGAATGCAGATAATAGACAAATTTTCATCACTGCCAAAAGTCACTGGTTCCGAACCGAGAGTGAGAGTGCGATTTGCTCCATTATCGTAACTAATTACCAGCCAAGCTTTGTTAAACAAAGTTTCGGCTACAACCAACATAATTCCAATCCAAAAACCGATCGCAGCACAGCCAGCCAAACGGCCTGCAGTACCGGATAAATTGTAAGCAAACAGAATAAACAAACAGCCACCCAAAACTCCTCCAACACCGCCGCCTCCCGTGCCGCGAAGCGCTCCTAAGTTGGGAATCCGCTGTGCAAGTCCCAGTCCTAACAAACTGCCAGCTATTCCCCAGCAAATTACTCGTAATAATTCGTTTTCTCCGTCGCCAATCCCGCTATAAATACCTTCGGCGATCGCCCCAGAAATCGCTCCTGCTATTAAACCAAACAATCCGCCATTTTTTAAAGCCTGTTTAATTTGAGGCTTGCCTTTGATATAGTAATAATAGCCGAACATGATAGCAGTAGCAATGCCACCGCCTACTAACCCAAACCAGCGAGCTGTGGAAAATACACTGTCAAAAACAGATTCCGAACCAGTGAGCCCCTGCATGAAAGGTTCGGTGATGAGATTGCCGGCGAAACCGCCGACAGCACCGCTAATCCCAAACTGTAAAGCTTTTTTAAGGGCTGATAGATTTCTTTTCACGGCACACCAGATTAAAAGTGAGAGTCAAATTTAGCTACAAGCTCGAAAGTCACCATTTCCGACGATCTGATATCTTGCACCATTATCGAGAACAGGCTTTCTGGCCTGTTCCACAAACACAAAGAGTGAGTGTTCTTGTGGGTAGTAGGGGTTGGGCTCTTTTGGCCCGCCCGTCCAAGACTTATTGAGAAGTAGTGCAAGATGTGAGACGATCGCAGCTCTCCCCACCTCTCTCCCGCCTGTCTCCCCCCATCTCCCGCTTGTCTCCCTCTCAGGGAAAAGTCTTTGATCCTCGCTCCGTCGCCCGCCCCAAATGCCTCGCGCAGAATAGATAGCCTGTAACCCTTGCTGCAAAATAATTTTAGCAATTTTTTAACTGTGAAATTTTAACGCAGAACACCCTAGCGAGGGCCCAAATATGAAAAGGAATGTTACAAACTATTACAGTAACACTCAGAATGTGAACATAATGCCTCAAAATACTTGCGAGAGGTAGTTGTGTCAGAGGAGCAATATCCTTACTAACTGCCCGATAGTCACTCGATCGCCACTAAGTGGCCTGCTGCAATCTCGATCATAAATTAAAGATCGCATCAGTCATTTATGGTATTGTAAGCGACAGGCTTAGTGCGGGCACTCACAAGCGCACCGGCGTGAAGAACCAGCGCCGTCAAACACCGAAGGCAGACGCCCGCCAACAACTTCAACAGTTGCTGGCAAAAAAGGCAAGTCCGGTCTTCCCCGTCAAAGCTCCTCCTTGAGCATGAAAGGTACGGGATGAAAGCGCCCGCCTTCGCTAGCTCAGCGCGGAGCAGTTCGTATAGCAAAATATCCAGCGGGTACACACAAGATGAGTATCGTCACCAAATCAATCGTCAACGCAGACGCCGAAGCTCGCTACTTGAGCCCAGGTGAATTAGATCGGATCAAGAGCTTCGTCACCTCTGGTGAACGCCGCGTCCGCATCGCCCAAATTTTGAGCGAATCCCGCGAACGCATCGTCAAGCAAGCAGGCGACCAACTTTTCCAAAAGCGCCCTGATATTGTTTCTCCCGGCGGCAACGCTTACGGCGAAGAAATGACCGCAACTTGCTTGCGCGACATGGACTACTACCTGCGTTTGATTACCTACGGAATCGTAGCTGGCGACATTACTCCGATCGAAGAAATCGGTATTGTCGGCGTCCGCGAAATGTACAAATCTCTCGGCACCCCGATTGAAGCCGTCGCCGAAGGCGTTCGCGCTATGAAAAATGCAGCAAGTTCGCTGCTGTCTGGAGAAGACGCTTCCGAAGCTTCCTCTTACTTCGACTACGTTATCGGTGCGATGCAGTAAGGAATTTCGATTTTAGGTTTTCGATTTTAGATTGAAAAATTGGGGGTTGCCGGCAACAAGTTAAAAGCTTTTGCAAATAACCAGCCACTTAAAAATCTTAAATCCCCAATCCCAAATCTCAAATTCTCGCTCCAAAATTGGACTGACTCAGCCACTTTCTAGGAAACAAGACAACCATGCAAGACGCAATTACCGCCGTTATCAATTCCTCTGACGTTCAAGGTAAGTACCTCGACATCAGCGCTCTAGACAAGCTCAAGAACTACTTTGCTTCTGGCGAACTGCGCGTCCGCGCCGCTACCGCCATCAGCGCTAATGCAGCCACAATCGTCAAAGAAGCAGTTGCTAAGTCTCTGTTGTACTCAGACGTAACTCGTCCCGGCGGCAATATGTACACCACACGTCGTTATGCAGCTTGCATCCGCGACTTGGACTACTACCTGCGCTACGCCACCTACGCCATGCTAGCTGGCGACCCTTCCATCCTCGATGAGCGCGTGCTCAACGGTTTGAAAGAAACCTACAATTCCTTGGGCGTGCCCATCGGTTCTACCGTGCAAGCAATCCAAGCAATGAAAGAAGTCACCGCCGGTTTGGTCGGTTCTGACGCTGGTAAAGAAATGGGCGTCTATTTCGACTACATCTGCTCTGGCTTGAGCTAAATCTAAGGCAGAAGGAAGAAGGAAGAAGGAAGAAGGAAGAAGGAAAAAGGAAGAAGGAAGAAGGAAGAAGGAAGAAGGAAGAAGGAAGAAGGAAGAAGGAAGAAGGAAGAAGGAAAAAGATTTATTTCTTGCCTCTTTTAACTTTTAACTGTAAACTTTTAACTGTAAACTTTTAACTTTTAACTTTTAACTTTTAACTGTAAACCTTTAATTTTGGACTTGTTACCTTTAGCTTTCAAAGAAGTCAGGGAAGTTGAGAGTGATTGCTAGACCGTCAAAGGCCAGTCGAGAAAGCCCGACGAGTTTTAACGAGCTAGTTTTGACTCCTAACTCCCTGACTTCAATCTTTAAAAAATCCATCTAAATATCTGTAAACCTACTCAGGAGTTTGTTTCCCATGAGAATGTTTAAAGTGACTGCTTGCGTCCCCAGCCAAACTCGCATCCGCACTCAGCGCGAATTGCAAAATACCTATTTTACTAAGCTGGTTCCCTATGACAATTGGTTCCGGGAACAGCAAAGAATTATGAAAATGGGCGGCAGAATTATTAAAGTGCAATTGGCTACTGGTAAGCCAGGAGCTAATACTGGTCTACTTTAAGATCCGAAAATGGATTGGTAAAGGGCAAGAGGTCGATCGCGACCTCTTTTTTTGTTTGTTATGATTTATCCAGAAGGAAGAAGGAAGAAGGGAAATTAAATAAAATTAATGGTTTCAGCAATTGAAAACGTCCTAATCACTTTGGCGGTTGCTATAAATCTTTAGGCTCTTTTCCTCTCCATTTTTCTGCTTATTGTGAATAATTTAGGTTAATTTACTCTGATTTGATGGCTCTGATATGCCAGAATTTCCAATTTTCATGTGAATCAATGATTCTAAAACCTAGTCTCTCAATCAAGCTGAGGAATTCTTGCAGATTTTTGAAATGTGAAGTTACTTCGTAAATCCAAAGCTGTCCATCGAGTTTAAGAGTACGGGCTGCTTCTCGGATGTAATCAGAACTGTTTAAGCCCATGAGCGATAAATTAAATATGGCAACGTCTAAACAGCTATCTTCCAAGGGGACTTGAGCTACATCGCATTCGATGACATTATCATTGATGGCAATGAAATCATAGTTGTGAAATGTGTGTTTATCGGCTAAGGCTTTAGAAATCAGTGCTTCACCACAACCAAAATCCCCTACAACTAGACCAGATCGCTTTTCAAGCCATTTAATAGATTCTTGATAGGGAAGAACAGACCATGTTTTTCTGGCTTCTTGATAGAGTGTGTGGTATTGCATCCACTCTTCGGGATTATTCTGTAAGCGTTCATAGTTGGTGTGACTATAGCTAGTATTCCAACGAGCATTCATGCGGCTAAAGTCACCATAGTTAATATTACGGCGCTGAACGTCGGCGGGATCTGCGTCTGGAAGAGGGACAAAGATTCTGGGGCGAACGATTGGCTTTTGCTCACCAGTTTTTAAGCGTTCTAGCCATTGGCGTAGATCGCGGAATGCTTGAGATTCTGTTCGCAGTTGTCCATCAGGCATCACACCATCAACGGCAGCATCGGCAACTGTCTGTTTGTTTTGCAGTCTCGCTAATCGCCCTTCATCCCAACTCCAATGTTCGCCGTCATCTAAACCATAGGTAACGGGCATAAGAATTGTGAGCGTATCATAAACTTGACCTTGACGATTTAACCGCCCTTCTAGCTGCTCAAGTTCGGCACTTGTCCAAGGTGGAATATTCAGAATCAGCCGATCGCAAACTTTTTGAAATCCATCAACACCTGTAGCCATTGCACTGCTGGCAATTAGAACATCGATTGAGCCGTTAATAAAATCGTTGCGTCCACTTTTATCGCCACCCATATGAAAACCTACTGTCCAGCCTGCGCCTTTAATTGCTGCTGTTAGCTGATCGACTATGCCGTCAACGTAATGAGTGTAAACAATAGTTTTTGGGCGAAGTTCATTGAGAATCGCTGGAATCCTTGCACTGGTGAGAATCTGTTCCATTTTGAGGATGGAAGTTCCCTCTTTCCGAATCTTGTCAACTAGGTGAGTGCAGTCAACGGGAATTGTGAATTTGTTGATTTTAATTTTGGGCTTGACTTTAGAACGGATGCCCACAGTTGCAAATGCTTGATGCAGACGCATACAGTTGTTGATTGTGGCTTTTTCGCCAAGATCCTTACGTTCTACGCCTGTGACTAATTCAACCAAGCTTTTACCTTCTTTGAGATTGTTGATCACAGGTGTTGCGCTCATGCCAAGTACATGAAGATTAGGATTTTTCTCGGTTGCATTGGTGATTAGCGCGAGAACCATCTGCCGACGTTTGGATGGATCGTCATTGCGGTGTTTGCAGCGATGAATCTCGTCAACAATAATTAGATCAATTTGATAGCGGTCTAGTAGTTGCCGAATATGAGCCGGGGTTAAGGGCTGCTGAAACATTTCATGGTTCAAAATAATGTAGTGATGTCCACTCTCAATATCGATCCAATGAGGGTTAAAGTTTTTGGTTGTGACGAGACTATCTGGAAATACTTCTTTAATTTCTGTATGCCAGTTGGGAATCGTGTCTAGTGGACAAATAATAATGGTGAGATGAGCGTCAATAATTCGACTGCTGAGAATCCCACCAATGGTTTTACCCGTTCCAGTTAAGGAAAGGTTTAATATTCGCTGTTGATTGCGAAGCCTCACCGCTGATAGCTTTTGCATTAAGTTTGGCGGTGTAATTTTGCCATTGATCCGAAATCCCCAGCCTGTGGGAATCTGCATATTCTGGGCTTGGGTATATTCATCAAGAAACTGATCTCGCACCTGACGACCATAACCTTCTTCAGTAAAAGCTTCTACGCTTTCAACGGCAGATTCATCTTCAAATACTTCTGCCCAAATTCGATTACGTCTAGAAGCTATAAAGAAATCAATAGCCTCTTGATCGGCTGACGCAACTATTTGACTGTTCAAAAATTCTAGACTTTTCTGGACTTTGATTCTTGGTAGTTCACGAGATTCTTCATTTTCTTCTAAAGAGTCACTGCTAGTTTCAAAACCTTGAGTTGTTTGAGATGAATCCGCAGCATCAACAACTTGCAATTCATCATCAGCTTTGAGATTATCATCGGAGTTGCTTTCAGCACCAGAGGTTTTGACTTCTTTACCCTGAATCAAATCTCGTAGTTTTTGCCCTGAGAGTTTGCCTTTGATAATGTCTTTAACAATTTTGATACCTTCAGCATTTTTCGTACCTAAAGCACCTGATTGTTCAAATATTTTATACAATTCAGCTTGAGTTAAGTTGGGAATGTATCCTTCTAAACTTGCTACAAATTGACGAATTGCTTCCAGACTCCAACCAAAACAACGAGCGCATCCACTATTCCCACGACTCCAAGAAGACCTAGTAAGGCTATTTATTGTTGTTTTCCACTCATATCCATCAATAGGGCATTTAAACCATACTTCTTTTTGAGAGCCTTTAGTTACCTTGTCAGGAAAAACACCCAAAGCATTATTTTTCTCGTAGTCCCAATACTGGCTAACATAATCAGGATACAGAGAAATTAATGATGTGGTTTTAGTGGCAATGAATCCTCTACAAGCTGGACAACCGCTATTTCCTTTTTTCCAACATGATTTAATTTGAGAAAGAGATGATACCCATTCATGTCCATCAATAGGACATTTAAACCAAGCTTCTTTGCTCGATCCAGTTGTGAGCTTCATAGGATCTATTTTTAGCTCATCATTTGCTTTATAAAACCAATAGTTAGCAATCTCATCAGGAAATTCAAGAGCTATCGGTTCTCTACGGCTCCATTCACCTCGTTTACGCTCAGTAGTGCCATTACAAACTCCGCAACCAGTATTATCCTTTGACCACTGCTGCTTTACTGTCGAAACAATGCTTGATTGCCACACATTGCCATCATGGGGACATTTAAACCATGCTCTCTTATTGCTGCTGAGAGTTGTTTCTGATGGGTTAAGACCTAGCCGATCATTTTTCTCGTAGTCCCAATACTTGGAAATCAGTTCAGAATACTCTTCAATTAGAGTCGGCTGTTTCTCTGGTTTTTTCTTTTTCCCAGCACATTTAGGACATCCACTAGACCCTCTCTGCCAACTTGTACTAATATCGTTTGGTTTTTTCTGCCATGAATGTCCATCAATTGGGCATTTAAACCAAGGAGATAGACTTCCTGTTCCTGTACCCACATCTGCAGGACTGAGGTCTCCGTTTTTTTCATAGTCCCACAATTCAGCAACACGTTCTGGATAGACTACAATTAAGCTTTTACCTAGCTGTTCTTGTCTCTTTTTCTCTTTTTGAGCTTGTTCTTGAGTTTCAGCTTCTGCCTGTTGTTTTTGTTTTTTTTCTATTAAATAATCCCGAAAGGCACGATTTTTTGATAGAATTTGACCCACTCTCTATTTACTTATATTATACTGAGTTCCAATATCTTGATAGGAGAAGCCTTGTTTGTATAGTTCGAGCATTGCATTACTCTCTGCTTCCCTCTTACTTTTTGATTCCTCATAAAGCTTTTGATCCCTCTTTTTTACATATTCTGCTACTTGTTGACGCACTCTGTTTTCACTTATATTATACTGAGTTCCAATATCTTGATAGGAGAAGCCTTGTTTGTATAGTTCGATTATTGCATTACTCTCTGCTTCCCTCTTACTTTTTGATTCCTCATAAAGCTTTTGATCCCTCTCTTGTACATATTTGGCTACTTTTTGTCCTAGGTGATTAAGGTGTATTTCATTGTTTTGCTTTTCAGTTAAACCTATCTCCTCAAGAGTCCTAATCTCTCTAAATATTTTTGTTCGGAGGTAATTTTTGCCATGAGCAACTACATTTATAGGTATCTCGTACAGTATCCATACTCCCTTATCGATTCGTAGTGGATACTCACCCATTACCTTAAGAAGGTAAATCTCTCTCTCACTCAGTTTTTCTAACAAGAGGTGAATATCTGACATATTGCACTTGTATTACGAACGCTAATGGACAGTTTAACTTGTCTGAAAAAAATGTGCTAGCATCTAAGCTAGATTATTCACCAATCTGTGAAATCATTATTATAGCTACAGCTAAAAAAACAGTCTGTTTTTTTGACAAATTGCCCGATTTGTTGCTCAGGATGACATAATTTCGTTACATTGCGTAAGTCCTCTTCTTCCTTATGCTATGAAATCCTATGACTAATGACATTCGACGCTTCATTCCATTTTTTGACCCCAGCGCGTCGCAATGGGGCGCTGAGGCCCGGTGGCTGAGGTGGCTGACTTTTCTGTGGCTGTTTGTCGGGCTGACAGCATTGTTTTCGGCTTCCTATCCCATTGCAAATTATGAATTTGGAGACGGCCTTTATTATTTTAAACGACAGCTAATCGCAGTGGCGATCGGGCTGGCTGGCTTTAACTTGATAGTGTACTCCCCACTGCGGTATCTGTTTAAAACAGCTCAGTTAGGCGTTTTATTGCTGCTGGGATTGCTGTGGCTGACCTTAATTCCGGGAGTGGGAACCACCGTCAACGGGGCGACTCGCTGGATATCTCTGGGCCCGGTGCCGATTATTCAACCTTCTGAGTTGATTAAGCCGTTTTTTGTTCTCCAAAGCGCCCGCATTTTCGGTAACTGGCCCCGGTTGACAAATAAAGTGCGGCTGACTTGGCTGTTAATTTTCGGTGCAATGCTGTTGGGAATTTTGTTGCAGCCGAATTTGAGCACCACCGCTTTGTGCGGGATGACTTTGTGGTTGGTGGCTTTGGCTGCGGGCTTGCCTTACTTGCATTTGGGCGCAACGGCTGTGGGGGGAATGCTGTTGGCGGTTTTAAGTATTAGTTTTCGGGAATATCAGCGCCGCCGGATTATGTCTTTCCTCAATCCTTGGGCTGATCCTCTACAAGACGGCTATCAGTTGATTCAAAGTCTCCTGGCTGTGGGTTCTGGGGGCATTTGGGGTGTGGGTTTGGGGATGTCGCAGCAAAAGTTATTTTATCTGCCGATTCAGTACAGCGATTTTATTTTTGCTGTGTTTGCTGAGGAGTTTGGTTTGGTGGGAGGTTTCTCGCTGTTGCTGATGTTGGCGGCTTACTCTACTGTGGCTTTGAGGGTAGCGATGAAGGCTCGAAATATTGAGTCTCAGTTGGTGGCGATTGGGGTGATGGTGGTGATGGTGGGACAGTCGCTGCTGAATATTGGGGTGGCGACGGGGGTTTTGCCGACTACGGGTTTGCCGCTGCCGTTTTTTAGTTACGGGGGCTCGTCGATGTTGGCGAGTTTGTTGTTGTCGGGTTTGCTGATTCGGGTGGCGAGGGAGAGTTCTGAGGCTGATGTGGTTTCTTTAAACGGCCTCCGTGGACAGCCGGGAAAGCCGAAGTTACGATCGAACAACGGCACTGCACAAACTGAATAATTTGTCAAGTTATTTCCGCTAACACAAGAAGACTGGGCGGTTGAAACCGCGTCTATACAGACAAAACCCGCCGACGCGGGTTGAAGACAAAGGCGGTGAAAATTACCTTATTTTCCTCATTTCTTCAGTCCGCGTCGGCGGACTTCGTTTGTATAGACGCGGTTTCAACCGCCGTCTTATCTATTTCCGCCCGTCACCCTTATTTGGCGGTTCTTCTTGTTGTTCTTGAGGTTTAGCTGTGATGTCAGCTAATTCTTTTTTATCTGGTTTTGGTGTTTCTGGAGTTGAGTTAGCCATTGAGTTTTTTCCTAAATAGATGCACTTAATTTCAATAGTCCTGGACGCACGGGTGGTCAGAAACCGGGTTTTTTTACTAAAATCTTTCGTCGCAGTCCGCAGATTGAGTAAAAAACCCGGTTTCTCTAGGCTTGATGCGTCGAGGACTATTCAATTGTCATTTAAAATGATGGCATAATTACCAAGACTTTGGACAGTCCGAAATCTTGTTGTAAAATTGACTCAATTATATTCATCAGGCAGTCTGTTAAGTTGGTGTGTTTTTTTGAGCTTCACCTCAAAAGTGCCTTGTTTTCGTTTTTTTGGGTGGATTCCACTCACTTTTTTTCTGACCGCGATCCGTCCCCATTTCAAAACTGTCCGCAATATTGCAGTAAGGTGTTATTCATCTACCGAAAGCTTGTCAAAAGTTATGAAACTGCAAAAAATTGGATTGTCGGCACTGATCTCAATCTTAGCGGCGCTGACTGTAGGTGAGTTTCGGTTTATCCCTAATTCTCAATTTAAAATCATCAATTCTCAGGCCTTGGCTCAGACTCAAGTTGAGCGGAAGGCCGAAGCAGATCGGCTGTTACAGCAAGGGCTTCAGCAGTTGAAGATTAGTCAATTTCAAGCAGCTTTACAGTCTTGGCAACAGGCACTAATAATTTATAGGCAAATTAAAGACCGTCAAAGCGAGGGGAAAGCTCTGGGAAGTCTGGGACTTGCTTACTATTCCCTCGGCGACTACGCCAAAGCGATTGAGTACCAACAGCAGTTGTTGGCGATCGCCCGAGAAATTAAAGACCGTCAAAGCGAGGGGAAAGCTCTGGGAAGTCTGGGACTTGCTTACTTGTCCCTCGGCGACTACGCCAAAGCGATTGAGTACCAACAGCAGTTGTTGGCGATCGCCCGGGAAATTAAAGACCGTCAAAGCGAGGGGAAAGCTCTGGGAAGTCTGGGACTTGCTTACTTGTCCCTCGGCGACTACGCCAAAGCGATTGAGTACCAACAGCAGTTGTTGGCGATCGCCCGGGAAATTAAAGACCGCCAAAGTGAGAGAACTGCTCTCAACAATCTAGGACGTGATCTTTACAAATCGGGCAATCTCTCAGCAGCCGAGAAAACCCTACTTGATAGTATTAAAGTTTCGGAATCTCTCCGTGCTGGATTAGACGATGCTAATAAAGTATCAATCTTTGAAACGCAAACTAACCCCTACGTCAATTTACAACAAGTCTTCATTGCCCAGAAAAAAACTAATGACGCTTTAGAAATTGCCGAGCGGGGTAGAGCTAGAGCTTTTGTCGAGTTATTGGCATCTCGCCAAGCCCCATCTGCATCTGTCCCAACTACTATCAACCCGCCTAATATCCAGCAAATTAAACAAATCGCTAAAGAGCAAAACGCTACCCTCGTCGAGTATTCCATTATTAGGAATGAAGCCCTTTATATTTGGGTCATCAAGCCGACTGGTGAAATTACCTTTCGCTCAGTTGATATCAAATCTCTCGACATCAATCTACCCGAAGCCACCGAAGGGACAAGAGTATCTGCTGCTACCGGGAGGAGAGGATTAAACGAGCAATATACCGCCATCTCTGAGATGATTCGCGGCACTCGCGATGCTCTGGGTGTGTCGGGAGACATTACCAATCAACAAGCAGCTAATCGCCCTAATTCTACCCCTGCTGAGCCTCGCATAATCTACCCCAAATTACAGCAAAGTTATCAACTACTCATTCAACCAATTGCCGATCTTTTACCGGCCGATCCGAATGCTGCTATCATATTCATTCCCCATCAATCCCTGTTTTTAGTTCCCTTTGTCGCCTTACAAGATCCGGCTGGTCAATATCTGATTGAAAAACATACCATCCTCACCGCTCCCGCCATTCAAATTTTGCAGTTAACCCGCCAATCACGGCAAAAAGTCCGACAACTTTCTCTCCAAAATAACCTCGTCGTTGGCAATCCAACGATGCCCAAAATTGGCAACCCGCCGCGCCAATTAGATCCCTTACCGGGCAGCGAACAGGAAGCAATTATAATTGCCAAACTTCTGAATACTCAAGCAATTACAGGCTCTCAAGCGACTAAATCATCGATTGTGCAACAGATGTTAAAAGCCCGGATTATTCATCTAGCAACTCACGGATTACTCAATGAAGTGAAGAGGCGAGATTTACCTGGAGCGATTGCCCTTGCTCCATCAGGAAATGATGATGGATTGCTGACTTCCAGCGAAATATTAGATTTGAAATTAAATGCTGAATTAGTGGTATTAAGTGCTTGTAATACTGGCAGAGGAAAACTGACAGGCGATGGCGTGCTTGGGTTATCTCGTGCTTTAATTAGTGCTGGAGTTCCTAGTATTCTGGTTTCTCTGTGGTTTGTGCCCGATGATTCGACAGCGGAATTAATGGCAGAATTCTATCGCCAGTTACAGCAAAACCCGAATAAAGCTCAAGCTTTGCGACAAGCGATGTTAATTACAATGAAGATGCACCCAAATCCTCAAGATTGGGCAGCGTTTACGCTGATTGGCGAAGCAGAATAAGATTTTTTTCGGCGCTTGCTACACTCCTTGAGGATTGCAGCCAAACAAATCCGAGGTGGAGGCAAAAACATCTTTGTTAAGTATTAAATGCCGATCGCCATCTCGACTGATTAAGCCTTGCTGCTGCAATTTTCCCAACATTCGCGTTACAGTTACCCGCGTCGTACAAATAGCATTAGCAATATCTTGATGCGTCAAACGGATGCTCAAACGAGTTCCTTCAACCACAGGCTGACCAAAGTCCTGTTGCAATAATAGCAGAAGTTGATACAAACGGTCTTCTACTCGGCGCTGTCCGGCGATCGCCAAAATTGCTTCCATTTGCCGCATCCGTCGTACCATTTGAGGCAGCAACTCGTGAGCTAATTGAGGAGAAGCTTCGATTTCCACCATAGAATACCACATCAAATAAATATCTGATGTCGCCGTAGCTCGGTAAGTCTGCAAGCTTGTAAACCACAAACCGAAGCACATCGAAGGCCCTACCCAACCCAAAAGTCCTTCTTCCCCGGTTGGATAAAGCGTGCTCAGTTGTGCTAAACCTTGACAGACTCGCCAAAGGCCTTGTGGCATCAAAGGAATGGTTTCGCCCTTGGCATAAAAATGTAAGTTTCGAGTCGCTCCAGTGTTATGCTGGACTTCCGCTAAAAGTGCTTTGGATGTTGGTGGCATATCCGTTATTTCCAGCTAAAAAACCTTGGTCTGAGACCTACGCCTCTCACTCTAGCCGACGAAGGTAAAGGTTTGGTAATCGTCTGGTTAGCGCCAAGATAAGCTTTAGTAATTAGTTGTTATTTGTTATAAAATAACTCAGAAAAAGCTGGCTTTTGTTAAACAATTGCGCTCGTTACTTTGGGCAGATTCAATAAATATTTGACTTAAAAAATCCGCAGAGTATTTGTTAATAAATAGTCAGTTCATCAAGATTAAATAGAAAACAAAGGCGAGTTCGGAAGTTCGATCGCACTCCCAGGCCCGCCGAGTCAACTGCTGCTACCTGCTGCGGCAACCTTCAAGAACTTCTAAAATAGTTTAAAGAAGTATCAAAAGAGAAAAGTAAGGTTTTTCATGGCCGATCAATTAATTCACGCTACAGCCGCAGATGGCGGAATTCGCGCCGTAGCGGTTATTTCCACCCGCCTCACCGAAGAAGCAAGACAGCGACACAAGCTCTCCTACGTCGCTACAGCAGCCCTCGGACGCACGATGTCGGCGGGGCTGTTACTCGCCTCCAGCATGAAGCGGCCCCAATCAAGAGTCAACATTCGCATCAAAGGAGATGGGCCCCTGGGCGGACTTCTGATTGATGCGGGACTCGATGGAACGGTTCGAGGTTATGTGGACAATCCGGAAGTGGAATTGCCACCCAATGCTAAAGGCAAACTCGATGTTGGCGGGGCAATAGGTGATGGTTATTTGTACGTGGTGCGGGACGTTGGATATGGCTTCCCTTATTCAAGTACGGTAGAATTGGTTTCCGGCGAAATTGGCGACGATCTGACTCATTATTTGGCAACCTCGGAGCAAACG
>Ga0163146_10004189_pt1 | contig 17786 bp, 10 predicted proteins | sample OliLakLV19MP7G1_FD_148648 | JGI IMG/M metagenome (GOLD analysis project Ga0163146, IMG submission 148648) | Freshwater microbial mat bacterial communities from Lake Vanda, McMurdo Dry Valleys, Antarctica - Oligotrophic Lake LV.19.MP7.G1 | ecosystem: Environmental > Aquatic > Freshwater > Lake >...
GCCCACGCACTCGCACACGCACACGCACTCGCACACGCACACGCACTCGCACTCGCACTCGCACACGCAGCCGGCACACGCAGCCGGCACACGCAGCCGCACTCGGCACTCGCACTCGACCGTCGGACCGTCGGACCGATGGAATCATGTCGACACCAGCTCCTCTCGAGCACGCGACCGGAGACGCCGCAACCGAGGTCGAGAGGTCCGGTGCGCGCCGACCAGTTCAGGCGCGCCGATGATTCCGCGTACATCCGGTCCACGTGTCGCCTCGCGGCCGAACGCAGGCGGGACGGGTGTGCGGAATACCCGGATCCCCGCTCACGGAAACTTCGAGCTGCTCACCCAAACTTCGGAGGCGCCTCGAGCGCTTCTGGCGGTAGGCGCCCCCTGCCGGTCCCTCCTCCGTCCATCCCGGGCCTCGACTCCAGCGTCGGTTCGCAATGCATACAACGAGGCCGGACTGACTCCGGAGCTCGTGGGCGCTGCAGGCGACGTGAGCTCGACTCAGCGCGAACGCCAACCCGCAGGGGTCGAACTTCGGTCGCGAGTACCCGCGCCGCCGATGACGGCTCACACGACTTCCCGGAGCCCTACAAATCACGGCCTTTCGCGACGCGAAGCGGTGCCACGAGCTACTGAGAGCGCGTAGGCTCGATTTCTTGACGCGCTCTCAGCGCGCCGCTTGCGCGTTGCGGTCGGCATTCCGCGTCGCGTCCGTGTACTGCGCCGGATTGCTCATGCCGGTCGTGTGACACCAACCGTTCACGTGACCCATCGAGTTCGCGCCGGGCAATTGACCGCGCATCATCTCCGTCGTTCCGTCTTCCGGGTCGTTGAGGACTAAGCTCGCGAGGAAGTTGCAGGCGCTCCCGGAGTTCTGCGTCGTCCAGTAGAAGACTTTCTCGCGCGCCCACGTCGGGATCGTCGACATCCACATGGGGCCGCCGCTCGTCGTCATGTCGCTGTTCACGCCGCACGAGAAGCCGCCCAACGAGGCGAGCGGGGTTCCTTGGTAGGGCGTGCCGACACTCTGAATGAGCCGCGGCCCAAGCGCTGTATCGAGTCCGCTCGCGTAGAACGTGTAGAGGTGGAGCGCGGCTTGACCGCCCTGGCTGTGTGCGACGACGCCGAAGGACGAGCGCGCGGCCATCGCCTGACGTAGCAGCAACGCGAACTGATCGTGCGTGCGATTCGCGTTGGGGTCCAAGAACTCGAGCTTCGGCTGGCTGAAGTGGGCTGCCGGCCAGATCGATCCGCCCGAGCAGTAGCCGTGCACGAGGGCGAGCGTCGGCGTGAGGAGGGTCCGTGTTCCGAGCGTGTGCGATCCGGCGGGAATCGCGCTCGTCGAGCCCTGCAGCATGGAGGTCGTCGGCACGAGCGGCACGGGCTCGACGCTCGCCGGGATCGAGGGCATCACGAACGCGATCTCGCTCGCCAAGTCGTGCGGCACCTGCGTGTCGGGATCTTGCACGCGCACGCGTCGCAGGGCGAACGGCGCACGTGCATCGGCCATCGCGATCCAACGCGTGTCGAGCGCGAGTTCGAGGTCGACTAGTCCCGCGCGTTCGCGCGGCGTCTGCATCCGTGCCAGCCAACACACGGGCACGAGCCGACCGTCCGCGTTCGTGCCCCAGACCTCCGCCGCGACGAGGATCTTCGTGTCCGCGTCCAGCGTCACGGCCTCGACGCGGATCCGCACGCGACCGTCGTCGGCGAGAGTCGCGTCGGCCGTGCCGGTGAGGAGCAGCCGACGTTCGATCACGGGAAATGCGATCTGCGCGGTGCGCGCGATCGGCGCTCCGGCGGCGTCGATGCCGTGGAGTTCGACACGCGCGCGCACGTCGCCGCTCGTTCCGAGCGGCAGGATCGCGCCGAACGTGCCGTCGTCGGCGAGCCCATCCTGATGATTGCCGTCGTCGCTCAGCGCGAGGACGAGTCCTCCGCTCGCGAGCTGGATCGTCGCGGTTCCGCGAACGCGAACGAGCGGCCCGGCGTCCTCGAAGCGTGCGACGATCGCGATCTCCACGTCGCTGCGCGTGGCGAGGGTCGAGGCGTGCGTGACGAGACGCGCCGGACCCGCCGAGCGCGCAAAAAGCCACGTTTCACCCGGTGGATTCGAGCGCGCGCGTTCGCCGGCGACGGCGCGAACCGTCCAACTTCCCGCGCGAACCGCGTGCACGTCGACGCGATCCCCGCTCGCCCCGCCGACTTCCGCGAGCCCGTCGCGTCGCTCGCGCGTCGCTCGCGCGTCGCGCTCGCGGCGAGATCGAGCGCGACTCCGCTCGGGTCCGTCAGCGTCCACGACCACTCGACGGGGCCGGGCGTGAGGATCGCGAGGGCCAGCGGTCCGTCCGCATCGACGGAGATGTCGGCCTCGACGATCCAGCCGTCGGACTCGCTCCAGCGCGAATAGAGCGGACGCGCGTGCGCGCGCGACGCGACCGCGAGGTCCGACGGTGCCGGCGCGACGAGGCGACCTTCGACGATGTCGGACGGCGGCGCGGCGACGTCCTTGGCGAAGTCGGAGAGGAGCTGGCGTGCGCTCGCCGTCGTGACCAGGGCCGCGAGCGAGACGCTGACGAGTAGGGAACGATCGAGCGAGCGCATGGGGGGCCTCCGACCGACGCGGCGCGCGTCGAAGTCCCGAGGCTACACGGGATCGCCGTGCCGCGCGCGGGGGACTCGGGACCGTGCTCGTTCCGGCGTTCAGGCGCCGCGCAAGCGCTTGCCCGCCTGCTTCAGGATCTGCAGCGCGACCTGGTCGGGGTGATAGCCACCGACGAGGCGCACGACCGGCTTCCCGTAGCGTTCGCAGACGGCCGGCAATTCCTCGGTGATTCCGTGGCGATTCAGTTTGATCAGCATGAGGACGAGCACGACCTCGGGGCGCGCGACGAGCGGTTCGAAGACCGTGACGCTCGGGTTCGACTTGCTCGTGCCGGGCCACAAGAGTTCCGCGAGTTCGAAGGCTTCGCGCAGACGGTCCGCATGTTCCTGGCGCGTGTCGCCGCCGATCAAGAGCACCGTGCGGCCGCGTAGGAGGTCCGCGACTTCCTGCGTCGGAGTGCGCGGCCCCTTCGACGGCGGCGGCTTGTGTCCGCCGGCCTGCGCGACGCGCTCGAGCTCGTGGTTCAGCGCGTAGACGTTGTCGACGAGACGTCGATCGGCGATGCGCCGCGCCAACTCTTCGAGCATGTGACGCAGCGCGACGGTCTCGGCCGTCGGTGGTGCGCGCAAAGCCGCGGGCACGAGCATGTCGAGCTTCTGCCAGTCATCCTCGGGAACGGTGGCCGTCCCGAGGACGATCCGTTTCAGGTGGAACAGCAACTTGTTCAGCGTCTTGGCGTCCATGCAGCGCAGTCTCGAACCCGAGAGTGCCGGACGAACTGGCGCGAAGGAAGCGTGCGTCAGCCGCGCGGTCGATAGACGCGCACGCAGCGCTCGAGCAGGCCTTCGCGATCCTCCGTCGGTTTCCATCCGATGGAACGCGCCACGTCGCACGCGAAGGTGACCGCCAGCGACCGCGCCTTCAGGTCGCGCCAGCTCGGGAATTCGACACCCGCGCGGCGCCCCGCTTTCTTCACGATCCACTTCCCGATCTCGAGCGACTGCGAGAGCGCGAGCGAGCGCGGATGGAAGTGCAGGTCGCGACCGGTCGCGCGCTTCAGCTCCTCGACGATCTCGCGCGCGGTCAACGGCGTGCGCCCGCACAAATTCAGGGCTTTTCCGTCGATCTCCGTGCCGCGGTGACGCGCCGCGCGCGCCAGTCCGTCGGCGACGTCGTCGACCCACACGATGGGCAGCGCGTCCTCGCCGTGACCCCAACCGACGCAGTGGTTGTCGCGATTCCACACGCCGAGTCCGGAGTGCTGCATCGGCGTCCCGGCGCCCATGACGACGCCCGGTCGCGCGATGACGAGCGGCAGTCCCTTGTCGCGATGCAGGGCGAGCAAGGCTTGCTCGGCCGCGATCTTGCCGCGCGAGTAGAGCGAGCGTTGGCTCGGACTCGGATCCGTTTCGATCGAGTCGCGGATCTCCGCGCCGACGTCGGGGCCGGTGTAGAGCGACGCGATCGAGCTCACGTAGACGAAGCGCCGCACGCCAGCTGCGAGTGCAGCCTCTGCCGCGGCGCGCGAGCCTTGCACCATGCTGCGCTCGACCGCTTCCCACGTGTCGCCGTTGCCGGTCGCGAGCGAGATCACTGCGTCCGCGCCGGCGAACGCCGCGCGTAGCGCTGCATCGTCGCCGAGCTTGCCGCGCAGGAAACGGATGCGGCCCGACTTCACGCCCTCGGCCACGATCGGCGGCAGAGAGTGCGCGCGCCGCGCGACGACGGTCACGGGCGAGCCCATCTCGAGGAGCTTCGCGACCGTGCGCGTGCCGATGAAACCCGTCGCGCCGACGACGACGACTTCGCCCGGACGTGCGGGGCCCGGCGCCGGCGGTTCGCTCGCGCGCGGCGGAGCGGCCGGTGCCGCGGACGCGAGTGCGTCGCACCAGGCGAGCACTTCCGCGGCGCGCGCGGCGGAAGTCGGCGGCTCGGATCCGGCGCGAAATGCAGCATGGAACTGCTCGATCGACTCGCGCATGCCCACGTAGAACGCATCGCAGCGCGGAGCGAGACCGAGCGTCGTCTGGAACCAACGCTTGCACGTAGCGCGCGCGTCGCGGCGCATCTCGGCGCCGCGGCGCGACGAGGCCAGGTAGCTGTTCCAGAAGTCGAGCCAAACCGTCTTGCGTTCGCCCGACAGCGTGTTGTGGAAGAGATCCGCCTCGAGCGACCCATCGCTGCCGAGCACCTGGATCGTGTTGCGCGTGAACCCTTGTCCGAACGCGCAGTAAATCTGCATCGAACCGCGCTCTCCGGTGCCGCTCGCCGACCAGCGGTCGACGAACACTTGGCCCGGATGCAGTTCGCGCTGCGAGACGAGCGTGGTCTCGACGTGCTTCGGCGCGCCGACGAGCGCGTGCACTTGACCCAGCGGGTGCACGGCCGCCTCGAACACGATGTTCCGCGGCTCACGGAACATCCAATGCGCGTAGTCGCCCGCGTCGAGCTGCGCCAACGGCACGGAGAGCGTCACCTGCACGTGCTCGACGCGCCCGATCTCGCCCGCGGTGACGCGCGCCATGAGCCGCGAGAAGGCCGGATGGTGGACGTTGTTGTGGTTCACGCCGACCACGAGGCCGAGCGCGGCTGCTTTCGCGGCGAGCAACCGCGCGTCCTCCGCCGACAACGCCAGCGGTTTCTCGGCGAAGACCGAGATGCCCATGTCGAGCAGCTTCAGGACGAGAGCGACGTGCGTCTCGGGCGGCGTCAAGAGATGCGCGACGTCGATGTCGAGCGTCGCCAACTCGTCGATGGAACTCAACGCGCGGTCGATGCCGAAACGGCGGCTCTGCGAATCGGCGCGCGTGCGATCGGGATCGACGAGCGCCACCGTCGTGCACTCCGCGATCCGCCCGAGGCAGTCGAGGTGGTAATCCGCGATGTAACCCGCGCCGACGACTGCGACGCGCGTCGGCTCGCCGGGGCGGCGCGGGCTCCTCGGTCTCTGCATCGTGGGCACTATTCCCGGCGCGTTCGCGCGATCGGGGTGCGAGAGGATAGCGGAGGGAGCTGAGCGCGCTTCTGTGGTGCGGCCGGCGGAATCCATGGGTCAGCTCCTATCGGCATCCGCGGCGGCTCGGGTCGCGCGGGTTCGGCGATCCACGCGCTTTTCTCATCAGGCCCGGTGATGGAACGCCCGACATAAAGGCCATCTCCTCCTTCTTGGGCCCGGCATTCCACTTCGGTGGGGTGTCCGGGCCCTCTACTTTTCGTGGGAAGTTCGTGGGGCGCTTGGAGCCCGTCGCCTCGCTCGCTACGCTCCCCGTTTCCACCGTCCCGGCCGCGCCGTGAAGAGAGGCCTCGCGGCGTGCGACCAGACCGGGATCTGGATCCACGCCATGAAGTCCGCCGACAGCGAATTGCCTTCGTTCCCCGAGGGCCTCACGTTCGACGACGTCCTGCTCGTCCCGCAGGAGTCCGACATCCTGCCGCGCGATGTCCAGCTCGCGACGCGCTTCTCGCGCAACGTGCCGCTGAACATCCCGCTCGCCTCCGCGGCGATGGACACCGTGACGGAGGAGAAGCTCGCGGTCGCTCTCGCGCGCGAAGGCGGCATCGGCGTCATCCACCGGAACCTCTCGATCGAGGGCCAGATCCGCGAGGTCGACAAGGTCAAGCGCTCGGCCAACGGCGTGATTCTCGATCCCGTGACGTTGCCGCCGGATGCGACCATCCGCGAAGCGCGCACGATCATGGCGCGTCACAACATCTCCGGCCTGCCGATCACCGAGGGTCGGCGCGTCGTCGGGATCCTCACGCGCCGCGACTGTCGCTTCCAGACGAGCGACGACACGCCCGTCGGGAAGATCATGACGAAGGACAAGCTCGTCACGGCGCCGCCGAACACGTCGCTCGAAGAAGCGCGCGAGATCCTCTTCAAACACAAGGTCGAGAAGCTGATCCTCGTGGTGAAGGGCGACGAGCTGGCGGGCCTCATCACGATGAAGGACCTGAACATGCTCCAGGCCTTCCCGAATTCGGCGGTGGACAGCCGCGGCCGCTTGCGCGTCGCCGCGGCGATCGGCGTGCACGACTACGAACGCGCGGAAGGACTCGTGAAAGCGGGCGTGGACGTGCTCGTCGTCGATACGGCGCACGGTCACAGCGCGAACGTCGCCAACACCGTGCGCGAGATGAAGCGTCGCCATCCGGTCGACGTCGTCGCCGGGAACGTGGCCACGGCCGAGGGAGCGCGCGCGCTCGTCGAAGCCGGCGCGGACGGCGTGAAAGTCGGCATCGGGCCCGGCTCGATCTGCACGACGCGCATCGTCGCGGGCGTCGGCGTGCCGCAACTCACGGCCGTCATGTCGGTCGTGCACGCTCTGAAGGGATCGGGTGTCCCCGTCATCGCCGACGGCGGCGTGCGCTTCTCGGGCGACCTCGTGAAGGCGCTCGCGTCGGGCGCGTCGTGCGCGATGCTCGGCAGCCTCTTCGCAGGCCTCGACGAGAGTCCAGGCGAGGTCGTCCTGTTCAAGGGCCGCTCGTTCAAGAGCGTGCGCGGGATGGGTTCGCTCGGCGCGATGCAAGCCGGCGGCAAGGAACGCTACCGCCAAGGTGACGTGACCGAGACGGACAAGCTCGTGCCCGAGGGCATCGAAGGTCTCGTCCCGTACAAGGGCAAGCTCTCGGCATTCGTCTACCAGATGGTCGGCGGCGTGCGCGCCGGCATGGGCTACGTCGGTGCACCGACGATTCCCGCGCTGTGGGAGCGCGCGCGGTTCGTGCGCATCACGGACGCCGGTCGTCGCGAGAGCCATCCGCACGACGTCACGATCACGAAGGAGTCGCCGAACTACTTCCACGCGGAGTAGGGCGGGCAGCGATGCAAGCAACGAGTCAAGCGGACCGCGGACCGCGCGGTGTCCTCGTCGTCGATCTCGGCACGCAGTACGCGCAGCTCATCGCGCGGCGTGTGCGCGAGTCGAATGCTTGGTGCGAGATCGCGCCTCCTCATCGCGCGCTCGAGGTCGCGCGGCGGATGGATCTCGCCGGCGTGATCCTGTCCGGCGGTCCGGCGTCCGTGTACGCGCCCGACGCGCCCAAAGTGCCGCGTGAGTTGCTCGAACTCGGCGTCCCCGTGCTGGGCATCTGCTACGGCATGCAATGGATGTCGCAAACCCTCGGCGGCGAAGTCCTCGCGTCGAAAGAGCGCGAATTCGGCCGCACGTCGCTCGTGGTGGAACGACCCGAGGCGATCCTCGATGGGCTTGGCGGCCGCACGGTCGTGTGGATGAGCCACGGCGACCAAGTCGCGCGAATTCCGGCGGGTTTCGAGGTCTACGCTTCGAGTGTCACGTGTCCCTACGCAGTCGTGGGGGACCCGAAGCGCGGGCTCTTCGGCGTGCAATTCCATCCGGAGGTCAGCCACACGCTGCGCGGCGCGGAGGTGCTCGCCAATTTCCTCCTGCGCGTCTGCAAGCTGCCCGGCGATTGGAAGCCCGACAACATCGTCGAGCGCGAGATCGCGAAGGTGCGCGCGCTCGTCGGCGCGAGCGGCGAAGTGGTGCTCGGACTTTCGGGCGGCGTCGACAGCTCGGTCGCGGCCGTACTCTTGCACAAGGCGATCGGCGAACGGCTCCACTGCATCTTCGTCGACAACGGGCTCCTGCGGCACGGCGAGCGCGATCAAGTCGAGCGCACGTTCCGCGAGCGCTTCCACATGGATCTCACGGTCGTGGATGCGACCGATCGCTTCCTCGGGAGCCTCAGCGGTGTCACCGACCCCGAGAAGAAGCGCAAGTTGATCGGCCGTGACTTCGTCGAGGTGTTCCGTGTGGAGGCGAAGCGCTTCCGTTCCGCGGGATTCTTGGCGCAAGGCACGCTTTATCCCGACGTGATCGAGTCCGTGAACGTGCACGGCGGGAACACGGCGGTCATCAAGAGCCACCACAACGTCGGTGGGTTGCCCGAAGACCTCGACATGACGCTCGTCGAGCCGTTGCGCGAGTTGTTCAAGGACGAGGTGCGCGCCATCGGTCGCTATCTAGGCCTCGATTCCGCCATCGTCGATCGCCAACCGTTCCCCGGCCCCGGTCTCGCCGTGCGGATCGTCGGCGAGGTCACGCCGGAACGCTGCGCCCTGCTGCGGGCTGCCGACCGCATCGTCACGAGCGAAGTCGAAGGCGCCGGCGTGCACACGAGCTTGTGGCAGTACTTCGCCGTGCTCTTGCCCGTGAAGTCCGTCGGGGTCATGGGCGACGCGCGCACCTACGAGAGCTGCATCGCGCTGCGCATCGTCGAGAGCCAGGACGGCATGACGGCCGACTGGCACTACCTCGAGCGCGAACTCCTGGCCCGCATCTCGAACCGGATCATCAACGAGGTCCGCGGCGTGAACCGCGTCGTGCTCGACGTGACGAGCAAGCCGCCCGGCACGATCGAGTGGGAGTGAGCCGCCTGGTCCGAGTAGGCCGCCGAGTCCGAGTGACCGCCGAGTCCGAGTGAGCGCCGAGTCCGAGTGAGCGCCTAGTCCGAGTGAGCGCCTAGTCCGAGTGAGCGTCCATCCGGAGCGAGTGACCAGCGGGGTCGCGTCCGGAATCGCGCAGTTTCGAGCGTTCGCGCGGGTCACGGGGGGGTGAGGTGTGCCCGCCGGGTCAAGTTCGTGTGCGCCTCGGGACGAGGCGCGAGCGCGTGATATCCTCCCGCCGGCGTCATCGACGCCCACCCTCATGAAGCACTCCAACGCGTACTTCCTGGCCGTCCTCGGCATTCCGTTCACCCTTGGTCTCGCTGCGCTCGCAGACGATGTCTCGTTCCATCCGGCGAAAGACTTCGCCTCGCAGAAGGAGCTGCGCATCGATGCCGAACTCGCCGTCAAGGAAGCGTCGATCTCCTTCAATGGCGAGCCCGTTCCCGCGGACTCGATCGAACAGCTGACCGCGCAGCAGTTGATGCTCAGCATCGCCATCGACGTCACCGAGACGTTCCGCGCGACGAAAGACGGCGCACCCGTCGATCTCCTGCGTGGCTACGACAAGATCGAACTGAAGCTCGAGATCGGTGACGAGGTCCAAGAGCCGGAAGGCGACAACGATCTCGAGGGCAAGTCCGTTCAGTTCCTCTGGGACGCGAAGGAGTCGGAGTACAAGAAGTCCTTCCACGAGTCGAAGGGCGACGACGCGCTGCTCGAGAGCCTCGACGCCGACATGGAAGTGCGCGCGTTGCTCCCCGACAAGAAGGTCGGCGAGGGCGACACTTGGGACGTGTCGGGCGACGACCTCGCGGCACTCTTCTTCCCCGGCGGAATCGCCGCCGGCGGGGGCGACGGATCGGGAGAGGGACCCGACGTCGAGGCGATCACCGACGAATTCGCGAAGCAGCTCGAGACGGCCTTCAAGGAGTTCAAGGTCACCTGCACGTACACAGGCACGCGCGACGCGGCCGGAACGAAGGTCGGCGAGATCACGTTCGTGTACGACGGGAAGGCCAGTCTCGATCTCGATCCGATCCTCAAGCAGGCGGAAGAGATGGGGGGCGGCGGCATCGACATGGAGTTCTCGAGCAGCGCTTCCATGACCTTACGCGGCGAAGGAGCCCTCTTGTGGGACCTCGCGACCGGCGTGATGTACACCTACGAGATGAAGGCCGAGCTCGGCCTCGACGTCAACATCGAAGCGCATGCCCAGCAAGAGGGCATGGAGTTCGACGTGTCCATGTCCGGCTCGATCGGTGGGGACGTGACCTGGGCGATGACCCGCAAGTAGTTCGTTTCAGAACTCGAGGCTTGGTTCGGAGTCGTCCCGTATGCGTATGCACAAGTCTCTCGTCATCCTGCTCTTCGGCCTCGGTTTCGCTGGTGGAGTCGCCGCTGTTTCGCTCCCTGCACGCGCGATTTCGCCGCAGGACACGGAATTGGCGAAGGCCGAGGCGGACCTGGAGAAGAAGCCGGAATCGTTCGAGCTCCTCGACGCGGCCTCACGCGCGGCACAGGCCGCGGGCAAGAACGATCAGGCTCTGTGGTACGCGAGCATCGCGCTGAAGAACGCGCCGACGACGAAGGAAACCGCGAAGGCGGTCCTCGATCTCACGGCGCGTGCCGCCGCCCTCGACACCGTCCCCGTGAAGGGCTCGACGGTTGCGGGCGAGTACCAGACCGCGCTCGCGACAGCGGGTTCGGCGCTCGCGAAGAAGAAGCTGTCCGTCTCGGCGGTCTACCTCCTGTCGCGCGTGGACTCCGGACCGGCCGCCGAGAAGGCGCGTGCCGATCTCGACAAGATCTTCGCCGACAAGAAGGCGGTCGAGGCGCTCCTCGATTCGGGCGTCGACGTGCCGGTGAAGCCCAAGAAGAAGCGCAGACCTGAGCAGATCGCGAAGGAAGACAAGAAGCACGAGACCTGGGACAAGGCCTACGAGATCAAGGGTGACCAGTACACGGTGAAGACGAACATGGGGATCGAGTTGGCCGAGGCCTTCTCGCTCGCCATGGAGCAGATGAATCGCTTCTACCGGAAGTTCTTCCGCGTGAAGGAACGCGGTGGGGACACGCCGCGCGTCACGCTGAGCGTCTATCGCGAGCGACCCGAGTTCGACATGCACGAGAAGGGCGACGACGGGAAGTCACCCGACCAGAACATCCGCGGCTTCTTCTCGCCGTCGGAACTGCGCGTGGTGACTTACGACCCGCGCGCGGCGCACGGCGATCCGCTCTCGTCGTTGTGGTCGACTCTGTTCCACGAGGCGAGCCACCAGTTCACGCGGATCGCGCTGCCGAACGGCGGGTACCCGACTTGGCTCAACGAAGGCACGGCGTCTTACTTCGAGGGCGCGCGACTGCTCCCGAACGGTTCGGTGCAGTTCAACCTCGTCGCGCACGAGCGGCTCGAGGGCCTGAAGTACTACATCGAGGATGGCAAGCCGACGCTCGTCGACACGATCGAATACAACACGCCGGGCTCGTACCCGGGTGAGTACTACCCGTTCGGGTGGGGGCTCGTTTACTTCTTCCACAACTACGAGGACGAGAAGTCGACGCGGCCCTACTTGGAGCCCTACCGCGCGTTCCTCGCGTCGTACAAGTCGGGCGGCAAGCACGACATCCAGGCCCGTTTCGTCGAGCATTTCGTCACGAAGGCCAAGCAACCGGGGATCACGACGTTCGCGGATTTCGAAGCGCGCTGGAAGTCGTGGATCCTGGAGTTGCACGTGCTCGAGTTCGGGCCGCCCGAAGTGGCCGACAAGCTGATCGAGATGGGGCGCAAACAACGCCAGGACGGCGCGATCGAATCCGCCGAAGAGAGCTTCTTGCGCGCGCTGCGCCGACGCGCGGACGATCCGGTCGCGTTGGTGGAGTTGGGTGAAGTCCTCGAGGCTCAGAAGAAGCCGGACGCGGCGTTGGCCCGTTACCGGCGTGCCTTCGAAGTGCTGCGCGGCGTCGAGGACGAGAGCGCGACTCTGCCCGGGTCGGAGGACCTCTCCGCGAAGGATTTGCGCGACGTCTGCAGTCAACGCGTCGCGCGCATCGACAAGGTCGTCGCCGAGGCCCTCGCAGTCGCCGACCAGAAGTTCCTCGACGCAGCTCCGGCCGCCGCGAAGGCCTACGCCGACGCGGGGTTGCCGCACGTCGCGCTGGCGTTCCTGCAGGAAGCGGAAGCGCTGTTCGGCCTGCCCGACGCGTTCGCCGCGACGTCCTTGGAGATCGCGAAAGCGTCGGGGGCGGACGTGCGACGTTGGCGTCGCGTCGCGATCGATGCCGAACTGGGTGCCTGGTCGGCCGAGAGCTGGACGGGTGCCGATGGAGTGCTCGCGTGCACGACGGAGGAGACCGACTTCGCCTACGTGGCCGACGTGCCGCCGGCGCGTTACCGCTACGAGGCCGTGCTCGACACGTCGAAGCTCGGGGAGGGCGGCCTCGCGATGCTCGTCTTCGGCGCCAACGACGAGAGCCTGCAGCTCGTCGGCGTCATGAGCCAAGGGATGGCGATGGTCGCCGAGCTCGAGAAGGGCTTCAAATCGAAGAAGGCGCTGCCCTCGATCAAGGCGGACAAGCGCGCCGCCGTGAAGATCGCGATCGAGGTCAAGGACGACGTGGCCGAGTTCTTCTTGGGAGACAAGTCCGTGGCGAAGATCACGTACCAGCCGGGCGAGTTGCGCGGGTCGGTGGGCATCGTGGTCTCGTCGGGCGAGGTCGCAGTGACCGACGTGCGTTTGCGGTACTGAGAGCCCGCGAATGCGCCGGCGTGCTCGCAGGACCGCGTGGTCCGGCCCGCGGAGCACTCGATCGTGTGACGTCCGCGGCCGCTGCGCGACCTCGCGTTCGCGCCGGCCCGCGCCGGCGTTCGCTCAGGGCGCTTCGAGATCGACCACGGTCGTGCGACCGGCCTCGATCGTGATCGAGTGTGTGCGCGTCTCCGTGCCGATCGTCGCGCGCACGACGTAATTCCCCGGCTCGAGGAGCCCGCTCGTCGCGTTCGCGCCGTACACGAGGCGATCCGTGGTCTTCAGGCGACCTTGGCGCGCGTCGCCGCGGAGCAACAGGCTCGTGAGGGGCAAGGGCACCTTTCTGCCGGTCGCGTCGATCAGCTCCAGCGCGATCCCCTCTCCTCCGCTCGGCGCGTCGGCCGACGCAGCGACCGGCGCGAAGCGGATGCGGCCCGCGAGATCGAACGCGACATCGACTTGCGTCGTCGCGCCCGTATCGATCTCGACTTCGGCGACGAACGGCCGCGCGTGCGCGATCGGGCCGTCGACGGCGTCGCGGTGGGCGCTGAGATGGATCCACCACGAGCCGGCGTCCAAAGGGTCGGTCAGTTGGCCGACTTCGTCCAACGGAACGATGCGCACCTCGCGCAGGCTGCTCGGCAGCTCACCACGTCGCAGAGCGGCGCGCGTCGTGTCGTCGACGACCGAGGCCGGGAAGACGCGCGCGACGACGTCCTTCCAGGCGACGTCCGGCGCGCGGATCTGGAGGAAACCGGGCGGGACGGCCTCCTGTAGATCGACGTCGATCGGGCCTTCCAACGGGCCGGCATACCGACTCGTGAAGGTCAGGAAACCCGGCCCGAAGACCGACAACGTGCCGGCGCGGGCGCCGATCAAGTCCACGAAGCCGCGCGCATCGGTCCCCATGCTCCGACCCGAACCATCGGCCGGCTCGAAGCGGACGATGGCGCCTTCGACCAGTCGCCCGTTGGCGCGAACGGTGACGCGCGCGATCGAGTTCGGCGGTTCGAGAACGAGACCCGCGAGCGGCGGCGTGACGCGGACGACGAACTCAGGACCGATCGGGAACTCGACCATCGGTTGCTTCGTGGCGCTCGTGTAGCCGCGCTCGAATTCGATCGCGCCGGTTCCGAGGCCGCGGATCGCGAAACGACCGTCGTGCTCCGGCGCGACTTCACCGCCCGCGCGCTCGAAGGAACGACCCGTCCACGCGAGCGGAGTGCCGTAGACCGAGAGCACGCGCTCGACCTCCGTGAGATTCCAGCGCACGACCGCTTCGAGGCCGGCATTCGCGGCATTCGGATCCGCGTGGACGACGCCGGTGACGCTCGATCCGGCGCCGAGCGCGATGCGACCGAGGTCGCGGTCCTCGCCGGCCACGAGATCGAGGCGCATCGTCTCCGGTCGCGTGGCACCGCCGAACGCGGCGACGACGACGACGTGTCGGCCCGTGCGTGCCGCGCGCAGCGAGAACGTGCCGTCGTCGCGCACGGCGACGCCTTCGACAGGGTCCGCCGCGAGTCCGCCGACTTCGTCCACGGCGAAGAGCGCCGCCAAGCGCCCGAACGCAGAGTCTGCGCCGGCGTCGTCGTTCCAACCGGCACGTCCGTGCACGCGCGCCGCGGGCGGCTCGACGCGGAACGTGATGGGGATCTCTTGCCGCGCTCCCGCTTCCGCCGCGGTCCGCGCACGCGTCAGCGCATCGGCGTCGAAGAGCACGGGCACGCGCACCGGCAGGCCGTTGGGATGGTCGTACTCCGCGATGAACTCGCGCGGCGCGAGTCCCGTCGGCGCATACCAATCGGTGAGGTCGACTTCGAACGACGCCGCGGCATCGAGTTTCACGACGCGCGGTCCGCGGGCGTCGGCGCGGAGCCTGAGCGTCGGTGCGCCACTCGGCAGGGTCTCGAGCCCGACCACGCGTGCGACGAGGCGGACGCCGGGTTGGGGTCCTGGCGCGACGATCGGCGTCGAGGTCGAACCGCTGCGTCCATGGGCCGGTGCGTCCGCGAGGCCGCTGTCTGTCCCGCTCGACGTCGCAGCGCGCGCGCTCGAGCCTGCGGGGCCGACGACTGCGACCGCGCGATCCGTCGTGAGTGTTGCGGCTTCGTCACGCGTGACGAACCACACGGTCGCGGTCACGAGCGTCGCGACGGCGGCACCGAGGAGCCAAGCGGTTCCGACGCCGGACGAGATCCCGCCCGCGGTCGTGCTGGTCAGCGCAGCGCTCGGCTTCACGGCGCTCGTCGCGCTCGTCTTCGCCGCGCTGGTCTTCGCCGCGCCGGCCGCGCCCGCTCCGCTGCCAGCAGCACCGCTGCCTGCCGCACCGCTGCCAGCAGCACCGCTGCCTGCCGCGCCGCTGCCGATTCGCGCGGCGCCGTCGAGTAGTGGCGCGAGTCGCGCCGCTTCGCTGCGCGGCGCGAGGATCGCGAGCGCGGTTCCGAGCGACAAACTCGCGGGGATGAGCTTCCGCAGTTGCGCGAGACCACGGAACACCTGCACGCGCACGGTCCCCGTTTCACGACCCGTGCGCTGCGCGATCTCCGCGTGCGTGAGGTCCTCGAAGAGGTGCATCGAGAGCACTTCGCGGTACATCGAGGGCAAGCGCGCCAAAGCACCGGTGACGTGCTCGCGCACTTCGGCTTCGGGAAGATGGGCGTCGGCTTCCGGAACGGTCGGCGTCGTCACACGCGCGGGATCCGGGATCCGCGTCGCTGCACGGCGCGCGCGCCGCACTTCGATCTGGAGGATGCCGACGAGCCACGGCATGAGCCGCTGCTCCGCGTCCCACCGGCGCGCGTCGCGCAGCACGGTGTGCCAGGTTTCCTGTACGAGATCCCAAGCGGCCGACTCGTCACGGACTTGCCGCCGCGCGATGACGAGGAGCTCGTCCTCGGAGCGCGCCAGCACCTCGGCCAAAGCCTCGGAATCCTCGTCGTCGCGCCAGCGAAGGAAGAGCGCCTCCAGCGACTCGGTCTCGTGCGATTTCCCGTGCATGAATGGACTCCGCTCGGGGGGCCTCCGCCGTTACGCGGAACCCCGAACGACGTGTCCAGTCCGCGCCGAAAGCCCGCGGACGTCAAGCCGGGAGGTCAGAGCGTGTGAAGTGGTCACACGCTCTCGGGACGGGGAGCGGCGCCACAGGTATCCGAGAGCCCGTAGGCTCGATTTCTGGCGCATCCGGCATTCGTGTGGGTCGGCGCCCGCGTGCGGGCCCGGCAGCCCCGCGCTCCGGGATCACGACTCGAGCGCGGTTGATCTCTAGGGATCCACTGCGTCCGGGCGCGTTGCCCGGAGCCGCGACCCGCGCGGCGCGCGAAGTCACACCGTGCGCGTCGGCGGCCGCGTCGTCGTGCGCCTCGCCGTGCGCCTCGCCGTGCGCGTCGTCGTGCGCGTCGTCGTGCGCCTCGCCGTGCGCGTCGGCATGCGCGTCGTCGTGCGTCCCGGCATGCGCGTCGACGAGCCTGGCTGTGAGCGCCGCCGTCGGCTCAAGCTCTGAACCCCGCTCGGCCCCCCGCACCGGGATCCGCACGCGGTGCCTCGCTCGTCGCGATGCGTCCGCGCTTCAGCCATCCGAACAGGAGCAGCCACGAGCTCGCTTCGGGCAACGCACGATCCTTGCGCGGCGTCCGATCCATCCACCCGCTGAACCACGGGCCCGACGAATGCGCGTCGATTCCGACGATGCGCGCGCCGTGCTTCTGCGCATTCTGCAGCACGTAGACGAGCGCGTTGCGCACCTCGCGCGGCGTCTTCAAGATACGCGCGTGGTAGCGGTCGCCGACGACGCGGCCCGTCCGTTCCCACGCGCGATTCAGCGCCTTCGCGACGCGGACGAGCAGCCCTTTCACGCCGCGCGCCAGCGCGATCTCGTCCGGCGCCTCGACAACGAAGTGCAGATGGTTCGACTGAATCGAATACTCGATGAGCCGGAAGCCGAATCGGTTCGCGCCCGCGGCGAGCGTCGCGCGCAAGAGCACGAGCGTGCGTTCGCTCCGCAGGTTGGGCAGTCCCGCGAGGAGCCTCGTCGTGACGAGGACCGGCGTGTGCCGCGTCACGCGCGGTCGCGTGTCGTGCGGCACGAGCGCGCGGTCGCCCTTCGGCTTGCGACCCGCGCCGGCTCGCGTGCCGCCGCGACGGAACAGGTCGAGTTGTCGAACGGATTGGGACTGCGGCGGCATGTGTGACTGCGAGGGCATACTTGACTGCGACTGAGACTGCATGAGCGAGTGCGAGTGCTCCATCGACTCCCTCCTTCCGATAGAACGCGCGGCGAGCGCTCGGGTCGTCGAAAATCACGAGAAAACAAGCATCGAGCGAAGACTGTCCCCAGCGCGGGATTCGAGTCCGCGGACATTCGACGCGCTGTGCGCCACACGTCGCGGCCCGACCTGCGTGCTCGAGTCCAATCCGTCGAGGTTCGACCGCTCGGCTCGAGCACCCGCGCGACCGCACGATGATTCCGCGCACATTCAGTGAGAGTTTCCAGTGACGTCGGCGTGGGTTCGTCCGGCGAGAAACGTTCGTTCGCTTGTTGCCCGCGTCGTTCGCGAGGACGAGCTGGGTCTGGTGCAGCACCCTCCGCCTCGCACTCGGCATCGACCTCGCACTCGGCCTCGCACTCGGCCTCGCACTTCGGCCTCGCACTTCGGCCTCGCACTCGGCCTCGCACTTCGGCCTCGCACTTCGGCCTCGCACTTCGGCCTCGCACTTCGGCCTCGCACTCGGCATCGACCTCGCACTCGGCATCGACCTCGGCATCGCACTCGGCATCGCACTCGGCATCGCACTCGGCATCGCACTTCTGCCTCGCACTTCGGACTCGCGCTTCGGACTCGCACTCGGCCTCTCACTTCGGCCTCGCGCTTCGGCCTCGCACTCGGCCTCGCACTCGGCCTCGCACTCGGCCTCGCACTCGGCCTCGCACTCGGCATCGACCTCGCACTCGGCATCGCACTCGGCATCGCACTTCTGCCTCGCACTTCGGACTCGCGCTTCGGACTCGCACTCGGCC
>Ga0163146_10004191_pt1 | contig 17773 bp, 22 predicted proteins | sample OliLakLV19MP7G1_FD_148648 | JGI IMG/M metagenome (GOLD analysis project Ga0163146, IMG submission 148648) | Freshwater microbial mat bacterial communities from Lake Vanda, McMurdo Dry Valleys, Antarctica - Oligotrophic Lake LV.19.MP7.G1 | ecosystem: Environmental > Aquatic > Freshwater > Lake >...
GCGGTGGAGATCGGTACTAAACTGTACTAAGTGTGTACACGTCGGGGCTGCCAGTCCGGCAGCCCCGCTATTTCCTTCCTAGAATTGCCCATCAACGTGATGCGTTTCTCGGCCTGCGACCAGGCCGGACCGTGCAGTCCCAGGGAGTGTTTTCCTTACAAGGAGTCTTATGTCTACGTTTGCTGATATGAATCTGCCCCAATCCCTTGCCCAGCGCTTGATACAGGCGGGCCTGACGACACCCACGCCGGTGCAACAGGCGGCCATTCCACTCGCGTTGAAAGGCGCGGACATTATGGCGCAGGCCAAAACCGGGAGCGGGAAAACGCTCGCATTTTTACTGCCGATTATTGAACAGGTCATGCGACGAGAGGCCTCTGCGCCCGCGCCAGGCCCCTATGCCAAGTCAGGGCCTGGCCATGGGTCCGGACCGAAGTTTTTAGTGCTGGCGCCTACGCGGGAATTGGCGCTTCAGATTGAAATGGAGCTGCGCAAATATGCTCCGGTGTCCGTGACCTCCTTGTCGGTATACGGTGGGACGCCGATCGAGCGCCATTATCGTGCACTGCAACGACCGCCGTTGGTGGTGGTCGGTACGCCTGGGCGGTTGCTCGACTTGGCCGGTTCCGGCCACTTGAAGTTGGGTGGCGTGACGTTTCTTGTGATGGACGAGGCCGATCAGATGTTGGATCGCGGATTCTTGCGGGACATACAACGGATCATCCGTCTCCTCCCGGTTGAACGCCAGACGCTGCTGTTCTCCGCGACATTTTCAGGGGAGATTCAAACGCTTGCGCAGACCATGCAGCGCAATCCCACTCGTATTTCTGTCGATCCTGGGATCAGCACTCCAACCACGATCGTGCATGCCTACTTTGTCGTGCCGGGGGACCAGGTTCGTACACAACTTGTACATACCTTGCTCCAGAGCGTGACGGCTGGCAGCCGCTCGATGGTGTTTTGCGATCAGAAATATAAGGTGCGACGGCTGGCGGCCCATTTGGGCGGAGAGCCGGCTTTGGTCGGTGCGTTGACCGGCAATCACAGCCAAGCGCAGCGGGAACGGACGCTCGGCGCGTTTCGGGCCGGACGACTCCGTTCGCTCGTGGCCACCGATGTGGCGGCCAGAGGCCTCGACATTCAGGATGTGACACAAGTGATTCACTATGAGTTGCCGACCAATCCAAACTCCTATGTCCATCGGACGGGACGAACGGGTCGAGCAGAGAAGGAGGGGGCGACGTACTTGATTCTGTCTCAATCCGAAGAGCGAGAGTATCTTCGAATGGTGAGGCAATTACGAATCGAGACGAAGAAACTCGCACTGCCTGTGTTTGCGGCACTCCCATCTCCGGCCCCTATGCAGGTGAGTGAAGAGCAGTCTCATCGCCAGCGGCCCCGCCGAAGTGCGGAACCATCGGGTCGGCGATTCCGCGAGGGCGAGAACCGGGGGCCAGTGCATAGACAGGGAGCCTCGGCCGGTGCATCCAGGCACTCGCGATATTAATCTGTGAAATTGATATGAGAAACGCAGGATAGGTGAGATAGGCTGAAGGCCGAAGGTCGGAGTTCGAAGCTCTGAACACTTCAGCCTTCAGCCTTCCCAGCTTCAGCCTGCACGTATTGTGCGTGGCGCTGTTTTCGATGGTAAGATAACGGCCGAAAGGTCGTCCCATGCCCTCGTTCCAACTCGAAGCCCCATTCAAACCCTGCGGAGATCAAGGCCAAGCCATCGAGAAGTTGGTGGCAGGGATTGAGGCCGGACGGAAGCACCAAGCATTGCTCGGTGTGACGGGATCCGGCAAGACCTTTACCATGGCTAATGTGGTCGCGCAGGTGCAGAAGCCCACGTTGGTATTGGTCCATAACAAGACGTTAGCCGGTCAGCTGTACCAAGAGTTCAAACAGTTCTTCCCTCACAATGCGGTGGAGTATTTCGTCAGCTACTACGATTACTACCAGCCGGAAGCCTATATCCCCCAAAGCAACACGTACATAGCCAAAGACGCATCCGTCAACGACGCGATCGATCAGATGCGGCATGCTGCGACATCCGCGCTGCTCCAACGGAACGACGTGCTGATCGTCTCGTCGGTCTCCTGTATTTACGGACTGGGGTCGCCGGAGGTCTATCACGAGATGGTGGTCTTTCTCGAGGAGGGTATGGAGGTCAGGCGGGAGAAGATTCTGGCGAAGCTGGTCGAGATTCAATATGCCCGCAACGACATGGATTTCCACCGCGGCACCTTCCGCGCCCGTGGCGACGTCATCGAGATTTTTCCGGCTTCGAACGACGCGGTGTCCGTGCGGATCGAGTTGTTCGGCGACGTGGTCGATGCGATTCATGAAATCGATCCACTGACGGGGAAGTCGCTCAGGAAGCTTCCAAAAGTCGCGATCTATCCGAATACGCACTATCTCATTGCGCCGGACCGGTATGAACAGGCGATTACCGGCATCGAAGAAGAACTGGACGAACGGGTCGCCTATTTCAAGAAACAGAATCAACTCGTGGAGGCTCAGCGGATCGCGCAGCGCACCAAGTTCGACCTTGAGATGATTCGAGCGATGGGGTATTGCCATGGCATTGAGAACTACTCGCGGCATCTGAGCGGCCGGGCAGCCGGCGAGCAGCCTCCGACGCTCATCGACTATTTCCCTAAAGATTTTCTGCTGATCGTCGACGAGTCCCATGCCACGATTCCGCAAGTGGGCGGGATGTACGAAGGCGACTTTTCACGGAAACGCACCTTGGTCGAGTACGGATTCCGGTTGCCCTCGGCGATCGATAACCGACCGCTCAAATTCGTGGAATTTGAGCGTTGTCTCAAGCAGGCGGTATATGTCTCTGCGACGCCAGGCCCCTATGAGCTGGGGCATGCGGCTGGAGAAATTGTCGAGCAGATCCTTCGTCCGACCGGTCTGATGGATCCGGTCATCGATGTGCGCCCGGCTAAAGGGCAGGTCGATCATCTGCTCGGCGAAGTGCGGGCTGAAACGGCGCAGGGAGGGCGTGTGCTGATCACGACCTTGACCAAACGTATGGCAGAAGACCTGAGTGAGTACTACCACGATCTTGGCATCAAGGTGCGGTATCTGCACTCCGACATCAAGACGCTGGAGCGGGCTGAGATTCTCCGCGATCTGCGGCGTGGGGTGTTCGACGTGCTGGTGGGAATCAATCTCCTGCGCGAGGGGTTGGATCTTCCGGAGGTCACGTTGGTGGCGATTCTCGATGCGGATAAGGAAGGGTATCTTCGGTCCTATCGGTCCTTGATCCAGACGGCCGGGCGAGCAGCGAGGAATGTGCGGGGGCACGTGATTCTGTACGGTGATACGGTCACCGATTCGATGCGCATGGCGCTCGCCGAGACCGAACGCCGGCGCACGATTCAGGCCGCCTATAACATCAGGCACGGCATCGTACCTGTGAGTATTAAGAAAGACGTCTTGTCACTCGAATATGCGACGGAGGATATGGGTGCCGTGCTACTGGATTTGGCCGCTGAGTCGTCGTCCGTCTATGGGACGGAAGAAGCGGCAGGACAGATCATCAAACGGCTTGAAATTGAAATGAAAGCCGCGGCCAAGGAGTTGGAATTTGAGCGAGCCGCGGCCCTCCGAAACCGGATTCGAGCGGTGAAGCTGAAAGAATTAGAGCTGAAGTCGGAGCGCTAGCAGGCTGCCCAGCGATCCGTGAGAGGTGAAACGTAAAACGTGAAAGGTCCCGAAGAATGAATCCCCGGCAGTCCTGCGTTTTACCTTTCACGTCTTACTTTTTACAGCTATTGAGATGATGCGAGAACGACGCTGGCGGACTTTTTCAGCATCGTGTTACACGTTTTTGTATAGATAGATGCCGAGAAACATCCCTAGGAGGCTGAGGAGGTTGATCTTGAGTTCGAAGCCTAGGGTGAGCTTAAGGAGGATCAAATCGATGACAAGCGGAGGGTTGATGCCAGGGGTAAAATTGGTAGCGAAGATCGTTTGAATCGTGCCATGTGGGGCCATAACCCGGAGGATTTCCCCCAGTACTCCACCCAAGAGTCCACCGATGAGCACGAAAATGAGCAGAATCCAGTATGATTTTCTCACGGCACCCGTCTCACAACTCTCCTCACTCCCTCTGTAGTCTTGCGGCACACAATGGTAGGTCCATTTGGACCATAGCGAAAGGCCTGGGACATGTCAACGAAATCTACGTCTCGCTCTCCCTTGACATCATCTCGCCTCGTCCTTTAGACTTGCCGATGCTCTTTTGCTAGAATTTTCCGGGCGATCGGAGATCCTGGGGTAAGGCTTCGATGGCCCTTTTCTTTGTGGCGTTATGCTCGATTCTCTCAGCGAAAAATTCGAGAAGATTTTAAGAAAACTGCGCGGTTCCGGGGTTCTCACCGAACAGAACATCGCAGAAGCCTTGAAAGATGTTCGTCTGGCGCTGCTCGAAGCCGACGTCAACTTTAAGATCGTCAAGGACTTCATCGAGCGAGTTCGCGTAAAGGCCGTTGGGCAGGAAGTCCTTCAGAGCTTGACCCCCGGTCATCAGGTGGTCAAGGTCGTATGGGACGAGCTGCGGGAGATGATGGGCCGCGAGCGAGCTGGTCTGGCTCTGGCTTCGAACCCTCCGACCGTTGTCATGATGGTGGGACTCCAGGGTGCTGGAAAGACAACGACCTGCGGCAAGCTCGGGCGGTATTTCAAGGCACAAGGGAAACGCGTTCTCCTGGTTGCAGCAGATCCTCGTCGTCCGGCAGCCGGTGAGCAGCTGGCGAGCCTTGGGCGCGATCTTGCTATTGATGTATATCGAGCCGATCAGGCACAAGCGGTCCAGGCCGATGTCGTCCGGATCTGTCAGGCTGGTGTGGAACGGGGACGAGACCAGGGGTACGATCTCGTCGTGCTGGACACCGGCGGGCGTCTCCACATTGACGATGAGTTGATGGGGGAGTTGGTGGCGGTGAGAGCCGCCGTGCAACCGCACGAAGTGCTCTTGGTCGCAGATGCCATGACGGGCCAAGACGCGGTGACGATGGCGAGCCAGTTCGATCAACGCATCGGACTGACCGGTATCATCCTGACCAAGGTTGAAGGCGATGCTCGGGGCGGGGCGGTGCTGTCTATCCGAGCGGTGACCGGCAAGCCGATCAAGTTTTTGGGCGTGGGTGAGAAGCTCGATGCGCTGGAGCTGTTTCATCCCGATCGGATGGCCTCGCGCATCCTCGGAATGGGCGATGTGCTCTCGCTGATCGAAAAGGCCCAAGAGACCTTTTCGCGTGAACAGGCAGAGGATACGCACAAGCGGCTGACGAGCAACCAGCTCACGCTGGAAGATTTCCGTGCTCAGCTGGGGCAGGTCAACCGGCTAGGTTCGATGGACCAGATTTTGGGCATGCTGCCGGGCGGTCAGAAACTCAAGGGGGCGATGGAAGGGCAGATGCCGGAGCGAGAGATGAAACGGGTTTTGGCGATGATCGACTCGATGACCCTACGCGAACGGCGCGATCATACGCTCATGAATGGAAACCGAAAAAAGCGGATTGCCCGTGGAAGCGGGACGAAGGTGGAAGAGGTGAATCGGTTGATTAAACAGTTTCTGTCGGCGAGAAAAATCGCCAAAGTTATGGCGGGATCTGGGGGGCGCCGGCAGCTTGCACAGCTGATGCGCTCCAGGTAAGAGGCGAGCATCATTATGGGTGTGTCTATAGGAGGAGGAGTCTAGTGGCTGTTCATTTGAGATTGACGAGGACAGGACGACACAAGCGACCGCTCTACCGCGTCGTGGCAGCGGATTCCCGGAAACCACGCGATGGGCGGTTTCTCGAAATTCTCGGGATTTTCGATCCCTTGAAGGAACCGGCGGTGCCGGAGTTGAAGCAGGAACGGGTGTTGAGCTGGTTGCACCAGGGAGCCCAGCCGACCGTCACGGTCAAGACATTGCTCCGCCGGTGTGGCGTATGGAAGCAGTTTGAGGCAGAGAAAGCAGCGAAGGCGGCAAAGAAGAAGGGCGTCTAGGACGTGACGACCGCTCAGACGGACTTTGTGACGATCGGCAAGATCGAGCGCCACTTTGGCGTGCGGGGTGAGTTCAAGGTGCGATCGCTCAGCGATGTGCCGGGCCGGTTGGACCATTTAACGCAGGTGCAGATCTTGGAGCTGACGGGACAGACGGTCGAGAGGACCGTGACGCATGTTCGACGCGCCGGCTCGACCTATATCATGGGTCTTGCGGGTGTGACGACGCCGGAGGACGCGATGATGCTGCGCGGGGGCTTGATTCAAGCGCCGCGTTCTCCAGCGGCGGCATTGTCAGCGGATGTCTATTTCGAATGCGACTTGATGGGGATGACGGTCGAGAACGAGCGGGGTGAAGAGGTCGGCGTGCTGGAGACGATTCTAGAGATACCGGAGAATCGGCTCTTCGTCGTTCGCAAGGGGACGGAAGAAGTCCTTATTCCAGCCGCAAAAAACTTTGTGACCTCGGTGGATCTTGCGCGCCGGCTGATGACGGTACGCGGGATCGACGACTTGCTTGAGGGTCGTCATGCGGTGTGACATCCTAACGCTGTTTCCCGACATGGTGGCGCCGGTGCTCGGCCAGAGTATTCTTAAGCGAGCACAAGAAAAAGGACTCTTACATATTACGGTGCGTAACTTGCGCGACTATACCGTCGATCGCCACAAGGTTGCGGACGATGTACCCTATGGCGGGGGAGCCGGGATGGTGATGAAGGCCGAGCCCATCTTGCGCGCGGTGGAACAGATTCAGGGCGACTATGCACAGGCCGGTGAACAGATTCGCTTGCTGTTCCCTTCCCCGCACGGTCGTCCGTTCACGCAGGCCTATGCGAAAAATCTGGCGGACGATCCGCGTCGGCTTGTTATTCTTTGTGGCCACTACGAAGGAGTCGATGAACGAGTGCGGCTGGCGTTGCACCCGGAAGAAATTTCCGTCGGAGATTATGTGCTGACCGGAGGTGAATTGCCGGCGCTAGTGCTCATCGATGCCGCAGCCCGATTGGTTCCCGGCGTGTTGGGCGATCCAGAATCGATCGAGGAAGAGTCGTTCACGGATGCGTTGCTCGAATATCCGCACTATACGAGGCCGGCGGAGGTTCGAGGGATGCCTGTGCCGGAGGTGTTGCTGTCAGGACATCACGAGGCCATTCGTCTATGGCGTCGGAAGGAATCCCTGCGAAGTACCTATCAGAGACGGCCGGATCTTCTACAAGATAGGGTCTTGAGTCTCGAAGATCAACAATTGCTAGACGAACTTACTCGTGACGGCGTGCCGGAGACGCCTGTTCGATGTGGGGGGGGAGGAATAGTCTCATGAATCGCTTAGAACGGATACAACAGTCTTTCAGGAAGACGTCGGCGCCCAGTTTTGAGATCGGCGATACCGTCCGCGTGCATGTGAAAGTGGTCGAAGGGGAGAAAGAGCGTATTCAGGTGTTCGAAGGTGCCGTGATCGCCCGTAAAGGGTTGCTGAACACGGAGACCTTCACTGTGCGTAAGGTCTCCTACGGCGTCGGCGTGGAGCGAATTTTCCCGATCCATTCGCCGATCGTCACGCGCGTCGAGGTCATGCGTCAAGGTAAGGTGCGCCGGGCCAAGCTCTATTATCTCCGTGGGAAGAAGGGCAAGTTTGCGAAGGTCGTAGATCGTGAGTTTGTCGCGAGTGCGAAGGGGAAGCCCGGGGTCACTCGTAAGGCCGAAGAGCCGGTCGAAGCCGCCTCGGCTCCGAAGGCCTAGTTTCATGTCTTGGTTCCACCGACCACCCATGTCGAGGCCCTTTCACCGGATGCATCGTGGGACCTACCGATGAATTTGAATTGGAAGCCCGACGGCGCGGCTATCGGTGTATTGCCGGCCTGGATGAAGCCGGACGGGGTCCTCTAGCCGGTCCTGTCGTCGCGGCGGCGGTGATTCTCCCTATTCGTTGTCGCGTGGTCGGTATCGACGATTCCAAACAAGTCTCGGCGTCTGCGCGCGCGTGTCTCTACGAGGTGATTGTCCGGCGGGCACGGGCGGTCGGAGTCGGAGTCGCCACTGTGGAGGAGATCGACCGCCTCAATATCTTAGAGGCGACTCGCCTGGCCATGCGGCGCGCGTTGGCATCGTTGACTCCCCCGGCGGACTGTCTCCTGATCGATGCGGTCACATTGTCACAACTCGCCATTCCTTCACGCTCTATCATCAAGGGTGATACAGTATCAATTTCGATCGCGGCAGCGTCGATTGTGGCCAAAGTCACGCGCGATCGCATGATGGCGGTCTATCATCAGACCTATCCCGACTATAATTTTCTCTCCCACAAAGGGTATGGAACGGAAGAACATTTGCAGCGGCTCGCTCAACACGGTCCCTGCGCGATTCATCGGCGCACGTTCGCTCCAGTTGCACAGCTCGTAGGTGGAATGCAGGGTCGCCGACCTCGCTCGCGTACTGACCTGGACGAATCGTCACGGATCGATCAGTGACCATGCATGACCCCCGAAAGCTGTTTGGCCACGAAGGGGAATCGGCGGCAGAGAAGTATCTGCGGCACAAGGGGTATCGGATTCTGGCCCGTAATCTGCGTTCGTCTGTGGGGGAGCTGGACCTCGTGGCTGAAGACGGTCAGGTACTGGTCTTTGTCGAGGTCAAAGCACGTCGAACCGACGCGTTCGGCGGAGCGATCCATGCCGTGCATCAACGAAAGCAGGAGAAGTTGATCCAGTTAGCGGCTCAGTATTTGGCCCGTCACCACATCAAAAATCGGCTCTGCAGATTCGATGTCGTTCTGCTGCAAGGCACGGAGGCCGTTGCCCCGCAGATCGAGCATATTCAGAACGCCTTCGAGGTCTCGGGAGACGATCTCCGTTGGTAAGGCGACGATGATTCAATTGATTCACGTGTCAAAACAGTACGATCAGCGACCGGCGCTTTCGGATGTCAGCCTCGAGATCGGCAAGGGAGAATTTGTCCTCCTCATGGGACCCAGCGGAGCAGGGAAGTCGACCCTGTTGCGGATGCTCATTGGGGCTGACCGGCCCGATGAGGGGCAGATTTTCGTCCACCAGAAGAACGTGACGACGCTCAGGCGGTCCGATATTCCGTATCTGCGCCGCAAAGTAGGCACGGTGTTTCAAGACTTTCGGCTGTTGCCGAAGAAGTCCGTCTTCGACAATGTCGCGCTGCCCTTGCTGGTACAAGGAATTTCTTCCGCCGACATTCGTCGGAAAGTCACGGAGTCGTTACGGGCGGTCGGCGTCGAGCACAAGCGAGATCAGCTTCCTGCGGGCCTCTCGACAGGAGAACAGCAGCGGGTTTGTATCGCGCGCGCGATTGTCAATGGTCCGGTCGTCTTGTTGGCGGATGAACCGACCGGAAATTTAGATCCTGCCTTGACGTCTGAGATCATCGAACTGTTCAAACTCATTAACGCGCGCGGCACCACCGTCGTGGTCGCGACGCATGATCCGCTGGTGATGGCGCAGGTGAATCGGCGGGTGCTCACCTTGTCGCAGGGCCAATTGTTGCCGGAACAGAGGGGATTGGAGTGAGGACGCTCTCCTATCTGCTCAGAGAGTCCTGGGTGAATATGTGGACCAACCGGACCACGACGATGGTCGCCATCGTGACCACGGCCTTTACCTTGGCCTGTGTCGGTATCTTCTTGCTGCTCTATGTCAATCTGCGGGCGGCGGCCGGGTGGCTCCAGGATGATGTCAAGATCATGGTGTATCTTGATGAGCAGCTCGCCTCCGACTCGGTTGCTGAGATCGAACAGCAGTTGCGGGGCGATCATGCCGTCGCCTCATTGCTGTTTATCTCGAAGGAGCAGGCGTTGGGAGAGTTTAAGGCACAATTTCCTTCGGAGTCTCATTTGCTTGAAGGGCTGGGTCAGAATCCCTTACCGGCCTCCTTCGTGGTGGCACTCAGCCCGACGTTCCGTTCACCGGATTCGATCAACCGATGGGCGGAGCGGGTCAGGCTGATCGCCGGCGTCTCCAAGGTCGATTATAATCAGGATTGGATCGATGCGCTCGCGACGGTGATTCGATCGATTGAGTTGGTCGCCATCGGGATCGGCGTCATTCTCTCGGCGGCGGCTGTGACCATTATCGCCAATACGATTCGCCTTACACTCTTCGCCCGGCGGGACGAGATTGCCATTTTGCGTCTCATCGGAGCCACGACCAGTTTTATCCGCATTCCCTATTTGCTGGAGGGTGCGGTGCTTGGCGCCTTGGGTAGCGCGCTCTCGCTGGTCATGCTCAAGTTCATGTACGAATTATTTCGGCAGCAAATGCAGACGATGGGACGATTTGCCGGGCTCAACAACCTCATGACATTCTTTTCTCCCTCGGTCTGTCTTGCCCTGATTGCCGTGGGAATTGGGCTTGGGTTTGCAGGCAGCTTCGTGTCGATACGGCGGTTCGGCGAGGCTAAGGCATGAGGTCTTGGACGGGGCTCAGGGTCGGAGTCGCGACTTGGGTGCTGGTGAGCCTTTCCTGGACGGCGGTGGCAATGGCCGATCCGATGACCGAGAAGATTGAAAAAGAACGGGCAACCCTCGACCAGCTCAAAGATCGGATCGAAAAGACACGTCAGCAGGCCGATAGAGCAGGAAAGAAGCGCGAGTCTCTCTTGCAGGGGATTCAGACGCTCGACGAACGGTTGTTGCACAATCGGCAAGCGCATCAGGAGATCAGCCGAAAGTTGCGCAAGAAAGACCAGGAGATCGAGGTGATCAATACCAGAATAGCCGGCTTGCGTATGAGTATACGCGAACGTCAGGACGCCATTCTGGCTCGGCTGCGCGTGCAGTATATGGAAGGGCGGTTCGGACATTGGAAGACCTTGCTTGCCTCCGGCTCATATGGCGATTTCCAGCGACGGCTTCAGTATCTCTCAGCCGTATCCGAACGTGACTATGCCCTCATGGGCACATTCCGATCCGATGTGGCCGATATGGAGCAGGCGGAGCGCGAGCGGGAAGCTGCGCGAGTGGGGATGCTGTCGTATAAGCAAAGTACCGAGAAACAACTGGCTGAAATGAGATCGGTGAAGAAAGAAAAGAAGGTCTATCTCGCCAAGATCACCCAACAAAAAGAGTCCTACGAACATGCGCTCCAAGAGTTAGAACGATCCGCATCGCGTATCGACAGTCTGTTGCGCGACATGGAAGAGCGCCGTCGCTCAGCCGCGGCCCGACCGCCGACCGGCGGAATCCTCCCTCGTGGAGTGAAGGGCGCATTGCCGTGGCCGGCTGATGGGAGCATCGTCTCTTTCTTCGGCCGGCAGAAACATCCGACCTTCAACACCTATGTGCAGCGCCGAGGCATCGAAATCAAGACAGTCGAAGGGAGCGCCATCCACGCGGTGATGCCAGGGTCTGTCGTCTATGCAGACTGGTTGAAAGGGTACGGACTCGTTATAATCCTCGATCATGCGAACGGGTTCTTTTCGTTGTATGCTCATGCGTCGAAGATACTTGCGACAGTGGGAGCGCCGGTGGGAGCTGGGCAAGCGATCGGGGAAACAGGAGATACGGGCATGACGGGTGAAAATACTCTATACTTTGAGTTACGCCAGGGGGCGGAGCCGCTTGACCCTCTCCAATGGTTGGCGAGGCGGTAGCACGTTGCGGAACAGGTGGTTGATGCAGATAACATTGCTGAGATCTCAGAGCATGGCGCTGGTGCCACAAAGTGTGGGGTGCGCAAAAGCCTGTTCAGCAAGGCGGCAGTGAGCGAAGAAACGAAGCGTAGACTTCGGTACGGTGAGCGTTTGATCGATGCGAGCACACTATCTGGTGAAAGGCGCGTCCCTGGGGAAGGAGACTGTCTTGGCAGACTCAGGGCGGGCGGGTGAAGCAGCTGGCGGGGTTGGGCAGGTGAGAAAATCGACTGTTTCAGTATCCTGACTAGGGAGCGGGAAGAGGAAAGGACGTGACTGTTATGGAAATGGAACAGAATCCCCGACGACGATTCTTGGTATTAGCCCCGATGGTGATGGTCGCACTGGTCTTGGGCGTACTGCTCGGCAAGGGATGGGAGCGGACCGGGCATGCCACGGAAACCTACGAAGAGTTGAAGACGTTTTCCGAGGTGTTGACCCAAGTTCAGAAGAGTTACGTCGACGAAACGAAGGCGAAGGACCTCGTTCAGGGGGCCATTCGTGGGATGCTCTCCACCCTCGATCCGCATTCGGCCTACATGACGCCGGAGATGTTTAAGGAAATGCAGGTTGAAACAAAGGGCGAGTTCGGGGGCGTGGGCATCCAGATCGGCTTGAAGGAGAATCGTTTGACGGTGATTGCGCCCATCGATGGCACGCCGGCCCACCGAGCCGGAGTCAAGGCCGGTGATTTCATTACCAAGGTGAACGACGAGACGACGAAAGATCTCACGTTGATGGATGCGGTTCAGAAAATGCGTGGTCCCAAGGGCTCGAAGGTCAATATGACGATTCAGCGGGAGGGGACTCCTGAACCGCTCCAATTCACGCTGGTCCGCGATACCATTAAAATCGAGAGTGTGAAGTCGAAGGTGCTGGACAATATTGGGTACGTTCGGCTGACGCAATTCCAGGAATCGACGGGGCGGGATTTGAGCAAGGTGCTCAAACAGTTCAAGGAGCAGAAGCTCCAGTCGACGATCCTCGACTTGCGCAACAATCCCGGCGGGCTACTGACCGCGTCCGTTGAGGTCTCCGAGCAGTTTCTTCCAGGCGGCAAGCTCGTGGTCTATACGAAAGGACGTGAAAGCAAGAAGGACGAGTGGATCGCCAAGGGCAAAGATCAGATGGACGATTCGCCCATGATTGTTCTGATCAATGAAGGATCGGCGAGTGCGTCTGAAATCGTGGCCGGTGCCTTGCAAGACTACGGGCGGGCCGTGATTGTCGGCACGACCTCGTTCGGTAAAGGATCGGTACAAACGATTCTCCCGCTGGGAGATGGGTCCGGACTTCGCCTCACGACAGCGAAGTATTACACCCCGAAAGGGCGCTCAATCCAAACAACTGGTATTACCCCCGATATCGTGGTGAAGGCCCAACCACCGTCCACGGTCGCCAAGGCAGGCGAGACGAAGCCAGGTGAAAAAGAAGGGGAGCCGAAGCAGGCCAAGCCCGCAATCGTGCCGGGGAAAGATCAACCGGCGTTGAATGGTAAAGGGCATGAAGCGGGGACATCGAAGGGCGGCGCCGTGCCTCCGCCTTCATCCGTCGAAGTTCCGGACGATTCTTCAATCGAGCAGGATGTGCAACTCCAAAAGGCGGTCGAGATGTTGAAGACGTGGAAGATCTTCAAGGAGCTTCCTCGCGCGTCCTAATGCGGGTTAAGTCGGCGATCGCTTCCAGCAGCCGGTCTTCCGACCCTGAAAACCCCGGCGCCGTGCGTAGCATGTGCGAGCGCACCAACTGCTCCAGATCGGTCAATGTGGTGATGTGCAGGCGGGTATAGAGGTACGCGACGAGCGACTCGGACAGTCCTGGGAGTTGAGCCCAGGTCTTCACGGCGTCCGGAAGCGGCGTTCTCAAGGCTTCATAGGCGTGAATCGTTCCAGTTCTCAGAAATTCTTCAATCTTGTCCGCCAGGTCCCGACCGATTCCTTCAATATCTTCCAGCCCCTGCCGTGAGGCGACGTCTGCAATGTCTTCCTCCAAAGCCTCGATGGTATCCGCCGCCTTTCGATAGGCTCTGACCCGATAGGGATTCGCCCGCTGGGTGGCCAATCGTTCCGCCATCGACCGAAAGATGGTGGCAACCTGCTGATTATGTTGTGGGCTCGATGTCATAGGCTGTGACCGCGCTATTCTGACTCGATGAGGGCGCGGGGCGCAAGCGACAAAGCGCGAATACCAAGTGCTTGTCTCGCGTGCCGCCACGGTTCAGATCGCCAACCATCGCGTGAAACAGGCGGAAGGAGACCGATGTCTGTGGCGCGACCCGATCATGACTCCTATGGGCTTGTCGGGGGAGCTGATGGACGCGCCTGCACCACCGCTCATGGTCATCGGCTTCATGAATCTTGACAGGGTTTGCAGGGAGGGCAGCGCGAACCGGCAGGGGTGACGGTCGAGATTGACCTCATACGTCGGCGTCTTTTACTTCCGGGGGCCTTGGGCGTATTCTGAGAGATATGAAACGATGGTTTCTGTTTCTGATCATTGGGCTGATCGGGTTAGCTGGCTTGGGGTATCTCATTGTCAGATGGAATGCTCCAAGTAATTCTGCCGACAGTTCGAATAAGGACCAATACGCCACAAACATCCAGCGTGGTATCGGAAAAATGCCGGAGGGAAACGCGGTTCCCAGAGAGCTACTGAGGCTTCGGCAACAGCATCAACTGAGACTGCTGACTGAACGGGAAGAGGGAACAAAAATACAGGATCTACCGAACGGAGTGTACGGATTCTCCAAATGCCCTGTCGTCGCGTTGCGTGCAACGAGGGGCGACACATTCTCGTTGGAGATCCATAAGCATGAGGGGATCGTCTACTATGTTGGATATGCCTCTGACGAACACATAGAAAAGTATCTGACTCATCAAAAACACTTCCATATCCTCACGTACCCTGTCTCAAGGGAAGGGGCCTCATCCCTGTTTGAAATCCCCGTCGAGTTCGTTTCGAAATGCGAGGAGCGTTCTGTTGGAGAGGGGAATCTTTTTGATCTGTTTGTGACCACGATTCCCGAGTTGCATACCTAACCAGCCAGATTCATGACGGTTTGTCGTGAAAGATGCTGTGCGGGCGTTCTTCGTGAAGCGTATCTCGTTCTTCATGCGAGAATTCGAGAGACGTGCGAGAAAAGCGGGCCGGGCCGGACCTGTCAGCTTCGCGAGTCACGCCTGTCGGGCATGCCCTGCCTGTCTCGCCCACCCTTCGCGCGCAAGAACAGCGAGTCTGAGATTGCAGCAGAGGTGCTCATGAATCATGCGGGCTAAGGCAGTAGAGTCCATGGCGGCAGCCGCCTCGCCTATATGATCGATCGGGAGGGCCGTCTGTGCCATGCCTATTGGGTGACGGCGGGGCGAAAAGCGCAGGGGAGTCCGGCAATAAATTAAAACTCAGGCCTGACCCCACTTCTTCTGTGCATTCCGTTGTCCCGTCAGCAGTCAAACAAGTCCACCCGTTCAATCCGTTTCACATCCCTCTGCCCAGGACCGTGGTACATCGCCACTGGAGATCTGTCTGAGAAAAAGAAACGATAGGGGGGCATTGCTCGACGTTCACCTGGATTGGGTAGGATGCTGTTTCACGAGCGCAATGAAGTCGCTGACTTCTCCGCTGAACGACAGGATGCGTCCCTTGGAGTCGTGCAGGTGATGGGGGAAGGCAGCGAGGGGACGCTTCCGGTGATCCGTGCGATGGTGGGGAAGGGGATCGGCTCGAAAGAGCGGGGCGCCGCCTGGTCCGGTCAGGGTGTAGCTGTAGCTGCCAACGTGTAGATGATGGCCAGTGACTTCGTATTCTTCCCTGATGTAGAGCGACTGCTCATCCGAGAGGCGCACGGTGAGGTGGAAGAGGCCAGAGTGTGTGGCTCGCTCCACGAGGCCCGGGAACTCTTCATGGAAGGCTGAAGGAACTGAGACGTGTTCGGTGAGCAGGAGGTAAATGGACCAGCAGCGATCAATCAGAATGGCCCGCTCCTGGCCCTCATCGGGCATAGGGAGCCAGGGTTTTCAATGGAAACTTTGCCTGAAATGTGCGGAAGTAGCTGCGATAGCACATGGCCCAGTTGACGAAATCCGGGGTGTCCTCGGCCGGAGTGCCCACGATCAGGGCGTAAAACACCTCTGAGCGCATGTGGTATTTGGCCTCAAAGTCATGCAGCTCCCTGGCCAGATCGGTCAGTACCGCATCGGTAGGCAAGGCGCCCGAACTGACTCGCCGGATTAATTCGGCTTTCGTCATTTTGGACGATCGCTTCGCAGGCTGCATGCCGGGGACTGTATCGCCTCGATTGGGGCAAGTCAAGCCGTGGGAACGATGAAGAGCATAGGGACACCATCAGGTAGCGGCAGCCGAGAAAATATGAAAAATATGGGGTCGGAAAATAAGCGCTTCCGGGTTCAGCATGGGTACAGATCGAGTCCTCCGCAGTGGAAGTAGGTCGCCGTCTTGAAGTGCTCGATGTTGCGGAACCCGCAGGCCATGCTCGTGATCTTCTGAGTCTGGCTGTTGAGCCTCTCGCTCATCGCGTTGGTCACCGGATGTTGATAGTAGGTCAGGATGTTATCGATGTGTCGGCGGACCGTCTCCGCCGCTTTGCGGATAGGTTCCAACCGACTGTGCGTGGCCCAGAAGTACCAGCGCTTCCAGAACTTCCTGCCTGATGCTAGGATGATAGGGTCAGGCATGAGTATTGATTTATTGTATCGATGGAGCCGATTTAAAATCACTCGTGAACAGCAAGAGGCGCCGTCTGACTGCCATAAAGATCGTTTCGGCCTCTCGTGGTGCGTTGATCGTTCTGACCTGCCCTCCAGAGCCAGGTTCATCGTTCCACAAGGGCTATTGGAGAAATGGGGCCGGAGGCAAGCCGTCCCTCATGATTAATGGTGAGATCACGCGATCCCCCTCCTAAAGAGGTGGCGATCAGCGAAAGAGGTGTTGACCGGACACCACGGGATGGCTACAGTCACGAACCTGGCCGTCATAGAGGAGAGTGCCTACGTTTCTTACTTGGGGGGACCCAGCGCGGCTGAAACCGACTTGCCGTTGCCCTGTCACATAAGGAGTCCACGAGCATGAGTGAACCGAAAGATAAGACTATCGCCTTGAAGGTGCGCCTGAAGCCCAGCGAGTCCTCGGCCCATCCCAAGGCGACGAACTATACGAATGTCGGTATGGCGCAGGGGATCGCGTATGTTGATTTCGGGTTCATCGAGCCCGCGCTGCTCGCCGCTATCGCCAAAACGGCGAAGGATGGCCAGGCGGCGCCTAAAGGATTGGAGGGCGCCCTCGTCACTCGCGTGGCCATGAGCGTGGAGGTGCTGGCGCGATTACATCAGCAAATTCAGCAAGTCTTGGTCGGCCTGCGCGATGTGAGGCAGGCGAAGCCGAAGACATAGACCTGAGAAGAGGGCGCAAATGAGACATGCACGAGTATTAAACCTGCCTCCATCTCCTTTGGAAGCTATGAGGAACTCATGACGCACAAGTTTAGTTTGCTTGTCTTCTTGTGGTTTCTGGTCGTCAGTCCGCGCCTGGCGGTCGGTGGGGAACCGCGTTATCCAGTGCTGGACTCGAAGTTCCCTGCTGCCGAAGCGAAGCTCGGCTGGATCGACAATGAGCGTGTGATGTTTCATGGCTACGATATTGGGAAGATGACTCAGCCGGGTCCTGGTAAGGGACATCCAACAGCAGCGGAAGGGCTGTTTATCTGGGATACAGTCAAAGGAACCGTCACGAAATACTGGGACATCGATGGGCCTGTTCCCTTGTGTGTGTTTCGGGGACAAGTGTTCTTCTCGAAGAAGCTTAAAGAGAAAGAAAATGCGTGGCTCGTGGTTTCAGGGCCTCTGGGAAAAGAAGAACAGAAAGAGGTCTCTGACGGAGTATCGATGAATGGTCACAGCTGCCGAGTGTCCGATCATAGACCTAGTTGGATGAAAGAAGACAAGCGTCGACGTCTGCGATTATTAGAAGGGTTCTTCGTCAAATTCACTGTGAATTTTCATTAGCCTAAGCTCATATCCAACTTGCCACAATGAAACAGAATTCTCGCCCGATAGTGAGTGAAGTTCCGAAACCCTCGGGCGTTGGCCTTGATGAG
>Ga0163146_10004204_pt1 | contig 17734 bp, 12 predicted proteins | sample OliLakLV19MP7G1_FD_148648 | JGI IMG/M metagenome (GOLD analysis project Ga0163146, IMG submission 148648) | Freshwater microbial mat bacterial communities from Lake Vanda, McMurdo Dry Valleys, Antarctica - Oligotrophic Lake LV.19.MP7.G1 | ecosystem: Environmental > Aquatic > Freshwater > Lake >...
CAAGCCGCCGATTGCCGCGGGCGAGACCCGCACCCGTGGTGGAATGGGTCGGTAGCGCGGAAGGACAATCGCCAGCCGCGCAGCCCGCCGGGCTCCGCCCGGCGCGGCGTACGAAAGCGAGTGTGCGGCCGGAGGCCGCAACCGAGCGCTCAAATCAGCCCGCGAAGCGCCCGCGCCCGCGCAGCCCGCCGGGCTTCGCCCGGCGCGGCGTACGAGAGCGAGTGTGCGCCCGGAGGCCGCAACCGAGCGCTCAAATCAGCACGCGCCCGCGCAGCCCGCCGGGCTTCGCCCGGCGCGGCGTACGAAAGCGAGTGTGCGGCCGGAGGCCGCAACCGAGCGCTCAAATCAGCACGCGCCCGCTCAGCCCGCCGGGCTTCGCCCGGCGCGGCGTACGAAAGCGAGTGTGCGGCCGGAGGCCGCAACCGAGCGCTCAAATCAGCCCGCGCCCGCTCAGCCCGCCGGGCTTCGCCCGGCGCGGCGTACGAGAGCGAGTGTGCGGCCGGAGGCCGCAACCGAGCGCTCAAATCAGTATCCTCTCCGCATGCGTTCGCCACATGTCCTTCAGCGTTGCTTCCGCACGCTCGCCCTCGCTGCTCTCACCTCGACCTCGTTGCTCACAGCCTCCGCCGCTGCCGACGAGGGCATGTGGCTGCTCACCCGCCCCCCCACCGAGTCCCTTGCACAGAAGTACAAGGTCACTCTCGATCCGGCGTGGCTCGAGCGCATGCAGAAGTCGGCGGTGCGCTTCGAGACCGGCGGTTCTGGCTCGATCGTCTCGCCTGACGGACTGGTGCTGACCAATCACCACGTCGGGAGCGACGTCATCGACGCTCTGGGCACCAAGGATCGCAACCTGCTCGAGGACGGCTTCCTGGCGAAGAACCGCGGTGAGGAGATCCCCTGCCCGGATCTCGAGCTTCGAGTGCTCTGGTCGATCGAGGATGTGACCGACACGATCAACGCCGCGGTGCCGGCGAATGCCGATCCCGGCGCCGCCTATGCGGCGCGGCAGCGGGCCGTCGCCGAGCTCGAGAAGACCTCACAGGACACCACCGGACTCGTCAGCGAAGTGGTCACGCTCTTCCAGGGCGGCCGTTACCACCTCTACCGCTCGAAGCGCTACACCGACGTGCGCCTGGTCTTCGCCCCCGAGTCGAGCGCCGCGGCCCTCGGTGGCGACGTCGACAACTTCGAGTTCCCGCGCCACGCCCTCGACATGGCCCTGTTCCGAATCTACGAGGACGGCAAGCCGCTGCAGACTCCCCAGCACCTCGTGGCCACGCCGAAGGGCTCGAAGGAGGGTGACCTCACCTTCGTCTTCGGCCATCCCGGTCGCACGCAGCGTCAGCTCACCGCCGACCACCTCCGCTTCCTTCGCGATCACGAAGGTCCGACGATCCTCGACTGGCTCTTCCGCCAGGAGGTCGAACTCACCGCCTTCGCGGCTCGCGATCCGGCCTTCAAGCGTCAGGCCGAGAGCGATCTCGGCGGCATCGCCAACGGGCGCAAGGCGCGACTCGGCATGCTCGACGCCCTCCAGGACCCGACCTTCTTCAAGGCCAAGGTCGACGCCGAGAATCGTCTGATGGACGAGATCGCCGCGAACCCGCAGTTGAAGTCGCTGGGCGAAGGCGTGATCGAGCAGATCGCCGACTCGATTGCGGCGTATCTCCCCTTCTTCGAGCAGCACCGGATCATCTCCGATGGCCGCGGCGCCAGTCGCCACTTCCGGCTCGCCCGCCAGCTTGTGCGACTGCTGGAGGAGAAGGCCAAGCCCAACGCCCATCGACTCCCCGAGTATCGCGACAGCAATCTCGCCTCGCTCGAACTCGAGATCTTCTCGCCCGCGCCGATCTTCGCCGAGGTGGAAACCGAGAAGATGGCGATCTGGCTGTCGACTCTCGCCCGCGTCCTCGGTGGCGATCATCCGCTGGTCCTCTCGACACTCGCCGGCAAGTCGCCATCCGCACGCGCCGCGGAACTGATCTCCGGCACGCAGGTCGCGAAGGTCGACTTCCGCAAGCGCACCGCCGAGGGTTCCCGCGACGCGCTGGCCACGAGCAGTGATCCGATGCTGGCCCTTGCCCGCGATCTCGACCAGCTCGCTCGTTCGCTTCAGCTTCGCTACGAGAACGAAGTCCTCGGCCCGCAGCGCGAGGCCTACGCCCGTCTGGCCAAGGCCCGCTTCGCGGTGCAGGGTGATCGCGAAGCACCCGACGCCACCTTCACACTGCGGCTCTCCTACGGCCCGGTCCGCGGCTACGAGGAGAACGGCAGCACCGTGAAGCCCTACTCGACGATGGGTGAAGCCTTCGCCAAGGCCGCCGCCCGCGGCAATGCCGAGCCCTTCAATCTGCCGCAGCGCTGGCTCGATCGCAAGGAGATGATCGACCTGACGACGCCCTACAACTTCGTCGGCACCGCCGACATCATCGGCGGCAATTCCGGCAGTCCTGTGGTCAACGCCGACGGCGAGCTGATCGGACTGATCTTCGACGGCAACATCCAGAGCCTCTCCGGCGACTACGCCTACGAGGACACCGTGGCCCGCGCGGTCGCCGTGGACATCCGCGGCATCCTCGAGTCGCTTCGCAAGATCTACGACGCCGGACATCTCGCCGACGAGATGCAGGGCGTGACCAAGGGCCGCTGAGGCCACCCCTCGTCCTTCCCTCCCCTTCTCTCCCGGACTCCGCGAATGAGCTACACGCCCACCGATCAGTCGCCGCCGCAGCCCACCGGAGCGGCTCTTGCCGCCGCCCAGTCCTGGCAGCCGCCGGGCCTGTTTCTCCTCTTCTTCGTGGAGATGTGGGAGCGATTCTCGTACTACGGGATGCGGGCGCTGCTGGTGCTCTATCTGATCGCGACGGTCCACGTGGGCTTCAACCTCACGCTCGCCGACGGCAGCAGCATGGCCCTCGAATCGAGTGCGCGCGTAAGGGTGACCCTCGCGACCGGTGCAGTCGTCGAAGGCGAGATCGTCGCCAGCGACGCCAACGGCATGACCATCAAAGGCGAGACCAAAGATGGCGACAAGACCATCGAACAGATCACGCAGGTGGCTCAGGGCGACGCCACGTCGGTCGAGGTGGTGAATCACTCCAACGGTGGACGCGGCTGGGCCACGGGTGAGGCCACGCTTCTCTACGGCTGGTACACCGGCCTCGCCTATCTGCTCCCAATCATGGGTGGACTGATCGCCGACAAATTCATCGGAACCCACCGCTCGATGCTGGTCGGCGGCATCTCGATCGCTCTCGGTCACGTCGCCTTGGCCGTCTCGGGCTTTGGCGAGTGGGCCAACGACGCCGTCGGCCTGGCAATCTTCATCGGCGGCCTGGCCTTGATCGTGATCGGCACCGGCCACTTCAAGCCATGCGTCTCGGTGATGGTCGGTCAGCTCTATCCTCGGGCCGACGATCCGCGTCGCGAGGGCGGCTACTCGATCTTCTACATGGGCATCAATGTCGGCGCCTTCATCTGCGCCTTCATCTGCGGCACCCTCGGCGAGAAGGTCGGCTGGCACTGGGGCTTCGGCGCCGCCGCGGTCGGCATGGTCCTGGGTCTCGTGATGTATGTCATCGGTCGTCCGCGATTCCTTCAGGGCGTGGGACTGCCGCCGGAAGGCAAGCCCAACATCTCGATTCCGCTCCTCGTGGGGGCGGTGATTCTGGCGACGGCCGTGGGCTTCTTCTTCTACGAAGGCGGCTTCACCTGGCTGCGCGGCATGATGACCCGCACCACCGACACGCTGGGCTACGGCTGGACCATCGCCCTGATTCTTGCGGCGATGCTCGCTCTCACCGGATGGCTCCTCAGCGCACAGGATGGTCCGGATCGCCCGAAGGTGCTGGCGATACTCGTCTTCATCCTCTTCAACACCTTCTTCTGGATGGCCTTCGAGCAGGCCGGCTCGACGCTCAACGTCTTCGCCCTCGAGAACACCAATCGCAGCATGGGCTCGTGGGAGATGCCCGCGACGTGGTTCCAGTCCGTCAATCCGCTGCTGATCATTGCGCTTTCGATTCCCTTCGCCCTGATGTGGCCCTGGCTTGCCAAGCGTCGCATGAAGCCGAGACAGGCCGGCAAGATCGGAATCGGCCTGATCCTTCTGGGCATCGGCTACCTCTTCATGGTCTTCGGCGGCGGCGCCGCCTCGACCGGCGTCAAGGTCAGCGTCTTCTGGCTGCTCGCGACCTACTTCTTCCACACGCTCGGCGAGCTCTTCCTCTCCCCGACCGGTCTGTCGTTCGTCACCAAGACCGCACCGCTGAAGTTCGTGTCGCTGCTGATGGGCATCTGGTTCCTCTCCAGCTTCGCCGCGGGCGTTCTCGGCGGCTTGATCGGCAGCTACGTCGAGAAGGTCGACAAGGGCGAAGTCACCCTCCCCTGGACCGGCGTCTTCGGCGGCCAGGGCGACTTCTTCTTCCTCTTCGTCCTCTCCTCAATCGGCGCCGGAGTGCTGTGCATTGCCCTGGGGCCGATCTTGAATCGGATGTCGCGCGAAGCGTGAGGCGCGTCGGCTGCGTCAAGCTTCGCGTCGGCTGCGCCGACTCCTGGGGTGTGCCGCGTGCGCGGCACCTTCTTGAGGCCGGAAGTGCCGCCGACGACGGGGGACGCACGAACTCGTGATGCACGTGAGCGGCGGCATTTCCGGCGATTCAGTTGGGGGTGCCCGGGCGTGCGTACTGGGACGGTGCGCCGAGCCCCAGCTCGGTCCCAGGTGCGATCCCCGTGCCCTCCGTGTCCTCCGTGTCACGACCGCTCTTCTCGCACGGCGGCTCGCGTCGTCGTTCGTCGAGCTGGGGCTCCACGGTCCGAGGCTCGACGGTCCCAGGGGGGCGGCGATGCGCGAGCTGGGTTGGATGCGTGGAACTCAGCGAGCTGGGGCTCGGCGAGACGCTGGTACTCGCAACATCCGTGCACGTCGACCATGCTCGCCAGACTTTCGTCACCTCGCGTGCAGGAGGTATGGAACACGGAGGACACGGAGGTCACGGAGAAGCAAGCGAGCGAGTGTTGTTGGTGAACGGACACGATTGGCTGTGATGCCGGCATCACGGGGCCGGCATCACGGGGCCGGTGCCGTTCGCACCCTTGCCTCTTCCTCCGTGACCTCCGTGACCTCCATGACCTCCATGACCTCCATGACCTCCATGACCTCCGTGCTCCATCCTTCCTGCGCACGACGCGAAGAACCTCGTCCATAAAGATCCGTGTCACTTCGGTCTTCGCTCACGTGGGCAAATCGCCGTTCTTCACGGCGGCTCGCGTCGTCGTTCGTCGAGCTGGGGCTCGGTGGTCCCGGGCTCGGCGGTACCAGGTGCCGGTGGTCCCGGGCTCGGCGGCGCTGCGGGCGTGATTCGTTCACGGCGTTGCGTGGCACCCGAATTTCGCGATGCCCCGGTCGGCCCCGCCGACCTTGCCGCTCAGTGCGCCATCGGCGCCACCGACGCCCCCAGTCTCCACCCCGCCCAGACCGCCCCCAAGGCCAGCACATTGCTGCCGACCACATAGATCGCCGCCATCGTCCCGCGTCCTTCTCGAACCAACTCGAAGGTCTCGCGACCAAACGCCGAGAATGTGGTGAACCCACCCAGCACTCCGGCGAAGAGAAACGCCACGAGCACCTCCTGCGATGGGTCGGCGTTCTTCCGACCTCCGAGCACCAGCGCCAGGCACACCCCGAGCGCGAAGCAGCCGAGGACATTCACAACGAGCGTCCCCCACGGCAGGTCGCGCCCAAGCACCGCCCCTGCCGCGTGACCCAGCAGATGCCGAGCCACGCCCCCAAGCGCAGACCCGACAGCGACCGCAAGCAGTGCATCAACGCGCATGGCCCGAGTGTACAGCCCAGATGCCGCTTCCTTCGACTCGCTTCCCGCGCTTAGAACCACTCGGCTCGATCGACCACGCTGGCGCAGCCAGCGCCGCGTCGATCGTGCCGAGCGAAGACAGGTGCCGCGCACGCGACACACCTCACTCGTCGGCGATGGCCGACGAGCCAGTCGGCGAAGCCGACTACCGTCGCCCGTGACCTCTCGACGCATCTCTCTCATCTCCACCGGCGGCACGATCGAGAAGACCTACGACGAGCTCGCCGGGGTGATGGCCAATCGAGTCAACGTCCTCGATGTGATGCTCGCCTCGCTCGATCTGCGTGGGGTGGCAATCGACCGGGTGGCGCTCCTCAACAAGGACAGCCTCGACATGACCGAGGCCGATCACGACCTGATCGCCGCCACGGTCGAAGCGCAGTCTGTCACCCACGACGGCGTCGTCGTGGTCCACGGCACCGATCGCCTGGCCAAGACCGGCCATCGAATCCTCGATCGACTCCGGGAGAGCCTTCGCGTTCCCGTGGTCCTCACCGGGGCCATGCGTCCCTACGAACTCCGCCGCACCGACGCCACCCAGAACCTCACCGAAGCGCTGCTTGCCGTCCAACTCGTGCCCCCCGGCGTCTACGTCGCCATGCACAACAGCGTCCTCCGCTTCCCCGGAGTCGAGAAGGACCACGAAAGCGGCACGTTTGTGAAGCGGTGACGGGGGCGACCGACGCGCACAACCCCACCGTGACTGGATTGTCTCGGATGTCCTGTTGGAGATGCGGGTGGTAGCCTCGTGATCGCCATCCGCCGGCGGGGGTAGGGGAATGCGGGCCGGAGGCCCGCGCTCCGTCAAAGGGCCCTTGCACTCCTCACGTCCTGCCGGTCCAGTCGGCTGCGGCGACTTCCTTCCAGCGGGCCCGGATCGCCTCGAACTTCTCGCGCGGCAGCGGTCCGCCGTCGCGGAGCATCTCGGCGTTCTGCTTCCAGCGCTCGGGCTTGGAGGTGCCGACGATGGCCACGTGCACTCCGGGCACGGCCAGCGTGAACCGAAGGGCGACACCGGCGGCGCCGTCGGGCCCGGACGTGCTGCGGGCATCGCCGGTGGCGAAGTCGTACGCGAGCTTCTGCAGACGAACCCAGTACTCGTGGCCGTAGTCGTCCTTGGGCTCGGCGTCGTGCCGCCAGGCCGCGTTGGCGATGGGGCGTTTGGCGATCACCCCCATGTTGCGCTCCTTGGCCTTGGGAATCGTCAGCGCGATGCACTCCTGGTCGGCGATACTCACCGAAGTCTGGAGCGTGTCGAAGCGCCCGCTCTCGATGGCGTGAAGGGCCGCAGTGGAGTCGCCGCTGTAGCCGATGTAGCGAGTCTTGCCCTGCTTCTTCGCCAGCTCGAGGGCGGCGATGCAGTCGCCCTTCCTGAGGATGTCGAGACTGCACGAGTGCAGTTGCACCAGGTCGAGGTGATCAGTCCGCAGTCGCTCGAGGCTGCGATCGATCGACTTGGCAATCGACGCTGAGGTCCATCCCGCCTCACCCTGCTCCATGTGGCCGACTTTGGTGAAGAGGTGAAACTCCTTGCGGCGGCTGGAGACGGCCTTGCCGATTGCCTCTTCGCTCCCCGCGTAGCACTCGGCGGTGTCGATGACGTTGAGGCCGGCATCGAGGGCGGAGTTCAGGAGGCGATCGACGATTCCTTGCTCCACCTGCTGGTACCCGATCTCCGCGCCGCCGAAACCGAGCACGGTGACGGACATGTCGGTGGCCCCGAACTGGCGACGCTCGATTGGGATGGCGCCGGCCGATCCCGCACCCGGCGTGACCGTCTTGCCTGGGCCGCTCGCTGCGCCCGTCTTGCCCGACGCAGGCGGCGTGGTTCCAGCCTTGCCGGCGTGCGCCGATCCGGCGAAAGCCATCATTGCGGCGGTGCTCGCCAGAAATTCACGACGGGTGGGTCGGGGCATGGGGGGTGGTTCCGAGATCGCGGTGTACGGGTGTACGGGGGGTCGCAACAGCGACGATTCGACCCTGCTCCGCGGCGATCGTACTCCCCACTCGCCTTACCCGCAGGCTCCCCACGCGGCGAGGAGCACTCCCAGGTCGGCGCCGTCGGTGCTGCCGTCGCAGGCCAGATCGAATGCCGACGTTCCCCACGCGCTCAGCAGTTCGCCGAGGTCGGCGCCGTCCACGATGCCGTCGTGGTTCAGGTCGGCGGGACACGGCTCCGGCGGCACGATCGAGACGGTCAGATCGTCGAGGCCGTTGGCACCGTCGAAGTTGCCAAGCGGAGTCACCACCACACGGGCGACGGGGACGTCGGTGACGAATCCGGCGAAGGCCCCGGCACCGATGGGCGGGGCGTCCACACTGACCACAAGCACATCCTTGGCATCGAAACCCTGGACGCGCACCCAGTCGCCTTGGGCGCTGACCTGGCCGAAGGCATGGATGAAGGCGCCGGCAATCGGACGGACCACCCAGGGGCTGAAGGGAGGACGGCCATTGCCGACATTCACGAGCCAGTTCGGAGGGGTGATCGGACTGTTGCCATCGACGATCGGAAAGCCGATGGCGTTCCCGTTCGCGTCCTCGTTGGTCATCACCGCATCAACGCCGGGCATCGAGCTGATCACCGAGCCAGGCGGGAACGAATCGAAACTCTCCTTCTTGAGGTCGCATCCCGCCGCCGCATTGAACGCGGCACGGGTCGATTGGAGCGGACCGCTGAAGGTCTGCGTCCCGGCGATCGCGCCGGCGGCGATGAGTGTGGTGACGATTGCGGCCGACGTTGCCGCAGCGCGCGACGGTGAGGCAGTCCCCCTGACTGGCCGAGCCATTCGTGCGGAGGGGGCGACAGCTTCAAGACCTCTCATGACTGACATGGGATGTTCCTCTTCACTCGGGGCCGGCGGCGTTGTTTCCGACATTCGGTTCGCCTACCAATGCTCTCCGCCGGCCGATCGGCAGTAGCGACATTGTCGAAAGTCGGAGCGTTGATTCAACCCGCCCAATTCGCGAAGTGCAGGGTTTTTCGGGCGTCACGCTGCCGCGTGCAACTGAATGGCACCGCTGCGGAGCTTCGACCGTCTGATAACGATCTACTTCGATTGCACCACCACCGTGACGCGGTGCGTCGCCGGTCGCAGACAGAACTCGTTCGTGCAGGGTTGAAGCGTCACCAGCAGTGTGAAGCTGGATGGATCCGCGAGTGCGCGCTGGGTCCCCGAGTTCCGCCGCACGAGACGGATCGGCACACGGAGCGTGCCGTGGTGGACTCGCGACGCGCCCTCGCCCGCGTCGCCCGCGGGGTAGTCCACCTCCAGCGAGAAGGCCTCGTCTTCGGAGAGCGAGATGTCGAGCCCGATCAGTCCGGGTTCGCCGGGATCGTGGGCATTGATGTGAACCCCGGCGGGAATGATCACGGTGAGCGTGACGTCGGTTGAGCCGGTGCCGAGCGTGAGTTCACGGGGCTCGACTGACAGGGCAATTGCGGCATCGGGCGGGGAACTCGCGGTGTTGCGAGCGGTCGATCCGTGGGCCGTCGCTCCCGCGCCGGAAGCGGGCTGCGCCTGTGCCAGCGCCCGGCTCAACGCCTGGTCCAATTGCTCCGGATGCGACTCGATCACTCGTGCAATCGACGCCACCGCGAGTGACGAGCCGATTCCGTTCTGATCGATTGCACCGCTGAGCCCGGCGAGTGCTGCGACGGCTTCGTCGATCCAACGCTCCGAAGCCGCCGATGCGCTGGCGCCAGCGCCGGGCCGCGACTCCTTGATCGCCTCGGCGAGATCAAGCATCGCCGCGATCAACATGGAGTTTCCGGAAGGCATGGCCCCGTCCGAAATGGAACGGGTTCGGACGAAGAGATCGCCTTGGCCTTCGAGCGTGTCGAAGCAGCCGCCCCGGGGATCGCTGAAGCGAGCCAGCGCGGCATCAAGCAGCCCCCCCGCTTCCGTGAGCCAGCGTTCTCGGCGAGCGTCATCGGCCCGAGCGAGGGCGACGAGGCCACGAGCCAGGGCCGCGTAGTCCTCGAGAAACGCAGGGATGCGGCTCTGCCCGCCGCGGTGGACGCGGAACAGTCCGCCATCTGGCGCACGCATGTGGGCAAGGATGAACTCCGCAGCCCGGACCGCGGCGGCGACGAAGCGTGGCTCGCGCAGCGCTCGTCCGCCGTCGGCGAGTCCGGCGATCATCATGCCGTTCCACGAGACGATCACCTTGTCGTCGCGCATCGGCTGCGGGCGCTGATCACGGACCCCCTTCAAAATCTCGTTCAGTGCGGCGCGGCGGGTGTTGAACTCGTCGAGCGGGAGATCCAGTCCCTTCGCCAGAACTTCGGGACGAGACGCAAGTCGCAGGACGAACGAAGGGGCCGCGCCGGGATGGTGCGGATCGACGAAATTGTGCGACCCGCCAAGGCCGTAGATCGACTCGGCCATCGGCCAGAGGTCGGCTCGACCCGCCGCTTCGAGTGCGGCACGCACCTCCTTCGGAGTCCAGAGGAAGCTCTGGCCCTCGCGGGCGTTGACCTCGGCGTCCTGAGCGCTGGCGAACGCTCCGCTCTCGGTGGTCATCTCCCGCAGGACGTAGTCGAGCGTGCGGCGGAGGGTCTCGGCGTGGAACGGATCGCTGGTGCGTTCCACCAGCGCGGCGTAGAACGAGGCGAGCTGCCCGTTGTCGTAGAGCATCTTCTCGAAGTGCGGCACGGTCCACGTGCCATCGACGCAATAGCGGTGAAACCCACCACCCACCTGGTCGAAGAGACCGCCGACGGCCATGCGATCGGCGGTGTGAGTGAGCGCCGTCTTCACCGTCGCATTCGACCAGCCGATCTCGAGCAGGAGCTCCAGGAAGACCGGCTGCGGAAACTTGGGAGCGCCGCCGAAGCCACCCTCGCGGCCGTCGGCGCCATGCATGAGGGAGTCGCGGCACGCCCTCACCGTGGCCTCGCCCAGCGGACGAATCGACGCGCTTCCGGTCACTTCCTGCTCGATCAGCTCGGCGAGTCGCTCCGCCTGGGCCAGCACCTCGTCATGGCGAGTGGCGTAGGCATCGGCCATCGCCGTCACCAGATCGCCGAAGGCCGGGCGACCGAACTTCTCCCGCGGCGGGTAGTAGGTGCCGACGAAGTAGGGTCGCAGTGATTCCGGCTCGATGAACACCGTGAGCGGCCATCCCCCGCTCGCTCGCCCTTCGGTGAGCTGGGTGAAGATCTGGCAGCCGGTCATGTAGATCTCGTCGACGTCGGGCCGTTCCTCGCGATCGACCTTGATGGCCACCACACGTCGGTTCAGGATCTCGGCGGTGGCCTCGTCCTCGAAACTCTCCCGCTCCATGACGTGGCACCAGTAGCAGGTGCTGTAGCCGATCGAGAGCAGAATCGGCACGCCGCGACGACGCGCCTCCGCGAACGCCTCCTCGCCCCAGGGATACCAGTCGACCGGGTTGTGGGCGTGCTGGAGGAGGTACGGACTCGTCTCGCGGGCGAGGCGGTTGGTGTGAACGGGTGCGGGTGTGGGGGTCATCACGGAAGAGGCCGGTGGAGCAGCCCAGCCGAGCGAAGCCAGCGAGGCGAGCCCAAGCACGCACGGCGCCACGTTTCGAGCGAGCCGAGTCATGGGCGACGATACGCGCCGCGGCGACGACGGCAGCAAACGACAAGACCACGGACCGAAGTCCGTGGCCTTGCGATCTGTTCTTCCCTCCAGCGATCCGCGTGAGGATCACTGACTGATGGTGAGCTTGTACGCCCCGGTCGCTCCACCCCAACCGGTGACCTGGATGACGTAGGTCAGGCCCTGATCGGCGAAGAGGCTGAGCTTCGACTTGCTGCCGAATTCGACGAGATCGCACGCGGCACCGGTGGCGTCATCGTTGCAGGCGACGTCGATTGCGTTGCAGCCGTTCAAGGTCCCGCGATAGACGGCGAGCACGGTGTCGAAATTGGTCTCCGGATGGCAGAGGGACATGTCGACGAAGCCGTTGGCGGGAGCGGTCCAGTAGATCCACTCGCTGTACGAGGGGCCGAACGTGGAGCACGGGGGATCGAAGGAGTCGGGGTTGTCGCTGGTGTTGCCGACGACCGTCGCGGTGGCACCATTGCCGGCGTTGATTGGGTTGAAGCACTGGTGGCCAACGCTCTCGAAGGCGACGGTGAGAGTCCCGACGCCGAACTGGGCTGGCGAGAAGCCACCGAGCCGGATCGTGTAGGTGAATCCCGCGAGCACGTCGATATTCAGATCGGAGCTGTTGAAGGAGCACCCGTCGGCGTCATCGTTGCAGCCGACCAAGGAGACGAGACCGATCTGTCCCTGCGGCGGAGGGCACGAGCCGAAGCCGGGCAGAATCGACTTGTAGACGGCAATCACGGTGTCGAAGCTGGCGTCGTTGCAGGTCGTGAGGCGAAGTTCGCCGTGGTTGAGCGGGGTGTAGCTGTACCAGATGTCGTTGTAGATCTGGTTCGAACCCGTGCCGCATGCCGAGCTGCTGAAGGTCGGGCCGCTGGTGCTCGCGCCCACGGTGCAGAAGGCGATCTCCTGGATGCCCAAGGTGACCGGGATCCCGGTGGAATTCGAGCACTCGTCGTTGGCCGGACCGCCGCAGGGGCCCCACGCCGCAAGGAGCTCGCCAAGGTCGGCGCCATCGGTGATGTTGTCGCCGGTGAGGTCGTTCGAGGGGCTGTTCCACCCCGCGAGGAGTTCGCCGAGGTCGGCACCGTCGACGGCGCCGTCGCCGGTGAAGTCGGCCGGGCAGTTGCAGAGGCCACCGGCGAGTGCGGAACCCGAAGCGGCGGCGGCGAGTGCGAGTGACAGAGTGATTCGGAGCATGACTGTTCTCTCAGGCTTTCTCAGGAAGATCGGAGCAAGGGATGTGGCCGGACGACTTCGTCAGCAGCCCACACCGTGATCACGAGAACCGGACCCGGGAGGCGCAATCAATCTGTGGATTTGTTCAACCAGAGCGCCGGCGGAGGGGACCTCGGGGCCGCCGCTGCCCCCGCGAGCGCAGCGAGCAGGGGCCGCGGTGTGGCGAAGTCAGTGTGACGAAGTCATCGGGTCCCCGTGCAGTTCTCTCGCACCGTATCCGTCCCCTCCATGCGTCTGAGTGCCTCTCCTCCGTGCCCTCCGTGCCCTCCGTGTTCAATTCCCTTTTCCCGGAGCGCGACGCTCTCGCGGACAGCGAAGTGACACGGAGGTCACGGAGGACACGGAGAAGCACGCGAGCGAGTGTTGTTGGTGAACGGACACGATTGGCTGTGATGCCGGCATCACGGGGCCGGCATCACGGGGCCGGCATCACGGGGCCGGTGCCGTTCGCACCCTTGCCTCTTCCTCCGTGTCCTCCATGACCTCCATGACCTCCATGTCCTCCGTGTCCTCCGTGTCCTCCGTGTCCTCCGTGTCCTCCGTGCTCCATCCTTCCTGCGCACGACGCGAAGGACCTCGTCCATAAAGATCCGTGTCACTTCGGTCTTCGCTCACGTGGGCGAATCGGCGCTCTTCACGGCGACCGGCGTCGCCGTACGCCGAGCTGGGGCTCGGCGAGACGCTGGTGCGGCGGTACCGGGCTCGGCGGCGCTGCGGGCGTGATTCGTTCACGGCGTTGGGTGTCACCCGGCGCACCGCGGGCTCTCAAAGAATCCGCTGGGCCCGCGGATAACTCCCCAGCACCGTCAGGGAGACGCAGTGGTTCCGGGCGTCGACGATGGCCTGACGCATCGGGCCATCGCTGGCGTGGGCGTCGCAGTCGATGAAGAAGGTGTATTCCCAGTTGGTGCGACCGCTGGGACGTTTGTCGATGTGGCTCAGGTTGATCGTCGCGTCGCGGAAGACGCCAAGCACGTCGACGAGGGCGCCGGGCCGGTGGGCGGTCACGAACATGATCGTGGTCTTGTCCTCGCCGGTCGGCTGGGCCGACTGCTTTCCAATCACCAGGAACCGGGTGATGTTGTTGGGCGTGTCCTGGATCTTCTCGTAGAGCGTGTGCACGCCGTAGATCTCGCCGGCGAGGATCGAACCGATAGCCGCGGATCCGGATTCACCGGCGGCCCGCTTGACCGAGGCGGAGGTGCTGGCCTCGGGAATGAGGGTGGCCTCCGGGAAGTGCGTGGCCAGCCAGCGCCGGCATTGGCCGAAGGCCTCGGGCTTGGAGTAGACCCGGACGACTTCGGCAGGGGCGCAGTTGGCCAGAAGCGTCTGATTCACTTCGACCAGGGCCTCGGCATAGATCGTGACCGAGTTGGTCTGGAAGGCGTTCAAGGTCTCGGTGATGCCGCCGCCGATTGAGTTCTCGTACGGCACGAGCCCGTAGTCGCAGCGACCCGCGGCGACCTCCTCGAAGACGTGACCGATCTCGTGCAGATCGACGAGTTCGACCGAGCTTCCGAAGTGGCGGACCGCAGCCAGATGGCTGAAGGAGCCCTGAGGACCGAGATATCCGATCCGCATCGCCAGCTCCAGCGAGAAGCTGCCGGACATGAGCTCGCGGTAGATCGCTTCGATGGTGCGATTGGTCAGCGGGCCGGTGTTGTAGCCGAGGACGCGCTCCAGCACTTCCTTCTCGCGATGCGGCACGTAGGTCGGAACGCCGCTGTCGCGCTTGGCGCGGCCGACCTCCACGACGACACGGGCCCGCTCGCAGAGCAGGGCCACAAGTTTGCGATCGATGGAGTCGATCTCGACCCGCAGCGTCTCGAGCGGACGCGGTGTCGGGCTCGATGCGAGTGGATCAGGGACGTCAGGATCGAGCGAATCGCTCAACCAACGATCTCGCCGATCTTGACCCGCAGGTACGCCTGGCGATGACCCTTCTTCAGGCGGTAGCCCTTGCGACGCGAGTACTTCCGATTGACGATCTTCTCGCCGAGGATCGGGCCGAGCACGGTCGCGGTGACCGATGCTCCGCTGAGGTAGGGCATGCCGAGCTTGCCGGCGGTGGCGTCGGCGCCACCGGTGCCGATGGCGAGGACGCGATCGAAGGTGATGGTGTCACCCTTGGCGGCATCGCGCAGGTCGATCTCCAGCACGTCGCCGGTCGAGACCTTGATCTGGGTTCCACTGTCTTCGATGATCGCGTACACGGTCGAGCTCCTGGGGCCAGCTTGGGAAACGGAGCAGTCTAGCGAAAGCTCGCCCGTTGGCAAGGCGGCCGGGGGGCTCTTGGCACGGTCCCGGGTGCCTTTCCGCCCGCGGCCTGCAGGTCGGTAAAGACCGAAGCCCGAACCGTCGCCCCACCCCCGTCCAGGTCCTTACGAGTCCTTTAGAAAGGTTGCGACGCCCCTGCCCTGGCCCCCGCTGCCCCGGCCGCGAGCCGGCGGACCCCCTCCGCAATCGTCTCCATCCGCTTGCAGAAGGCGAAACGGACGAGCGTGCGGCTGCCTTCCGAGGCCGGGCCCGGGTCGTTGAGAAACGCGGTCACCGGAATCGCGGCCACGCCCACCCGCTCGATCAGGTGGCGGCAGTACGTGGCGGCGTCATCGAACCCGACGCTGCGGCAGTCCGCGACCGCGAAGTACGCTCCTGCGGGATCGAAGACCGTGAGACCCGCGGCGCGGAGACCCTCGAGCAGCAGCATGCGTCGCTCCCGGTACTCGGCAAGAAACGCATGGTCGTACTCGTCGCTCGCGGCAAGGGCAACGACCGCGGCATGCTGCAGCGGTGTGGCCGTCGAGAAGGTCAGGAACTGGTGGGCGGCGCGGATGCCCGCGGTCAGGCCCGGCGGTGCAATTGCCCAGCCGATCTTCCAGCCGGTCAAGGAGAAGGACTTCCCAAGCGAGGAGAGCGTGATGGTGCGCTCGCGCATTCCCGGAAGTGCCGCAATCGATTGATGACGACCGCTGAAGACCAGTCGTTCGTACACCTCGTCGCTGAGCACGATCAGATTGTGGCGCACGGCGAGTTCGACGACTCCGCCCAGCTCGGCGTCGTCGAAGACCCGGCCGGTCGGATTGTGCGGCGAGTTGATGAGGATGGCGCGAGTGCGCGGCGTGATCGCCCTGGCGATCTCCGCGCACTCGAGGCGAAACTCGGGCGGACGCAGACGCACGAAGCGAGCAGTGGCCCCGGCCATGGCCACGCAGGCGCGGTAGCTGTCGTAGAAGGGCTCGATCAGGATCACTTCGTCGCCGGGCTCGAGCAGGCCGAGCATGGCCGCAGCGATCGCTTCGGTGCAGCCGCTGGTCACGGTGACTTCGCAATCGGGGTCGACCGCGATGCCCGTCGTCGCCTCGAACCGGGCCGCGAGTGCGGCGTTGAGCGCGGGAATGCCGAACATGCGGGCGTACTGCCCATGACCGGCGCGGATGGCGGCGATTGCCGCTTCCTTGACGAACTCCGGGCCGTCGAAATCGGGGAAGCCCTGGCCCAGATTGACCGCGTTGTGCTTCGCGGCAAGCAGACTGATCGAGGTGAAGATCGTCTGCCCGAACGGGGCGAGGCGGGAGTTGGTGGCGTTGCCGGAGGCGGACATGGCGCGAAGATATCGGCCGAAGGCCGCTACGGAGCGATCCAACCCCCGTTCCCGCGAGAGCGAGTGTGCGGCCGAAGGCCGCAACGGAGCGCTCCAACTCCCGTTCCCGCGAGAGCGAGTGTGCGGCCGGAGGCCGCAACGGAGCGCTCTAAAGCACCAACATGGCGTCCCCGTACGAATAGAACCGGTACTCCCGTTCGATTGCCTCGCGGTAGATCTCCTTGAGCCACGGAAGATCGATCAGCCCGGCGACCAGCGCGAGCAGGGTCGAGCGCGGCAGATGGAAGTTGGTGAGGAGCCCGTCGACGTGCTGCCAGCGATGGCCGGGGGCGATCAGGAGTCGCGTCTCACCGAAGATTGGCTGGTGTGGAGCGGCGTCGCCAAATGCCTCGAGTGACGAACCAGAGGACACGTCGGGCAGCGACTCCAGGGCCCGAGCGCTGGTGGTGCCCACGGCAATCACACGAGTGCCTGCGGCCTTGCGGGCGAGGAGCGCCTGCTGCGCAGCGGCGCCGACCTCGAACCACTCCGCGTGCATCGGGTGGTCTTCGAGGGTCTCGGAGGCCACCGGCTTGAACGTGCCCATGCCCACATGGAGGGTGACGTCAATGCGCCCGACACCCCGGGCCGCCAGCGACCGCAGCAGCTCCGGTGTGAAGTGCAGTCCGGCGGTCGGCGCCGCCACCGATCCAGCCTGACTCGGATCGGCGAACACCGTCTGGTACCAGCGTCGATCGCGCGGATCGTCAGCCTGCGCCGAGGCCGCGCTGGCAATTGCAGGTTCGTCGTCAGCCGAGACCTGGGCGTTGCTCGGCACACCGGACTCTGCGCGAGCCCGCCGAATGTACGGCGGCAGCGGCACGCGGCCGGAGCGATCGAGGATGGCGCGGGCGTCGCGAGTGCCGTCGCCTCCGACAAACTCGACCAGCCACGCTTCCCCGTCGCGACTGGAGAGTTCGACGCAGTCGCCATGCGTGGTGCCATCCGCGGCGACCAGCTCGATGCGCTCCCCGACATGAAGTCGCGAACTGCCACGAAAGAGCACTCGCCAGCGAGGATCCGCAGAGTGCGCACCGGCTCGCTCCGCCCCCATCGCCGCCTCCTCCCCCAGCCCCGATCCATGTGCCAGCATCCTCGCCACGGGCCCCAGCGCCAGGCCCTCGAAGCAGCGTCCGCTCGAGCGTCGGGCAATCAACCGCGCCGCCAGCACTGTGGTGGTGTTGAAGACCAGCGTGTCATCGGACCGCAGCAGTTGCGGCAGATCTCCGATGCGCCGATGGGCAATGGTCCGCGAGGCCCGATCCACGACCAGAAGCCTGGCGCTCTCCCGCGGCTCAGCCGGAGAAGTCGCAATCAATCGTGCGGGGAGGTGGTAGTCGAGTTCGGAGACGCGCAAGGGGGCGATGGTACCGGGAGCGCGCTCGGACTCGGGGCGGGGG
>Ga0163146_10004209_pt1 | contig 17725 bp, 9 predicted proteins | sample OliLakLV19MP7G1_FD_148648 | JGI IMG/M metagenome (GOLD analysis project Ga0163146, IMG submission 148648) | Freshwater microbial mat bacterial communities from Lake Vanda, McMurdo Dry Valleys, Antarctica - Oligotrophic Lake LV.19.MP7.G1 | ecosystem: Environmental > Aquatic > Freshwater > Lake >...
CCTTTAAGCGTTTGTTACTGGATCCGCGTGCGGCTAGCATGGGCGCATGGAAAACCACGTGGTAGTCCTCGGCTGCGGCTTCGGCGGCTTGTTCGCCGCGCAGGCGCTGAACGGCGCACCAGTGCGCGTCACGGTGATCGACCGGGCCAATCACCACCTGTTCCAGCCCCTGCTCTACCAGGTGGCGACTGCAGGACTTTCGGCGCCAGCGATTGCCGCGCCGATCCGCCAGATCCTCGAAGCCCAGAAGAACGTCACCGTGTTGATGGCAGAGGTGCAGACCATCGACACGGCACGAAAAGCGGTCGTGCTCGACGGCGGCGAGGAGGTCACGTACGACTTCCTCATCGTGGCCACCGGCGCGACCCACAGCTATTTCGGCCATCCCGAATGGGAACGCGACGCACCGGGACTCAAGACGCTCGAGGACGCATTCGAAATCCGCAGGCGCATCCTGCTCGCGTACGAGCATGCGGAGCGCGAACGCGATCCGCAGAAGCGCGCCGCCTGGCTCACCTTTCTCGTCATCGGCGCCGGTCCGACTGGAGTGGAGATGGCCGGGACGCTTGCGGAGATTTCGCGCCATACGCTGCGCGGCGAATTCCGGAACTTCGATTCGAGCCAGGCACGCGTGATCCTCGTCGAGGGCTCGGCAAGCGTGCTTTCGACCTACCCGCCCGACTTGTCGGCCAAGGCAAGGGACCAGCTCGAGCGGCTTGGCGTGACCGTTCGCACCGAATCGCGCGTCACCGGCATCGACGCAGAGGGCATCCTGATCGGCCAGGAACGCATCGCGGCGAAGACCGTGATCTGGGCGGCGGGTGTTGCCGCATCGCCGCTCGGCAAATCGCTGGGGGTCGAACTCGATCGCGCGGGGCGCGTGCCGGTCGGCCCCGAGCTTTCGATCGCCGCGCATCCGGAAGTGTTCGTAATCGGCGACTTGGCGGCGGCGACGAGCGACGGCAAGCCGGTGCCGGGCATCAGCCCCGCAGCCAAGCAGATGGGTCGCTACGCGGCCAAACGCATCCTGCACCGGCTGCGCGGTTCAACCGATGCCGGGTCGACCAACACTTTCCCGCCCTTCCAGTACAAGGACTACGGCCAGCTCGCCACCATCGGCCGCAACGCAGCCGTTGCCATAATCGGCAAGCTCAGGTTCTCAGGCTACCTGGCGTGGCTGGTATGGCTCTTCGCGCACATCTATTTCCTCATCGGCTTTCGCAACCGCATCGTAGTGCTCTTCGACTGGGCGCTTGCGTACTGGAGCTTCGAAAGGAACGCCCGCATCGTCGTGGGCAACAAGGACAGCCGCTTTCATTTCAAATCGCCTTCATGACCGACCCAATCCCGCAGCCTGTGACCACGCCGCCTGCAGCGTCCACCCCCCGGGGGCGCTGGCCGCGTCGATTCCTTTTGGCCGCCGCTTCGCTGGCCTTCGCGCTGGCCCTGTATGCGCTCGGCGGTTTCTTCGCGGTGCCTGCACTGGTCGAGTCCAAGCTGCCTGGGTTTGCGGACAGGCAACTGCACCGCAAGGCATCGATCGGCAAGGTGAAGGTCAACCCATTCACCCTGCGGGTCGAACTGCGCGACTTCAACCTGGCCGAGGCCGACGGCCGGCCGATCGGCGGTTTCGCCGCGCTCGTGGCCGATCTCGAGTGGTCTTCGATCACGCGGCGCGCATGGCACTTCGCGGAAGTCCGCCTCACCGAGCCGAAGGCCCTCCTCGACATCGCGCCGGATGGGCGCATCAACCTGGCGGCGTTGATCGACGACCTCACGCGCGACTGGCCGAAGGACACGGACGCCGAACTGCCGCGGCTGGTGATCGATGCGCTCGTGTTCGAGCGGGGCCGCGCGGATTTCACCGACCGGCGCGCGGGGTACACCAACGCACTCGCGCCGATTAGCGTGCGCTTCGACAACCTGAGCACGCTGCCGCAGGACAAGGGGCCGTATACGTTCAGCGCGAATACCACCCGGGGCGGAGTGCTGCGCTGGAAGGGCGAGGCGTCCTTGAATCCGATCGCCGCAAGCGGCGTGGTCAGCGCCGAATCCATTTCCCTCCCCGAGCTCGCCGCCTACGCGAAACCCTACACCGCCGCCGAAGTGATCGGCGGCAAGGCTGGCTTCGAGTTGCCATACAGGGCCAGTTACCGTGACGGCCGCGTAGAGGCAAGCATCAATGGGGCGGCTTTCAGCGTCGAGGACTTTGCGCTCAAGGCAGGCGGTGCCGAGGAGCCGTTCCTCGCGCTGAAGACGCTCAAGGCCGGCAAGGTCAATGCCGACTACGCGAAGCGCGAAATCTCCGTGGACTCGATCGCCTTTGACGGCGGCAAGGCGGTTGTGAAGCGCGATGCCAACGGCGTTCTGAATGTGCTTGCGCTCGCCAAGGCGCCTGCCGCGACATCCTTGCCCGAAGCTGCGAAGTCGGCCGGGGACGCCGTGCCATGGAAGTTGAAGATCCTGCAGGTCAGCCTCGACAACTTCGCCCTCGGGTTAGAAGACCGGTCTGCTGCCGTGCCGCTGGTGGCTTCGATCGGGCGGGTCTCGATCAAGACAGGGCTCGACGCAGAGTTCGGCCCGGTGAACAAGGTTGCGCTCGGCGAGATGGGCGTCGGGATCCACCAATTGTCAGTGGGTCCAAAGGATGCGCCCCTGATGCACCTGGATGAGATTCTGCTGGCCGGCGCCGAAGCCGACCTCGAAAGAAGGCATGCGAAGGTGGCGAGCGTGAGCCTGCGCGGCGGGCATTTGAAGCTCGTGCGCGACAAGCAGGGACGCATCGACCTGCTGGACCGGATCCAGCTTGCGCTGGGCAAGTCGGCTGCCGCGGCACCCTCGCCGGAGGCTGCGAAGGCGGCACCATGGAAGCTGAACGTCGCGCAAATCGGCCTCGACAGTTTCGCCCTGGGGCTCGAGGACCAGACTGCGGCGGTGCCGGTGATTGCCTCTATCGGGCGGGTCGAGTTCAAGTCGGTGCTCGACGCCGAGTTCGGCTCGGCGAGCAAGGTTGCGCTTAGTGGGCTGGGCGTCGGGGTGCACCAATTGGCGTTGAGGTCCAAGGATGCGGCGTTGGTGCGCCTGGACGAGATCCTGCTTTCGGGCGGCGAAGCCGACCTCGCGGCGCGGAGCGCGAAAGCGGCAAGCGTGAGTCTTAGCGGTGGGCATGTGAAGTTGGTGCGCGACAAAGCGGGGCGCGTCAACCTGCTCGACCTGGTTCCGACGGCAGGATCCGGCGCGCCCTGGAGGGCGCTCGTGGGGAGCGTGTCCCTCGACAAGTTCACCGCCGACCTGGAGGACGTCGAAAACACAATTGCGCTCCATGCTCACGAGGTCGGGGCAAAACTCAAGGATGTGTCGAACGATCCGAAGCGGCCGCTCAGGTTCGAGGCGGGTTTCGCGCTGCGGGAAGGTGGCAGGTTCTCCGCGAAGGGGCGGGCCGTGCCCGCGCAGGCCGCGGTCGATGCGGACGTAACGGTCGACGGCCTCGCGCTGAAACCAATGCAACCGATCCTTGCCCGCTTCGTAAAGCTCAGGCTGGCGGCTGGAACACTCTCCGCGCAGGGTGCGGTTTCCTTTGCGCCCCGCGGCGCGAAGGCGCCGCAACTGCGCTACTCGGGCGGCTTCGACGTGATGAACCTAAGGCTCGACGAGGAAAGCGGCGAGCTGTTTGCGGCCTTGAAGAATATGGGCACCGACAAGCTCACGCTCACGCTGCAGCCCAACCGCCTCGAAGTGCCCGAGCTGCGCCTGACTGAATTGAACGCCAAGCTGCTGATCGATGCAGATGGCACGCTGAACGCGACACGCCTGCTGGTGAGCCCGCCGCCGGCCGTCGCCGGGACGTCGCCACTCCCATCCGCAGGGGGATCGCCGGACCAGCCCGCCGATCCGTTCCCGCTCCTCGTGCGGCGCATGCGGGTACAGAACGCGACGCTCGACTTCGCCGACCTGACCCTGCGGCCCCAGTTCGGCGCGAAGATCCACGAACTCAACGGGGTCATCAACGGCCTGTCCACGAACAAGGCCACCCGCAGCCAGCTGGAGCTGGACGGTCGCGTGGGCGAGTTCGGCCTCGCCCGCATCCGGGGCGAATTGAACCCGTTCGCGCCGCGCAACAATACCGACGTGTCCGTAGTGTTCAGGAACGTCGACCTCGTCACGGCAAATCCCTACTCCATGAAGTTCGCCGGCTACCGGATCGCCTCCGGCAAGGTATCGCTCGACTTGAAATACAGGGTGCGCAACAGCCAGCTGGAGGGGCAGAACAGCGTGGTTCTCGACCAGCTCGTCCTTGGAGAGCGCGTCGACAGTCCGGATGCTCTCAAGCTGCCGCTCGAACTCGCGCTCGCGCTCCTCAAGGACAGCGAAGGCAGGATCAACCTCGAGCTGCCAGTGTCCGGCAGCCTCGAAGACCCGCAGTTCAGCTACGGCGCGCTGGTCTGGAAAGCGATCACCACCGTGCTCACCAGGATCGTGACCGCGCCTTTCCGCGCGCTGGGATCGCTGTTCGGCGTCAGCGGCGACAAGCTGGGGTCGATCGACTTCGATGCCGGGAGCGCGAGGCTCCAGCCCCCCGAGCGCGAGAAGCTCAAGCAGGTTGCCACCGTGCTCGCGAAACGCCCCCAGCTGACGCTTTCAGTGCCGGGGCCGTACAACGAAGCCACGGACGGGTTGGCAATAAGGACGCGCGCCGTGCGCGTTGAAGTGGCGCTCCGCGCAGGAATCAAGGTGGCGGATGGCGAAGAGCCGGGGCCGCCGGACCTTCAGGACAACGCGGTTCGCAGCGCGTTGCGCGCCCTGTTGGTCGAGCGCAGTGGCGCGGCCGATTGGGACAAGCGCAAGGCCGAGGCAGAAGAGGGCGCCAAGGCGTCTGGGGCCACAATCACGGTCATGCAGCGGGCACGGCGCCTGACCAGGGGCGAGCCGCAGGTGGCCGACCTCGCGCCCATGTATCGCGGCATCTACGAGAGGGTGGTCGAAACACAGGCGCTCGCGCCGGACGCACTACAGTCGCTCGCACGTCGCCGGTCCGATGCGGTGGTCGACGCATTGAAAGGCTCCGGCATCGAGGCGGCACGACTGGCCCAGCCCGCTGCGGAGCGCGCCGAGAACGCGCCGGGGAAAGCGGTGCCGCTCAAGCTGGGCCTGTCTTCGCGCTGACCTCATGCCCGGTCCGGCGCAGCCCCCCCCATGCGGCCCGGATGAAAATCCTTGAAGGCCTGCTCGAACTGCGTCGCATCCGGCTTGGCCTCGATGGTGAGCACGTCACCGTCGCCGCTATTGCAATGCGACAACCGCAAGTGATTCGTGTATACTGCGTCGCAAGGTCTTGTTTCGCTTCAATCGGTTAGCGCTTCAGCCCTCTTCGCGGCTCCCCGCCCCGCCGTTATCAACGGCACCACGCGGGCTCTCGAATTTCCCTTAAGTAGTACTTCATCTGCCTGAACCGGTATGGAAGCCCTCCCACAAAGGGGTTTCTTCCCAGGCCGATCCCCAGGAGAAAAGTCATCGATACGTCGTTCTCGACGCTCGGGCTGTCGGACGCGCTCACGCGCGCTGTCGCCGAGCAAGGCTATACCACCCCCACCCCCATCCAGGCACAGGCGATCCCATTCGTCCTCGCCGGCCGTGATCTGCTGGGCGCCGCCCAGACCGGCACCGGCAAGACCGCGGGCTTCACCCTGCCCATGCTGCAGCGCCTTGCGGCCAACGCCCCCCAGGGCGGCGGCAAGCATCCGATTCGCGCACTGATCCTCGTGCCGACACGCGAGCTCGCAGCGCAGGTGCACGAAAGCGTGCGCAACTACGGCAAGCACATGAACCTGCGCCCGGCGATGATTTTCGGCGGCGTCGGCTTCAACCCGCAGGCGAGCGAACTGCGCCGCGGCGTGGACATCGTCGTCGCAACGCCGGGCCGCCTGCTCGACCACGTCCAGCAGCGCACCATCGACCTTCGCTCGATCGAGATCCTCGTGCTCGACGAAGCCGACCGCATGCTCGACATGGGCTTCATCCACGACATCCGCCGCATCATCGCGCTCTTGCCGGTGAAAAGGCAGAACCTGCTGTTCTCCGCGACATTCTCCGAAGACATCCGCAAGCTCTCGGGCTCGATCCTGCGCGACCCGGCGACGGTCGAAGTCGCGCGCCGCAACTCGCCGATCGAACTGATCGCGCAGTCGGTCTACCTGGTCGATCGCGAGAGGAAGCGCGAGCTCCTCGCTCACCTGGTCAAGGAAGGCAACTGGCAGCAGGTGCTGGTGTTCTGCAAGACCAAGCACGGCGCCAACCGCCTTGCCCAGCAGCTCGAGAAGGACGGCATCCAAGCCGATGCCATCCACGGCAACAAGAGCCAGCCGGCGCGCACCAAGGCGCTCAAGCGCTTCAAGGACAACGCGCTTCAGGTCCTCGTGGCCACCGACATCGCGGCCCGCGGGCTCGACATCGAAGCGCTGCCGCATGTCGTCAACTACGACCTGCCGAACGTTTCGGAAGACTACGTGCATCGCATCGGCCGCACCGGCCGCGCGGGCGCATCCGGCGAGGCGATCTCGCTGGTCGGCCCCGAAGACCGCCCGCTGCTTGCGGATATCGAGAAGCTGATCAACCGCAAGATCGAGCAGAAGAGCGTGGCGGGTTTCGAGCCCACCCGTGGCGCGCGTTCGGCGCCCGAGGTGGACGACCGTCCGCGCCGGCAGCCGCAAGCGCGCCGTGAGCAACAACCGCGCCGCGACCAGCAGCCCCGCGCCGGCGAATCTCGCCGCCAGCCGCGGCCCGCGGTACGGCCCTCCACGCGCAACGGCGAGCGGCCCCAGCATGCACGCCGCTCCGACCAGCCGGCCCGCTCCGGCCAGCCGCAGCGCCGTCAGGACGGCCAGCATCCCGCGCGTCCGCAGGCGGTGCGTTCGGGCGCACGTCCCCAACAGCGTCCGGCCACGGTGACGGATGCGCGCGACCCGCGCGAGCAGGAGCGCCAGGCCCAGCAGCGTGAAGGCCAGCGCCTCGCCCAGAGCGAGCGCCTCGAAGCCGCGCCTGCGCCGCAAGCCGCAGCGCCGGTGAAGTCGGGCGGCATCTTCGGTTTCCTCAAGCGCAAGGCGGCCTGAGCGGCAGCCGCACAAGCGGGAAGGCGGGCGAGTTGACGGTGCTCGCCGCCATGGCCCTCATAGTGCGGCGCCAGGCGGCCAGGGGAAAACTTTGTAAACCCGGTTCTCGGGAAATTTGGCTAAAAGGCGGATTGCAGAGGAAAATGACAGGCATAAGACTGGCTGCCCGTCAGGAACGCACCGTCAATGGCCGATCAGCAACTCGAGTCCCTAGGCAGGTACAAGCTCCAGCGCGTGCTCGGCAAGGGCGCGATGGGGGTCGTGTACGAGGGTCTCGATCCCAGGCTCAACCGCAAGGTCGCGATCAAGACCATCCTCGTGCGCACCATGGACGAGGCGACCGCGCGCGAATATTCCAAGCGCTTCGCCCGCGAGGCGCAGGCCGTGGCGCGGCTAAACCACCCGAACATCGTCCAGGTGTACGACTACGGCGAGGAAGGCGACATCGCCTACATCGTCATGGAGTACGTGCGCGGCAAGGAGCTCAAGTCCTCCTTCGATGCGGGCGAGCGCTTCGAGCTCGTGCATGCCGTGCGGCTCATGACCGAGCTGCTGGGCGCGATGGAGATCGCGCATAACGCGGGCGTGATCCACCGCGACATCAAGCCGGCCAACGTGATGGTGGACAACGAAGGCCGCTGCAAGCTCGCGGACTTCGGCGTGGCGCGCGTGAGCGACCCCGATGCCCCGAACGCGACGCAGGCGGGCACGATGGTGGGCACGCCGGCCTACATGTCGCCCGAACAGATCCAGGGCCAGAAGATCGACCGCCGCACGGACATCTTTTCCGCCGGCGTGATCCTCTACCAGTTCCTAACCGGCCAGCGCCCGTTCCAGGGCGGCGGCGCGTGGACGATGGCGAAGAAGATCCTGCACGACGATCCCCCGGCGCCCTCGTCGATCATCAACTCGGTTTCTTCAGGGTACGACCAGGTAATCGACCGAGCGCTGGCCAAGAACCCGAACAGCCGCTACCAGTCGGCGGCCGCTTTCGCGCAGGCACTCAATCGCGTGCTCAACGGCAAGCCCGCGCATGACGCCGACGAGGACAGCACGCAGCTGATCAGCGCCGAGAACATGCCGAAGCTCGAGCCGCACGAGCCCGACCAGACCACCATCGTTCCCCTGCCGCCCCCGCAGCCGGCGACGGCGCCGATGCTGGAGCCGCAAACCTCGGAGCTCGAGGACGAGTTCTGGGAAGCGATCAAGGATTCCGACGATCCTGAGGATCTCGAGCTCTACCTGGCCGAGTTCCCGCAGGCCGTCTACGGCAAGCTGGCCCGCGAGAGGATCGCCGCGCTGCGCGGTACCTCCGCGCCGATCGACGAGGAAGACACCGGCCGCCCGAGTGCCCGGGCCCTGGAAGAGGCACGCGCAACAAAGGAGGCGGAAGAGAAGGCGAGGCTCGAGGCCGAATTGCTCGCCAAGCTCGAAGCGCAGGCTAAGGCCAAGCTCGAAGCCGAGGAGAAAGCCCGGCGCGAAGCGCAAGAGAAAGCGAAACGGGAAGCCGAGCAGGCGGCGCGCCGCGAGGCGCTCGCCAAGGCCAGGCGCGAAGCCGAGGAAAAGGCGCGGCTCGAAGCCGAAGAGAACGCGCGCCTGGAAGCCCTCGCCCGGGCCAAGCGGGAAGCCGAGGAAAAGGCGAAGCGCGAAGCCGAAGAGCAGGCCCGGCGCGAAGCCATCGCCCGCGCCAAGCGCGAAGCCGAGGAAAAGGCGCGCCGCCAAGCAGAGGAGAAAGCGCGACTCGAAGCGGAGGAAAAAGCGCGCCTCGAAGCGATCGCCAAGGCGAAGCTCGAGGCCGAGGAGAAAGCCCGCCGCGAGGCCGAGGAACGCGCGCGCAAGGAAGCCGAGGAAAAAGCCCGCAAGGAGGCCGAAGAGAAAGCCCGCCGCGAAGCCGAAGAACGCGCGCGCAAGGAAGCCGAGGAAAAAGCCCGCCGCGAAGCAGAGGAGCGCGCACGCAAGGAAGCCGAAGAGAAAGCCCGCATCGAGGCCGAAGAACGCGCTCGCAAGGAGGCCGAGGAAAAAGCGCGCCGCGAGGCCGAAGAGAAGGCCCGGCGCGAAGCCGAGGAGAAAGCCCGCAGGGAGGCCGAAGAGAAGGCCCGCCTCGAAGCCGAAGAAAAGGCGCGGCGCGAAGCAGAGGAGCGCGCGCGGCTCGAAGCGATCGCCAAGGCCAAACGCGAGGCGGAAGAGCAGGCCCGGCGTGAAGCCGAGGAGAAAGCCCGCAGGGAGGCCGAAGAGAAGGCCCGCCTCGAAGCCGAAGAAAAGGCGCGGCGCGAAGCAGAGGAACGCGCGCGGCTCGAAGCCATTGCCAGGGCCAAGCGCGAGGCCGAAGAGCAGGCCCGCCGCGAAGCCGAAGAGCAAGCCCGTCGCGAAGCCGAGGAACGCGCGCGCATTGAAGCGATCGCCCAGGCTAAGCGCGAAGCCGAGGAGCAGGCGCGCCGCGAAGCCGAAGAGAAGATCCGCCTCGAAGAGGAAGCGCGGGCGCGCCGCGAGGTCGAGGCCCGCGCAAGGCGCGAGGCCGAAGAGCAGGCACGCCTCGAAGCCATCGCCCGTGCCAAGCGCGAAGCCGAAGAACTGGAAAGGCTCGAAGCCGAGGCCGAAGCCCGCCGCGTCGCCGAGGAGATCGCGCGCCGCCTGGCGATCGACCGGGCCAAGCGCGCCGCCGAGGCCAGGCGCGTGCGCGAGGCGATCGACCGGGCGATGCGCGAAGCCGAGCGAAAAGCCATCCGCGCAAACGAAGTGGCAATGAAGCGCGAAGCGCTTGCCCGCGCCGAAGACGAGGAAGCCGAGCGCGCACGACTCGAAGCCGAGGCCTGGGCCCGGCGCGAGGCGCAGGAGGCTTCGGTGCGCGAGGCCATGGCCGAGGCCAAGCGCATGGCCGAGGAGGCGAAGCGCAAGCTCGAGCTGGACGCCAAGCGCGAGGAGCGCGCCCGGGTCCAGCGCGAAGCCGAGGCGAGGGTCAAAAAGGAAGTCGACGCACTGCTCAAGCGCCAAAAGGAGCTTGCCAGTTCCGAAAACGACCCGTCGGCTCCCCAGATGCTCGGCTCCAGGCCCGGCTGGAAAGGCGCCAAGCTCGTGTCCTCGCTCTTTGGCGCGCTCTCGGGCAGCAAGGACGCGACCGCGGCGAAAATCTACGAGCAGGCCCTCGAGCTCGAGCGCTCCGGGCAGGTCGAGGAGGCCGCGAACCTGCTCAAGCAGGCGGCCGACGCGGGCAGCGGGCCGGCGGCGAGGAAGCTCGGCGAGATCTACGCCAACGGCCTTGGCAACGTGCCGCCGGATTCCGGCGAATCGCAGCGCTGGTTCGAACTCGCCGAATCGCGCGGCGAGAAAGGCGTCCCCTCCCGCGGGAAGTAAGGCTGCGGCGTCACTTACAATGACGCCATGGGGAGAGCTTTCGGTACTTATGACTACGTGATCGTCGGCGGCGGCACCGCCGGCTGCGTATTGGCCAACCGCCTCTCCGCGGACCCCGAAGTGAGCGTGCTGCTGCTCGAGGCCGGCGGCAAGGACGACTGGATCTGGATCCACATCCCGGTCGGCTACCTTTACTGCATCGGCAACCCGCGCACCGACTGGTGCTACAAGACCGAGGGCGATGCAGGCCTGAATGGCCGCTCGATCCTGTATGCGCGCGGCCGCGTGCTCGGCGGCTGCTCGTCGATCAACGCGATGATCTACATGCGCGGGCAAAAGCACGACTACGACTCGTGGGCGCGCGAGACCGGCGATCCCGCGTGGTCCTGGGACAACGTCTTGCCGGTCTTCCGCAAGTCCGAGGACCATCACGCCGGGGCCAGCGAATCGCACGGCGCGGGCGGTGAATGGCGCGTGGAGAAACAGCGCCTGTCGTGGAAGATCCTCGAAGCCTGGCGCGAAGCCGCCGCCGAAGCCGGCATCCCGCCGACGCAGGACTACAACCGCGGCGACAACGAAGGCAGCGGATTCTTCGAGGTCAACCAGAAGCGCGGCGTGCGCTGGAACGCGACCAAGGCCTTCCTGCGCCCGGTCAAGCACCGGCCCAACCTGAAAGTGGTCACCGGCGCCGAGGTCTCGCGCCTGCGGATTGAAGGCAAGCGGGAGGCCAAGCGCGTGACCGGGGTCGAATTCAACCTGAACGGCGAAGCGTGCATCGCCACTGCCCGCATCGAAACCGTCCTCGCCGCCGGCGCCATCGGTTCGCCGCAGCTTTTGCAATGCTCGGGCATCGGACCCGGCGAGCTGCTGAACAGGCACGGCATCCCGGTCGTCCACGATTCGCCCGGTGTCGGAGAGAACCTGCAGGACCACCTGCAGCTGCGCACCGCCTTCAAGGTCAAGGGCGTGCGCACGCTCAACGAGTGGGCCGGCTCGCCCTTCGGCAAGGCGCAGATGGCGCTCGAGTACCTTTTCTTCCGCACCGGGCCGCTCACCATGGCGCCCAGCCAGCTCGGCGCCTTCGCGCGCTCGGATCCCTCCCAGGCGAGCGCCAACGTCGAGTACCACGTGCAGCCGCTCAGCCTCGACAAGTTCGGCGATCCGCTGCACGCGTTCCCGGCCTTCACCTCCTCGGTCTGCAATCTGCGGCCGGCCTCGCGCGGCTACGTGCGCATCAGGAGCGCCGATCCGCGCGAAGCCCCGCTCATCAACCCGCGTTATCTGTCGACCGAGGCGGATCGCAAGGTGGCGGTCGATGCGATCAGGCTCACGCGCAAAATCGCGGCGCAACCGGCCCTGCGCAAGTATTCGCCCGAAGAGTTCCTGCCCGGCAAGCACCTCGAATCCGACGAAGCGCTGGCGCGCGCGGCCGGCGACATCGGCACGACCATCTTCCATCCGGTGGGCACTTGCCGCATGGGGCGCGCGGGCGATCCGGCGGCGGTGGTCGATTCGCGCCTGCGGCTGCTGGGTATCGGGGGCTTGCGCGTCATCGACGCATCGGTGATGCCCTCGATTACGTCCGGCAATACCAACTCGCCCACCGTGATGATCGCGGAGCGCGGCGCCGAGATGATGCGCGCCGACCGCCGATAGCAGCATGGGCCTGGCCGCCGCGGTATTTGTCCAGCGGGCTTGAATCGCCCGGGACGGCCCCCACTTTCGGTTAACATTGCGCGCCCGATCTCGGGCGCATGGGAGCAAATATGAAGCGAGTCGTGCTTTTCCTGGCCACCAACATCGCCGTGATGATCGTGCTGTCGATCACGCTGTCGGTGCTCGGGGTCAACCGGTTCATGACCGAGAACGGCCTCAACCTGCCAATGCTGCTGGTGTTCTCCGCGGTGGTCGGATTCGTCGGCTCGTTTTTTTCGCTCTTGATCTCCAAGCCCATGGCCAAGTGGTCCACGGGCGCGAAGGTCATCGACGGCTCCGAGGGCACCACCCAGTTCTGGCTGGTGAACACCGTCAAGACGCTTGCGCAGCGCGCCAACATCGGCATGCCCGAGGTCGCGATCTTCGAGGGCGAGGCCAATGCGTTCGCCACCGGCGCGTTCAAGAATTCGTCGCTGGTCGCCGTCTCCACCGGCCTCATCGAGTCGATGAGCCGCGAGGAGGTCGAGGCGGTCATCGGCCACGAGATCGCGCACATCGCCAACGGCGACATGGTCACGCTCACGCTGATCCAGGGCGTGGTCAATACCTTCGTCGTGTTCCTCGCGCGCGTGGTCGGCTATTTCGTCGACAAGGTCGTGCTCAAGAACGATCGCGGCGTCGGCATGGGCTACTACGTCACCGTGATCGTGTGCGAGATCGCGTTCGGCATCCTCGCTTCGATGATCGTCGCGTGGTTCTCGCGCAAGCGCGAATTCCGCGCCGATGCGGGTTCGGCGAGCCTGCTGGGCACGCCCGCCCCGATGATGGCCGCGCTTGCGCGCCTCGGCGGGCTCGAGCCGGGCGAGCTGCCCAAGTCGTTCAAGGCCTCGGGCATCAACGACAAACCCGGGTTCATGGCGCTCTTCTCCACCCACCCGCCGATCCAGGACCGCATCGCCGCGCTGCAAAACCGCAGCTAATCCTTGTCGGCCAGCGGAGGCCCTAAGGGAGGGGGTAACGGGGGAACCGCAGGTTCCCCTGTTCTTCTCGACACCGCCCTCGCCTGGTATTTCGTCAGCGTCTGGGGCTCCGGATTCCTCGCCAGCAAGGTCGCGCTGCAGTACGCCGCGCCCTTCACCATGCTCGGCCTGCGGTACGTGCTCGGCGTGCTCTGCCTGGTGCCAGTGCTCATCATCACGAGGCCGCATTGGCCCGCGTCGCGCAGGGAGTTCGGCCATGTCATCGTCGCCGGCCTGCTGATGCACGCAGTGCACCTTTCGGGCAGCCACTACAGCCAGTACCTCGGCCTTTCGGCGGGCATTACGGCGCTGGTCATGTCGTTGCAGACCCTGGCCACGGCCATCATCGCTTCGCGGTGGATGGGCGATCGCCTCGGGCCTCGCCAGTGGATCGGCGTCGTCCTGGGCCTCGCGGGCGTGACGCTCGTGGTGTGGCACAAGATCGACGTGAACGAACTGCCGCTGGGCAGCCTCGTGGCGCTCGCGATCGGGCTCACGGCCATCACGGCGGGCACGCTCTACCAGAAGACGTTCTGTCCGAAGGTCGATCTCAGGGCCGGCGCGCTCATCCAGTTCGTCGCTTCGGCGGCCGTGCTCGCCCCCCTGGCCTTTTTCGTCGAAGGCGCGCGGGTGGACTGGAGTTGGCAGCTCTTCGCGGCCCTGGCGTTTCTCGTGATCCTCGCCTCGATCCTCGCAACCAATGCGCTCAACCTGCTCATGCGACGCGGCGAAGCCACGCGCGTGACGAGCCTCATCTACCTCACGCCGATCATCGCGGTCGCGCTCGAATACCCGATGTTCGGCGTGTCGCCCGGACTGCTCGCGCTGCTCGGCATCGCGATCACCTGTGCGGGCGTGGCGATGGTCACCTGGCGCAGTCGAAGCGCGCCTGCGGCCCTGACTGGCAGGGAGGTCTGAGGAGGGGCGAAGCCCCTCTTCAGTCACACGTTGCGGTTCGGTTACGTCATCCTGCTGACGATCCTCGCGCATACGGCTTTCACCAGCAGCCGCATGACGGTCTCGCTCTACGCGCTCAAGCTGCAGGCCTCGCCGTTTACCGTCGGCATCCTCATGGCGCTCTATGCGCTGCTGCCAATGCTGTTGTCGGTGGCCGCCGGTCGCCTGATCGATCGCATCGGGCCGCGGATCCCGTTGTTGTGGGGCAACGCAATGCTGCTGACCGGCGTGCTCATGCCTTTCGTGCTGCCGGGCCTCGGAACGCTGTTTGCCGCGGCGACCATCATCGGCTCGGGCTTCATGCTTTCGCACATGATCTCGAACAACCTCGTCGGTGCCTATGGCAAGCCGGAGGACCGGGCCGCGAATTTCTCCTGGCTTTCGCTCGGCTATTCGGTGTCCGGTTCACTCGGGCCGCTGGTCGCCGGATTCTCGATCGACTGGCTCGGCGAAGTGAAAGCATTCGCGGTCATGGGCGTCTTTGCGGCGCTCGCGTTGAGCCTCACCTTCTGGCGGCGCGGCGACCTGCTTCGACACGAAACCCCGCTCCAGCGCCCCTCCGGCCACAGCGTCATGGACCTGGTGCGCGACCGCAAGCTGCGCAGCGTGCTGATCGTGAGCGGCATGCTGTCGATGGGCTGGGACCTGTTCACCTTCGTCATGCCGATCCATTGCTCCAACATCGGGCTTTCGGCCTCGACCACCGGCGTGATCATGGCTGCATTCGGCGCCGCCACTTTCGTCGTGCGTCTGGCGATGCCCGCGCTCTCGCGCCGCCTGCGCGAATGGCAGGTCATCACCGCCGCCTTCCTCGTCTCGGGCACCGCCTACCTGCTGTTCCCGTTCGTCACCAGCGTCACCCTGCTCATGTCGATCGCCTTCCTGCTGGGGTTGGGCCTCGGGTGCTCGCAGCCGATGGTCATGTCGCTGCTCTACGCGGCCTCACCGCCGGGACGCCAGGGCGAGGTGGTGGGCGTGCGCACCACCGTACTGAATATCAGCAGCACCGGCCTGCCGCTCATCTTCGGCGCCGTGGGCGCGGCCCTCGGCATGGGGCCGGTGTTCTGGGGAATCTCGGCGTGCCTGCTGACAGGCGGTTATGCTGCCGGACGCAAGGTGCGGCGGCGGGCATGACTCAAGGACACGATGGAAAACGGAGAAACCCCGGGCAAGCCGGATGCGAAGCAGGACGGCAAGCACGCTGAAGCGGTGTTGCCGGCGTCCGACGCGCCACCTGCGGCCAGGGTGCGAAACGGATGGCTGGTGATGCTCTCGGTCATTGCCGTGCTGTACGCGCTGCACTGGTCCGCGCCCGTGCTGATCCCGATCATGCTGGGGGTGCTCATCAGCTATGCCTTCTCGCCCATCGTGAACTCTATGGAACGCTGGCATATCCATCGCGCAATCGGCTCGGCCTTGGTCGTCCTGGGACTGCTCGGCGGAACCGGATGGCTGGTCTACTCGCTAAGCGATGAAGCGGTTTCGGTCTTAGAGTCACTCCCGCAGGCGGCGCAGAAATTCCGCAAGCAGCTCAACTCGGAACGCGGCGCCGGCACGGCCGCGATCGAGAACGTGCAGAAGGCCGCCACCGAGCTCGAGAATGCCGCGACCGACGCCGCGCCCGCTGCCAGCGCGGCTGCCGCGCGCGGCGTGACGCGGGTCCAGATCGAAAAACCCAAGGTCGACATTCAGTCCCTGGTCTGGACGAGCACGCTCGGCGCGTTCACCTTTTTGGGGCAGCTGGTCACGGTGCTGTTCCTGGCTTTCTTCCTCATGGCGGCCGGCAACAAGTTCCGGCGCAAGATCATGAACATCACGGGCACGCGCCTGTCCGAGAAGAAGGTCACGATCGAGGTGCTGAACGAGATCACGCAGCAGATCCAGCGCTACCTGCTCGTTCAGATCTTCACGAGTGCGCTGGTGGGCGTGACAAGCTGGCTGGCCTTCAAGGCGATCGGTCTGGAAAACGCGGCGATCTGGGGAATCGCCGCCGGGGTCCTGAATTCGGTGCCCTATTTCGGGCCGGTCATCGTTTCGTGCGGCATCGCACTGGTGGCATTCGTCCAGTTCGGCACCTTCGGCATGGCGATCTGGGCGGCCGGGATTGCACTGCTCATCACGAGCATCGAGGGCTTCCTGCTCACGCCTTGGCTCATTGGCCGTGCCTCGCGAATCAACGCCGTCGTTGTCTTTACCTGCGTCATTGTCGGCGGCTGGCTGTGGGGCGCGTGGGGACTGCTGCTCGCAGTGCCCGTGGTGATGATCGTCAAATCGATCTGCGACCGCGTCGAAGACCTGAAGTCGGTGGGCGAACTGCTGGGGGATTGACCTGGCGGAGTACCTTCCCGGCGCGCACCTAGACCGCCTGCACCGCGGGCTGCAATGCGGGCCGAAGCATGCGCTCGAGTTCGGGCCGCTCGAGCTTCCACTCTCTGAGCGCGGTCTGCGCGTGCTGGTAACCCGCCGCCGCGATCGCGTCGAACGAGCCGAACTGCATGAGGCCGAAGCCGCCGACGGGCGGCTGGATGTAGAGGTCGACGAGCTTCTTGACGCTCTCGGTCTTCTGCACGCTCGCAAGCAGCGTGGTGCGCATCATGAGGTCGACGATGTTCGGCAGGTTGATCGGCTTGCCGAAAGGGTTCAACCAGTTGCGCAGCACCTTCCACGGCGAGGGCAGCGAAGCCTCGCGCATCTCGAGGTCGCGGTCGAGGCTCACGTCCACCGCGATGACCCAGCCCCCGCCGAGCGAGCGCATGACGTCGCCCGGCAAGTTGTTCAGCACGCCACCGTCGACAAGCAACTCCGTGCCCTCCACCACCGGCTCGAAGACCCCGGGCAGCGCAATACTCGCGCGGATCGCCTTCCACACGGGCCCTTCGCGATGCACTTTCGCTTCGGCCCGGGTGAGGTTGCTGGACACGCAGAAATAGGAGATCCACAAATCCTCGATGCGGATCTCGCCGTACGGCGCGATGAGGTTGCGATCCAGCCGTGCGCAGTTCACCAGCGCGTAGATCGGCAGCGTATAGTCGCGCAGCGTGACCGGCTTGGTGTCGACGAACGACTTGCGGTTCATTTCCAGCATGGTCGCGTCGTCCCAACCGAGCGCCGGTTGCGCCGCGATCAACGCGCCCATCGAAGTGCCGCCGATCAGGTCGAGCGGGATACCGGCCTCGCGCAACGCCCGGATCACGCCCAGATGAGCGAAGCCGCGCGCACCACCGCCGCCGAGCACGGTGCCGATCGCATTGCCGGTGAGGAACCGCGCGAGCCGCGCAAAATCGGCGTCACGGTCCCAGCGCACATGGTGATGGCCTTCGAGGGTCCGCGGCGTGAGCCAGTAGCGCGTGCCGGTGGGCATCAACGTGGTTTGCGGATGCAGCAGTACGAGTGTGCGCCGGGCCGCGGCGAGGTCCGTCTGCGCGCCCAGCAGCTTCTGCTCGACCGACGACACGCCGGGCTCCGCGCCCGCGTCCCCGACCAGCAGGATGCGGTCGGCGCGCTCGAGGCACCGTCGCGTCCATGCGGTGTCGCCCGCATCGCATTCGTAGATGGCGTAGCGGAATCCCGATTCGCGTTCGTCGAGACCCGCGTCGAGTGCGAGGTCGAGCGGGCTCTCGGCGCTCGTCTGCGCAA
>Ga0163146_10004217_pt1 | contig 17714 bp, 19 predicted proteins | sample OliLakLV19MP7G1_FD_148648 | JGI IMG/M metagenome (GOLD analysis project Ga0163146, IMG submission 148648) | Freshwater microbial mat bacterial communities from Lake Vanda, McMurdo Dry Valleys, Antarctica - Oligotrophic Lake LV.19.MP7.G1 | ecosystem: Environmental > Aquatic > Freshwater > Lake >...
ATGGATCGTCGTCTGGTACAATCGCAAACGAAGACACAGTTCACTGGGCTACGTCAGCCCGGAGACCTTCGAGGCACAGCAAAACTAAACCGAACCGAAACGCGCACGGTTTTCGTGGGGAAGGTCAAATTCAGACGGATATTGGTACGGCGCAAAGTCCAGGGCGGGGCCGGTGGTCCCGTCGAAGAGTACCATCCGCAGCTGGGCGGTGGGCACCGACGCGGAGTATTTCAGCTTGAAGCCCTTGGGCGGCTTGACCCGCTTCCATTGCGGCGAAAGCAATTCCGTTCCGCTGGTGCGATTCTCCGCCTCCTTCTGCAACGTCTGCGCCCGGCTGGCCTGGCGTTGCTGATTGATGCAGGACATGACGCCGCCGCAGCCCAGTCCCAACGGTGTGCCGATGATGATCAGCCACAAGAACGCGTAGCAGGTGTTTGCCAATGTGTCGAATTTCTTTCGCCGCGCGAAGAGGCCGCCGACGAGTAACAACACAGGAATCAAACACGGCCACCACTCCAGCGACTTGCGCAGTCCCCTGGGCAACCTCGGCACCGAACCGACCGGAAAACTGGAAAGCGGATCGAGCGCGTTGCCGACAACCAATGCCGCGACCGCCACCAGGGCAATCGAGACGACTGACAGAACAATGATCCTTTGCGCTTTCATGCGAGCACGCTCTCAGACGTCCTCAGTGCGCCGCCTCAGCTGGTCGAGCTCGTGATCCAGGTCGTCCTCAAGGTCGGCGATCGCTCTCAGTCGCGAATGTTTATCGGCGTAAGTGTCTTCAATCGTTTGTTTCTCTTGGGTGAAGGCGTCCAGAACATCCTTCCGTTTTTCCGCCCTGCTGCGCAGTCGTTGCCGCGCATCTACCGGGTTGGCCGCTTCATGCAGCCGCTGGCGGCGGCGATCGCGGAGAATTTCCAAATCGCGCAGTTCTTCGTCCTCGGTCACCTCGATCAGGTCCTGCTGTAATTCTCGTCGTCGCTTTTGTCGCTCAGTCTCTGGCGCCGGCGGTGTCCAGGCGGCGGCGACGGCAACGTGATCCGGGTCGACATTGCCGTCGAAGAGCATGGTTGTTCCACACGCCGCACACAGGTATCCCGTCGGAGGCTCCCGGCAGTCGCCAGACTGACAGGTATCCAGCATGGACACATTTTGGTTAATGCCGGTGCAAAACGCGCAGCGCCAGGCGTGGCGTTCGGAAATGTGCCGGGACCGACATTGTGGATTCGGGCATAGCCAGGTGATCGGGCGCTGCGTCGAGCGAACAGCGTTGGCATAAACAAGCGCCGCGACCGCGTTTACGACCAGGACGACGGCACAGGCGGCGCCGGGCACCGTTTGCGAGTGCGTGGCAAAGATCAAGGTCAAGATCAGCACATGAACCGCCGCGGCCACGCAGACCATCACCGTCGCGCGTCCCCACAGCCCGCCAATCGCCTGCCGAGCGGCCTTCTTGGTCCGCAGTCCCCGCAGGACCGGCACGGCGTCTCCATTGGTTTTCGGGGCCGAGTCGCTTCCCATCGCCTGGGCCAGATTCTTCAGCGTCAAAGCAACCAGCGTCAGCACTGCGGCCAGCGTCAGGTAAAACAGCAGACGCGGTTCGATGAGTTGTCCCGCGGCGAACGTGGCGATCCCGAGCAGCAGGCCGCCCATCACGAACTTTTGGAGTTTGATGTCTTGAGCCACCGCTGGATCTTCCCTTCGACGATGTGACGCGGCGTAGCGTACAACCGTCGTGACCGATCGATCAACTTCTGTGGCCGATTGTGTCGGACGCCGGCATACCGCAGAGTGCGGGCGATGACCGGTGCCCGGGGTTCTCCCCGATCGAGCATGCGGGCGATGATGTGAAAATTGGGCAGGTTACCGAACGCGGCGGGCTCGTAATGTTTGCCGAATTCGCGGGCCAGCCGCTCGGCGTCCCTGTCTCCCACGCGAAACGAGACCAGCGACCCGCAGTTGCCGAAGATGGCGTCCCTGAACTCGGGGCGGATCTGGTCCAGGAACTGATTCGCCAGTACCACCGCCAGGTTCTGCTTGCGCGATTCAGCCAGCATCGAGGTAAAGCTGTCGCTGGTGAAGTTCTGAAATTCATCCACGACGAGCGTGAACGGCACGCGGTCGTGCTCCGGGATATCCGCCCGCGACATGGCCGCCACCTGAAACCGCGCCACCAGCATGGCGCCGAACAGATTGCTTTTGTCCTCACCCAGCAATCCTTTGGAAAGGTTGGCAATGAAAATTTTTCGCCCGTCCATCACCTCGCGGAGGTCGAGCCGGGATTTGACCTGGCCGAAGACGTTGCGAACCAAAGGCGACATAATCAGCGGGCCGACTTTGTTCAGGATCGGCGCCACCACTTCGCTGCGAAAGCGCTCGTCGTAGCCGGCGAACTCATTCAGCCAGAAAGCCCGCACGATCGCGTCATTCACCCGCCGCACGACCCCGTCCCGATAGCGAGCGTCAGTCAGCATGCGGTAGAGCCCAAGCAACGAGGTGTTTTCACACTCCAGGAGTGCGGCGATCGATGCCGAAAGCACATGTTCCAACCGCGGTCCCCAACTCTCCCGCCAGATCGACTTGAAAGCGCTGACCACGGCCGAGGTGAATACCGAACGCCGATCCGGCGGTACGTTGGCCAGCATATTAAAGGCGACGGGATGGCTGAGGTCGGAGGGATTAAAATACACCAGATCATCTGCCCGCCGCGGCGGGACGAACGAAAGCGATTCCGTCGCCAGGTCCCCGTGCGGGTCGAGCAAAGCTACCCCGTGACCGGCCTCAATGTCGGCCGCGACGATAGATTGCAGAAGCGTTGATTTACCGGTGCCCGTTTGCCCGACGATGTAAACGTGACGGTTGCGATCGGTGCCCGAAAGGATTACCGGGTGGATGGTTTTCCAGTGTTCGTACTCGGCGATCGCGACAATGTGATGATGACTCTGCATTCCGGAACAAGCCTCCGCTGCCGGAAAGAACAAGATCGATCGGTCTTCAACTTGAAAAAAGACGGAGCAATCCGCTACGGGTGCGGCCGCATGCGATAGCGATATGCCCGAGCGGCCGGGGAACGGAGGTTTGTTTCGAAACACAAGCGGCGAGCTTGCGTCCGAGTGTTCATTCTATCAAATGTTGCCGGAATATCGCGCGGCCAAATCGTGCGAGCGTCAAGTTCCCCGGCGGAAGGGGGTCGTGATAAAATGAAGCGTTCATGATGTACGAACCAATCCAACAGCACGTTCCATTGCCCAATGCAGAGGTGTTGTACAAGGCACTGCTGGCGATGCACCCGATGATGAAATTTGACGAGACCGTTGCCGCGGCGGAGCGAGCGCTGGCGCTCATGGTCAGCCAGCAGAAGTTGCCTGTCATCGCCTGAATTCCCCGTTGCCCGCACGGCCAGCCGATCGACTGAAGCACCGTGCGCCGAACCCGCGGACGTTGTTTGTTATCCATTGCGCGCGTGCGACGATCGCCGCGACTCAACCTTATGCCACTGGGCTTTCACTTGATCATACAAATTACAAATTCCGCTCCACTCGTCGGCGAACCCCGGCACGACCGACAACTTGACGGCCGCGTCCTCGACGAGGCGCTGCGCTTCCTCCAGTAGTCGTAAAACGTCACTGATATTTGGATGCTGTTGCATTGAAATTTCTCCGTTCTGTAAGCCGCATGCAATATTGGCGGCTGTCCGCCGGCCGATCCCCCCAACCGCCGGCACACTTTAAGATCACCAGTGCAAGAGCACCACAGGATTGCTCGTCCGCATCGCTCCATTGTACCAGCCGCTGCGCGGCCGGTGCGTCGCTCTCGACGGACCAGCAATCCGTCGGGTCGAATTTATCAATCAACACAACAGAACTATGAAGCGACGAAAACAAGAACTGTTCGCGGATCAGGCCGTTCATCACAACGCGGTGCTCGATGAGTTGCATGACGAGCTGTCGGACCGTAACCCGGGCGAGTTCAACGAGGCCGTCGGACAGCTGCAGGAATGCCTCTACACCGCCGAAGACATGTTCAGCGGACTGGACACCCGCGTCAGCCGAATCGAGTCGGAGTTCGACCAGGAGATTCTGGAGATGAAGGCGCTGCTCGCCCACCTGGCTGAGAAGTGCGGATTCAAAGTGAAGCGGTTCTGATCGAACCGGTTCCGAGTCGGAAGACCAACCCCGCCGCGGCGGGGTTGGATCGTGCCCGGGAAAATGTGCCGAAAGTGTGCCGGCTGCCCCATCCCCCAACCCCCTGCCGGATGCCTCCCCCAGGGGGCTTACGCGACACGGTCAAAACATCGCCACCGATCGAACAGCGAAAATAGTCGCGTTCCCGACGGGTCTTTTGACTGCGTTCCGACCCGCCGGGGTTGCGCGCTTCGGTGAACCGTGCTTGAATGCCGGCAGACCTCGTTCTTTCCCACCCGTTCATTTCGACGAACCCACACCTCTTTGAAAGGAGGACGCTATGCCTGTCGCCACCGAGCGGCACACGGTCGATTGGGCCGCGCTGCTGATCGACGCGGTCAACAAGCCGGGACTGGTCAGTTCGGCGTACCAATTGTTCTGGCGATACAGTGTCGGCAACCAGATTCTGGCGTTGATGCAATGCCTGGTTCGCAAGATCGAGCCCGGCCCCATTCACACCTACCGCGGCTGGCAGATACTCAACCGCCAGGTACGCAAAGGTGAAAAGGCCATCACGTTGGTCATGCCGATCACGCTGAAGCGAAGGCGATCCGAATCGCCTCCTGAAGGCGGGATCGCTGAACCCGACCCGTCGGCGAATGCCTGCATTGCTGTCGGCGAGCGGCGTTTCACCGTTTTTGTTGAACGACCATTCTGGTTTGTATTGAGCCAGACCGACGGCGATCCGATGCCGCCAACACCGGCGCCGGACTGGGACCAAGCCACTGCGCTTGAACGGCTGTCGATCAAAAGTGTCCCGTTTCAGCACACCGACGGAAACTGCCAGGGCTACGCCATCGGTCGGCAGATCGCGGTCTCTCCGATCGCGTTCATGCCCCACCGGACTTTCTTTCACGAGCTCGCCCACGTCGAACTCGGTCACACCGCCGAATCCCAGGGGTTGGTGGACCGGGACGAAGTGACCCCGCGCGACGAGCGTGAAGTAGAGGCAGAATGCGTGGCATTGATTTGTTCAGCGTCGCTGGGATTGCCCGGCGAAGAATTCAGCCGCGGCTACATCCAGCACTGGCTGAAATCCGCCGCCATCCCCGATCGCAGTGTCCAGCGAGTCTTCCGTGCCGCCGACACCATCCTGCGCGCCGGCCGGCCGGAGGAACCCAACCGCGAGCACGAAGCACCTTCCGCGTGATGTATTGTTCTTAACCCCGTTTCTTTGCAAGGAGGCCGTCATGGCCAAGCAGCAGTCCCCGTCAACGTCTTCATCGTCTCCCCCGCCGCCGACCAACCGACCGATCCATGAGATCCGTCACCGCAATGTGCGTGCGACAATCTGGAAGAACCCGGTTCAGAACGGCGTGATGTATAACGTCACGGTCAGCCGCAGTTACCGGGACGACAACAACGAATGGCACGACACCAATTCGTTCCCGTTCAACGACCTCATGAATCTTGCCAAAGCCCTGAGCGACGCACACACGTTCATCGCCGGGCTTGAAGCCAGGAGTCGAGAACCGGCACTCAAGTAACCCATCAGAGCCAAGCATCCGCTTGGCTCTTTTTTACGGCCAGAGAATGCCTGATCGACGGAGCGGCGATACGAAATCGGCTCGTCAGATCGAGCGTTTCATGCTACACTGCAAGTGTATGAAGACGTTCGCCTACACCATCCTGATTCATCCCGCCGACCCCGACGAGGGTGGTTTTTGGGTTGAAGTGCCGGCGTTGCCCGGCTGCGTCACCCAGGGTGAGACCGTCGAAGAATGCGTCGAGCGGGCCCGGGAGGCGATCGAAGGACATCTTGAGGCGTTGACCAAGGCCGGTCAGCCGATCCCCATCGAGCAGCAGCCGACCACCGCATCGCTGGCGACCGTTCGCGTCAACCTCCCCGCCGTCGCATGAGCAAGCTCCCCGCTCTCAAACCCCGCGAGATCATCGCAGCCCTGAAGCGCGCCGGCTTCGTCGAACATCACCAACGAGGCAGTCACCTGCATCTCTGGCACGAGACCCGCAAACGCATGGCCACCGTTCCGGTTCACCCCGGAGACGTGAAGCGTGGAACCATGAACGCCATCATCCGCCAGGCGGGCATGACCGCCGAGGAATTTCAGTCGCTGCTTTAGTTTCAAGCGTTCGGCTGCACCTTCAAGCGCGGCGCCTTGTAGGCCACCTGATCCAGGCATTCGCGGGCTCTTTTCTTATCCGGTTCCTATGACAGATCACTTCGCATCCAGTTGCGCTTTCACACAACTTGTGCCAGTCTGATCCCAGAACATCAGTTCCTTTCCCAACCCGTTCATCCTCTTCCGCTACGCGGAGTTGGCGGCCGGCACGGAGTTCGCGCGGGCGATCGTCGCCCGGGTGGATTGCTCCCCGTCCGTCAACATCGCCCACGCGGTGCTCAATGAACTGCACCGCGATTTTGCGTTGCTGGGATTGTTCCCAGCTCGCATCGCGAAAACCCAAGGTGCACAAGTCGGTCCGCATCTGGACGCGCCACGCCTATCTCATCGTTTACACCGATCGAACCAGGCTGCTCCGTATCATCCGCATCCTTCACGGTGCCCGTGACGTCACCAATCTCATCGACGACGGCGCGTAAAAACCGAATCCCGACAATTCAACAGGACGGCTCACGCCGGCGGGTCCATGCTTTCGTGCCGCATGGTGCTCCATTGTACAGCCACCCCGCGACCGTCAAGATCCTTCGATCGTTGACCGCCGCGGCGGACCCCGTCTGTGGATCGCATCGAGCGGCAGCGACAAGCTGCTGCATCGGTCGATTTATCAGCCAAGTCATTCAAATGCCATGTCGAACATCTTCCTCAGGGCGGATGAGCCTAAGCCGCAGCCGGTGACCATCGAGGAATTCCTCGTTGATCTCCGCAAGCGTCTGGGTCGAATTGAGAAACACTTGATTGACCTCAAAGGCAATCCGCCGAGAAAGCCCGCGAACGCGTAAACACGTTTCGCCGGACGCGAATACCCCGCCCTTCGGCGGGGTTTTTCGCTGCTTTCCGACCCGCCGGCCTACCCGTTCGTGCGGAATTTCATCCTTTTCACAGCCCTGGCGCTGTCAAGGATGCGGTTGAGGTGATCCTTGAGAACGTCAAATGAATTCAAATGTCTTGCTGAATTGGTTGACGCGTCGCTTCAAGCTGATACCGTTCTCTCAGTTTCACGATCGGATGTGTTGGTCATACTCGCGGAGTCTATCTCGACTTCCAATCGGCGCAACGGCGACGCCGTTCAGTTCACTCCTCCATCGCTCTCCGAACTTCTTTCTCTGAATCCTGCCGACATCGAACGCTGCGACATCGCGCGTATGAACCTGCTCTGCGCTGAAAATTTGCCTGGCGCGGAACAACTTGATGTGGACGATTGCCTTTCGACACTCGACGCTTGGACGAACGTCGTCGAAGGTTATGTGAAAAAGTGCCGGCAAGACTATCAACGCAATCCCGATCAATACGACCGGCATCGGGGCTTCTTCTGCTTCCTCTGCATGGTCACGCAGCTCAAGCACCCGCGTGGCCTGGGTGTTCGTTACCAACCAACGGCCGTGGGCAACTACGATTTTTCTGATTCACGCGACGACCTGCTGCACGGCATCCTCACGCGCAAGCTCGGCACATGTGCTTCACTGCCGGCGTTGTATGTGTCGGTCGGCCGTCGGCTCGGCTGGCCGATGTTCTTGACGATTGCAAAGCGTCATGTGATGTGCCAGTGGGTCGATGAAGATGGCACGCATCGCAACCTCGAAGGCAGTTGCCCGGGCGGCGGCAACACGTTCTCTGATGAGTATTACCAAACTTGGCCGCACACGCTGACGAGCGATGAGCTGGCGTCCGGCCGCTTCCTGCGGCCACTGAACAACGCCGAGTCGCTGGCCCTCTTTCTTGAAACGCGCGGGCACTGTCTGGTTGATAATCATCGATTCGCTCACGCGCGTGACGCCTACGCCCATGCGCGACGCTTCGCGCCGCAGTGGGCGGATTACGACAATCACATTTGCTCGCTCGAACTGCACGTGAAACGAGCGCGGGAAACGCTCGTCGGCGGAACGATTTTGTTTACGCCGGTGTTGCCAACGATCAACGCGCCAATCGCGCGACCAGAGATATTCCCTGTCACGTTTTGCATTTCGGGGCTGACGCACTAATCGAACCGAAAGGAGATCGCCATGTCTTACTCACCGACGCTGGGCAGGTTTTTGGAACAGGATCCAGAACGCTACACCGACAGCTTGAATCTGTATCAAGCATACCGTTCCAACCCTCTTGCGTTCGTCGATCCGATGGGAACCGACAGTCGCGCAGCAACGCAGCCGACGGTAAATCCGTTGGACAAGGACAAGGAAGACGCTGGCACTTCGACGAACGGTCCGCCTGGTGTCAACTGTCTCATCTGGGCATGTAACACAAGCATGGGCGGCCGAGACGCCGGGTTCCTAGGATTTGGCAATGATACCAAGCTTCAAGATGCTGTGACTGCGAACGGATATCAAGCGCTCATCGATGCATGGGAGAAGATTCTGAAGGACAAGAACTTGGGCTACAGAACGGACAAGGCAGAATGCCCGTGCGGCGAACATCTGGTAGCGATGTATGGTCGGGTCACAAAGGGTAACTGGCTTGGATTCGGAGCGGGCCAGTTCGATTTCCACTTCACAACCCAGGCACCCGACGGAAGCTGGACGGGAAAGGATGGATGGCCTGGCGGCCTACAATCATTCCCGGCGGGCAGTGATATGACGAAACAGAGTTTTAGCGGTTTCAATACAACCTTTCTCGGGTATTACTGCATCAAAGGTCCAGCTCGGAACTCTGCCGCTGACATCAACAAATGACAACACTTACTTCTCAGCCGCACAGGGTTGGCCGCGCGAGCAATCTCGCGCTGGCAACAATTCTCATTGCAATATCTTCGGGGTGTGACATGACGACAGAAAGCTCCGTTCATAAGACACAGAAGGCTTACGAGCAAACCAGCCGATCGAACCTGCTGGCCATCTATGGCGCAATTTTGAAGTGCGATAACATCAACCACGCGCCGCCGAAGTCGCTCACGGAGCTTTCAGCTCTTCGGAAAGACCAGCTTGTTTGTCCGTTCACTAATGACACGGCGGCGAACGGCGATGTGTCGTACATTTACACTCCTGAAGCTTTTGGAAGTGAACGGATAATGGTTTACTCACGTTCAGTTGTTGAACAAGACTACGGGTTTGCTCTTATCGGAAATGGAAAAGTTCGGCAAATTAGGAAGGTTGATCTTCCTCCTTGATTATGAACAAGGGTAGGCATCGACTAGCGAACTTGGCCGCCACAACGGCGGTCGTTTCCCGTCAATTCAAGTCTGGTCTCCCCACACTCAGTTCATCGTGGTTGCGCGCCTGCCCCAAGTGTGTCAAGCTAATCGCAGAATTTGTTCTCCTGTTCTCCTAACCCGTTCGACTCCCCTCCACCACAAAGTTGCCGGCCGGCACGGAGTTCACGCCCGCGATCGTCGCAGGTGCGGATTGCTCCCCGTCCGTCAACACCCACCGTCGGTGGGAGGAGTTCGAACATGAGTGCTCAATCGCAACTGTCTGTTCCGCTGTCGCGTCTACTGCCCAGCAAGCGCAATCCGCGCCGGGTCAAACCCGATCGCGAGGCTCATCGCCGGCTCGTGGCTTTGATCAACGCACACGGTTTATTGCAACCGCTGGTCGTCCGACCGTGCGAAGGCAAGGCCAACGACTATCTCGTCATCGCCGGCAATCGGCGACTGGCCGCGCTACGGGAGATCCACCGCAATAACGGCGATCCGAAGATCCCGTGCGTGCTGCGCAAGGTGGATGAGGAAACCGCCGACGCGCTGTCCCTGGGTGAGAACTTCGGCCGTGAGCCGATGCACCCGCTCGATGAAGCCGAAGCGTTCGCCCGGCTGGCCAGCCAAGAAGGCAAAGGCGCCGCGGCGATCGCATCCGAGTTTGGCGTTACCGACCGGTACGTTCGCCAGCGCATGAAACTGGCCACCTTAACCGAGCCGGTCAAGGCGGCCTATCGACTGCGGACGATCGACACGGCCACCGCGGAAGCATTCGCGGCCGTTCCAGAAGATCGCCAACAGGCCGTCTGGAAAGAGCTGGGCGGCGTTCCTCGCCATGCCGAGCACGTCAGGAACGTCATCGCCCATGACTGGATCGATGCTGGGCTGGCGCTGTTCGACCGGAGTCTGCTACCAGAAGCGGCCGTGAGTCAGGACCTCTTCGGCGAGCGCGTGCTCATCGAACGTCAGGCGTTTCTCGATGCCCAGGCCGACGCACTGCTCGCCGAGCAGAAGGCGTTGACCGAAGACGGCTGGTCCGAAGTCGTTGTCGGAAACCGTCAGGACGTTCAGGATCGCTTGTTCGCGATGGATCCGCTACCGAAAGAGTTCGACGGCCCAACCATAAAGAAGTTGGCCAAGATCGACGCCGATCGCCACAAACTGGAGGCGGCGGCGGAAACAATCGACGAGGACGACGAAGCACGCTTCGATCGTTTGCAGTCACGTTTCGAAGCCCTGGTTGAAAAGGAACGGGCGATCGAAGCGGAGGCTTCGGTCTGCTATGCCGAGTCGACCAAGGCGCGGGCCACGGTGTTTCTGTTGCTCGATCCCGACGGCCGGGTGCATCGGGAATACCGCCAACCCCGGCGAAAGTCGCAGTCGGCAAGCCGTGCAAACGGTCAGTCCGACAATGAAGGTGAAAGTGCCACGGAAGAGCCGAAGACGGCCACATCGAACGACATCAACGACCGACAGCGCGCGGTGACCTTCACCCATCAGGCGTTGTGTGTTCGTGAAGCTCTGCTCAAGAATACCGCAGCGCGGAAGCGACTGCTTGCCCTGCTCCTGCACGACAAGGTACGCAGCGAAGCGATCGCGATGCGTCATGAGGTCAACGGCACGAACCTGCAAGCCGACAACAGTGAAGGATTCAAAAGTCCGGCGCACGATCGGCTGAGTGCTATCCGTGCCAAGCTCGATCCGACTGCGCAGTTGAGTCACGTCGACGATCTTCAGGCGTTCGAGTTGCTTGAGCAACTATCCGACAAGAAACTCGATGCCTTGATTGACGTGCTGGTGGTCGATCTTGTGATTGCCCACCCGCAGCGCTCCACTCCCCTGGTCATGCAGTTGGCCGGCCAACTGAACGTGAATGTTCGGAACGACTGGACGCCCGATGCCGCATGGCTGGGCTGCTACCAGAAGATTCAGTTGGCTCATTTGTTCACCGAGTTCTCGGGGTCCGTTGCCGCGCCGCCGGCAGACCGCAAAAAGAGCGTGCTGGTCGAACAGTTGACCCGGCTCTTCGCCGACGCCGCGGCCGGCAACATCGCAGACAAGGCGCTGGCCGATAAGGTCAACGCCTGGCTGCCGGCGAACCTTCGCCGCGAGTCAACCACAAGCCGATGACTAACAACCATCAGCAACCTAGGAACCGTCCCGACGACGGTTCCTTTTCATATAGACGCACAAGATTCGTCTCCTTCCGAGCATCGCCACTTTCAACCGCTCTCAATTCGGGTACAATCGATCTCAGTATGAGTACGCCGAGCGATCCTGGACTCATTCTGTTTGGAAAGACGCGCCGTGCCGTCTTGGCCATGCTTTATTCTCATCCCGACGAATCTTTTTATCTCCGCGAGATTGCCCGCCGGACCGACAGCAGTGTCGGCGCTATCCAGCGCGAGCTGACGGCATTGACCGGGTGCGGCATTCTCCGTCGTGACCGGCAGCGTTTTTTTCAAGCGAATCCCGAGTGCGTGATCTTCGAACCGCTCAAGCAGATCATCCATCGAACGATCGCGTTGCATGATCGACTTCGAAACGTGCTGCGCCACCTCGCGCCACACATTCTGGTCGCATTCGTGTTCGGCTCTTTCGCCCGATCCGATCCGAATCAGAACAGTGATATTGATTTGATGATCGTAACGCGCGACGACCAACTAACGCTTGAACAGGTCGTCGCCGAACTTGGGCATGAGCAGGCGACGCTCGGCCGCGAAATCAATCCATTCGTGTTGACCGCGAAAGAACTGCGGGCCAAGCGACTGACGGGCAACAGTTTCATCACGCGGGTGTTGGGCAACGACAAGATTTTCGTCATCGGAGACGCGCATGACCTTGCAGGATTGGCTGAAAAACGGCTGGCTGAAAAAGCACCAGACGACCGCACAGGAAATCGGCGAGCTTCTCGAACTCGCCGACCGCGACCTAAAGGATTGTCGGGCACGCGGGCTCAGCGATGACTGGAAACTCAATATCGCCTACAACGCCGCATTGCAGGCCGGATTCGCCGCACTCCACGCAGCCGGCTACGCCGTCCCCAAGGGCGACTCCCATCATTTTCGGGTGATCCAGTCGCTGGAATACACGGTGGAATTGAACGACGCGGCGATCGCCAAGCTCGATACGTACCGAAAGAAACGCAACATGGGGATCTACGACATTGCCGGCGCCATCAGCGGCCGCGACGCGGACGATTGCGTCGCGACGGCCGCCGACCTCCTGGCCCGAGTTCGAGCCTGGCTGGCAAAAGAGCATCCCGATCTATTGATATGAATATCCACCCTCCCCCGCCGCTTGCGTATGCGCGTGGCAAATTATGTTTCACTAATTTCGCCGGCCCAACCCAATCGTCACCAAACTTTCACCGAAACCCCAACCCCGCACTGCACCCCGCCGCAGCGGTTCGGTCAACCCCCCGTTTATCCCCACCCGTTATACGTTGATAACATATTTTATCTGCGGTATCCTAAAGCCATGTCCCCCCATCCCCACCGGGCTCTCTCCGGCCCATCGAAGTCACCTGGCCGACTCAACGAACGGGTTGAACGGGTTGGGAAAGCAACAAGTGGCGAGATCGTCCGACCGACCCGCCTCACTGAACAACAGTTCTGGGCTCTGGCCGACATCCCCGCAGAGGCCGAGTGGTTCGCCAACATTCGCAACAAGCACACCCGCCGGGCGTACAAACTTGACGTCCACGACTTCCTGAACTTCACCGGCATCGACGTCGCCGGCATCCGTGCCGTAACGCGGCCGCACGTCATCGCCTGGCGAAAAGACCTGGAACGCCGCCAGCTCTCCCCGTCCACCATCCGGCGGAAGCTCTCGGCATTGTCGGCGCTGTTCGAATACTTGTGCGAGTACAACGCGATCTACTTGAATCCGGTTAACGGCGTCGAGCGACCGGCGGCGGACGCCAACGAAGGCAAGACGCCGGCGATCGGCGATGCCCAAGCTCGGGCGCTGCTCGCCTGCCCTTCTTCTGACACGCTCAAAGGGAAAAGGGACGGGGCGATCCTTGCTTCGTTTTTGTATCACGGGCTGCGGGCGGAAGAATTGGTCAAGCTGAAAATGAAGGACGTTCAGGAGCGCCGAGGCGTCAAACACTTTCGCGTGCATGGGAAGGGATCGAAGATTCGGTATGTTCCGGTGCATCCGGCGGCGCTGGATCGGATCGACACCTACACGGCCGCGGCGGGACATGCACTTGATCTTGAAGGTGCGTTGTTTCGGCCGACGAAGGTCGCTGCGGGAGCGACCACGGAAAAGGCGATCGCCTATCGCAGCGTTTACGATGTAATCAAGAGATACGCAGCCGCGGCGAACATCAACGCTGCGGAGTTTTGTGTGCATTCACTTCGCGCGACTGCGGCGACCAATGCGCTCGACAATGGGTCGGATATTGCCAAGGTTCAGGAGTGGTTGGGGCATGCGAATGTTTCGACGACGCGGCTTTACGATAAGCGGAAGACGCGGGCGGAGGATTCGCCGACGTTTAAGGTGGCGTACTGATTCCGACGAATCCTCCGCCCGCGGCAAGCAGCCATGTGAAAACTCACGTATGCAGACTACGATTTCCACAAATCATAGAGTCGAGCGGTTTCGATGCTCCAGCCTCCGGGGAACACAACATTGACCTTCGACCCAAACGGCGTCGAGTGGTCTAGGCCCCAAAAGTACGCTTGATCCAGGTCTTCGATTGAAAGTTTGTCGGCGCAGAACTGATTCCAGGCCGACACGAAGTGATTGTCTCTTCCGATCACCGTAATCAGGTCCGTGATGTTCTCAAGCGAGATATCTTCCGCATCGAGCAAAGCTTGATCCCACGCCGATAGATCCGACTTGGTGATAGCTTCGCATCGCAGCATGAAGTCGCGTGATTGAAGGCGATCCACCTCCACGAATTGCTCAAGGACTGCGCCCCATCCAGTGACAGGAAACCCCAGTTTCCGATTCGCAATGCCGTAAAGGACGCTCGACCACGAGTGCTGGTCAGCCCTAGTTGCGCCCGCACCAAATACGGATTGCACCCAATGCACAACATTGTCTCGCAAAGTGGGATTATCCAGGATGCTCGCATGCGCGTGCGCGGCGAAACTGCCATCTGAGCGCGTCATCGTTTCCGTGACAAACGGCTTTAAGGTCTTCTGCAACAGTCGGGTGAGATCCTCGGGCGGTCGACACGGAAACCACAAATCCCGCGCAAACGAGAGTGTTAAATCCATGCTCAGAAGAATTGCCCCCCTTTTCCAGTCTCCGGAATCGATACTCATTGGTGCTCCTTCCCTACTAATGATCACAACCCAGGATGATTTGCCAAATCGTCCGTGTCGGGTGGCGTCTCATTCGTGCACCCACGATCCTTAAACTGTGAAATTTGCCTTTGCAAATTTACCCGTTGGTTATTGAATCTTTCTCGATGACCTTTGCGTGTGGTCTTTCCACGCGTCTTTTGCTCAGGCGGTAAATCTTCCGGAAGATTATCCTTGTTCTTATTATATTCACGAATCCGATCCTTTAGCTCGTTTACCAACTTTCTGATGGCAGCTTCAAGTTTATCACATTCCGGATCGCCTGGCCCCGGCGGCGGCACCCGTGTCCCCCCACCATTCGGTGATGTTTGCGGTGGCGTTGCCGGCGTAGGCACCGGCAACGGCGGCATTGGTGCCGGAATTCCCGCCGCCGGCGTCAACCAGTCTGAGAGGCAGTAGGCTCCGTAACATGCGAGCCCGATCACGATTACTCCACCGACCACTGGGGCGGCCGCTGTCCCCCCGACTGCCGTGCCGGTTGCGGCGGTGGCGGTTGCTACTTCTCGGCCTAAGGGATCGACGTAATTAGGCGCGCTGCTCAAGCCGTACAGGTAAAGGCTTGACCCGTCCAGATATCCAATATCCTGTTGCACCCACCTTCCCAGCCCGGTATCCAGATCGCGATGGCGGAAATGCACCAGCCCCGTGGCCGCGTCCTGCCGGCCGCCCTGGTGCCGCCACGCCATCACATACGCATCCGTTCCCGCCGTGCCCCACGATGCGGTCAGCCGCGTGCTGGTGCCGTAGGGATCATAAACATACCGCTCCACCACCGTGCCCGACGTGTCGGTGATGCTCGTCACGTTCCAATTGGCATCCTGCTCGACGTACACCCGGCCCGCCACCGTCGGCACGTTCATCGGTGCCGGCGGGATAATGCCGCCACGCGTCGTGGTTCCATTCGTTTCCTTCTCGACGATCTTCGGACGCGGCACACCCGCCGCGAACGCGAACCGGGGATCGGCGCGAAGCAGCTCCAGCCGCCGTTGCAAGCGTTCATCGACCACCGACAGACTTCTGCCCTCGCCGCCGCCCGATTCGGTGATCTCCGTGTCGCGCAGCACCATCGCGTCGATGTACAGCGGGCTCCAGACGTTCTGCACCTGCGTAAACCTGTCCTGTGCATCGTTGTTGCTGTCTTCTTCGAGCACACGCCAGTCGGCCGAATAGTAAAGGTTCGTCCGCTGGTAGGGACCGCCCGCGCCGTATTGAATGTTGTCGGCGGCGGAGAATTCATGGATGCGACGACCCAGCGCGTCGTGAAGGAAGTATCGACCGTTTGCGATGCTGACCGAATACAGGCGATTCCAGGCATCGTAAGTATTGGTGACGCCGGCGCTGGTTCGAAGATTGCCGTCGGCGTCGTAAGTGAGTGATGCGCCATTGTTGCTGGTGATCTGATTCTGGGCGTTGTGATCCCGATCGACGGGCGTCCCGCCGTTGCCTTGCAGCGAATCCCAGTTGCCCAGCGCATCAAGCGTCCACGCCTGCTGGCGACCGGCGGTGGTAACAGTGTCGAGCACGCCGTCGCTGTCGGCATCGCTAAGCGCGCCCCGGCGGAATTCGGTCAGGCGATCAAGATTGGGCCAAAGTGGCTGGGGCATGCGAATGTTTCGACGACGCGGTTGTACGACAAACGCAAGACGCGGGCGGAGGATTCGCCGACGTTCAAGGTGGCGTACTGAAAGAAAATGAAATAATAACGTCCTTATCAGCTATCAATACTGTGACGCAGGACGTGGAAACGCTACGCGCTCACCATTCGTGGGGAAAGCAACTGCCCGGTTTTCTCCGCCCAAACGAGTCTACTTTGTTTCCATTTTTTCATCGGCTTTACCTGACAACGTTAAAGATTCACCGTTTTCCAGAAAGGTAAGCTGATCTTCATCGTCGTCGAGCGGAACGGATAATGTCCATCCGTTGCCAAAGAATATGTCCACGTTCTTGAGATGATAATTCCTCTCGACCTTCACCAACTGCGAGCCGACTATAGAACACAGCGCCGCGCCCACATCATCGCTATATTCGTCGTCGCTGGAGCAAACCAGTGAGTTGTGCAAGAACCATCCCCAAGGCGCCTCGACAAAGATTGAGAAATCGTTTCGGTAGGACGCTTCAGGATACTTTCGCAGGAATTCTTCGCTAACACTGAGCTGGTGCCGCTCACCAAGTCCGATACTGAGTACGGGCCACGTAGGAGGCCCTGATATTACAGCATCACAACGAAATCCCGATGCGCGGGCCGTCCACGTTTCCAGCAGAGTTTCAGAGTTTTCCATTTCTTACCCTTCGAGTATTAAATTCATCCGGGGCACTGCGGTGGGGGACCTTTGATGTCTTCAGCAATCTGCCGGATTACGTCGTCATCGTATCTTTGCTTACTAATCGCACGATGAAGCCGCTCACGCTGGTCCTTCGTTAATGGGAGTTCCTTTTCAAGCTCATCAACAATCTCATCCGTCGCCCGCTTCGACTGGCGTCCTCGCATCTTCGGGTCGAAGCGCCGCCCGCCTTTTATCACATCGTCATCAGCGTTTCTCGCAGCATTGGCTGCGACGCCTCGACCACCACGACGCGGTCCCCTCCCGCCTAAGTTTGATGCACCGTCGACGAGGCTTTCGCCAATACCCTTGCCACCTACTACGCCGCTTACTGTATCGACGACCGCTAATCCGGCGCGGCCGCCGGGTGTAAGAGAGCATATCCCTCGTGCCACCTTGTCCAGACCCCATTCTTGTCCCAATCCGCAAGTATAGTTTCGCGGCCTAAAATCACTCGATCTGAGCCGGGAACTTCCCGGCTTCCTGTGTTGTGGTTACCGTCGCCTCGTCCACGCGGAGGATACGGCTCTGCTGGGAAGCAACCGGAGCGCCGGCGTGGAGCGCCATACGGCTGTCGGGTCGATCGATTATTTCGGTCGACCCGTCTTTGTCCTCCGTCG
>Ga0163146_10004223_pt1 | contig 17695 bp, 14 predicted proteins | sample OliLakLV19MP7G1_FD_148648 | JGI IMG/M metagenome (GOLD analysis project Ga0163146, IMG submission 148648) | Freshwater microbial mat bacterial communities from Lake Vanda, McMurdo Dry Valleys, Antarctica - Oligotrophic Lake LV.19.MP7.G1 | ecosystem: Environmental > Aquatic > Freshwater > Lake >...
AATTCGGCGCTCAAGCTTCACCGCCAGTCAATCTCTTGAGCCAGAGCACCAAGACGTCGTAATCATTCAAGGTCAAAATGTACTCCGACTTCTGCGCTGCGGCTTGCGCGTCGCGGGTGAACGTGGAGGTCGTAACGATGATGCCTTTTGTGGCCGCCGATTGATTCACAACCCCTGCAAGGCGCTGAACGATTCCGATCCCAACCTTGTTTTCGGGCGCGTAACGCTTGCACTCAATAAGATGAACGCTTTTGCCGGTTAGGGCCGAGCGTTCAACCGCGATGATGTCGACGCCTCCATCTCGTGTAGCTGGGGTAAGCTCAACTTCAAAATGGTTGTTTCGGAAAATGGCGGCAACGAGCTCTTCGAATTTTCTGGGAGGTAGGGAATATAGTTCGGCGGGATTCTTTGCGTAATGTGCGATGAGCTCCGCTTCAGCATTTGGACATACGATCTGGAGTTGGTTGGCCGAAGCATCGGGCTTGTGGGTGTATAGAGTGCTGGTGCCGACAAGCATACGAAGCAGTTGATTTCGGGAACGATGTCCTCGAAAAAACTGCATCACATCATTCAGGGAGCAGTGGGGAAGACGGGGAGCGTAGTCACGGACGAGTTGGTCAATCTGAAGCTGGTGTTGACCAATCGGCCTGAAGACCCCCACCTGAAACAGCAGCTGAAAGATCGATTGATACTCCGCTGCGTTCAGAGCGCAAGCGCGAGTGAGGTCTGCCACCAGGACAATGGGGTTAGGCCCCAGCTTGTACCGTTCTACAAGGAACGACATTACCTTCTTGATGATGTCGTCGTTTGGGATGGACATGAAATTCGCCGGGTGAAGTTGACCAATAACGATTGGTGCGAGCGGCATGGCCCTGCTTGCGGCGTCATGTCCAGTTGATGGGGCGGCTGGAAGCTGGAAGCCAGGATGGTGGCCATATGCGAACGGCGGATAGCTCACTTGATACCACCGCAGCCTCGCCGTTATCTTGCCATTTCGTTCCAATATAAACGGCGCAGCACGGCGAGCGCTTTTGCCACTTCCAGCTCGAAAGTGAGCCACTTTTTTCCTTCTCGCCCCAAGCAGATTTGAAGCGATCCTTATCGATCATAACCAGACAATCGACGTTATGGCGATACAACTGCGTGGCAGTTTTGAGTTGTGCGTGGGTGTAGCAGCCGCCAAATACGAGAAAGTCCCAATCGGAGTCTTGTGTGGCTGTTCCGTTTGCCCGGGAACCCAATAGCCAGATCTCGCGAATACTCGGGGCACATGTCGCGAGATCTTCAAGGTAGGGTTGTATTTCGATCACAGGGGCAATTTACTACCCCGCCCGATCCATTTGTTGCGGCGCCCCCTTCGTCCGCTGTGGGCGCCGGTGCGAACGTGCTGGTTTCGGCCGGTTTGAAATTGCAGTAATTTCGGACTCCCGACCCTACTTCGCTCCCGGCCTGGATTGCCAGATGTCGTCCAAGTCCTTGAAATGGCGACTGTTAAAACGAAGAAGACAGTCAGAGACTAGGGAGGCGAAGAAAAAGGAACGACGAATTGGCAGCATGATCAGTCCGGCTGAATTCATACACTTTCGGCTCGGCGCTGACACTGGTGACCTGCCGGCTGCACGATATCGACCCCTACGATTACTTCGTCGATGTGCTGCAGCGGGTCGGCCAGCATCCGGCATCGAAAGTCGGCCAATTGACGCCGCGATGCTGGAAAGAATTGTTCGCCGACAAGCCTCTTCGTTCCGACCTATACGATCTCGCTGCACGGCGCAATCACGCCGCTGGTTGACCGGTTACATTGTCCCGAACGCCCTGGCGGACTTGCGGTATCTTTCGAACTCACTGCAGGTCGCCGGCCAAGTCGCCTCGACGGATGTGCCGGCGTGGCAGTTGGTCATGAAGCATGTCGGTTGGCCGAGTGGCGAATCGGCGCTGGCGCTGGCAGGGGGCCGGCCCAATAGTTGATCTTCGCTGAGTTTCGTCGCATTCAGATCTGGAGCAATACCCATGGGTTCCTACACGGACCTGCAGTCGTGTCGAATATCCGGCAGCCGCAATCTGGTATCCGTACTCAACCTGGGGCATCAGGCGCTCACAGGGGTTTTTCCCGCCACTGCCGGCGAGCAAGTGACCGTCGGTCCGCTGGAACTGGTGTTGTGCACCGACAGCGGGCTGTTGCAACTCGGCCATTCGTACGAGCCGTCGGAAATGTACGGCGACAATTACGGCTACCGGTCGGGACTCAACCAGTCGATGGTGGCGCACCTTTCCGAGAAGGCCACCTGTCTGGAGCGGCTGGCCGCCCTCGAGGGCGACGACGTGGTGGTCGATATCGGCAGCAACGACGCAACCCTGCTCAAGGCCTACCGCACCCAGGGCATCACCCGCATCGGCATCGATCCGACCGGCGCCAAATTCGCGGCCCACTATCCGTCCGATGTGCGCCTGGTGCCGGAGTTTTTCTCGGCAGCGGCCTATCGCTCCGTGGAGGCGCGCCAGGCCGCGATCGTCACCTCCATCGCCATGTTCTACGACCTGGACGCGCCGATCGAATTTGCCCGGCAGGTCGAATCGATCCTGGCCGACGACGGGGTTTGGCATTTCGAGCAGAGCTACATGCCGTCCATGCTGCGGCTCAATTCCTACGACACTATCTGCCATGAGCACCTCGAGTACTACTCGCTCGAGGTGGTGAAATTCGTCCTGGATCGCGCCGAATTGCGGCTGGTCGATGTGGTCATGAATGCCGTCAACGGCGGCAGTTTCGCCGTGACCGCCGCCAAGCGCGCAAACCGTTCAGTCACGACCAACCAGCCTGTCATCGACTGGCTGCTCGGGCAAGAGGAACGGATGGGGCTGCGCACGCCACGCCCGTACCGCGATTTCGAGGAGCGGGTGTTCCGCCATCGCGAAGATCTGACGCGCCTGATCAGGACCCTGGTGGCCGACGGCAAGCGGGTTCTCGGCTATGGCGCGTCGACCAAGGGAAACGTGCTGCTCCAGTTCTGCGGGCTGACCGGCGCGGATGTGCCCGCGATTGCCGAGGTGAATCAGGAAAAGTTCGGACGGATCACGCCGGGCACCCGCATTCCCATCATCTCCGAGGCGCAGGCACGCGCCATGAAACCCGATTATTTCCTGGTGCTGCCCTGGCATTTCAAGGAGGGGATCATCCGGCGCGAAAGCGAATTCCTGCGCAATGGTGGACGGTTCATATTTCCGTTTCCCGAAATTGAAATCGTTTGAGCGCAGACATGCCTGTTTCCAAACACATCATCGAATTGGCGTACCAACTCTTCCTGGGGCGAGAACCCGAATCGGCAGAGGTGGTCGCGCACAAGGCGTTGCACTTGAACAGCCTTGCGGAGGTCCGCGACGATTTCATGCGATCCGTCGAGTTTTTGTCGGCCAGTGCAAGCGTGACAGAAACGATCAACAGTCATCTGGAATCGCACTTAACGCAAAGTGACAACCCGAAGATCCAGGTGGAGGGCGCAGCAAGTGAACTGGATTCGTACGAGGGAACAGCGTGCATCGAAACTGAAATGAGGCTTGCAAGAGAAGCCACGATAGAGATCGGTAGCAAGAAGTACGTCATCAGTTCAGATGACAGCTATCTGGATTACATCGGAAACGGCTTCGAGCCGGAAATGGTTGTTCTCTTCGGAGTGCTGGCGAGCCGCGATGATGTTGTGTTGGATGTTGGAGCCAACATTGGTTGTACCGCAATATTGTTTGGTGAACTCTGCAGGAGTGTTTGCGCATTCGAGCCTTCTTTCACCACTTTTGCGTTCCTTGAAAAAAACGTTGCGAATTCAGGGTTGCGAAACGTGATTCTTCGGAACATCGGGCTCGGAGAGGACGCTGGTGAATACACGCTGATTTCGCATCCATCAAACAGATCCGGCTCTTTTGTTTCAAATCGGGTACAGGCAAGTCCCGGACATACGCTGGAAAAGATCGTGATTCGCCGTCTTGATGACACCGTCGAGTCAATGAATCTGCCGAAAATAGACCTCATCAAGATCGATGTGGAGGGATTCGAAGGACATGTGTTGCGCGGCGCGACTCGGACTCTTTCGTCTTGCAGGCCGCTGGTCGTGCTGGAATTGAATCACTGGTGCCTGAATGCGTTCCAGCGGGTGTCGATTCCCGATTTTCTTGATTTTCTTCGGTCCCGGTTCCCGATTCTTCTGGCGGTTGACGGTTCAAGCTATTTGAATTTACATGACGCCGGGGAGAGCTATATCGTCATGTACCATCATATTTTGCAGATGCGATTTCCGAACATCGTGGCCGCTTTCGATGAGGTCAGGCTGAGCCGATTCAGGGACTCTTACCGGCACCATTTTGTTGCGTGACGGGGAGTCGATTTTTAACGTGAAAGACGCACAACTCGTATTGCAGGACATTCATCGCAGGTTGGGAGCGCCCGCTTCATGAAGGCCGTGATATTCGGTGCGGGCGGGCAGGACGGCCATTACCTGTCGCGCCTCTGCGCCTCGCATGACGTTGAGGTTCTTGCGTATTCCAGGTCGGAGGGGCCATGGCTGCGAGGCGACGTGGGAGACCTCCCCACGGTTGAAGCGCTGGTTTCACGGCATCGACCGGACTACATCTTTCACCTGGCGGCGAATTCAACCACCCGCCATGAGGCATTGTTCGAGAATCACCGCACCATCTGCGACGGCACATTGAACATTCTGGAATCCTGCCTGCGCCATCACCCGCAAGCCCGGATATTCCTGACAGGAAGCGGTTTGCAGTTCGAGAACCGGGGTGTGGCGATTTCGGAGCGCGACGAATTTTCCGCGACCAGCCCTTACGCCCTGGCGAGGATTCAGTCCGTGTATGCGGGACGCTACTTTCGGTCGCGCGGGCTGAAGGTGTATGTCGGCTATCTGTTCCACCATGAAAGCCCGCTGCGCAAGGCCAGCCATGTCGCCCGTCAGATTTCGGCGGCGGTCGCGCGGATCGCCGCAGGCAGTCCCGAGACCATCGAACTGGGTGATATCGCGGTCGAGAAGGAATGGACTTTTGCCGGCGATGTCGCGCAGGCGATCTGGACCCTGACGAACCAGAGCAGCGTTTTCGAAGCCATCATCGGTTCCGGGCGCCTGTATTCGATTCGCGACTGGCTGCATTGCTGCTTTTCCGTCGTCGGGATGGATTGGGCGGATCACGTGCACCAGCGTACCGGATTCGTGGCGGAATACCCGCGGCTGTGGTGCGACGCTTCGACCATCCGGTCATTGGGATGGCAACCGAAAGTCGCAATCGAACAACTCGCAAGTATGATGGTCCAAAGCGACATTGATGCGAAGGGCGAAAACGCACCAGCGCCATGAAGCCGACATGTGAACCCTTTGCAGGCGAACCCTTTGCAGGCGAACCCTTTGCAGGCGAACCCTTTGCAGGCGAACCCTTTGCAGGCCCACTTGCATGATGAACGAATCGATGAGCCCTGAAGGACTGGCTGCGCGGCTGATACGTCGCGTGCGGGCAGAGGCATTGCGCCGGCAGACCGGCTACGCGTATTTCGCCGGAACGGTCGTTCCGCTGGCTGCTCTTGACCTCGCAGGGCTGCAGGTGAGTTGCGCCGATGACCTCCTGGCGCTGCACGACGAGATTTTCGTGTGCATGGCCTACAAAGTGATCCTTGGGCGCGACCCCGATCCCGAGGGTTACGCGAGTTACGCAACCCTGCTGCGCGACGATGTTGCGCGTGCCAAGCTGCGGATCCTGGACGAACTCGTGGGTTCCGAGGAGGCGCGCTTGCGTGGTGCCGAGTTGCCTGGCCTAGCGGAGCTGCGAGTGGCGATGATTGCGACCGGCGATCACGCCGCTGCCGGCGCGGTCACCGGTACCGGGGCCGTCGATGGCGACATCGCAGAGGGTCCTGTGCTGGGCGGCGCCGGCGCACAGCCCGGCTTGCACCTGAAAGTCGATGGCAGGTATCGGGCTGGCGATCTGCTGAGCCTCGACGGCGAGTCATTTGTCTGGGCTGCCTACCTGGCGATCCTGCGTCGTGTGCCGGACCCGCCGGGGTTCCGGCACTTTGTCGCCCAGCTCAATAGCGGTGGCGGGAAAATCGACATCCTCCGCGCGATGCGCGATTCAATCGAAGGGGCCACGATCGGCGCGGACATCGAAGGCTTGTCGGCTGTCGATGGCGCGGATACCGGCGTGCAGGGCCGGGCTTGATCATGGTTCCCATCACCGGAATCGGACCCAACGCAGTGGCGGCGCCGTGCGGCGGCTGCTGGTCCTGAATTTCTTTCCCGCCTTCGTGCCCCCGTCCAGCGGTGGCGAGCAGCGCTATTTCCACATGTACTCGCGCCTCTCCAGGAGCTTCGACGTGACCTTGCTGTCGCCGACCTACGGCGACGCAAAACGCGAAGTCGTGGTCCATTCGCCGACTTTCCGGGAGCATCGGATTCCCAAGGAACCGGTCCATGACCGGCTGCATGCCGAGATCGCGGCGGAAAATCTGGCCGACGAAACCTCCGCCCTGGTCTGCGCGCTTTCCGCGCGCTTTCCCAACGCCTATCATGAGGCCTATCTGGAGTTGCAGGAAGGGGTCGACTGCATCGTCCACGAGTCGCCCTACATGGTGGAGTACGACCTGCTGCTGGGCGCCGACCGCCGGCCGCGCGTGTACAACAGCTACAACGTCGAGTCCGATCTCGTCGCGGGAATCTGGAAGGGCGCGGCGGCGCCCGGTCATCTGGCGACGATCTCCGCGCTGGAACGGCGGCTGATCGAATCCTGCGGCTTGTGCTTCGCGGTCAGCGAGTCGGAGGCGGACCGTTTCGCGCAGAAGTACGCTGCGCCGCGCGATCTTTTTGCGCTGGCCGAGAATGGCATCGTGGCGGAGGAATTCGCGCAACGTGCGCGGCCGCTCGGGGGGCGGAAGCAGGCGCTGTTTTTTGGCAGCTTTCATCCGCCCAACATCGAGGCGGCGCGTTTCATTGTCGACCAGCTGGCGCCTGCGTGTGCGGACATCGACTTCGTGATCGCCGGCAACTGCATGTCCGCCGGCGCGTCCGGTCTGCCCGCCAACGTGAGCGTTCTCGGGCGTGTAGACAACGCGCAGCGACTTGAACTTTTCGCGCAGGTCGACTTCGCGCTCAATCCCATGTCAAGCGGCGCGGGGACCAACCTCAAGGCGCTCGAGTATCTGGCCGCCGGCGTTCCTATGTTGACCACCGGGTTCGGCGCCCGCGGATTGGACCTCAGGACGGGCGAACACGCTGTGATCGCCGACAAGGTTGACTTCGCTGTCGCGCTGCGGCGTCTGGCCGGAGATGGCTTGCTGCGGGAGCGTCTTTCGGTGGCCGGCAAGGCGCATGTCGTCAAGCGCTTTTCGTGGGACGCGATTGCCGAGCGTACGACAACCCGGCTCGAGGCATACCTGGAAGCGTGGCGCTCCCCCGCGCGAAAGGCTGTTCTGGTACTCAACGACTTTTCCGCGGCCAATCCGATGGGTGGCGGTGAGGTGCGCATCAACCGCATTTATTCCGCGCTGGCACGCACTTGCCGGGTCACGCTGGTGTGTTTCGCCGGCGCGGATCAGTTGCGGACGCTGAAGCTGGCGCCGGATTATTTCGAGATCCAGGTGCCCAAGACTTCCGCGCACCGCCGGGAGGACGAGAGGCTCGCGCGCGAGTGGCATGTTTCCGCGGCCGACATTGTCAACTTTCTCGAGGGGCCGCGCGATCGCCTGCTGGTGACCCTGGTTGATGCGCTGCTGCGCGTAAGCGACGTTGCCGTCTTGTTGCACCCCTACATGGCTGGCCTGGTACCTGCGGGCTGCCCGACCCCCATCGTTTACGAATCCCTGAACCATGAAACCAGCCTCAAACGCCACGTGCTCGCTGGCCATCCGCGATTCCAAACCCTGGCTGAAGCCGCGGAGCGTGCCGAGCGCCTTGCGATCGCGCTCAGCACCTTGGTCGTGTTCTGTTCCGATACCGATCGCCAGGGATTGATCGGCCTTGGTGCGCGGCCGGATTCGATGCATCTGGTGCCGAACGGGGTCGAGTTGTCGGCGCGGGCCGCGGTGCGTGGCGCCCTCGAACACGTTCGCATTGAGCTGGGGGGGCGGCCACTCCTGGTATTTGTGGGCAGTGGTCATCCGCCCAACCAGGAGGCCGCCGCATACATTCTTTCGACCCTCGCGCCGGCATTGCCGGATTGCGTATTTGCGCTGGTTGGCGGGGTATGCGGGGGATTTTCCGGAGCGCTGCCGCCCAATGTGTTGGCGCTCGGCGTACTCGACTCGGGAGCGAAGGACGTGGTTGTCGAAATGGCGGACCTGGCACTCAATCCGATGGTGTCAGGGTCCGGCTCCAACCTCAAGCTGGCCGAGTATTTTTCGAAGGCCATACCGGTGGTGACCACGCGCGTCGGCGCGCGCGGGTACGCGATTCGCGATGGACAGCACGCGTTGATCTGCGATCTGGAGAACTTTCCGGCGCGGATCAGGCAAGTGTTGGGCGATCCGGTTTGCCTGCGGCGGCTGGGGGAAGGCGGCCTGCGCTTCGCGCAGGCCCACCTGGACTGGGAGTTCCAGGCCAACCGTTTTCGTGCCGCCCTCGAGCGCGGCATTTTTTCGCCGGGCAAGCGCAGGCTTCTGGTCATCACCTTTCGCTTCACCGATCCGCCGATGGGCGGCGCGGAAGTTCACTTGCTGGAACTTCTGCGCCAGGTGGACAGGCTGGGGGACTTCGTGATCGACGTGGCTACCCTTGACGTGGCGGACATAGAGAACCGTTTTCACTTCTCGGCCCGCTATCGGGCGTCGCCGCGTGCGGCGATTCCGCGCGACATTGCGTCGCTGAGTGTCTACCGCTTTCCGGTCGATGCGACTGACGCGTCTGCACACCTTGAAGGGGCGCGCCGCCTGTTCGCTGCCTGGATAGAGGAATGGCGGGCTTTCTCGGTTCGGCATCTCGATCTCCTGCCGCCTGTGATTCTGCTCGGGGGTTGGTACAGCCCGCAGCGGGGTGTGGCCGGTGTCGAGGCATGGTGCGCACCACGCGCGTTGTTCCGTGCGAACGCGGCCCGAACTATTCGCTTGCGCGGATACTCGCCGCTGCCCAACCGCCTGACCGTGGCCGCCGGGGTCCGGCAGCTGCTTGTCGCGAGCGTGGATGGCGAGTTCGACTTGTGTATCGACATCGGGCACGCTGTCGATGTCCTCGAACTCAATCTCGCCGAGTCCTACATCGCGCCGGACGACGCGCGCATCTTCGGTGTGTTGATGCGTGACCTGTCGGTCGATCGCGGCGACGGTCTTCGCACTCTCGACCTTGCCACTGGCTGGAAGAACCTGCTGGGGCGCCTGGAGCCGGCGGCACTGATCGACGGCCTGGTTGACGCCGCGCGGGCACGTGCTCCTGACCTCGAGGAACTGTTCCAGACTTTGCGTGGCCCCAGTTCCTCGGCGATGGAATCCTGGCTCACGCAGCGTACGGCGGACTACGACCTCGTGCTCGGTCATTGCGCGCCCTTTGGCACCATGCTGTCGGCGGCGCGGCACGCCACGGCCACCGGCGTGCCGCTGGTCCAGCTGCCCTCGTTTCACGTCGACGACGACTTCTATCATTGGCGCAGCTATTACGATGCACTGTGTGCCGCGGATTGCTGCCTGGTGCATCCGCGCGCCGCGCTGCCGTTGTTCTATGATCGCATCGGCGCTAAGGCGGTGTATGCGCCGCCGGGTGTCGACCCGGATGAAGAGGCTTCACCCGCCGACGAAGTGGCATTTTTTGCAGCCTACGGATCGTCGCTGCCGTTTGTGCTGGTGCTGGGAAGGAAGAACACCACCAAGAACTACGCGCAGGTGATCGATGCCGTGGTAGAGCTCAATTCGGCGGCACCCGCGTGCCGGGTGGTGTTCATCGGGCGCGACGAGGACGCTGTGGCACTCGATGCCGGGGTCGTGGCTTACCTGGGAGCGCAACCGCGCGGAGCGGTTCTCGCGGCACTCAAGCATGCCGTTTGCCTGGTGACGATGAGCGACAGCGAAAGCTTCGGTATCGTCATCCTCGAGGCCTGGGCGCAGCGCAAGCCGGTGATCGTCAGTGCAGCCTGCATCGCATCTGCCGAACTGGTGGAGGATGGTGTGGATGGCTTGCTGGCCACCCCGGCGAATCTCGCGGAAAAGATCCGCTGGCTGCTCGACCACCCTGAGCAATCGCGCGCCATGGGCGAAGCCGGGCGCGGCAAGCTGCTGCGCGAATTCACCTGGCAGGCGGTCGGTCGCGAGGCGAACGACATCTTGAAGAAGATCGTCGACGGCCGCGCGATCGCTGCTGCGACGGCTGCTGCAATCGCCGGCGACATGGCGGCAGCCCCGCACCCGTTGCCATGATGGCGGCCCCGACCCCGGCGCGCCGCGCGTTGATCACCGGCATTACCGGCCAGGATGGTGTTCTGCTGGCCGAGGCGCTCCTTGTCAAGGGGTATGCGGTGGCCGGGTTCGGGCGTCGCGCCTCGGTCCTTGCGCGCGGCGACCTGCGGCCGCTGTTCCGGCGCATCGAGGTCTTCAATGGCGACCTCGACGATTCGGTCGACATCGCCGACGCGATCCAGCAATACCAGCCGGCCGAGGTCTACAACCTCGCCGCCCAGTCGGCGCCCGGCCTGTCCTGGACGCAGTCGCTGGAAACCGGCGACGTCACCGCGATGGGCGCGCATCGCCTGCTCGAGGCGGTGCGCCGTTTCAGCCCGGCCTGCCGTATTTACCAGGCGTCTTCGTCGGAAATGTTCGGCGCCGCCCCGCATTATCCGCAGAATGAAGAGACGCCCTTCATGCCGAGCAACCCGTACGCGGCCGCGAAGATCTACGCGCATCTGCTGGCGGGCATCTACCGGCGCAGCTACGGCATGTACATCGCCTGCGGGATTCTCTTCAATCACGAGAGCCCGTATCGCGGCATGGGATTCCTGACCCAGAAGGTCGCCTACGGGGCGGCTTGCGCGCGTCTTGGCATCGCTGATTCCGCCGCCGCCAATGAGGAAGGAGAGCCGATGGTGCAGGCTGGAAAACTGACACTCGGCAACCTCGATGCCGCGCGCGACTGGGGGGCCGCGCGGGATTATGTGGAAGCCATTTGGCGCATGCTGCAAGGCCCGGCGCCGGGCGACTATGTCATCGGCACCGGCAAGCTGCGCACGGTGCGCGAGTTGTGCGCGGTGGCCTATGGCCATGTCGGCCTTGACTGGCGCGACCATGTCGTTTCGGACCCACGCTTTTTCCGCACCACCGAGACCAGCCCGACGGTTGCCGACGCCTCCAAGGCGCGTCGCGAACTCGGCTGGCAGCCTTCCACGGGTTTCGAGGCGATGATCGGCGAGATGGTGGACGCGCATCTCGCAGTGCTGAGCCGCTAGAGCCGCGCGGCAGATTCGATGGCCGGACGCGCCGTGAGGCCATGCATGCGACCACAGCGATGAGCTTCGAGCATCTGCACGCCATGCAGCTGGCGGGGCTCACCGACCCCGGCGCGGCGGCGTCCGCGTTCAAGCGCGGCGTGCGCATGGTCGAGATCGAGGTGTTCTCGTACTGCAACCGGCGCTGCTGGTTCTGCCCCAACGCGACCATCGACCGGATCTCTTCGAATACCCTGATGCCGGAGCCTACGTACCTGGCGATTCTCGATCAGCTGGCTTCCATCGGCTACGCACGCATGATTTCCTAAAGCCGCTACAACGAGCCGCTCGCCGACCCCGTCATTCTGGAGCGGATCGCGCAGGCGCGTGACAGGTTGCCGGACGCGCGCCTGCACACCAATACGAACGGCGATTACCTCAATCACGCCTACCTGCAAAAACTGCATGATGCGGGCCTGCGCAGCCTGAATATTCAGCTCTACCTGGGCAACAACGATGCCTATGACCATGCGGCGACACAGGCGCGCGCGGCGCAGACGCTGCAGCGGCTGCGCGTCCCCTCGGAGGTCACCAACGACGTGCCGGGCGAGTGGTACGAGGAGCGGCTCGAGTTCCGCGACATGGCGATCCGCATGTACGGACGGAACTTCGCTGTCAACGGCACCAGCCGTGGCGACCAGGTCGACATTCACCGCCACTACGTCAGGACCTCGCCCTGCCTGATGCCGTTCTGGTCGGTCTACATCGATTTCAACGGCGCGCTGATGCCGTGCTGCAACTTCCGCTCGGACGTGGCGGCGCATGCCGATTACGTCGTCGGAAACCTCTCCGCCGGCGACGACCTTTTCATGATCTATGCCAGCCGGCGCGCGGCCGGGTTTCGCAAGTCGCTTCTGAACGACCGCGCCAAGGAGGGCCTGTGCCGCAATTGCCACTTCGCCCTGGAGGAGGTCACGCCGCAACGGCAGGCGCAAATGCATTTCCTGCTGGCGACCGTGTCCGGTCCGCATGATCCGCTTGCGGGCTGATGCATCACGCGCGCGCACGAACCCAGGTGTCCCGATGAGCGAACTTGCCGTGAAACTTGCAGAACACGGATTGCGCTGGCATCCGCCGCCGGACTTGCACGTCGTGCATCCGCAATGCGAGATCGAGGCGCCTGCGGACATCCATGCCGAGATCGGCCAGTTTCAGCGCTTCAGGCTCGGCGCGTTCAGCCAGCTCAACGGCGGCTACATCAAGGATGTGACGATCGGCCGCTACTGCTCGTTCGCCCGCGACGTGCAGATCGGCCACGGTTTTCATCCGCTGGACTGGCTGTCGGTGTCGCCGTTGCAGTATTCGCCGGGCTATCGCGGTTGGGTGCCGTTCGTCGAATCGCAGCGCGGCCAGGGGTGTGAAATCCAGCCGCTGACGTTCACCTGGGCGGCGCACACGATCATCGGCCACGATGTCTGGTTGGGCAATCACGTCGTCGTCAAGGACGGCGTGACCATCGGCGACGGCGCGGTGGTCGGCGCCAACGCGGTGGTCACGCACGACGTGCCGCCGTATGCCATCGTTGCCGGCAACCCGGCCCGGCTGATCCGCATGCGCTTTGCCGATGCGACCGTCGAGCGGCTGCTACGCGTGCAATGGTGGCGCTATTGCATCGCGGATTTCGGCGCCCTGCGGTTCGACCACATCGATGCCGCGCTTGATGTGATCGAGGCAGAGGTCGCGAAAGGACTGCAGCCCTATGAAGCCCCGTGCACGACGGCGAAAAGGCTTGAGGCACTGCGAAGCGACGCATAGTGCTGAAACGCGGACCGGCGGCGTAGTTGCCGGCCCAAGCAGGGTGCGGCGATCGCGGGCCTATGCGTTGAGGCGTGAGGCCACCAGGGTGAAATACTCGATCGGCATGCCATTCCAGGGTGCGCTGAAGCGCGTCACCCAGAAATTGCCGAATCCCAGTATTTCAAGATGGCGCACGAAGTACGCCGAACTGAAGCGAAACCAGTCGTTCCAGTTGTCCGGGCGGCTGGCCAGGCCTTTCAGGCAACACAAGGGCAAGCCGGTGTGCTCCAGGTCGGGGTGCCATTGTTCGACGATGACGATGCGGCCGGTGGTCTTCCTGGCGCAGTTTTCCACCGTTTTCAGGTGGTCGCGGGTGTGCAGCAGCACATTGGCCATGACGGCCACGTCGAACGCCCCGAGCGAGGCCCGGTCGAGCGCGCCGCCGCTCACATACACCATGCGGGCGCGCGAGTTGAAATGCTCGTGCGCAAACCACCAGGCATTGGTCTGCGGGGTCCATCCCGCTTTCGATCCGCGCTGCCATCGGTCCTGGTTCGCCGGAAAGGGAATGATGTCCCACTCGTGGTCGTGCGGCACGTCGACCGCGACCACGTCGGCACCGCGCCGCTCCATCTCGAAGGTAAGCTGCCCGCTTGCTGGCCCCACTTCCAGCACCCGCTTGCCCGCGTAGTCGATGCCGCCCAGCATCGGGTCGAGGCAGCCGCGCAGGTCCCAGTTGCCGTCGCCGAAGCCCTTGACAGTGCCGACGCCCGGGATATCCATGGTGTGATAGAACTGGCAGTCCTCGAACTTCAAGCCCCTGCGAGGGCGGGCGAAGGGTTCGGATTCGGCCGGGGCCAGGATGCTCGATATGTCGCTCATGGGTGATTGGGCGGTTTCCAAAGATACGAAGTAGGTAGCGGCTGAGCGATCAGGGGGGGCCGGGACCGGCCACTCGATGTCTGCGATGTAGCAGGCATTTTTGTCACCGTGTCGTTCCCGCTCGCAATTCCAATATACCGAAATTATGCTTCGCGGACTCTTCCCGAACGTGATGGGGACCGGTTGAGAAAACTACCGGCAAAAAAAAACCCCGCCGAACTGGCGGGGCCTTGTGCTGCGGTTGAGACTTCAGGCACGGCGGCGGCGCGCTGCACCCAAGCCCAGAAGGCCGAGGCCGATCAGAGCCAGCGAACCAGGCTCGGGAACCGTATCTCCCTTTTGCTGACTGGTGGTGAAGAGCACATTGCTACTCAAGCTGCCGTTGGTGTCCTTGAGCGCGAAGAACACATCCCACGGATTCGCCGCTTTCAACCCGGCGGTGCAAACGGCGGCCGTCAGCCTGTTCGCGCAATTCGGATTGGTGTTGGTGTCGAATTGCGAAGCTGCAGCACCGCCAGTTGCCTGGAAAAATCCCTGGAAGTCATTATCCAGCGGCGTGGAGCCGGAATAGTTCTGGATATTAGTGGTGGGGCGGGCGCTACCACCGACGTCCACGGCCGTCAACTCAAGAAAGAGAGGTGACGACGTAATGGTCGAGAGCGGGCCGTAGGCAGTGGTTCCACTGGTCGGGATGGTTCCAGCACCGGGGACCACGTAGAAACTGATCTTGCCGTTAGCCATCACCGGCGAAGCGCCGCCGTTCAGAAGCTGGAAACCGTCCATGACGAAAGCCAGTTGGCAACCTGCGCAAAAAGCGGCGTTGCCGTTCATGATGTCGATCAAGCCGATGCCGTAGAAATACGTTGGTGTCGTAAGAACGGCTGGGAGTGTCAATGGATCGATCTTGCCCGGATCCGTAGGCAGATTTCCCGAAAACGCATTCTCCATCGTGGAGGTGGTTGAGAGCCACCTGATGGAACTGGAACCAGAAGCCTGCCAATCCTGCGGGATAAGTTGATTTGGATCCCATGTAACGCCTGCGATCGTCACCGCCTGCGCGGACATCGCTGCTGCCAAACCAAGGGCGGTGAGAGCGCCACCCAACACTTTTTTCAGATTGAACATTTGAACCTCCGGTGAAAAACTTCGATAAAGACCTGCTTGAATCTAATAAAGCATCGAGTGTGCCAAGTTTGGAGAATTCTATGTAACTCGTTGAAAATAATGATAAAAAATAAAATGTTACGGTCCGAAAAGGGAGGGTGCGACGCTTGGAAAGAGCGTACTGTAAAATTTTTCGACAGTGGTTTGGGTGGATTCTGGAGGTATCGGCGCGGTTTGCCTCCCGCGCTATTTGAGTCCGAACCTGTGCATCAGGTCATACAGGGTCGGGCGGCTGATGCCCAGCAGGTCGGCCGCCTTGGCCAGATTGTTGTTGACCCGCGCCACCGCAGCGATCACGGCCTGCTTTTCGGCCTGGTCGCGCACCTTGCGCAGGTTGAGGTCGTCGACGTCGGCCGATGCGTTGTCGCCGACCCCCACGTCTGCCGCCGTGATCTGGTTGCCGTCGGCCATGATCGCGGCGCGCTTCAAGCAGTTTTCCAGTTCGCGCACGTTGCCCGGCCAGGGGTGGGCCTCGAGTGCCCGGACGGCGTCTTCGGCGAGTGTCAGGTTGGCGCGATTCTGTTCCTGGGTGAAACGCCGTGTGAAGGCGTGCGCCAGGAGCGCGACGTCGCCGGTACGTTCGCGCAGCGGCGGGATGGTGACGATGATTTCCGCCAGCCGGTAGTAGAGGTCCTCGCGGAACCCCCCGATGCGGGTCAGCGCCATCAGGTCCTGATGGGTGGCGCCGACGATGCGCACGTCGACCGGGATTTCCTGGCGACCGCCGATGCGTTCGATTACGCGTTCCTGCAGGAAGCGCAGCAGCTTGGCCTGCAGGGGCATCGGCAGGTCGCCGATCTCGTCTAAAAAAAGCGTGCCCTTGTTGGCGGTTTCGATGCGTCCCGGCGTGGTCTTGGCCGCACCGGTGAAGGCGCCTTTTTCGTAGCCGAAAAGCTCGCTTTCGAGCAGATTTTCAGGAATCGCCGCGCAATTGATCGCCACGAAGCGTTCGGAGCGGCGTGGCGAAGCCGCATGTACGCCACGCGCCAGCAATTCCTTGCCGGTGCCGGATTCGCCCAGCAGCATCACGGTGGCGCTGGATGACGCCACTTTTTCGATGGTTCTGCAGATTTTCAGCATCTGCGGGTCGCGCGTGATGAGGCCGGCTAGCGTGTCGGGCTGGCGCATGGCGGCCAGGCGCTGGTTTTCCTGCTGCAGGTCGTGCAGCCGGAAGGCGCGATCGATGGTCAGAACCAGCATTTCCGGCTCGAACGGCTTGGCAAAAAAGTCGTAGGCGCCCAGGGCAATCGCCCGCAGTGCGTTGGCCTGGTCGTTCTGGCCGGTCAGTACGATCACCTTGGTGTCCGGCGCGATGGCCAGCAGGTTTTCCAGCAGCTTGAAGCCTTCGGAAACGGAGTCGGGGTCAGGCGGCAGGCCCAGATCCATGGTCACCACCGCTGGCGCGTGGCGCCGCATTTGGCTCAGCGCGGATTCACCGTCGTCGGCGGTCAGGGTCTCGAACTTGTCGAGCGACCAGCGCAACTGCTTTTGCAGCGACGGATCGTCCTCGACAATCAGGAGCGGGCGCGGCTTGAGGGAGCTTTCACTCATTGAGCTACCCAACCGTCACTGCGTAACACCCTACCCGAGGGAGGCGCATTGCTCAATTCGGCGCTCCCTTCGGGCAGCCGGGCGGGGGCGGTCATGCAGCCGCCGTTTGCAGGCGCTCGCGCGGGTCTGGAATGCCTGCTTCAAACAAGGGTAGTTGCACGGTCATTCGTGTGCCGGCTCCCAAAGTGCTGTCGACCAGCAGTTTTCCGCCCAGCTCCTGCACGTATTGCTGGCTTTCGTACGCGCCGATGCCCATGCCGGTGTGCTTGGTGGTCTGAAAGGGTTTGAACAGGCGCTCACGCACAAATTCCGGGTCCATGCCGGTGCCGGTATCGCCGACTTCGATCATTGCCTGCCCTCCGTGGCGGGCAAGCTTGACCCAAACTTTGCCGTTCGCCTGTTTCGATTCGGTCGCATCCAGCGCATTTTGCACCAGATGGCCGATCACCCGCTCGATGCGCTCTTCATGCCCGCGCGTCATCAGGCGCTCGCCTAACTCGATGTCAACATTTCTGCCCTGGGCCGCCTTGGCCTTGCGGATCTTTTCGACAATGCCGCCGAGATCGACGCCCACCGGGGTGCCCGGCGGGGTAGCGCCTTCACGCAACTGCAGCATCAATTGGCGCATGCGCTCGACCGAGTGCTGCACGGTCATGCGCATGTCGGCCTGGAATTCCGGCTTGTCGCTGTGGCGCTCGGCATTCTTGAGCAATAACGAAAGCTGCGTGACGATGTTCTTCAAATCGTGCACCACGAATGCCGACATGCGGTTGAAGGCATCGAACTTCTGCACCTCAAGCAGCGCCTCGGTGGCCTGCATCTGCGCCAGAAAGCTCGCCGCCTGCCGGCCGGCGGTGCGCAACAGGTCGTTGACCTCCCAGTTGACCTCGACACTGGTGCGCGCGCTGGAAAGCACCAC
>Ga0163146_10004225_pt1 | contig 17687 bp, 15 predicted proteins | sample OliLakLV19MP7G1_FD_148648 | JGI IMG/M metagenome (GOLD analysis project Ga0163146, IMG submission 148648) | Freshwater microbial mat bacterial communities from Lake Vanda, McMurdo Dry Valleys, Antarctica - Oligotrophic Lake LV.19.MP7.G1 | ecosystem: Environmental > Aquatic > Freshwater > Lake >...
GAAGAAGAAGTCGCAGTAAAGGCGATCGCCCGCACCCAATCCCCGTGCTCTGCTAAAGTACAAATCGATCGACCATTGCGCCAATCCCACAACTGCAAAGTCTTATCCCGACTACCACTAGCCAAAAACTCCCCACCAGGACTAAAAGCCACCGCCTCCACCCCGCCAGCGTGACCAGTCAAAACCGACATCGGCCTACCCTTATTCAAATTCCATAACTGCACAGTCTTGTCCCGACTACCACTAGCCAAAACCTGACCATCGGGACTAAAGGCCACAGCATAAACCCGATCCTCATGACCGCGCAAAGCGTACCACCACTTACCCTTATTCAAATCCCAAATTTGAATAGTTTTATCCCGGCCACCGCTAGCCAAAGTCGCGCCATCAGGACTAAACGCCACACAAGTCACCCAGTCAGAATGACCCGTGAGAGTGTACCACCGCTTACCGGTCTCCAACTTCCACATCTCAATCGTCTTATCCTCACTCCCGCTAGCTAAAGTCGCCCCATCAGGACTAAATGCGATCGACGTGACAGCCTGGGAATGCCCTACCAGAGTATGAACACACGTCCAAGTAGGCGGGCGTGCCGGTACAACCCGCTGCATCGGCGGCACAGGTAAGATTGTGCCTGCAATCGTTGGTGGCACGGTATTCTGCACCGCAGGCATCCTCTGCGGCACGGGAATTGTAGGCGCTGGTAGGGGCGGTGCCCCCTGGCCCGCCCCAGCCCCCGACTGCTGCGGCTGCAAATCTTGGAGAACCTCAGCTACAGATTTGTAGCGGCGACTGAGACTCGACTCGATCATTTTGTCGAGGATGCGGCCCAATTTCGGCTCGATTTGAACCTTCAAAAAATCTCGCCAAACCCAAACATCTTGATTGATATCGAACAAATCAAACGGAGATATTTGAGTCAGCAAATAAATGCAAGTAACGCCCAAACTGTACAAATCGCTGGCATAAACCGCTTGACCTCGAATTTGTTCCGGCGCGACGAATTCGGGCGAACCGATGACAGTACCTGTTTCTCTCAAACCCTCCACAAGTTTTGCAGCGCCAAAATCAACTAAAACTAATTCCCCGGTTAAAGTTGGGTAACTATAATTTATTGGAGTTTGAGAAAAGCGGCGGCGGATAATATTGGGCGGTTTAATATCTCGATGAATGACACTGCGCGAGTGCACGAACTGCAATACTGGCAATAAATCATTCAGCAAACTCAAAATTTGATTGGCGCTGAAAGGCCCATTCCGCACTAATTCTTGCTGTAAATTCTCACCTTCTATAAATTCCTGCACTAAATACTGATAGCGTTCCTGTTGAAAGTGCGCCAGCAGTTCGGGAATTTGTGGGTGTTTCCCCAATTCGTCCAGCCGCACCGCTTCTCGGTTGAATAATTCTGCTGCTTTTTCGCTGCTGCTGGTACCTTGGGATAGGGGGAAAAACTGTTTAATTGCACAGCGCGGTTTTGAGGGTTTGTCTTCGTCTACTGCTAAAAAAGTGCGGCCGAAACCGCCGCGCCCGAGGGGTTTGATGGCGCGGTAACGCTCTCTGAGCAACAGTTTGGAGCCGCAACTCAGGCAATATTGAGTGCGATCGGCATTTTGCGGGTTTTGACAGGCGGGGTTTAGGCAGTAACTCATAACTGAACCGAGAAGGAATCAGCAGCACATCTCTATGATACTGAGGCAATACCAAATCCGACTTAAATATCCCCTTGATTTCTTAGTCCGCGGAGGCGGACATCGTTTGTGTAGTCGCGGTTTCAACCGCCGAGTCTTATCTGAAGTCCTGACTACAAACGAAGATGCGGTTTGTAGTCAGGACTTCAGTCCTCAAAATTCAAGATGTCGCCTTAACTTTCAGGGCATACTCTTTAAACCTTTCCAAGTCAGCCTGAAGAGTCGATTCAACAACTCGCCCTACAAATGAATTGTCCATCAATGTTGCCAGCCAGCCGGGAACTCCATAAGCTACCGTCAGTTTGACAATGCTGCTGTTTTTGCGATCGTAAAATCGCACCGCACCACGATTGGGCAAACCGTCTACCGATTCCCACTGAATTATCTGATGCGGCACTAATTTGACAATCCGAGAAAGCCAGCTAAATTCTAACCCGCCCGTTGCGAGTTTCCAGCGCGACAATTCTGAATCTTCTTCGAGAATACGAACAGATTCTATCCACTTCATCCACCGTGGCATTTGCTCTAAATCCGACCAAAGTTCCCACGCTAATTCGATAGGAATTGCCACTTCTACTTGTACACTATGTTCTAACCAATCAGTCATGCGATTTTAGATTTTAGATTTTAGATTTTAGATTGTTTCTTTTCTCGTTACCAGGCTCTGCCTGGTAACACATATCCAGAGGCTCTGCCTCGCTTTGACTCTCGAATATCGGGAGGCAGAGCCTCCATATCGGCATTCCCAGGCAGAGCCTGAGAACGAGAGAATGACTAATGACTAATGACTAATGACTAATGACAACTGCCAACTGTCACCTGTCAACTAACTGTAAGCTTCGAGAATTACCTTGGCTGCTTGATGGCCTGAAAGTGTCGCTCCTTCCATGCTATCAATGTAGTCTTGCTGAGTGTAACTTCCTGCTAGAAAGAAATTGGCGATCGGAGTTTTTTGAGCGGGGCGAAAAACATCCATTCCCGGTGCTTCGCGATACAAAGATTGAGCGAGCTTAACTACACTGAACCAAGTCATATTTAATTCCCGTGCTGAGGGGAATAAATCCTGAACTTGCTTGAGTACGTGTTGGGCGATCGCCTCATTGCTTTGTTTGATAAACGGATCGCCCGGTGTCAGCACCAATTGCAACAGAGAACCTTGTCCTTCTTTATAGTAATCCTTGGGACTTGTCAGCGCCAAATCTGCAAAACAAGAAAAATCTGCATCTGCTGAATATAGCAAATTATCGATGCCTACAGCGTGGCTCAACTGTTTGCGCTTGGCTTCATCTTCCAGTTCCGTTACCCAACCGTCGAACCGTAATTGTACTGTAGCAACCGGCACCGTATCTAACTTATAAATGTTGTCAAATTCCGACCATTTGCGCCAAGCTGGCGGCAATATTTTCTGAATTCCAGGCACGTCACAGGCGAAAACGTAGGCATCTGCGGTAATATTTTCTTCTGTTTCGCCGTTAGCTACTACCAGGCCTGTTACGCGGGTTTCTTCGCCTTCTTCAAACTGAATTTCTCGGACTCTGCGCCGCGTGTAAATTTTTGCTCCTTTTTTTTCCAAATATTCCACAATTGGTTTGTGCAAATATTCGTTGGGAGAACCGGCTAGCATCCGCAGCATAGAGGCTTCGGTTTTTGTTGCAAAGAATTGGAAGATTGTCAACATACACCGGGCAGAAATATTTTCGGTGTCGATGAAACCTAGTGCGTAGGCGATCGGGTTCCAGAGTCTTTTGAGCGAGTTTTGGTTGCCACCTTGACCTCGGAACCAGTCAGCAAAGCTAACTTTATCTAAATTGCGGATCGTTTTCATAGCCCCGTCAAAGTCTATCAAACCACGGACGATCGGGCTAGTTCCCAGGGCGATCGCATTTTGAATTTTGTCTTGTACGGATAGCTGAGATGTCGTGAAAAACGCCTTCAAACCGTGCAAAGGAGCACCCACGGGAAAGCGAAAATCTAAAGAACCGGTTTCGCCGCCTCGATTAATAAAAGTGTGGACGTGTTCTTTGAGGAGCAAATCGTCAAATGCTCCCACTTTTTTCATCAGGGCAAATAAGTTATAATAACAGCCGAAGAAGACGTGCAAACCCATTTCAACGTGATTGCCGTCTGGATCTACCCAACTGCCGACTTTGCCGCCGACAAAGGGGCGGGATTCAAAAATTTCTACTTCGTGGCCGGCATCCACTAAATCGACTGCTGTGGTCATTCCAGCCAGTCCCGCACCTGCGATCGCAACCCGCATTTTACCTATCCTTTCCAGTATTTTTACAGATTGTAACAAATTTTAGAATTTCCGAAACATTCAAAGTGCGTAAATGCCGATCGACATTTGTACCCCTCTCTGAATTCTTGCCAAAAAATCCGCACTAATTTCACCGTAAGGGCCTTGTTCCAGATAAGTTTGGCGCAAAGCAGAGACATTTTCGCATACAGCTAAAGAATCAGCTTGTAATCCTCCTTCACCTGCCGGAATTAAGATGCGAGTAGGATTGTCTATCCCTTGCCGGTTACTTGTGAAAGGAACAACAATCACAGAATCGCTAAACTCGTTGCGGATGTCAGGAGAAACCACAACTACAGGTCTTTTTTTGGTATCTCCTAACTGACGCAAAGCCCTAGAAAGATAAATCTCCCCTTGTCTGGGATAAGTTGTAGTTATTGAATTAGAGTCCATCAGCGTTCCATGTTTCTTCTATCTGTTCCTCTACAAAATCAAACCACTCTTTTTCATCTTGAATATCTTCTTGACTGCGGTTGAGATAAAATTTCCGCAACTTATCTTCTATTTGCTTAGCGTACCAGAGACGGAGAGCTTGTTCGATCGCCTCCGTCCAATTATCAGTAAGCTGGTCTATTTTCTCCGCGAATTCAGCATCAAGGGCGACTAACACTTCTCGCTTTTGAGTAGAATTTGACATAATCATTTTCCTTGCTCATTCAAATTAAAAAAAATGACTGATGACGGTTGACTGCTGACTAATGTTATTGGTTAGTGGTTATTGGTTATTAGCAGTCCCAAGCAATTAACAACTGCCAACTGCCAACTGCCAACTGCCAACTGCCAACTGCCAACTGCCTGCCAACAGTCAACTAACTTCAAAACATCGGCATCAACTGAAGCCGCCCAATTCCCAAGTCTTTAGCAGACACCCAGCGCACCTCAAGCAAAGCGATCATATCCTTAAACTGAGGCTGACCGCGAGAAGCACCCATCAACCCTTTAGCAATAATTAAACCGCACCAACCGTTGGTTGATTTACAGCGACGGTCCCACTTCTTGCGAGCTTCCTGATGCACCGGATCGTCTTCATTAAACTCCCCAAACAAATACAGCTCCCCATTTTTTGTTTGCAAAATACCCAAGTCGTATTGCTCATCCTGAAAAGGATTTTCGCCCGGATTAAAACCAATCCCCTTCACGCCTCCAGCTTCTTTCAAATCCTGAATCATAGTTTTTGCCTTCGGATGAGAAGTTTGGATCATCACCACCGGCAAACCATCTCCGGCGGTATTAATATCAATTTCTGCACCTTGGTGAAACTGGACACTTTGGCGCAGGAACTCTACCGTTTCCCAAGGTACGGCGCCGAGACTCAAAAATGAATTTTGTGGCACCAAATCGTCCCGCAGCAGTGGCTTGTCAAATTCATCATCATCATCATCGTCATCATCGTCATCATCGTCATCACCGAGCATCTGTAATAATTCGTCTGATACCTCGGGCATCGTGGAAACTTTAACGGATACCTGTTGAATTTCTCCGTCAGACTGCGGAACAGGGATGCGGTAGCGGCTGCTAAGACTGGGAAACGTGTCTGATCCCAATTTCCGGCGACCGTTGCGGAAAAAGCGGTGAAATGCTTCGAGAGCAACTAACATCGTGAGGGCTTCTTCTTCGTAAAGAATCGATCGCAATCCTTCTAAAGGATGTAGGTTGCCGAAATTTGGTTCAATTTCCGATGGAGGCAAATCGGCTAAATCAATTTCTTCTTCGTCGTCCTCATCAATATCGGTAGAACTTTCAAAGGTGAGAAACAAACAGTCTTGCCCTAAAAAAGCCTGTTCTAAATCTTCAAAAGATTCATCATTATTGACGACTCGTTCTCGAAACCGCTTCAAGGATTCTAGAGAACGGTAAAGTAAAACTCCGTAATCCATTCTGCCTTGCCCCAATACGGACACGTAGAGGCTGGCGACATCCCACTGATTGATTTCAATAGATATAATTTGGTGTTCTCTCAAAGTCCGCCACGGAGCATCTTGCCAAATTTGAGCAGCTTTTTCCATTAAGACTTCAGCATACTGAGGGGGCAACTCAGGAGGTCTGTTGATCGCCACCTCTTCCATGCCGCGAAATATTTCGTCAATTAGGGGCAATTCCGGCACGTAGTCAATGGAAATGCCTAAATCTTGAAGTACGCCCCGCAGATAAAATTGAATTTCTCGGTTTTTGACTACGATTTTTTGGGGGCGGACTGCGGGAGCCGGACTTTGGGGATGTTCCATTGCCCGCAGCAGAGCCCGGACGATCGCCTCTGGCCCGGCATCTGGGCCTACCATGTCCATAGCCCTGACGATGCCTTCGGAGCCATCCACCCAGAGAATGCACTCGCCACCGGCTTCTGGATCGTCGTCGTCCTCTAGCATCATGTGGGAGTCAGCATTAGATAACGGTCGGCGATCGCCCTCCCACACGCTGGGAATTTGAGGTAAGTTTTGTAGCCGACGAAAAGTAGAGCGATTCAGCGCTGCCATAGAGTAAGCCCGTTGGGTGAAGCATTGTTGCGGTGCCGGTAGCCGGTCAACCGCTGCTTCTCAATCATAAACCCTATGGGGGGAGAGGACATCAAGCTTGGGAACGAGGCCCCAGGAGAATTAAAAATTTAAAACTAAAAATTCTGCCTTCAGCGTCTATCGCCACCGCCCTTGCCCATCGGACGTTCTTAATTGCCCAAACCCTTAATTTGATTGCTGATGACTAATGACTGATGACTTCTTCCTTCTTCCCTGTACAATAGACGGATAAGATTAAACTCTTATCATTAGACAGTCTCAGGAGTTCGGCAAATTATGACTCAAGCGATTTCCCAACAGCGGGGCATTCAAATGACGGACTCTGCTGTCCGTCAAGTTTTAGGTCTGAGAGAAAAGCAAGGTAAAGACCTCTGCTTGCGGGTAGGGGTGCGCCAGGGCGGGTGCTCTGGTATGTCTTACGTGATGGATTTCGCAGACCCCAGCACTGTGAAATCGGACGATGATGTGTTTGACTACGACGGTTTCCAGGTAGTTTGCGATCGCAAGAGCATTCTTTATCTCTACGGTTTGGTGCTCGACTTCAGCGATGCTATGATTGGGGGCGGCTTTCAGTTTACTAACCCCAACGCAACTCAAACTTGCGGCTGTGGCAGTTCTTTTTCTACATAAATTGGAAAATAGGGCATGGGGCAGAAAGTTATTAACTGCCCCATGCCCTTTTTCATGCAACATCCCAAATCAAAAATCAAAAATCGAATGACCCCTGAAGAAATGTTTAAAGACGGTTTCGATCGCTACCAAGCTGGCGAAGCCCCTGCTAATCTGATCCCCGTGTTCAAAGAATTGTGCGAGAAATCCCCAAAAAATGGCAATGCCTGGGCTAGCCTCTCGTGGCTTTACCTGCTGGAAAATAAACCCACATCGGCTCAAAAGGCAGCGAAAACCGCCGTTAAATTGAACCCTCACGACCCCCAAGCTCGCATCAACCTAGCAGTCGCGATCCTCGATCTCAAAGAAAAAGGGGTGCGCCCCCATGTAGAAGTCGCTCAGCAACTCCTGATGGCTTCCGATGAGTTGTTCGACGAAGTGAAAAAAAATTTTGAAGAAGGATTAAATAGAAAACCCGACTGGAAGAGTCTCACCCGCGTTAAACAGTGGCTTCTGGAGCCGTAACCACGCAAACAAGTCGATTTTTGGGCGGGGATCGAGGAAATCGGCTTTGCGGTTTATTACGATATTGTAATAAATCAATAAATAACTTTATGGAAAACTCAGAAAGTCAGTGCTAGTATTTGAAAACTTAGACGATTCACAAATCCGCTCAGCGGTTTTCAGATTTTACTACGATAATACTAGGAGTTGTAAAAACATGAGCACTGACAGCCACGTTAACATCAAACCCGCAACCCGGAACCACAAAGGTTTCTTTATTCAGCCAGCTTCTTACAAGTTGATGAGCATCGATAAATCCGGCTGGGCCTTGATTTGCATGGACAAAGCAGTTTGTCATTACGTAGACCCGGATGATTTGCAATTGCCGAATAAATCAGGAATGTCTGAAGGTTAATTCTGAAGTTGTGAGAGACTTTAAGATGCTTTATTTGAGTAGCTGCCCTCCATTGAGGGCAGCATCTTTTTTTTGTGATAAAAAAGTCCGGCTTCCGTTGCAGTGTACGGGATTTAACGGATAGAAGGAATTAAGGAAGAATTACCAATTCCCGATTACCAATTCCCGATTACCAATTACCAATTACCGATTACCAATTACCAATTTCCAATTCCCTATTTGTTAGATTTCAAGGCAAAAAGCATCTCCAACTCAGCAGTTGTCGGTTGTGTAGAAGCTGTGGATACGCTAACTCCTCGGAGAGAATTCAGCAATTCAGCGGCGGGCGGCGAAATTAAATTTGGCTGTACTGCGAGCAAATATTGGTTAGCCCAAGACATGGTTTTTTCCATATCTATGTAAAAGTAACCTTGGTTGGCCCGCGGTAAAGAAGTGGCGATCGCCTGAAAACTCGGACTGCTGCTTAACGGTTGCGGTGGTGTCGAAGTAATTACATCGACTAAAGGCCCGCCGAAAGCTACAAACACAGAATTTTCATTCAGCCAACCGTGCCCGAATAAAGTGCCTTGCTGGGGTATTTGCCACTCCGTAACCTCTTTGCCCTCAACGGTTCTAGGGGCGACACTGACTGTAGGATTGCTTTTGGCGATCGCATCGAGTTTTTTCAGGGTTGCTTCTGCAGCAGGGCGATCGCTGGTTTCAAAAATCATCGCCGCCCCCATGCCCAACTGAGACAAAATCCCTTGATTGGAACCGATCGCCCCGATCGCAAATTCCCCATTCATCCAACCAAAAACATCACGATCGGCATCCAAATCCAACCGCTTAAAACTATTCCTCACCTGCTGAACTCCCCTGTCAACTTCCGGGCTATCTTTTGCCTCAGCGTTTGCTTGCGACCAAATTTTATCGATTCCCTTGCCGCCGACTAAAGCAATAGTTTCATCCGGAAATCTGGGCAACAATTTCGATGCGAATTGTGGATTTTGCTGCACGAATTTAGGGTCTAACTGAGCAATAGTTTTTACCCTCAATCCCTCACTATCCGCCCCAATGCCCGCAACCATTGACTTGACTTGTTTGAACTGCGAAAACACTGTCCAAGGCAACTGAATATCTGCAGGCAGATTAGCTTTCAATTGCTCCATTGCAGCAGGATAGTCAGCAATATAAACAGTTGCGATCGGATTCTTGACACCAGCACTCTCTGCAAAAAACTTAGTTGTGCTCTGCTGCGTAGCCAGGGAGGGTTCTCCTTTAAAAGTATCGATCGCCAATTCCACAGGCTTTTTCAAAGGAGCCATCACTAATTGGTCGTTCAGCAAAGCCACACTGTAGCGCTTGCCAGTTGGCTCTGCAATCTCAAAAATTTTAACTCCTTTATACTCGGTTTCTTGAGTAGTTGCACCGGGCTGAGATTTTAATTTATTAGCAAAATTCCAGGCGCTAATTTTATTTTTCACGCTGACTACTACCAGCAGTTTTGGAGGCTCTGTATTCGTCGCAGCATCAGGGGGCAGCAAAGCGACCATCACCCCCCCTAACCAAGGCTTTAAGTCCCTGTCAAAGTCGATTTGAGTGCCTGCCAAGCTTTGTTCTTGAAAGGTCTTCAAACCCATGCCGACCAACTTTTGAGCCCCAGGCGTGCCAAATCGCTGCAACTTTGACAACGCTTGGGGATTGGGGGAGATAAACGCGGCCATCATTGCTTCGTCGGGTACAACTTTGGCGCTGTCTTGAGGGTTGGATACTTGTTGGCTCAAACCCTGGAAGTAAAAGTAGACCGCAGCGCTACCTGCTGCGATGATAGCGGCAGCAATTAGAAGCTTTGGTTTTTGTGCAGGCATTGTTTGTGTTCCTCGCGTCCCATATTAGTTTAATCAAAATACAGAAAGCTTGTGGGGAGGCGATCGGGTCGGCTCTCTCGTTTTGTATAATCAAAGACAAGTTTGGACGATCGTCTAAACTGCTAAAACTGTGCATTATTGGTAAAAGATGAAAGTAGCGATCGCGGGAGCAACGGGATTTGTAGGTAGCCGGCTGGTGGAGAAGCTGCAAGCTGCGGGACATCAAGTGGTGGTTTTGAGCAGGGATGCGGCGAAGGCTGGCCGAGTTTTTCCCGCTTCAGCTTATCCGAATTTGAAAGTTGTCGCCTACACTCCAGCGGAGTCTGGTGATTGGCAAAAGTCGATCGCGGGCTGCGATGGTGTTGTCAATTTAGCAGGAGTGCCGATTGCAGAGGAAAGGTGGACCCAGGCGCGCCAGCAAGCAATTCTGGACAGTCGCAGACTGACGACGGCAAAATTGGTCGAGGCGATCGTCCATGCTAATCCTAGGCCATCGGTGTTTGTTAGCGCATCGGCGATCGGCTATTACGGAACCAGCGAAACCGCTGAATTTGACGAAAATAGCCCTGCGGGAAACGATTTTTTAGCAGCAGTTTGCAAAGACTGGGAAGCAGCAGCCCAACCTGCAAAAAATGCGGGAACGAGGCTGGCAATTTTGCGGCTGGGGATAGTTTTGGGAATGGGAGGCGCGCTAGCTAAAATGCTGCCACCTTTTAAACTATTTGCAGGCGGCCCGATTGGGACAGGAAAACAGTGGTTTTCTTGGATTCACCGCGAGGATGTGGTTGATTTAATTTTGTACGCTTTGCAAAATTCGCAAGTTGAAGGCGTTTTGAATGCGACAGCACCGAATCCGGTGCGGATGAATGAATTGTGTCAAACTTTAGGGGAAGTTTTGCAGCGGCCTTCTTGGTTGCCGGTGCCAGGTTTTGCTTTAGAAATGCTGTTGGGAGACGGGGCAAAACTTGTTTTGGAAGGGCAGAAAGTGTTGCCGAAACAAACTTTAGCTAGTGGTTTTCAATATCAATATCCGACGCTGAAGTTAGCACTGGAAGAGATTTTAGCTGGTAATTAAATCCTTCGTTTATAGGGGCAGAACAGGTCGAATCTAAGAGGGCGGGCACTCTTGGCACCGCCCCTACAGAAACCGATTCCCTCGTTCCCAGGCTCTGCCTGGTAACGCAGATCCAGAGGCTCTGCCTCGCTCCTTCAAACAAATCATCCGACTCAAAAATCAATCAAATCAACTGGCAACAATCCATCCTGACCCATATAATTTCGATAACTAGAATATCTCCAACAAGCCGGATCGTCAACATAGCCACGCCTGACAGGATTATTGTGGATATACTCCAATTTTTGTAACAGCATCGCCTCATCCAAAATAGCTTGCGGGTGGAACCCTTCTTGCCATAGCTGATATTTTTGGTCTTTTTTGTGTAGCTTTTTATAGAATGCGAGTTGATCGAGGATGTGGGTAACTTGATTTTTTTCAAGCAAGTCAATTATGGAGCGAGCTGTAAATGATTTAAAATTTCTCATTTGCGTTGACAATTCAGAAGAAGTTACGATTAAGTGCAAGTGATTTTCCACGTTTCACGTAACCGTGTAAAGCTCAACGCTTCTCCCGTTGCATAAAACTTAAGGAATCTAAGACTATTTGTGCTATTTCTGCTTGACAGAATACAGGAATCCAGTTGATAATTGTAGAGGTGACAAAGTGCGGTTGGTTGTCGGAATATATTACTTTGTATCTACTTCTTCCCATTGGGGCGATCGAGGGTTTGTGAGATGGTTAAGGCGAGGCGGAGCCTCTGGATCTGCGTTACCAGGCAGAGCCTGGGAAACGAGGGAAATTAGGGAAACAGCATAATTATCACATAATCATAATCGGGCTGTCAAGAAAAATAAACTAGCAACAATCCAAATCAACCTTCCCTGTCTTACTTCACTCGCTGGCAATCCGCTGTATTTAAAGCGATCGCAGTTAACTTAATCCCCCATGTGTAGTGTATCTAGCGGAATTTATCCTAAATTTGCATAAAAACAAAATTTTCCCGGATATGTTGTATTAATACTTGTAAACATCACTATAAACAATACTTCGGACAGTTTTTAAGCAGCGAGAGTACCATAGGATAGGACTGACGGAAGGTTAGGGTGATTTAAAATTAAATTAGGGTCTAAATCTAACTTGTCAATAAAGGTGTAAAGTATATGTCTGTTGAATTCCCGGCGTTTATAAGAGGCCATTGAAAACACGAATGAATCGGGAGATGAATGACGATTATAAGCTTCATATTTGGCTATATTTAAAGCAATTAGACTGGCATTAAAATGAAAATTAAGGCGTTGACCACTACGAGATTGACAATCGGATAAACCAGTAAATTGTTTGGCGTCACGAAAAATAAATTCAATTTGAACAAGTATTCGGACAAATCTCCTGGAAAAGCAAGTATTGGGCAGGCAAGATGCCTGCACCACAATAATTAACAGATTTTAACCTAAGCCCAAATCAGTCACAGCACCGAGACTGCTAGAAGAAACCAACTTAGCGTATTTAGCCAAAACGCCCCTGGTATAGCGAGCTTGAGGAGGCTGCCAAAGAACCCGTCGCCGCTCCAATTCTGCATCATCAACATTGAGCTGCAACAAGCGATTGTTAGCATCAATCGTAATCGAATCGCCCTCATTTACCAGAGCAATTGTGCCGCCAACTTGCGCTTCTGGTGCCACGTGACCGACAACCCTGCCGTAGCTTCCGCCGGAAAAGCGGCCGTCAGTAATTAAGCCGACAGAATCGGCTAAACCTGCACCAATTATTGCCGAAGTTGGTGCTAACATTTCGCGCATTCCCGGCCCGCCTTTGGGCCCTTCGTAGCGGATGACAATCACATCTCCGGCTTGAATTTTGCCCGCCAAAATTGCCTCCAAACAATTTTCTTCGGATTCAAATACCCGCGCTGGGCCGGTGATTTGCAGGTTTTTAACGCCTGTAATTTTAGCAACGGCTCCTTCTGTTGCCAGATTTCCCCTGAGAATTGCTAAATGTCCTTGGGCGTACATCGGGTTATTCCAAGGGCGGATGACATCTTGGTCAGCGCGCGGTTCGGCGGGAATATCTGCTAACACTTCAGCAATAGTTTGGCCGGTAATTGTCAGCGCATCGCCGTGTAGCAAACCGCGTTCCAAAAGCATTTTCATGACTTGCGGAATGCCGCCGGCTTTGTGCAAATCGACGGCTACGTATTTGCCGCTTGGTTTGAGGTCGCACAAGACTGGCACTTTGGCTCGAATTGTTTCAAAATCGTCGAGGCACAGTTCAACGCCGATCGTATTTGAGATGGCCAATAAATGCAGCACAGCGTTGGTTGAGCCGCCAACTGCCATGATTACCGCGATCGCATTTTCAAAGGCCTTGCGTGTCAAAATTTGGCTCGGTAACAACTGTTTCCGAACCGCTTCCACCAAAACTTTGGCAGATTCCTCAGCGCTATCAGCTTTTTCGGCATCCTCAGCAGCCATTGTCGAAGAATAGGGCAAACTCATGCCCATCACTTCAAAAGCGCTGGACATTGTATTTGCTGTGTACATTCCGCCGCAGGAGCCCGCACCCGGACAAGCTTTTTTTTCCACTGCGGTGAGCTCTGCTTCGTCAATTTTGCCGGCGCTGAATTGACCGACTGCTTCAAAAACGCTGACAACGGTTAAATCTTGTCCGTTGTGGTATCCCGGTTTGATCGTCCCACCGTAGACAAAAATAGCAGGAATGTTCATGCGGGCGATCGCAATCATTGCCCCCGGCATATTCTTATCGCAACCGCCCACAGCCAGCACCCCGTCCATACTTTGGCCGTTGCAAACAGTTTCAATCGAATCTGCAATCACATCTCTCGAAACCAGGGAATATTTCATCCCTTCAGTTGCCATCGAGATCCCGTCGCTGATAGTAATCGTACCGAACATCTGTGGCATCCCGCCGGCTTCTTTTGCACCCGCAACAGCCCGCAAAGCGAGCTCGTTCAATCCGATATTGCAGGGCGTAATCGTGCTGTACCCGTTGGCAATCCCCACAATGGGTTTAGTGAAATCGCCGTCGCCAAAACCGACGGCCCGCAGCATGGCTCGATTGGGCGCGCGCTCCACGCCCCCAGTCACACCTTGGCTTCTCAAATTGTCAGGCATTTTAAAATTTCCTTTGTCTGTTGACAGTTGACAGTTGACAGTTGACAGTTGACAGTTGACAGTTGACAGTTGTCAGTTGTCAACTGCCAGCTCGCCCAAAAACGGATACAAGTTTCCGATAATCGTCGTGGTGAGCCCATAATTTTAGACCAAAGTTCCGGCTCCCAGATGAATCTGTGGAGCAAATCTAAAATCTAAAATCTAAAATCGACTGACTGAGTGCCCAGTCCCGAGAGTTTTACCCTATTGTTGATTTTCTCAGAAGCGTTGATATTTGTCAGGCCCTTTAGGAGCGAGTAGCACAGCATTGCCAGGAAAGCAATGCAAAGATTCTACAGATAGTACAGCGTGCAGAGTGAATACCGTAGTTATCTGGGATGATGTGGTAACACCCATCACTCTAACGTTTAAAAAAATTGCGAGGCGAATGACATGGAGGCCGATCGAATTCTGAGGCAATATGCGGCCGGAGAAAGAAATTTTCGAGAGATTAACCTCGTCGGGGCCGACTTAAAAGGGGTAAACCTCAGCGAGGCTAACTTTACCAGATCGAATTTCCAAGACGCAAACCTCAAAGGCGCTAACCTGACGGGAGCGAACTTGCGCGAGGTGAAATTGGCAGGGGTGGACTTGACGGAAGCCAACCTCACCGAAGCAAATCTCATCGGTACCGATTTGAGCCGCGCCAATCTCAGCGGGGCTAACCTGATGGGAGCCAACCTGCGCGGCTCAATGGCCAGAGAAGTCAACATGACCAAGGCTAATTTGACCGAAGCTAATTTGACCGAAGCCAACTTTACCGAAGCTAATTTGTTTGCGGCCAACTTAACCGACGCTAGCATGATTCGCATTAATTTGATGAAGGCAAATTTGAGTTGGTCAACTCTCAAAGCGGTAAACCTGACAAATGCCATCCTCAGCGAGTCGCTTTTAGAAAGAGCTAACCTGAATCAGGCAATTCTCAGCGGGGCGATGCTCAGCGGGGCTAACCTGACTGGTGCAGACTTGCGCCAAGTAACGATGGTGGGAGCTAATCTGAGCGAAGCTAATCTGAGCAATGCTAATTTGAGAGTTGCTAATGTGAGTTGGTCAACGCTGGCAAGAGCTAATTTGAGCGGTGCTAATTTGTACCGGGCAAAGCTTTGCTGGTCTAATTTTAGCGGGGCTGTTTTGTTGGAAGCGGTTTTGATTGACGCTAATCTCAATCGAACTAACTTCCGCGATGCAGATTTGAGGCGGGCAATTATGCCCGACGGCACGACTAATGACAGTTGACAGTTGACAGTTGACAGTTGACTAATATCATGTCCGGTTGAATAGTTATCATACTTTTGTCCGATCATGCCCAATGCCCAATGCCCACCCTTCGACTTCGCGAGCGGGCAAGATGCCCTATGCCCTGTTTGGCCAATGCCCTGTTTGGCCAATGCCCAATGCCCGTAGAGGTTTTATTACCAATTAACCGGACTTGATATAATGACTGTCAGTGAATTATTGATTCTGGTTGCATCTGGACTTTTTGCCGGAATTCTAGCTGGATTTTTGGGTATCGGCGGCGGTACGGTGCTCGTGCCTTTGTTGGTGGCTCTCAAGTACGCTCCGGTGCAAGCGGTTGCTACTAGCGGTTTGTCGATCGTCATTACAGCTATTTCTGGCAGCATCCAGAATTGGCGCATGGGCTACCTCAGCTTGAGCCAAGTCGCAGGCATCGGATTTCCCGCAGTCATCACAGCACAAATCGGTGCTTATTTGGCGGGGATATTTCCGCCTTACTTGCTGTTACTTACTTTTGGGTTGTTGCTGTGGCTGAATATTTATTTGATTGAAGTTCGCAAGCGCCTGACAGCTAAGAAGAAACCGGAACTAGAACAAGAGGAACTAGGAGGACAAGCGGGACAACGAGAAAATGCTCAATTACCAATTACCAATCACGAATTACCCAATAATTCAAATATTTTATTCGATCCAACTTTTGCTAAAATTGCTACCGGCAGTGCGGCAGGTTTATTAGCGGGTTTGTTTGGTGTAGGCGGCGGCGTAATTATGGTTCCCCTGCAAATTTTGCTGTTAGGAGAAAGCATTAAAACCGCAATTCAAACCAGCTTGGGCGTCATCGTCATCACGGCAATTTCGGCGACGGCGGGACACGCGGCGCGCGGGAATGTTTTGTGGGTTGTGGGGTTGATTCTGGGCGGCGGCGGTTTGTTGGGCGCGCAGGTGAGCACGCGGTTTTTGCCGAGATTGCCCGATCGCACTATTAGTTTAGCTTTTCGATCGCTCTTGGCAATCTTATCGATTTATGTTTTCTGGCAAGCTTGGGAAAAATTTAGTAACGGGTAATTGGTAATGGGTAAGGTGCGCGGCAGAAGAGCCCCCTACGAAAAAATCCGGGAAGGTGCCCGCGCTGCACCCTACGAAAAACTAATAACTAAGAAACATCTCCCAAAAAGCCAGTCTGGAACAGGCAGGATGCCTGTTCCACAATAATTATTGGAGATGTCTAAGACTAATTTGCTGATAGTTTCTTCACGGCGCGAGTCAGACGCTGCAAATAAGGCTTGACAATTTCTTGATTTTGCCTCTGCAACTCGGAAACTTGCTGCTGCAAATGCTGAATCTCGGTTTGCAACATCCCTGTGTCTATTGTGGGTCGATCGAGCAAATCCTGCAATTGCTTCAGAGAACCTTGGATTTCATTCAAGTCTACTTCAGTCGATCGCTCCTGTAACTGAGCCGTAATAGTTTTAACTTCAGTTAACTTTTCGCCCATCAATAAAAATCGGACGTTGACATTTTCCCAATCATGCTCTCTGAGGGCGCTAGTTTCCAAAATGCGGAGTTTTTGCTGCAAATCCGACAGTTGCGTGTTGAAATCCTGAGAATCTGCCGGCAGCGCCTGGGCTTGGCGTTCGAGGGAGGCTACGGCAGCTTGTACCTCGGCGATGACGCCGGATTCCAAACCGAGGAGTTTCTGCTGCAAGTCGGAGACGGCGGTGTAGAGTTCCGCAGGTTCTCCAGGTAGTATCTGAACTTGGTGCGAGCGACGTTCTACTGCGGCCTGTACGTCCGTAATCGCAGAATTTGCCTTGTATTGCATTTGTTGCTCGAAACGCTGGCGATTGGCGAGATTCAGCGAGAGTGCTGCGGTTAAGGGGGCGGCAGCGTAGAGAATTTGGCCCGACAATACAGCAGCAATCGTGCCCATCGCTGAACCAGCAACAGAGGCGTATTCTACCAATTCTAGCCAGTCCGGCTGGTTCGGGGCACTTCTCAAAGCTGGGAATGATGCTTTTTCAATCTTCTGCATAGCCTTTTAGTCGTAGTCGGATAGATGGCGATACGGACATGATAAAAGCGATCGGTAAATAAATCAGGGCTATTTTTGACACTCCTGGGCCTAAAGGCGTGAGGATTCTTCGTTCATAGACTCAACTTGCCCAGACAAGATTGCTCCAGCCTGAGTAGAGGTCGAATCTCCCGAAGCGTTCGGATTTTAAATCCAGGTTCCTACGTGACCAAGAATTTCTTGATGGTACAAGCCCCCGGATTTATCCGTGGAATCAATCCAAAATCTCAAATCTAAAATCCTCAAGCCCCCGCATTTATCCGTGGGGTCGCCTCTAA
>Ga0163146_10004238_pt1 | contig 17647 bp, 16 predicted proteins | sample OliLakLV19MP7G1_FD_148648 | JGI IMG/M metagenome (GOLD analysis project Ga0163146, IMG submission 148648) | Freshwater microbial mat bacterial communities from Lake Vanda, McMurdo Dry Valleys, Antarctica - Oligotrophic Lake LV.19.MP7.G1 | ecosystem: Environmental > Aquatic > Freshwater > Lake >...
CTACTCATGGTGAGTAGACCTCTACTCATGGTGAGTAGACCTCTACTCATGGTGAGTAGACCTCTACTCATGGTGAATAGACCTCTACTCATGGTGAATAGACCTCTCCTCATGGTGAGTAGACCTCTCCTCATGGTGAATAGACCTCTCCTCATGGTGAATAGACCTCTACTCATGGTGAATAGACCTCTACTCATGGTGAATAGACCTCTACTCATGGTGAATAGACCTCTACTCATGGTGAGTAGACCTCTACTCATGGTGAGTAGACCTCTACTCATGGTAGGTAGACCTCTCCTCATGGTAGGTAGAGGGCTACCGATGGTGGGTTTTGCAGGCCCCCGCCTTCGCTCGCGTGCCGCGAGTGAACGCTTCTGCTGCCTCCGGCATTCCTTACGATTTTTAACAGCAGGCAGGATGCCTGTTGAAACCTCACTCGCCAGAGGCGAGCGAGGGGCGAGCTTGTCGAAGCATGGCGTTTGCCAGCGCCACCCTTCGACAAACTTAGGGTGACTGCGATTTCTATTCAAACTGTTGCACTACTAAAAAAAGCAAGGAAGTTTTTAGAAAACTCAGGCGCGTACTTGCCCGCTGCCCCGCACAATCCATTTATAACTGGTGAGTTCTTCCAACGCCATCGGACCACGCGCATGTAATTTCTGTGTGCTGATTCCTATTTCTGCTCCAAGCCCAAACTGTGCACCATCGGTAAATGCAGTGGAGACATTGGCATAGACTACAGCGGCATCCACAGCTTTGAGAAATGTATCAATGTGCATTTCATTTTCAGAGACAATCGCCTCGCTGTGTTTGGAACTGTATTGCGCAATATGTTCCAATGCTTCATCAAGTGAACCAACCGTTTTCACCGACATTTTATAGGATAGAAACTCTGTGCCGTAATGTTCGGGTGTTGCGTTGCTCAATAATTGAGCAGGGTAGTTTCCTGATAATGCAGCGAGTGAAGATTCATCGGCATACACTTGCACATCGTGCTGTGTCATCGGTTGCAGCAACACAGGCAAATCCTGTAATCTGTCTTTATGAATGAGCAGACAATCGAGCGCGTTACACACGCTCACTCTTCGCGTTTTTGCATTGTGGATAATGTGCTTTCCTTTTTCGAGGTCGGCTGTTTCATCGAAGTAAGTATGCACGATTCCTGCCCCGGTTTCAATCACCGGCACTTTAGCATGTTGGCGCACAAAATCAATAAGACTCTGGCTGCCGCGCGGAATAAGCACATCAACAAACCCGACAGCATTCAGCAATGCTTCGGTTGCTTCGCGGGCAGCAGGTAAAAGTTCGGCTGCGCAACTGTTGATGCCGTTTTTTTGCAACGTACTTTTTATGAGTTGCATAATTGCCTTGTTGGAAAAATCCGCATCGCTGCCGCCTTTGAGTACGCAGGCGTTGCCTGACTTGATGCAAAGCGCGAACACATCAAACGTCACGTTGGGGCGGGCTTCATAGATGATTCCAATCACTCCAAGCGGCACAGTGAGTTTTGTAAATTCCAAGCCGTTTGGCAATGTTTTGTGTGCGAGCGTTTTTCCTAAAGGAGAAGGGAGCTTGGTTACATTCACGATGTCGGCTGCGATGTCTTTGATGCGTTGTTCGGTGAGTTTCAGCCTATCATACTTCGGGTCTTGCGCATCCATCCTGTCGAGGTCTTTCTTGTTTTCGGCAAGCAGAAAGGGAATGCTTGCAAGTGCGCTTTCTGCTAAATCAGCAAGCAGATGATTTATTTTTTCATCGCTGAGCAGATTCAACCCGCGGCTTGCTGCGGCAACAGCTTTGAATGTTTTTTGAAAGTCGTTCATTGGATAAAGGGAGTTATGGAAATTCAAAAAAACAAGTGTTCTCGCAAAGGCGCAAAGTTCGCAAAGGTTTGAGTCTCTATTTATTCTTTGCGGGCTTTGCGCCTTTGCGAGAGTGAATTAATTTTTAGAACTGCCCTTAGTACAAAAAGAGATAATCATAATGCACCGTTGGTTTTTGATTCTTTTTGCCTTTCAACTCCAACGTCTTTTCTGAATTGTATTGCGCTTTTCCAACGCCAAGAGGCTTTCCTGCTTTGTCCGTGATTCTGATTAAATCTCCTTTCTCAAAACTCCCCGTGATTTTTAGAATACCGACAGGCAATAAACTTGTAGGCTTTTCCGATAGCAATGCCTTGCGCGCGCCTTCATCAATAAAAATAGTTCCTTTCACGGAAGATTCGGAATGCGCAATCCATTTTTTGGTGCTCGAAGCATTTCTCTTTGGATGAAAAAGTGTGCCTACAGTTTCGTTTTGTAAAATGTGCAACAGGATGTCATCCGTTTTTCCATTTGCAATCTGCACGGGAATGCCAAGCGCGGCAGTCTTTCGTGCGATGCTGCATTTCGTAGTCATGCCGCCCCGACCGAAATTTGATTTCCCGGCAGAGATAAATTCCGAAACGTCTTCTCCAAACTTCACATGATGAATCACACTTGAGTCGGGAAGCGTTGGGTTGCCGTTGAAAATGCCATCAACATTCGTAAGAATAATCAGTTTGTCGGCATTCAACATGCTTGCGACAAGTCCGGCTAATTCATCATTGTCGGTAAACATCAGTTCGGTAACGGAAATCACATCATTTTCATTGATGATGGGAACGATGTCGTTTTCCAACAATGTCTGCAAACAATTCTGCATGTTGAGATAATGCTGACGGTCGCGGAAATCTTCTTTCGTCACCAGTACCTGCGCACAATGAATTTTATGTTGCGAAAAAAAATCAGCATAAGTATTCATCAACAACACTTGCCCCACGGACGCGAGCACCTGCCTGCTGGAAACGACATCATAATCTGCCTGCAACTGAATTGAACTTCTTCCTGCCGCTACGGCACCTGAACTAATTAACGTGCAGCGGATTCCTGATTTTCTAAGTTGAGCAACCTGGTTAGTGAGCTGTTGCATTTGCCGGGTGTCGAGCTTTCCACCCTCACCGGATAAAACATTCGACCCGATTTTAACAACAAGGTTTTGATATTTCACAGAAAGAGGCATTAACTTTTCTCCATTTCCTTGTTCACCATTTTACCTCCGAAGTAAGCTCCCGCACTTCCCAAAACTGTTGCGAATAAAAACGGAATCAGCGCGATGGGCAACAGCGAAGCTGCGGTAAGAGAATCACCGCCCAGCATTTTACCCATCGCATCGGGCAAAGAAACCTGAAACGAAAGCAACAACGAACCGATGAGCAGCAAAAACAAACTGAGGCAAATTCCCATTGTTAGCCCGATGACGATTGCATTTTTCCCCGTAGCGCGCGCTTTCATGCCTCCGGCAAAACCTCCTATGAATGGTCCTAATGGTCCGGTGATGAAATGAAGTATTGGAGGGAGCAGGCAACCGACTGAAATTCCAAAACCCATCAACCCGGAGAGTAAATATTTTTTCATTGAAAGCCCGAATTTACAACTTCGTTGTTTCTCCATTTATCCTTACTTTTTTCTTTTGAGGAGGAAATGAACGCAGGATAATTATTTTTGAATTCAGAGCAGTTCTAAAAAATCTATTTCCAACTCCCTCTCCTTCTGGAGAGGGATGAGGTGAGGCGGTAAAAAAGCAATTTTTAGAACTGCCCTTCATTAAACAGAAGCAATGACATTCCCCCTTTTCTTTTGGATTGTATTATTTGGTTGCGTTGCACCCGCTTCCAACCAATTTGCCGATGTTATTTCGGTGGAAGTTTCAGGCAGAGAACAAGCATACATATTCAGCGTAGGCATTTCAAGCCCCGACACGGGTTGCGACCAATATGCAGATTGGTGGGAAGTTATTACAGAAGATGGCGCGTTGGCTTATCGGAGAATACTTGCGCACAGCCACGCAGAGGAGCAACCCTTTGTGCGCTCAGGCGGAACAGGAGCAATCAGCAGCGGACAAACTGTGATTATTCGCGCACACATGAATAAGGCAGGTTATGGAGGAAAAGCCTTTAAAGGTTCTTTGAAAAGCGGATTCACGCAAGTAGCGCTTGAAAAAGATTTCGCAGCAGCGCTTGAAAAGCAAGATCCGCTGCCGGATGGTTGCGACTTTTAGAATACATCCATTCTTCTCAACGGATACTTGTTAATTGATAACCACTAATCTGGAAGAAGATTGAGAGGAGTTGTGCATCTGCAAAAGATAAATTCCCGTGGAGCGTTGAGTTGAATTCGCTCGTTGATTTCCCTTGTTCATTCAAGTCTTCGCGCGGTTGATTTTGCGCACAGGCGACACTTAGATGTCTGAATAATTTGAAGTCTTCAGACTTCATTAGCCCGCGCTCGGAAGTCGAAAGACTTCTGCCAATTGCAGCCAACCAAGTGTGCTTATACGCAGGGGCAACGCGAAACACTTGATTGAACGGGGGGGCTTTGGCTACAGACTATGGATAGTTGGGGGCATCTTGCCTATTTGAAATTAAAAAACAGAGGATGCCGGAGGCAGAGGAAACCTTCACTTGCGGGACGCGAGCGAAGGCGGTGGGGTCAACCACGGCAAGGTTGAGGTCAACCACGGCAAAGGAAGGTGAAGGGAAGGCGAAGGCTTGAATGGAGAATAAAAAGATGAATCTTCGGGGGACACCGGAAGTTGTGCAGCCATTTTAGTTACCACTATCCTCCTACTTTTAGGGGGACAGTGGAAGTTGGAGGGGGTAGGAGGTTCCAGTGTAAACAAGTTATGCCCAATGCTATGACGACCTTGCTAACATCGACATCTGACAAAAAAACGAACTCATCAACAAGCTGACCGAGATTAAAATTGTAACTTCGCATTATGGATTTAAAAGAGAAAAACAAATATAAAATAGAGTTCAAATAAGGCATTAGACACCTTTACAGAAAAACTCAAAAAATACGTTTCTACAGAAAACGGAGATTGGTCTGTAAAAGGATTTATTGACGTTTATAAGAATATTTACACTATTTCTTCCGACACTAAAATTGTATCTAAAATTCTCGAAATTCATATTTTTCCTCAAATTTTACAGTTTGCGGAAGAGAACGAATACAACATAATTCTAACAGAGCATCAAAACTACTATCCCGACCTTACTTTTATTCATAAGAAAAATCAAGATGTAAAATTTGCTGTTGACTTAAAAACAACTTACAGGAAGAAAAACGGAGTTTCAAGTTTCACTTTGGGTAGTCACGGAAGTTATTTCAAAGAAAGGGACAAGAAGAAAAATATTCAGTTCCCCTACAATCAATATTTAGCACATTTTTGTTTGGGTGTAATTTACACAAGAACGGATTTGGCAGATGATGCTACTGAAACAGAAATATATCAAGTTCAAGAACTTCAAGAAGAATACGAAACGCCTAACCAAAAGGTAGGAGAAAGAGAAGTAACAACGGTTAAAAACTTAAAATCAATTACTTCTGTAATTAAAGATTTCGACTTTTTTGTAGCAGAGAAATGGAAAATTGCTAATGACAAACAAGGTTCGGGAAATACTGCAAATATTGGTGCTACACTTAGCATTGACGATTTAAGAAATGAAAATGGAATTTTCAGCCAATTAGGTGAAGAATGGTTCGATGAATATTGGATTAATCACGGTTCTGCAACAATGGTAAAAGATGGTAAGCCGACAAAAATTACCACGCTTAAAGACTTTTTAGAATTTAAAGGCAGAACAGACTTATGGGATAAGATAGTAAAGCGTTTAACTTTAAAAAAGGATGCCGAATGAAAGTAATTGTTCCACCCATAAAAAGTCAAGGCATAAAAACCAAGCTCGTTCCTTGGATTATGGAACTTGCACCAAAGGTGCAAGGTAAATGGATAGAACCCTTTCTTGGAACTGGTGTAGTTGCGTTTAATTCAGGTTACAAAAAAGCTATTTTAAACGATACCAATCCTCACATCATCAATTTTTATAAAGGTATTCAGGAAAAAATAATTACTGCACCTTTGATGAAACACTATCTTGAACAAGAAGGAGCAATTTTAAGTGAAGCCGACAATAATGGTTATGAACATTATTTAAAAGTTCGTTCACGTTTTAATTCCGGAGAATTCTCACCTTATGATTTCATTTTCCTTTCAAGAGCAGGATTTAATGGAATGATGCGATTTAATGGTAAAGGACATTGGAATATTCCATTCTGTAAAAAACCAGACAGATTTGCACAGGCATATGTAACAAAGATTACAAATCAAGTAGCAACGGTTTCTCAAATTGTTCAATCCGAGCCTAACTGGACTTTTCATAACAAGTCATTTGCTGACATCATACCATTGGCGACTGAAAACGATATTATTTATTGCGACCCACCATATTATGGCAGACACGTTGACTATTTTAATGGTTGGACAGAGCAAGACGAAGAACTTTTATTCAACTTACTGAGCAAAACAAAAGCAAAATTTATACTTTCAACTTGGCATCATAATGACTGGCGTGAAAATGAAATGATTAATAAATTTTGGGGTAAGTTCAACGTAGTAACAAAAGACCATTTTTATCACAATGGCGGTAGTATTGAAAACAGGCGGACAGTTGTAGAAGCTTTGGTTTGTAATTTCAATACAGACCATTTTGAGTTGCACAACCACGGCTTGACAGAGAAAATTAAAGTTGAACAATTGGCGTTGCATCTTGACGACTAAAAGAAGCACTGGGCATAATCGAGTAGCCCGCCCCGCCAGCGGTAGCTGACGGGGAGAGGCTCTCACACCACTGTACATGTGGGTCACGCATACAGCGGTTCACTAAGCATACCATGACCGCTTTCTTTTTCATCGCTCATGGCTTTGAAGTACTTTAAGATAAGGCTACTCCGGTTTCCCGAACGCTCCTTATCGAATTGGAAGCAACCTGTCGTTCAGTCCTTCGTTGGTTGTGAGTCTTCTCCGCGTTGCGGAACTCGTTGCTCCAACTACTATGACCTCTGCTGACTTCTCCAACCCTCTTTACACGATTGGAGACCTCCCTCGGTAAGGTGAATACCCTTCGGATGAATCCTGCTGCATCTACCTGCGTGAGTTTTGGTATGCTTTGGACTTCGTAAAGCTGTGCTTACTCATCCCCTCACACATGCCTCATATGCAGTTTCTGTTCGTCAGTTCCACCCTTCGCAGGCTCGCTTACTTCAGTGCTTCCCTCACGGAAAACCACCTTGCGACTTGCTACACTTCGGGGCATTAATCCCCGCGTGGAGAGACTTTCACTCTCTGGGGTTCTTCTTTTAAAAGAACTATATTCACCATTCAAAGCGCACCACAGCACTTACCCAAAAGTGGCGGTTCAGTGGTTAAATGAAGCTTTGTGCTTCGTATCAAGTTTTGTGGTGGCAGACAGTTTTGTGCTTCGAAATCGCCAACTTCTTGTAGCTGCCAACCGTTACCTTCAATGCTATTGGGACAGTGCAAAATTGAACAGATAACGACTTAAACAGAGCTAAAAATATTACCTTAGCGGACAAATGAGCAGCAAGAAAAAATTAACTTCAATTGAAATATGTGCAGGTGCTGGTGGACAGGCACTCGGACTTGAACTATCCGGGTTTGACCACCTTGCCCTTGTTGAAATTGAACCTCTTGCCTGTCAGACTTTGAAAGTCAACAGACCCAAATGGAATGTAATTGAAGCTGACGTAAGAAATTTCTCTGCAAAAGAATTTAAAGGTGTTGACCTGTTAGCAGGTGGCGTTCCTTGCCCTCCGTTTTCAATTGCAGGCAAACAACTTGGACATCTTGACGAAAGAGATTTGTTTCCTGAAGCATTACGACTTGTAAGAGAATGTAATCCTAATGCTATTTTGTTAGAAAATGTTCGTGGACTTCTTGACAATAAATTTTCAGATTACAGAGAAGAAATTCTTAGTGAACTTGCTGACTTAGGATATTTATGCGACTGGAAATTGGTAAATGCCTCCGACTATGGAGTTTCTCAGTTAAGACCGAGAGCAATCTTAATTGCTATGAAGAAGAAATATTTTCCATTCTTCCAATGGCCACAAAAACACACGACAAATCCAATGACAGTTGGTGAGTTGCTCTATGATGAAATGAATTCATTAGGTTGGGAAAATATTGAGAATTGGAAAAATCAAGCTAACGGAATTGCACCAACATTAGTAGGCGGTTCAAAAAAACACGGTGGGGCGGACTTAGGGCCAACAAGGGCTAAAGCTGCTTGGGCGAATTTAGGGGTTGACGGTAAAGGACTAGCAGAACATCCACCAATAAATGGATTTAAAGCAATGCCTAGATTGACACTAAAAATGACAGCATTGGTTCAAGGCTTTCCTAAAGAATGGAATTTTATTGGTAAGAAAACACCTGCATACAGACAAGTAGGCAACGCTTTTCCACCCCCAGTAGCAAAAGAAATTGGCAAATCAATTATTAAGGCATTTAGTAAATATGAAACAGAAGCCCTCAAAAGGAAAAGGCTCAAGAGCCAAACTGCGTGAGTTCTTCCTTGCTAACGTGGGCAAGATTTTAGACTCTGACACTTTGCGTGATGTTGCAGGAACAAGTGAATGGGGCAGACGTGTTCGTGAATTACGAAACGAAGAGGGTATGAATATTATAACTCACAACGACAGAAGTGATTTGAAAGTCGGTAAATATTTGCTTGCAGATCTTAAAATTAAACCTGCTTTTGAGAGAGGAATTTCAAAAGAAACAAGAGCATTCGTTCTTGACAGAAATGGTTTTACTTGTCAAATGTGTGGAGCAGCAGCAGGAGAACCACACCCATACGACCAAGGTAGAAAAACACGTTTGCATATTGGGCACATCATTGATAAATCAATGGGTGGGACAGATGAAGCAAATAATTTAAGAGCCATTTGTTCTGTTTGTAATGAAGGAGCTTCTAACTTGACATTAAACCGACCAGACACAATTAAACTCATTGCTCAAGTCAGAAGAGCACCAGCAAAAGACCAACTAGACGTTTTAAAATGGTTGGTGCAGAAATTCCCAAATCAAGCTGACGACCTGACGAAAAAGTGAGAAGCACAGCCGCTAATCGAGTAGCCTGCCCCGCCACCTGTCGGTTACGGGGAGAGGCGCTTACATCACTGTACCCCACTGCTATCTGTGCTTCTAAGCAGAGCCACTAAAGCAACGAGGTATGTACGCGCAAAATAATCAGCAGACAACTGTCAACAGTTTTTTACTGTGGTCTGTCGTCTGCGGACTGTTGACTTTTCTTCCTCACCCCGCTATCGCCTGGATTAAATCATATTCGGTGATGATGTGCAGGTGACCGCCTCTGTCGGTAACGAGCACTGCGCTATTCACTTTATTGATGAGCGCAGAAATTTCTTTTGTGGTTGCATTTAAATCAACAAACGGAAAAGGGGGCGACATGAGCTCGCCCACATTTTTTTGTGCATCGGCAAGATTATTCAGCAGCGCATTGAGGATGATGTGCTCGGAAACGGAGCCGACCAGCTCGCCATTTTCGGTGACGGGCAGTTGCGAGATGCCTTTTGCTTTCATCACCGCGATGGCTTCGCGCAGCGATTTGTCTTTGGCGATGGTGAGGAAATGCTTCACTTCTTTTTTGCGGATGATGCTCTCGGCATCGGGCATGGTGACTTCGAGAAACCTGCGGTCGCGCAGCCAGTCCTCATTATAGAGCTTGGCAACATAGCGGCTGCCGTGGTCGTGAAACACAACGACAACGACATCGGTTTCTTTCAGTTGCTCTTTCATCTGCAGCAATCCCGCTACGGCAGAGCCTGCGGAGTAGCCCACGAAAATGCCTTCTTCTTTGGTGATGCGTCTCGCCATGAGCGCGCCATCTTTGTCGGTCACTTTTTCAAAATGGTCAATCACTTTGAAATCAATGTTGGCGGGAATGATGTCTTCGCCAATGCCTTCGGTGATGTAGGTGTAAATTTCTTTCGGGTCAATCTCCCCCGTTTCGTGATATTTCTTCAGCGCAGAGCCATACGTGTCAATCGCCCAGATTTTGATGTTTGGATTCTTTTCTTTCAGATATTTTCCTGCGCCTGAAATAGTGCCGCCTGTGCCTGTGCCCACTACGAGGTGCGTAATCTTGCCTTCGGTCTGCTCCCATATTTCAGGACCGGTGGTTTCATAATGCGCCTGGGTGTTGGCGAGGTTGTCATATTGGTTTACGTAAAACGCATTTGGCGTTTCCTGCGCGATGCGTCTTGAGGTGGAATAATAGGAGCGCGGGTCTTCAGGCTCCACATCGGTGGGGCACACAATCACTTCTGCGCCCATCGCTTTCATCACATCGGTTTTCTCTTTCGACTGCTTGTCGGTGGTGGTGAAAATACATTTGTAGCCTTTCACGATGCCGCAAATCGCCAAGCCCATGCCGGTGTTGCCGGAGGTGCCTTCCACGATGGTGCCACCGGGTTTCAGCAGTCCTTTCTTTTCTGCTTCTTCCACCATCTTCAGCGCCATGCGGTCTTTGATGCTGTTGCCGGGGTTAAAGAATTCCACCTTTGCCAGCACCGTAGCCTTCACGCCTTTGGTCACTTTGTTGAGTTTCACGAGAGGCGTGTTGCCGATTGCTCCGAGGATGTTTTCGTGGTACATGGTTAGTTGCGAGTTTGTAAGTTACGGGTTACGAGTTATGAATAAGTTGCGCGTTATAGGTTTTTGCGTTGCGAGTTTAAAGAATAAATTTTGAAGTTTTACAACCCGAAACCCGCAACTCGAAAACCCGCGAACTCACTTAATTTCCCTCTCCTCAAACCTCATCCCGAATTTTTCTAATTCGCGCATCACGGGTACATACACTTCTTTCACGGTGGGAATCACCACACCTTGCAGGTTTATTTTCTTTTGCAATAGCATCTTCGCGCTGATGGCAACGGGCAAGCCTACGGTTTTTGCCATTGCGGTGTTCACGCGGTCATCGCCCGTCACCACGAAGTAGGCGTGTGACTCGCACGACTTGCCGTTCATCTCATAGTTGAATTTATGCCACATCACGAGCATGTCTTTATCATCGGGGTCGAGCGTCCATTTATCTTCGAGCATCTTTTGGAGGATTTGCGCGGGCGTGGCATTCTTCAATCCCACCTTTTTATCTTCAAACACACCGAGCCATTTCATGCGGTGCATTTCTTCTGAGTCAATATCCCAGTTCATGTAATAAGCGAGCTTCAACTCAACGGGTGCAACTGCATCATAATAAAGAAACGAGTTGATGAACTCGCGGTAGGTCATCGTTTCAGTGTCTTCCATCGTGTAGGAATCATCGGTAGCGCCTATTTGCACAAACGCATTCCAGGTGCGGCAATAGCCCGGTCTGCGCAGCGTGCCGCGATAAATTGTTTTTACTTCCTGCAAATTGTAAGAGTCAAGATACTTGAGAGAATCACGATTTGCATAGCCTTCAAAATATCCATAGCCGGGAATTTGAATCATTTCCGTTCTGCGAAACAAACGGTGATAGGGAATGTATTTGAATGTTCCTTCCTGCCTGAACTTTACAATGCCTTGTCCGGCAAGAACCACGTTGCGCGGGTTCCACGTGAATTTATATTTCCACGGATTATCTTTTTCACTTTCAGGCGCAAGTAATCCGCCCGTGAAACTTTCAAACGCAGTCATCTTTCCTCCCTGTGCGCGAATGCGGTCAATCACCTGCATTGCCGACATGTGGTCAATGCCGGGGTCAACGCCCATTTCATTTAAAAACAACAATCCTTTTCTTTTCACTTCCGCATCCAGCTTCTTCATTTCATCGGAAACATACGAAGCGGTGATGAGGTCTTTGCCTGTTTCCAAACAAACGCTTGCCACTTTAGGATGCAGCAACGCAGGCAGCATGGAAATCACTAAATCAGATTCGGAAACAAGTTGCTGCATCAATACGGAATCATGCACATCGAATTCACGAATGAACAACTTCTCAGAAGCAGGAAATAGCTGTTTTGCATTATCTGGAAACTGGTCGCCAATCGTAAGCTTCCAATCTTCGGTAGTTGCATCTGCAAGCAGTTGCTTGATTAACGCGCTGCTTGATTTTCCCGCTCCGAGTATGAGGATATTTTTCATTAGTTTAGAAAACAGATTCCATCGCTTTGAGCGATGGAATCTGTACGCGCAAATCTAAGAAAATGAATATCCTCGAAATTAAAACCGAAGTAAAAGTTTACGACAATGCAGCGGAGCTTGGAAAGGATGACCAATCATTGCTGATAAAAGCAAAGGAAGCGTTGCAAACGGCTTATGCGCCTTATTCAAAGTTTCATGTGGGCGCTGCGCTTCTTCTCGATGACGGCACTGTGGTAAAGGGGAGCAATCAGGAGAATGCTTCGTTTCCGCTGGGGTTATGTGCCGAGCGCGTTGCGCTTGCAAATCAAGCAGCCAACTTTCCCAATCAAAAAGTGAAAGCAATCGCAGTATCTGTTGAAAATGCAATTGCCGACAGCATCGCATCGCCTTGCGGCATGTGCAGGCAGGCGTTGCTGGAAAGTGAAGTGAAACAGAATTCAGCAATAAAAATTCTATTGAAAGGTCCTTCTGCGGAAGTGTATGAGATTGATTCAATAAAGCAGTTGTTGCCTTTGGCGTTTAGTTCTAAGAATCTTTAGAACTTACAATCCGGCTAATTTTACCGCAAACATTTTAAATGGAAACCAGGACAACTTCGCTTGCCATCGAACTGGAAGAACGCTACGGAGCGCAGAACTATCACCCCCTGCCTGTGGTGCTGCACAAAGGCAGAGGAGTATATGTGTGGGATGTGGAAGGCAAGAAATACTATGACTTCCTCTCTGCTTATTCAGCCGTGAGCCAGGGGCATTGCCACCCGAAGATATTGAAAGCATTGAATGAACAGGCAGAGTTGCTCACGCTCACTTCACGCGCTTTTCACAACAATGTATTGGGCGAGTTTGAGAAGTCTGTTTGCGAGTATTTCGGCTTTGACCGCGTGTTGCCAATGAACACAGGCGTTGAAGCGGTGGAGAGCGCGATTAAACTTGCGCGCAAGTGGGGCTATGAAAAGAAAGGCATTGCCGAAAACCAGGCGAAGATTATTTTCTGCGAAAACAATTTTCACGGAAGAACTACTACGGTTATCTCCGCGTCAACGGATGAAGATTCAAGGAAGAACTTCGGTCCGTTTATGCCGGGATTGGTTGTGATTCCTTACAATGATTTGAGGGCGTTGGAAAAAGCGTTGGAAGATAAAAACGTATGCGGCTTTATCGTTGAACCGATTCAGGGGGAAGCGGGAGTGTTTGTTCCCGATGATGGTTATTTGAAAGGCGCTGCTGATTTATGCAAGGAGGCAAACGTATTGTTTATTGCCGATGAAATTCAAACAGGAATTGGCAGAACAGGGAAGCTTTTGTGTTGCGACTATGAAGACGTGAAGCCCGACATGTTGCTTTTGGGAAAGGCGCTGGGCGGTGGCGTGTTGCCTATTTCCGTTGTGTTGGCAGATGATGAAATCATGTTGTTGTTGAAACCCGGGCAGCATGGCTCCACCTTTGGCGGCAACCCGCTTGCATGTCGTGTTGCGATAGCCGCGCTGGAAGTTGTGAAAGATGAAAAGCTCGCTGCCAATGCATTTCGTCTTGGCGAGGTGTTCAGAAGCGAGTTGAAGAAAATTGAAAGTCCTTTAATAAAAGAAGTGCGCGGCAAGGGATTACTCAATGCAATCACCGTGCAGTCGGAAACGCCCGATATGGCTTGGGACATTTGCCTGAAGCTGATGGACAACGGACTGCTTGCGAAGCCTACGCATGGCGATAAAATCAGGTTTGCTCCTCCATTAGTTATCAACGAAACGCAGATGATGGAATGCGTGGAGATTATCACGGATACATTGAACGATTGATTGCTGGGCAGTTCTAAAAATTGTTTTTTACCGCCTCACCCCATCCCTCTGCAGAAGGAGAGGGAGTTGGAAATAGAATTTTTAGAACTGCCCTGCTGCAACAGCAGCGGCATTATTTCGCCTCCTGTATTTTTCCAAATTTCACCCTGCCCCACACACGCTCGTGCAGATAGAAGAGTAATATCTTGGTGAATAACTCGGCAAGCCCGATGGTGCTCGCCTGATAGATTGCCGGCACTTTGAGCGGTTCATCGCTGCCGAAAAAATGGATGATAACAAAAGAAATGATAATCGTATCTATCGTGCCGACCATGCGCCAGCTTACCGCTTTTCCAAAGCTCTTAAAGTGCGAATCCTTGTGCCTTTTCTTTCCGATGCGCAGCCAGATGCGCTCATGGCAGAAATAGAGAATTGTTTTGGTAAACACTTCCACGCTGCCAATCTTCAGCGCCTGTGTGATGTTGCCCGTGATAAGCCATGAAAGCAGGATGGTATCCATCGTGCCTATGATGCGCCAGGTGATGCCTTTGGTAATACTTCTTGCCCGTGTGTCGCGCATTTAGTTTTTGCCGAAAATCTTATCCATAAACACGTTACGGAATATCCCCTGCGGGTCAGTTTGCGCTTTCAAAGTAAGAAAGTCATTCCATCTTTCATACAATAATTTGAAATCATGCAACGCAGGGGTGAACTCTTTTCCCCAATGCGGTCGTCCGTTGAATTGCTGCATCAACTTTTCAAACAATTCAAAGTAAGTTTTCCAGCGCGTGTCGCCATAGAGGTAGCAGCCAATGTAACAACTGTCGCGCTTGTAGGCGGGGCTGAGCCAATAGGTGTCGCCTTTCACAAAGCGCACCTCCACCACAAAATTTACGTTCAGCTTGTTGTCTTCAATCATCTGCCGCAGGGCGAGCAGTGCCGCAGCGGTGTGTTCAAGAGGTATCGCGTATTCGCTCTCCCTGTGTTTGGGCGGCATCGGTACATTAAATAGTTCGTAGCTCTTTCCTATCCTTTTTATTTTCTTCAAATGCAACGCGCTGATGAAGTTGTTGATGGCTGGTATTTTTTCAGGAAAACGATTTCCCATTCGCAGGAACAATGCAAACACATAATCTGCCACAAGCGTGTCTTCCACCCATTTCATCAATCTGTTTCGCTTGGCGGGCTGGTCTTGCACACGCTGATAGCGATACACCATCATCTGCTCCACATGCGGAAACCACCAGAACTTTACATGGTCATTCTTTTGCAACAATTCAGGAAGTTGCTACAGCGCATCTTCGAAGCGCATTGGCGATGAATCTTCACGAAGCTCAAACGCATCGGTGCATTGCAAGGTAATTTCCGACACGATGCCCAGCGCGCCCACGCTCACGCGAAACGCATCGAGCCGCTCATCATTTTCTTTCAACTCCAGCACTTCGCCATCGCCCTGCACAATGCGCATCGCCATGATGGAGGATGACAGCACCTGGAAATTGATACCCGAACCGTGCGTGCCCGTTGCCGTTGCGCCCGCAAGGCTCTGCTCCGAAATGGAGCCAAGCTGCTTCATCGCCATGTGGCGTTCAGCCAGAAACTTATTGAGTGACTTCAGCCTGATGCCCGCCTGCACACGCACGCGCTGTTGAAACCTGTCCACTTCCTTCACGTGGTTGCAATGGTCGAGGCTCACGAGATATTCATCGGAACAAGCCATAGGCGACCACGAATGTGCGCCACCCACTACGCGCACTTTCTTCCCCGCAGCGCGCGCCTCGCGCACCACCTGCTGTATCTCCGCTTCTGATTTTGGAAAATAGATTACCTCGGGGCGGCACGATTCATTGCCCGCCCAATTGCGAAACCGGAAATTGCGAGAGGTTTCCATTCGGGGAGCGTGAAAGTTATAGAATATTAGGAATTGGTTGGTAGCGGGCGGTTGGTATTTAACAAATGTTTTTGGTTTGGAAGTTTCCTTTCATTGATTAAATAAAAAAAGCCTCTCCATTTTACCGGAGAGGCTTTTACAAGACCTAAGTTGATATTTTGATTAAGGTACAGTTACAGTTTTTGTGAACGCAACTCCCATGCCAGCGCTGTTGAATGCAGCGGCAGTAGCTTTTGCATCAATAAACGAAGGAAGGCTGTCGAAAGCAACTTCACGCTCAGTGCCGATGATGAAGGATGCATAAGAGTTGCCCACCTTCAGCGTGATTTGGTTGCCTGTTTGCGTCACCTGGAAGTCAGGAGTCATTATGCCAAAGCAAAATCCTTTTGCGCCCTTGATGGCTTTGGTGTTTACGAGCACTTCGCCCTTCACGATGCCGCCAATAATTTCAGCTTCAGGCTGTGACGGAATCGTAGCAGGCTCAGTTTCAGTTTTTGCAAGATGGAACGTGCTCAACTGAATAATTGTACCGGCATCTATACCAGCCATAGCTGCAACTAACTCTACGTAGTCGGCAGTGAGGTTAAACCTTTCCACGAAAACAAACTGCGCCACGAGAAAAGCTTCTTTATGGCTCACCCCGTTTTGCTTATAGTTATTGTATTTAGTGCCAAGTTCATTTGTTGCAGAAGTAAGTTCGGCAGCAGTAACAGGCAAGTCAGCCGGAATAAATACCGTGGGGTTGCTCATCAAAGCGCCAATCACGTTATTGCCAAACTGCACCTGGCTTAAAGGATTCATTCTTACGTAGTCTTTTAAAATTTCTGGTTTGCGTATCATAGCGTAGTGTTTTAATTTCCTCTTTGTAGGAGAGTTAATGTAAGAAGGTTTCACGCTAAAGGAAACGAGTTTCTCACGAATGATTTAGCCCTGCTCATCAATGCTTTTGAGTTGTGCAAAAAGGAGAAAGGGTTGTGCAAAAAGGAGCAACTGTTTTTTTGACAAAAAAACGGCTGTGCATTAATGAGCAGGCTAAAGTGGTTAATGAGCGGAGGGTGTGGGATAGTGAGGCAAGAAGAAGCTACAAGTTCATACTTAGGTTATTTGGATGGGGAATAAAAAGAGGGAGATTGAGGGGGATAAAAGCAACCCGCAGTTGGACAATAACAGCCGCTTCACTTACGTGCGGAAGATTTGTGTTTGCTTGTGGGTTTGGATGGGGAAGAAAAAGAGGTATTTTGGGAGTTAATGCGAAACAGGAAAGCGGGCTGAGTTTCGTGTTAACTCCCGAAATGGGGTGGATACACGAAGTAAAATAATTTTTAACTTCGTGTGTAAACAAGTTACCGGCAACCAAATTTACCAACGCACATTTTAATAAACCATCGGAAAGTTTTATTTACTTCTTTTTTTGCAGCGGCCACATTATCAAATAAAAATTTTCCATTGGATGGGTATAGGTAATTGACTGTAAATTTTATCTCATCGTTAATAATTAGCTTTTTAATCCAAGCGATTTCCCAACGGCAACACTTTCCTCGCCAAAATCCATTATTATCAAACTTGCCGGAGTATGCTACCCTCGCCCATCTTCCTTGCTTATCATTTTCCATTGTGCTTGAATATCGCGTAAGCCAACGCACATTGGCAGCAGGTAACACATTATTACCGACAATTGCGGGCTTAGTGGTTAAGGGAAGTTTTGTAGTTTTCATATACTTTTGTGGTTAGGTGAAACATTTGTGTTTTTAAATCCGCAACTGCGGCAATAATCGTAACGTTACCTGCAATGCTTCTCTTTGATTGAGCGACATTACCAATAATTCTTTTTGAATATTTTTTTGCAAACGCTTCTAAGAAAATGAAACCAGAAGAACAGCTTGATTCTATACTTACGTACCTTGACAATATTGATAATAGGCTTATCTATGTTTCTATTGACCATATCTATAAAG
>Ga0163146_10004250_pt1 | contig 17573 bp, 16 predicted proteins | sample OliLakLV19MP7G1_FD_148648 | JGI IMG/M metagenome (GOLD analysis project Ga0163146, IMG submission 148648) | Freshwater microbial mat bacterial communities from Lake Vanda, McMurdo Dry Valleys, Antarctica - Oligotrophic Lake LV.19.MP7.G1 | ecosystem: Environmental > Aquatic > Freshwater > Lake >...
GCGTTTGGCGAAAGTCCTGAAGTTGGTTGAAAATCATAAGGTCAATAGATTTTGTACTTTATTGACCTTACGGCAGTCCGTGGCTCTCATTGACTGCCTTTCTTGACACAATTAGTCCAAACTCAAGTCGAAAGGCTTCTGCGACTAATTCCAACCGGTTCAAGACCCGAATCGCAGCGAACACCCGTGTGGCATCGGTGCGTTGTTTCCCCCGTGCTTTGACCAAGCCCAAAACGCGGCAGTGTTCCAAGAGGCGGTCCAGCAGTAAATGCTCCGCCTGACCGTCCAGCAGGCGCTGCCGAAACTCACTCAGCACGCTGAAATCGAACCCTGCATCGGTCAATGTCAACCCTAACAAGTATTTCCAGTCAATCCGAGCGCGCACAGCTTCGGCGGCTTGGCGGTCAGAGAGATTCTCCCGGAACTGCATCACCGTAATCAACGCCAATTGCCAGGGTGGCAACGCTGGCTGTCCCATGTGGGAATACAACCCAGCAAAATCGCGGTCACTAAACAGCGGACCGAGTTCATCGCGTAAGGTCAAATAGGGATTGCCCTTGGGAAAGACTGCTTTGGCCACACGGGCGGTCTCGGTAGGGACGAGCGGCATCGGTTGATACTCCAGAGACATGGTAGAGACTCCTGAACACCTAAGGCTGATGCCATTTTAGAAGCCTCACTGGTGGTTGACCATCACGCGGCTTGGAGGCAGGGGTTTGTGTTTTGGCGACTCGAGGGCGTACTTGGCTCAGTCATTGCACAAACGTTTGTTTACGCAAGTGTTCGTCATGAACCGCAGCACGAATGTTTCAGGTTTGCGTAAACCTATTGCCAAATGTGTTTGAATGGCAACAGGTTTATGCAAAAAAAATCCTATGTTGATTGGCTATGCGCGTGTCTCTCGCCAGGATGGTCAAGAGACGATGCTTCAGCTTCAGGCACTCAAGGCGGCAGGCGCTGACCGAGTGTTTGAAGAGAAGGCCTCTGGGGGGCGTTGGGAGCGCCCGCAACTCCATCGGGCACTCGATCAATTGCGACCAGGGGATGTGTTTGTGGTCTGGAAGCTCGACCGTCTCTCCCGTTCACTCAAGGACTTACTGACCCTGATGGAGAAGATTGCTGCGGTTGGAGCAGGCTTTCGTAGTTTGACCGAAGCGATCGATACGACCACGCCAGCCGGACGCATGATGATGCAAATGGTCGGTAGCTTTGCCGAGTTTGAACGGGCGATGATGCGAGAACGTACCAAAGCCGGGTTGGCTGCCGCTCGTCAGCAAGGGCGCATTGGTGGGCGGCGTCCGAAGCTGACCCCGCACCAGCAGCAGGAGATTGTGGACATGGTGACCAGCGAACGCAGGAGTAGTTCTGAGGCGGCGCGACTCTTCAATGTCCATCCGGCAACAGTCAGCCGTTTATTGTCCAGGTACCGATTGCTGGGAGCGTCAGAAGGTAGTGCAAACGAAGGCTGCAAATGACACTTTGGGAGCCTTCAGTCACCGTTGTGATCTCAATCAGCGTTCGCCAACAGTATCCGACCGTTTATGAGACAGGTGTAACTGGCACAAGGCTGCCCCCTTGCTCTTGCCGCTGTTGGAAAAACTGTGTCCTACTTGTCGAGTTAGCCTGATGCTTGCTCTATTTCTACCAAGTGAGATCAACAAACTCTGTGTCTAGCTTCTAAAACAATCATCCTGCTAAAAAAGGTTCTTTGATCTCCAGAAAACAATCTATTCACTAAATCGCTAGACGTGATCGCAAATCTTTATTGCGGTATGCTGCTGAAGGCAATTGGCATTGGAACAAATGGGAAAAGTCATTGCACTATTTAATCAGGCCGGCGGAGTTGGCAAGTCCACTTTGGCAATGAATCTGGGCTATAGCTTGGCTCAGAGGAAGCGACGAGTGCTACTGGTCGATATGGACCCTCAGTCTTCTCTCACCACATTCATGGGACTGGAGCCAGGAACACTAGAACGAACAATCTACAACGCGATCGTAATGGAAGAAGCTTTGCCGATTCATCAGAAGCTGTATGGCATGGATCTAGTGCCCGCACAGTTGAAGCTTTCTGATGCAGAGCAAGAGTTGGTGACTGCCTATATGCGCGATATTCGGCTTAAAGATGCCTTGGAGCCAGTACGGGAGCAATACGATTTCATCTTGATCGATTGCCCACCTAGCCTAGGCATGTTGAGCTATATTTCTTTAGTGGCAACGGACTACCTGCTGATCCCAATTCAGACTCAGTTCAAAGCTTTTCAGGGGACTGATATGCTTTTACAGACCCTACAAAAGGTAAAAGCGAAGCCGAACCGCAATCTGAAAATAGCGGGGTTTGTGCCCACGATGTACGATAGTCGCAACTCTCATGATGAACTAACCTTGAAGGCAATTCAGGAGCAGCTTGCCCCCATCGGCAAAATTTTTCCCGTGATCCCTAAGTCGACTGTCTTTGCAGATGCTTCAATGGAGCGAGTCCCATTAGCTGTTTATAGCCCTAAGCATCCAGCCAGGAAGGTGCTTGACGGAATCGCAAAAGAGATGGAGAAGCTAGAATGACCTCTAAACGTGAGCGTGTTTTTGGAGGCAAGATCACGGCTCCGGTAACATTATTTGGAGATGTTGACACTGTATCTGCCCCTAATACAGTAGCGATTGCTCATATCCAACTACCAGCCCAACAGCCCCGTCGATATTTTGATCCACAAAAGATGGAGCAACTCGTGCTCTCAGTCAAAGAGCACGGCATTTTAGAACCGTTACTGGTGCGTACCCTTGAAAAGCCAGATACTTATGAATTGGTTGCAGGAGAACGGCGTTACCGCGCTGCTAAGGCGGCAGGCTTAACAGATGTCCCTGCTGTGGTTCGTGATCTGACAGATGAGCAAGCAGTACACCTGGCGTTGATTGAGAACCTTCAGCGAGAGGATCTCAATCCGGTCGAAGAAACGGAAGGGGTCTTACAACTCCTAGCACTCAAGCTAAAGATGGCTGTTAGCGAGGTTCCTAAGCTGCTTTATCGAATGCAGCATGAGGCAAAGGGAAAAGTTGCCCATAACGTTATGGGCAGTTCGGAAGATGAGGCAGTTCAAGCAGTCTTCGCTGCTTTAGCAACGATGTCATGGGAGTCGTTTGTTAACAATCGGTTGCCCTTGCTCAATCTTCCCAATGATGTCTTAGAAGCTTTGCAGCAGGGAAGAATTGCTTATACAAAAGCTCAGGCAATCGCCCGTGTCAAAGATGAGGATCAGCGCCAAGATTTACTCAAGGAGGCGATCGCCCAAGACTTTTCTTTGGCTCAAATTAAAGAGCGTGTTGATAGTCTTAAGTCTAAGGCTGTCGCTGTTACAGATCCGCCACCTTTGAAAAGCCAGATTGATGACGCGCTGAAACTTGTTAAACGATCGAAGGTTTGGGACGATCCCAAAAAGCAAAAGAAGTTAGAGAAGGTACTGGCTGATCTGAGATCGCTAGTCTCGGATGACATTTAGTTTGTTCTAGTTGTAGATAGCCAGCAGCTTCTGCTCAAGCGTTTAAGGGGTAAGTTTGGTGAGTAAGTTAGGTTCAGGGGAGTATGGCAACCTCCTGATTGAGATTAAGCAGCGAATTCGGTCTGCTCAATATGAGGCGTTGCGGGCAGTCAACAAAGAATTGATTGCTCTCTATTGGGACATTGGACAACTGATTGTGACTCGCCAGCAGGGAGAGAGCTGGGGAAAGTCGATCGTCGAGCAGCTAGCCAAGGATTTACAGGCAGAGTTTCCCGGTATGAGCGGTTTCTCCGTCCGTAATATCTGGAATATGCGGAGTTTTTACGTCACCTACAGTCAAAAACAAAAACTGCAACTATTGGTTGCAGAAATTGGGTGGAGCCATAATCTGGTCATTATGGAGAAGTGTAAGGATGATTTAGAGCGCGAGTTCTACATGCGGATGACTCGCAAATATGGCTGGACAAAGAACGTCCTGCTCCACCAAATTGAAAACCAGACTTACGAAAAGACTCTGTTGAACCAGACTAACTTTGACGTTACGCTTTCTGAAGCAGTCAGAAACCAAGCCAAGCTAGCAGTGAAGGATGAGTATACTTTCCCCTTTCTAGACCTGGGGGATAAACACTCAGAGCGACAACTAGAAACCGCTATTTTGGCGAAAGTTGAGCCTTTCCTACAAGAAATGGGTGGCATGTTTACTTTTGTAGGAAGCCAGCATCGCCTAGAAGTAGGCAATAAAGAATATTACATCGACCTTGTACTTTATCATCGAGCAATGCAATGCTTGGTGGCGATCGACCTCAAGATCGGAGAGTTTGAACCAGAATATATTGGCAAAATGCAGTTTTATCTAGCAGTACTAGATGATCAAGTGAGGTTACCACATGAACAACCTTCGGTTGGCATTATCCTGTGCAAGACGAAGGATAAGATGACTGTGGAATACGCGTTAAAGGACGCTACCAAGCCGATCGGTATAGCAACTTATCGCATGACTTCGACGTTACCGCAGGAGTTAAAAGGACAACTACCTGCTCCTGAGCAAGTAGCGAAGTTGTTAGAAGGACTAGACTAATTGGGTTACTACAGGTCCGTTTCGAGTGTGGTGAGCTACCTTGCAGCTTCAACAGAAGAAATTTTGAGTCAGACAGCAAGCGATATAACCAGCTAGATTGAATCGGGATCGACCCCAAGTTCTCTTAATCGTGCAGCGAGTCTACTCGCCTTCTCCTCAGCGGTTTCTGCTCGCTGTTCCGCAGAGATCGCCCGTTCGCTACCCGTCAATAGCAAGTTGCCCTGCATGTCCCACCAGCGCAACCAACGCTGACGCTGATTCTGATAAGCACCTTCCCACACTCCAACTTCCACTGCCATCGGAGGAATGGGGTAATGTTCACGGCTGTTTGCCGTCATACGTTGATATTGACCGCCTACCAACTCATACATCTCCAATGCGCCACTGTTGACAAAGAAGATGCCATAGTAAGGCACTCGTACAATCCGCTCATACACCCAGAACTTGCCGGGTTTCGTCGTGCCACTATTTTCCGAGTAAGAGAGTGGTGTCTGATCATGCTCTTCACTGCCATCACCAGAGGCAAACTCCAGGGCCAGCGTTGGCGCAATAAATTCTCGCCACAAGACATACGATCGTCGGATTTCTCCTTTCAGTCTAGGCGGCACATTCGGCACATAGAACCAATCTGGCGCTTCCGCACCTTTTTCTGGTGGCTCCGTCTCACGCCAATAAATGCCGCAATCCTGCCCAATTGCATAGCGCCCATCAGGATGAATACGTTCTAGCGTTGTCCCGATCGAGTCAGTCAGGATTAGAGCCTGGGGATGCTCCTGAAAGTTTTTCACAAACGAACCGTCTGACTCCGGTAGCTGCGTATGGTCGGGAAATTGAGGTGGCAGCTCCAGAGGAGCCGATACATTTTGAGCCAGGGCTTCAGTCATCCCCACTCCACTCAGTGCAATGTGGCTTCAGCATAACGCAATTGCTTCTAGCAAATAACAAAGATGGTCATAACGGCGTTCCCGTCGCAAAGGGACCAAAACTAACGCTAAGGAACTTGAGCAAGACAAAGCATAAGGTTTAATTAAGTCCATTTTCGCCCATACTACAAAACTGGCTTACTTTTGGACTTTTACACCCTACTACAAAGCGCTAAAACCCGGCTTCAACCGTTCTTCCTGAGGGCTGAAACCCTTCCTTCTCCGTGGCACTGCTGCCAGCCGCGCAGAGAGACAAGCCTCATCGAGCGCTTGGGAAAAGTTATTGGTGATGCGGTTTCTTGCCTTTGAACGCACTGAGACAACAAGGCTTAGTTTTAGTAACGGAAAAATTCTGGTCGTTAGTGAGCGATTAGAGTGAACTGTCCCATTTATGAGGCTTGGTCGCTCGCTGTTGAGAAGCCTGTAATGGCGTGAAAGCGTTACTTGTGATTCAGACTGTCCTATTTATGACTAAAGATGGGACAGTTTAAGCTCAAAGGCATCCAATTAAAGCGTTTACTGAAAGCCATATCCGATAAAACTTTTAGCCTTAACGACCATTTTTTGTCAGTTACTAAAACTAAGCCTAATACGGTTTTAACTCAACAGGGTCAAAAACCGTGAACAAATAGAAATTTGATTTAGGGTCGCGGCTAAAGCAGAGTCAAAGCTTGAGATGCTCGCGCGGCTGGAGGGTGAGAGCAGCAGTCAATCCAAAGCAGTCTTACGCACTGAGAATGCCTCTCCGTCCGACAAACCAAGCTTTAGGCTGAGACGAGCTTAGATCTCTTTGCTACTGCATGTTTTGGAGCACCAGAATGGTGCTCCAAAACAACTGCAGAGACTTCATCACGAGATCGTACTGAGAACGTCATCTTCGTTGGCTTCATGAACCCAGTAACTACACTGGTGACGTTCGGCGTTGAAGACAGATATCGTGCTTTATAGAGCTATTTATGACACTTGATGCGTTCAGTGTCTTTAAGCATCGTGATCGAATCGCAAGACATTGCAGAATTAGTGCGGGAGTTACGGCGGCGGCTGGGCTTAACCCAAGAAGAATTTGCCGCCAAGTTGGGAGTGACGTTTCCCACTGTTAATCGTTGGGAAAATCGACGCGCTAAACCGTCTCGTATGGCGATGAAGCTCATTGAGGGATTACGCCAACAAATAGACGAAAACACTCCGTAGCTTCAGCCGACCTTAGCAGCATTCAGATTCAGCCGATGACTCAAACACCCCTTCTGGAACAAGCTCACCAAGGAAATCCACAGGCGATCGCTCATCTGATTAGCCGCTCTTTGCAGAAGCAGGGCGTGACCGCGAGGGTGGAGTCAACACATGGCTTTTTAGAAGTGATGCTCGAAGCCGCTCAAGTCCCGCAGGAAACGTTAGCCGCCTTTGTGCACCAAGGTCTGCTCAAACTCAAAATTGCCACGCTCTACGAAGCCAGTGTTTACGGTCGCAAGGCGGGAGAACATTTCGCGACCTGGCATCAGCAGTTCGAGTTGCAACCACGTCCGGTGACTGATTTTGTCGCCAACTTTACCCCCACACTACCTTCGTTTGAGTCGTCCACCCAGCCAATGAGTGCTCAGCCACGTCCGCTAACCTTCGCTCTGGCTACCGAAGATGGCGGCGTTGTGCGGTTCGATCTTGCTTTGATCCTGGGACTACTGGGCGCTGTCTTGATTGTGTTTGGAGCCTTTGCGCCGATCTTCAACCTGCCAGTCGTCGGTAGCGTCACCTTCTTCAAAAATGGTAGCGAAGAGGGCTACGCCTTGATTGGCTGCGCGATCGCTTCCATTGTCTGTTTATTAAAAAAACGGTACGCCTTCTTGTGGGCGGCTGCACTGGGAGCGAGTGGGCTTGTCGCCCTCTTCTTTATCATTTTTCAGCTACAGATGCATCAAGTGAGGTCAAGCTTAGATTCAGATTTAGCTGATAACCCGTTCCGAGGACTAGCGGATGCGGCAGTGGCATCCGTGCAACTGCAGTGGGGTTGGATTGTGCTCATTCTCGGTTGTGCCACGCTGCTCTTTGCCACTTACCTCAAACAACGCAAACCAAGTCGACAAACCTACCTCGCGTTAGTCATAGCGATCGGACTCTTTGTCATCATTAATGTCGCCCTACCCAGCATTCAGTACGCTGGTCAAGCTGTGAAAGCAAAGGAATCGGAAGCCAAGGTGTATGTTGGCTCCCTGAATCGATCGCAACAAGCCTACTATCTGGAAAAGGACGCATTCTCCTGGCAAGTCGAAGACTTAGGGCTAGGGATCAAGACAGAGACTACCAACTACCACTATCAAATTACAGCTGCCGATAAGGAGCGGGCCATTACCGTGGGCACCGCCAAGAGCGGTGGTCTGAAAAGCTACGCCGGTGGGGTGTTTGTGACTCGCGATAGTAGTGGTGACGCCAGCACTGTGGCGATTCTCTGCCAGAGCGAGCATGCCACCCAAACACCGCTTGACCCACCCACCCTGAACGGCACGGCACCGCAGTGTGCCGCTGGTTCCGCCACATTGGACTAAAGCAGGAGACATGCCACCCATGACCCAGACCCATGCACAAAGCCTCCTTGAGCAAGCCCGCCAGGGTAGCCCGAGAGCGCTGGCTCAATTGATCAATCGTGCTTTGGCCTCTAAAAATATGACGGTCAAAGTGAGCCGCGACAGCAAGCGGTTGACCATTATTGCCGAAGCCAATGATACGCCCAATCAAGAGTCCTTAGTGGGACTAATCCGTCGTGGCATCAAAGACTTGGACACGGATTTGATTGATACGATTAAGCTCTATGGACGCAACCTGGAGCAGTCCTCCACGGTTTGGAGTGATGAAATCGTACTCAAATCCAGCTTGACAGCACAAGCCGGTAGCAGTGGTGCCAAAGCAGGACAACCGCAAGCGACTGCAAATTTCCTGGTCCGGATGCAAGCGTTACTGAGCGATGGGATGAGCCGCCTCCGCAAAATTCGCTTGAGTCAGCGGACAGCCTATGGACTGGGAGGTCTGGCACTACTCGTCTTAGTCTCCTTTGTGAGTGTCGTTGGCTTTCATACCTGGCAAGCTTACGCCAACCGAACACAGACGATCAGTAAAGCGGAAACACTCTACAAAGCGGCGTCAGATACCACCAAAGCAACGAGTGTGGCAGACCTGACTAAGGCAACTGAGCAGCTCAAACAAGCAGGGCTGCTTTTACAAGGCATACCACCCTCTGCGGGTTCCTTCTATCAAACCGCCCAAACCGATCTGGCAAAGACACGCACGCAAATTGAGACCTTAGAGCAACGCATCAAAGTGGAAGAGGCAGCTGGTACGACTGTGACTGAGGCAGACCGTGCCGCTCAAGAGTCCATTAATACCTTCAAAAATTCAGTCAAGCTCGCCGAATGGAAAACTGCGAGCGGCGTTTTACAAAAGGCGATCAGTCAACTTGAAGCCATTCCCCAAGAGGCCTTTGTAGCAGAGCCAGTCAAGGCAAAGCTTGCCAACTATCGCGGTCAAGCCGCTGTCATCACAAAAGCGATCGGCACTGAAAATAATGCCGTCCAGTCGCTGGAAGCCGTGGATGACGTGGCGCAGCAAGCGATGGATCTCACTGCCAGTCAAGCTGAGTACACCTTAGCTGACCTGAAAACCGCTCAAGCTGCTTGGCAGCGTGCCTTGAAGTTGCTGAAAACAATACCAGCTAAAAGTGTCGCCGCCGCTGGTATTGAGAGTCGCCGAAGCCTCTACATGGAGAACAGCGATAAGCTTGCGTCCGGCATCAAAGAACTGCAGCAATGTCTTAAAACGATTGCCAGCAAGGAGATGTGTGGCTATCTTAGCTTGGACTTAAGCCGTCCACCGACCAGCCGTCTGAATACCTCTTCAACAACAGATCCGGATCCGTTTGCACCAAGCTCGTTCTGACTTTTGCAAATGATAGCTGTTGCTATGGAAAGACCGAAGCCATAGCAGCAACACGTGTAGACGAAAGGGAGGCAAGTCTACACATGCCAAGCCCTAAACGTCGAACCGATAGCGAACGGCTCCCGTCTGCGGATCATTCGTGACTTCGGCATAGTCTAATTGCTGTGCCTGTTTGAGCAACGCTTGGAGCGCCGCTGGTTCCAATTCCGTATGCAGCGCTGCCTGCGCCAGCGATAAGGTGCCACCATTCGCCTTCGCCGCTCTTAAGAGCTTCTGCATCGGCGCAGTGGCTTCAGACACCGCGCCCACAGCTGGCTGAGGGGTGTAACCCAGGTAGCGTCCGCGTCGAGTCTGGTTGCGCTCCTTGACCATCCCAGGGATCAGCGCTAGGTCAAGCAACTGCCCAAACCCGAACAGTCCAAAGGTAAACAGATAGAGCAAGCCAGAGCCAATTTTCCCAGCGTAAAACCGTTGCCCACCACAGAACCCGAGCAAACAGGTACACCAAAGCAGGTAAGCAACTCCACTGTCGATTTGAGGTGGCATGGTTTGACCAGATGAAGGCAGCATTCACCTTAGACTTCCCATCCACCCGTCGATGTTCCGCACAAAAAGACCAAGACGAACTAACGGGGGCAGCTTCCAAACGCTAGCAAGGCCATTTCTCCTGAGCGCACGGTTTGGGGAGCATCATTCTTGCAACTATACCAGCAGAGCAGTCACTCACTCCGCTGAGCCTCACTCACTTTCCACTGGCTACCAGGTGAGGCACAGAGACTTGCTGCCATTGAATTTCATCTTGATTCGCCACTAAATCGATCAGCTTGCTACAGGAAAGACAGTTGATTGCAGCGACTCTCTTCATCACTGCATTGGGCTCATGACAGCTTGGACAGGTCAGCATCCCATCGCTGACAGTTGGCAGTATTTTGTGCAGCATGACTTTCTGCTCCTGCGAAAGCGCTCCTCCACCTTTTGCCAATTTCAATTTAGCGCGGGTAAGGTTGCGACTAAAGTAATCTCTAGGGATGGGGATGAGCCCTTCACCCAGCTGTGTTAAGACAAGATTCGTTTGAGTCACCGCTTCTTGAAATTGCAGCAGTACCGCGAAAGAGGGGTCTCTGTCGATACCGTGCATCAACAGCAAGAGACTGTTTTGCAAACGGACGACGAGGTAGAGGATATCCTTCTCCAGTTCAGACTCTGCTAGCTTCCATTCAAGGTCACTAAGCCGCTCCTGACTGCAATCAGACAGTGCGTGATAGCGCTTTTCTAAAGCATCACGACTGTGAATTAATGCCGTATTGACTTTCTCGCAATGCTTGGCGGCCTGTCTATCCTTCTCGCCAGCAGCATGTGATGTCATCGCTCCAGCAGCAAAGCTGACGGCGGCGCACAGTCCTCCAATGATCAACGGCAACATGGCGCACTCCTAAAGATCACTCCGTACAGGGAGGTAAAACGTTTTGGTCCATAGCCTTCAACTTAGGAGTCGATGTCCGAGAGGCATTTCCCAGCGATCGGACGATTTGAGACGATTCAAGGCAGCGCTTCAATGCGCCTTCAATGCCAGCTTCACGTGGACGGCTCACAATGGCTTCACTGATCACTTGCACTTGACCGATCGCAGCAAGGGTTTTCTCATGCTCATCAATCAGGTTGTCTTCTACTTGACGGAGATCATCAAGCTGTTGTTGAGTCATTGCTTCGTAGTAGAAACTCACTTGCTGTTTGTGGTCATCCAGAAGCTGGAAAAACTGGTAGACCATACCTGCTCCACCGACCACCAACAGTGCTGGAGAGAGAGCCGTTAGAGCCATCGCTATCGGAGGACAAGCAGTGGCAACAGTGGTCACAGTGAAGGCTGTTACAGCCCCTACAGCCCCACCCGTTGCTGTTTCTTTCGCGGTTTCTGCAGCTGCCTCTTGCGGCGAGAGTTCACCGCGTACAACGCGTAGCGCATTTCTCAGCAGAGCAAACGGCACGGTTGTCATCGCCCCAATGGCGGCTCCTCTGGGTGCCGCTTTTAGGCCCGCTCCCAAAGCACCGGTCAAATTATCGACTTGTGCTTTGATGTCAAGCCCAATCTGCTCCTGTTTGGTCATAGGTTGGTCCCCACGAGCCCGATTGGTTGACTGAGCTTCCCATTTAAGATTGTCAGACCGAGTCGAACCCCCTTGACTATGCGGTTCAATGTGGCTGGCATCTTTGTTAGACAGATACTCTTTAGCGTTGTGTGCAGCCGACTGCCCATCGACCCCTGCGCGTTGCGAGGGCGGGATTTTTTCAAGCATGCGTTGTGTCTCTGCCAAATCACGCCCCGCACCTTCGCGGATACCACCTCTTCGGATGTGTCCAGCTTTCTCTGGAGTAAACTGTAGGATGTCTTCCCAGAGGGCATGATGGACTTTGGCATGAGCCGCAGCGTTGAAAGCGGCATTGCGTGAAGCATCCTCTGACATTGATGACATAGGGGAGACAGCTCGGTTCTGATGCAGTATGACTTCTCTCCATGCTGGAACACGAATCAACTCAATGGCATCTGTAAAAGCCTCACAGTCGCTTAACTTCACCGATACTTCAAAGAACCGTGAAGCAGTCTCGTTAGACCTTCTTTGAGTCAGGGCAGACTAAAAGCCAAGACGTTAATGTGCTCGCTATGAAAAGTCTGCAGCCTCAACTCATCCTGTTTTCACAACATGGGATGACGGACACGAATCAGGAGATGGGGCTGCTCGCTCATGGTCTCGCTGGACCAGCATGCCATGTGGTCGCGCCCGCTCTCGGTTATGTCAATACTCTCTTTCAGATCGAGCCTTTAATTCAAATCGTTGAACGAGCGGCTGACCAAGCCTTAAGACGTTATCCTGCCATCCCTGCCCGCGTGATCGCCACGTCTCTAGGCGGCGTGATCTGGGTAGAAGTGTTGACGCGCCATCCTGAATGGTGGTCTCGCATCGAGTCTTTAGTGCTGCTCGGTGCTCCCCTGGGCGGTGCACATCTGGCTCGGATGGTCGATCCGTTTGGTTGGGGTCTTGGCATGGCGCAGCATTTGAGCCAAAATCGTCGACCGTTAGCCGAAAAGATTACGGCTGTAATTCCCACGCTAGTAGTGGCTGGCAATACTACAGGTGGAGACGATGGTACGGTCACACTAGAGTCTACGAAGCTCCAGCACGCTCATTTTGTCTGCTTGGATGGTGTGTCTCATGCTCAACTTAAAAACCATCTAGCGGTGGCTAAGGTCATTCAAGCGTTTTGGTCACAGCCTAGAGCACCACTGCCTGCGCGCGAAGTTAGTCTCATTGCAAAATTAATTGAGCATTTTCGAGCTGTACCTGGCATGACCGATGCTAGTGAGCAGTACTTTCCCGAGGCTAAAACTGTGTTCGCCTTTGGTGATGGCACCAGTGTCCGCACCTGGACAAATCTAGTTGGTGTCAACCACGTCTTCATCGCCAATGCTGATGGACGATGTGAGTATACAGGTTTTGTTGGGTGGGTACATACTGCTGGTCTCCAACAGGCTATCGACAGCGCACCTCAAGTTGCTTGTTCGTGTGGATAAATCCCAACCGCATCTATTGGGGGTGAAACAATATCAGGGCAAAAAGTGCAAGATGAGCTGGAACGCCCTATCTAGGATGGCGCTGGATAAAATTGACCAAAGTGGAGTTCAGAACCTGCACTTCTGCGGCCGGGACAGTTAAGTAGTCCAACAGAATTATTTTCACACTAGCTTCGCGACAATCCAGCCTTTCAGCTACTTTTTTGTGTAATTGATTTCGTTTAACTACTTAACCCAGTGGCTTCAGTCAAGACTCAAGAACATAAGGGTTGACCCAAGCAACATCACTCACGTTAGTCCGCACTTTGCAGATCAAACAATAACAGCTCCCAATCACCCTGAGCCAGAGCCGCTTCCGGTTGCTCAAACAGCTCCAGCACAAAACGGGTGCGCTGCTCCAGCGTCCAACCCAATTGCTGCACGCGCTCGTCGATCGCCCCTCGAAGACTCTCTTCAAAGACGGGATACTGCTGCACCGCCTCTCGCAACAGCAGCGGCTCTTCTAGAAACGTGGTCAAGTCCGATCGCACATACCAATCTGCTTGCTCCAACGCAAAGGCCGGTGGTGGTGCTGTGAAGTAGATGGCATCCAATTCATCCTCCACCAAGAGCCAGCCCACCAGCCGTGCCAAAGCGAGCCAATCTTCCTCCTCTGGTTGCAAGAAGCGCGCACCGACCGCCAGCAGATCGACCTGCGCCAGCGGGTGATAAACGCCCGCGAACCAAGCCAGAGCGAGTTCGCCTGGATGTTCCTGCTGAGACTGAGCAAAGAAGGCTTCCACTTCCGCTTGCATTGCCAAATCCACGTCAGGCTCCTGCACTGGCTGTTGAAGCACGACACTCAGTTGCCGTATCTCTTGCAAAGCAGTCTTACCACTTCGGCGCTGCGGTTGCGCTCGTCCAAAACCACCTGGCATCCCTGCCTCCTCGTGCGCACAACCTTCGCGTTGCTCCAGTGTCACTCCGTCCATACTGTCTAGACTGACCTCATCTTTCTGCGCCTGAGCCGTAAAGAACTGCTGGGCTTCCGCCACCAGAATCGGGTCTTCACTCTCCAGCCACACTTGCATTTTAACAAGCTGCTTCTCTGCCCGCTCAGACTTCTGGGCGCTGACGGCGCTGGGTACACCTGTGGAAAGCCCCCCACACACCCCAACTACTTGAAACCCAGCCGCTTGCCCTTCAAGGGCAGCGGCAATGGGTACAAGCTTATTGGTATTCATAGGGTGGCTTTCCTCTCCCTGTAAGGGTTTCAGCTTTTCTGAATCAGTGAAAACTGCCCTTACAGGGTGGCTTTCCTCTCCCTGTAAGGGTTTCAGGTGGTTGGGATGCCATAACTCTTTGTATTTATCCAGGGTGGGATTCCCAATGCCATAGGTGCGGATGGCTTGTTTCCGGGCGGTAATGGTCTCTGGTAAAGCCTGACGCTGCCGTAGGTCGGCGAGGGCGTGCAGAATGCGATCACGGGCACCTTGAGACTGCTCCTGGTTCCAGTTTGGCTTGGGGGGTTCGTTGACAGCATCCGGTAGGGGTGAAGCCTTTGCCTGGTGCTTGGAGCCAAAGGGGTAGTAACGGCTGGACTGGATGGAGCGGACATAGAACAAGGAGCGTGGTTCCAGGTCGGCTTGATGGCGGCAATACGCTTCAAAGCCAGGGAGCGATCGTGCCACTTCGCAGATGGCAGCGGCTAAGTCTGCGCCAGTAAGGGGTTCACCACCGCGCTGGACGTGACCGAAGATGTATTCCCGCATGGCGATCCGTCCCAACAGGTAGTTGGTCTGTCCGGCATCGGTCCAGCCAGCTAACACTTCGGTGTTCAGGTCGTGGAGAAATTTCTCGGCTTTGCCGGAGAGCTTGTACCGTTGACGCTTGGTCTGTTGCAAGACTCGTTTGAGGGTGCGCTGGTCGATGGCGTTACGGTGCTGGGCAAACTGCCAGCGCTGCACGAAGGTGGTTTGTTCGCCGTAGATGGGCTGGAAGTCACGGTTGAGCAGGTAGGAACCGGCTTGCAGGGGCAGGCGATGGCCAGCGTAGAGGCTGGGTGCTTCGCTGTAAGGCTTCGGGTTGGGGAACAGTTCGAGTTGTCCGGGTTTGAGTTTGAAGCCGGCATTCGCTAGCAAGGTTGAAACGACCTGGGCGATCGCCCAGGTTTCTTGTGCCGTTTGGAAGGGCAGGTACAGGTGGATGCCACCGCTGTAGCTGCTGGTGACGGCGACGGTTTCGACCAGTCCTAGCGGCTCTAAGGCTGCCAACAGACGGGAGATGGCCAGGCGATCGCGGTGGGGATGATAGAGACTATCAGCATCAATGTCGAGCATCAGGTAGTCGGTCTGTTTGCCAAACCGGACACCGTATAAGTAAGCGCCTTCCTGGAGCAGGCGATCGCTCAAGGGATGGCGGCTTTCGGTCTGCCAGTCGGGTCGTTCGACCGGGTTGGGGTGCTCGGACCAGAGATAGTCATAGCGGTGGGGCCAGAGTGCGAGGAAGGCATCATCACCTTCCGGCACAGATGAAAAGGTAGGGGAGGGGGCTAGCTGCATGGGCTGCCCTCCCAGTCTTCATATTTTTTTCGATGCACAGTGTAACTCCCTAGGTCTGTAGTGGTGACCGATAGGAAGCCATGCAAAATCAGGAGCAATTTGTCAAAGTTGTTGCACCTTTGGACAAATTGCCACTAGAATTGGCATAGCAAAGCTAGGTAACCTAACGTCCTGCCCGGTAAAAGCATCAGTTAGCGTTCCTGCTCCTATCCTTCAAATTGAATAACAAGCCTTTTGACCCCTTCTGTTTCCCGCAGTGGGGGTTTTTGGCTTCTAGGCTGACTAGAACATGACGGGTACTCCTCTCGCTTCAAACGTGGAAACTTGTCGCTTCATCGGCGGCTCGTGCTGTTGCGGTGGCTGCGTTGGCGTGAAGTATCAATGATCTAACCGCAGATCCTAGCCATTGGCACATTTTTTCAAAAACCCTTGCTAGTCTGTCGATCGCTATTCGATTGCAAGTTGCTATCGTTCGCTCTCACTGAACGCTGCTCACTCACTTCAAGCCCGTGTCTATGTCCGTGAGCTGATGATGCGAAAAGCGCACAAACTGATCTTTCCCACGGCTCACTCACCGGCTTGAATAATCTGCTCAGCCGTCAGTTGTAGGGAGGGGAAAGCTTGACACGGCACCACTTCAGAGCCGATGTACTCAGCTTTCTGATACTGCCCTGAAGCGTCAAGACCTAAGTGGATTACCTTTGCTCCTTTGCCGCGCTGACAATACTTAGCGGGAATTTGCCCTCGGTAGTCCACAATCCAGTATTCGGGCACTCCGAGTGCCTCATACTCTTGTTGTTTGTCTACCAGATCATTGCTCCAGTTCGAGCTAGCAACCTCCACAAGCAACAGGGGCACGGTGGTAATTGATTGCTCAATCTCGCTTTCGCGCCAGCGTTCAGTCTTGGTAATGAGCGCCAAGTCGGGTCGTCTACCTGTCGCTGGAGCCACAACAAGAACGTTACGCCTGCGAGTCGTCTTGGTACTATCCTGCGTCAAACGCATTTGCAGCTTGAATTCAAAGTCGAGGAAGCCAACGATTTCCTCGTGTAGCTGCGATGGTTCAGGCATTTGTAGCAGTATCCCTTCAACCAGTTCATAGAGCGGACCATCAGCTTGAGCTAGTTCAAGGAACTCCTCAAGAGACAGCAGTTTTGTTAATTGTGCTGGTGTCATAGCGATCGCCCTTACTTAGCCTGTTGTTTCGTTTGCGGTACCTGCCAGTCTTCCATCTCCCTTTCGAGGAGATAGCTAATCAGATTCGACAGCGATCGCCCTTCGATCTCTGACCGTTTCTCTAGCTTTTCAGCGAGCTGGTCACTCACGCTTGCAAAGACTTTCTTAGCCACTCTGCTGTTCATACCCTATTTCTCCCTAGATGGTAGTCCCATTCTGCCTAGATCAAGCAAACTTTACCATATGGCTGTAAATATACAACCATATGCTACTTTTAATGAGAGGTAAGCGGAACGCGATGGGAACTGGGGTGAAACACGCACGGAACGAAAGCATCGTGTTCCTAGCCCGTTCCAGGTTGTTCCAGACGTTCCAAGCCAGTTCTAGTAAGCCTTTGAGGGAAAGCATGAATACATCGCTAACTAAGTTTTGCCGTGACCACGATCTACCTAAGTCCAGCGTTTATCGTCGCGCTCAAGAGTTGAATATTGATACCAGCGATGGGTTAGCGCCTGCTGACTGCGATCGGCTCTTGCATGAGTTCAACGTCATCACCGCACAGCTAGAGCCAGAGTTGTCAGAGCCAGCCAAGCCAGCCGTTACCGTCGAGATTGGCAATCACGCAATCACACTGGCAGCACCGGAAATGCCGCAGATCTACAGCCTGGAAAGCCTACGCCAGAGTGATGTAGTGGCGTTTGATGACCCCTTAGCGATCGCCGCTCAATTCCTGCAAACTGCCGATGCCCTGACCGAAGAAATGCAACGCGATATCCGAGTGCGGGAACAGAAGTTGCAACAGACGCAGCAAGCAAAGCATGCGATCGCCGAGAAAGCCACCGAATTCAAGCTGGAAGCACGTCTCTACCGCGAACG
>Ga0163146_10004251_pt1 | contig 17570 bp, 13 predicted proteins | sample OliLakLV19MP7G1_FD_148648 | JGI IMG/M metagenome (GOLD analysis project Ga0163146, IMG submission 148648) | Freshwater microbial mat bacterial communities from Lake Vanda, McMurdo Dry Valleys, Antarctica - Oligotrophic Lake LV.19.MP7.G1 | ecosystem: Environmental > Aquatic > Freshwater > Lake >...
AAGGAAATCCGCGGCGGTTTCTAAGCCCTGTTTACCGTCCCGTACTGCCAAACCCGCCCGCCCCACGGGCCGTCTCGCTCAACTCGGTGACCACCTCGACGTGCGCCTGCGCGACCGGTGCGATCACCATCTGCGCGATCCGCATTCCGTGAGTGATCAGAAACGCCTCCTGTCCAAGGTTGATCATCGGGACTTTGACTTCGCCCCGGTAATCCGCATCGATCGTCCCGGGAGAGTTGGGCATCGTCACCCCGTGCTTGGTCGCCAGCCCCGATCGCGGCCGCACCTGCGCCTCAAACCCCGGCGGCACCGCGATCGCCAGCCCCGTCGGCACCAGCACAATCGCGCCGCCCTGCGTTAGCGGCTTGAGTTCGATGGATGTTCCCTCGGGCAGACACGCGGCGATGTCCATTCCCGCGGCATGCTGGGTCTGATACGCGGGCGTCGCCGCGCGAGGATCGAGCTTCCGCACCCGGAGCGCAACAGTCAGCAGTTCATTGTCGGTCATCATGTTCGAGCGTAGTCGCCCGGAGCGTCTACCGCGCCGCCGCCCGCGCCGTCGCGACAACCACCCGGAGGTTGTAGTTGCTCGGAACACCGTCGATGCCGGCGGATTCCGTCGCCGCCGGGGCATCGTCGCAAGGCAGATCTTTGGCAACCTGTTCAACGCTTCGGTCGAGTTGCTCGATCATCCGCCGGGTCGAGGCGATCGCCCGATCGAGCGAGGATGCGCCGGTCACCGACTTCATGGCGTCGGACCGCTGCTCCTTCTGGAGCTGCTGGTCACATTCGGCCTGAGCCCGGAGCAGCGACGCGAGCAGCTTCTCGGCGTTCTGGCGAGTTGCCAGGGTTTGGAGAAGGACCTGCTGTCGTACACTGGACATGGTTTGAATGCTCCGTTTCCCCGCCCTTCAAGCATCCACGGCTTCGCGGCCGTGCTCTGTGAAGGTTGAGTTTAGGGACACGGCCGCCTCTGCGTTGCGATGCCCGAACGTGTCCCGAATCACGCGTGTCGTCGGCGCATCTCTGGGACGTGCTGCTGGAGGGCCGCGATGACCTGCCCGGGGTCGAGACTGGTGCGGAGAGAACCCAGTTCGGCGAGCAGCGCATGTGCCGCGTGATCGGTCAGGGGTTCTGCGCCGTCGCCCGCCCATGCGCGGATGCCCGGGTGGGCGGTTGGGCGGAGCATCTCGGTGGCGTAGGCGAGCTCTTCGTGGATCTTCTCGCCGGGCCGGGAGCCGGTGAAGGCGACATCAATCGCCGGGCCGCCGGCAGGCGGGGCGGCGGGCAGGCGGGGGGTCAGCCCGTGTGCGCGGGCGAAGCGCTCGGCGAGCTCGACAATCCGAACCGGTTCACCCATGTCGAGCACGTACATGCCCGCACGCTGCCTGGCCGCGGCGTCGAGCGTTGCCGATTGCAGCACCAGCGTCGCGGCCTCGTTGATGGTCATGAAGTAGCGGGTCATCCGCTCATCGGTCACGGTGATTGGTCCGCCCTCGGCGAGCTGGCTCGACCAGATGGTCAGCACGCTGCACGCCGAGCCAAGCACGTTGCCAAACCGGACCATGCTCATGCGGGTCGATGTGGATGCCTGCGCGGCGAGCCAGGACACGTAGATCTCCGCGAGCCGTTTGGTCGCGCCCATCACGCTGGTTGGGTTCACCGCCTTATCCGAGGAGATCATCACGAATCGCTCGGCCCCGCACGCGGCGGCGGCATCGGCGATGGCCTTGGTGCCGAACAGGTTGTTGGTCAGTGCGTGCGCCGGGTGATCCTCCATGAGCGGCACGTGCTTGTGCGCGGCGGCGTGGAAGACCGCGTGCGGGCGCAGCTCATTCAGAAGCCGCTGCGTTCCCGCCGCGTCGACAACATCGTGCAGGACGGCGCGGCGCGGAACGCCGGGGAATCGCTGGGCGATCTGCCGATCGACTTCGAACAAAGCATTCTCGCCGCGTTCCATCAGCACGAGCTGCGACGGGGCAAAGCCCGCGCACAGGCGCGCAAGCTCGGAGCCGATGCTGCCGCCGGCGCCGGTGATCAGGACGCACTTGCCGGCGAGGATGCCGCTCACCGCGTGGCGATCCAGGCGGTAAGGTTCGCGGCCGATGAGCCGGGCCATGTCGATCGCGGGTGTCGCGGCGAGCATGGCGGTGTCGGCGGGTTGGATGTTCCGAGATTCGTTGTGCTGGGCCGCGGTTGCGGCGACGGGCTCAGCGAGCAGGTCGCTCAGCGCGGGGACGGAGCGTTCGGTGATTCCGGCGAGCCGGAGCAGTTCGCTGGTGCGGACCGCCGCGGCACCAAGGTTGGAAGGAAGGCAAACCAGCGCGAGCCGGGGCCGGTACTTTGCGGCGATGGCGGGGAGGTCCTCGGTGGTGCCGAGATCTGGAGCCGGGAGCGAGGCGCCGTCAGCAGGAGCCATGCCGGGCGGAAGAATGCAGCCGGTGATCACTGGCGCATCGGTCGCGAGGGAGACCTGCGCGGCAAGCTGCTGGATCGTCTCGGGTGTGCCGACGAGCAGGACTCCGGTTCGGATTCCTCGAGCGTGGGGATCGCTCGAAGCGAGAGGAGTGGAGGGGTTCACCTCCAGGACACGTCTGCGGGAGGGCCCGCCAAACGAGGAAGCCTGCGGGGGTTGGAGCGAGGGCAGCGGGTGCGTCGTCATGACGGCTCCGAAAGAGCGTGGGGACCGGTCAACAACGCATACTCATCGGCCATCCGGGGCACGGTTGCGGAATGGTGGGGTCTCGGAGCAGCCGCACTTGACCCGGCAGTGTGGTCGGTCTTTGCTCGTATACGCATGCGGATCATCTCCGGAGAGTTCAGGCGACGGCAGCTCATTTCCCCCAAGGATGCGAGCACGACGCGGCCGATTCCGGATCGTGTGAAGGAATCCGTCTTCTCGATTCTGCGGGGGCACTTTGAAGGTGCGCGTGTTCTTGACGCGTTCGCCGGCTCCGGCTCGATCGGCCTTGAGGCGCTGAGCCGGGGAGCTTCGTTTGTGCTGTTCGTGGAGCGCGACAAGGCCGCGGCGACATTGCTTGAGCAGAACATTGAGCTGCTGGGGTGCGGGGACCGGTGCGAAGTGCTTCGTGCTGACGCGATTGGGCCCGCAACGTTTGCGCGCTGTCCGCGACCCCTTGATCTTGCGTTCTTCGACCCGCCGTATCCGCTGGTTGAAGACCCGGCGAGCTGGGATCGCATCCGCGGGCAGGTGGGCCGCGTTGCCGATCTGCTGACGCAGGTGGGCTTCGTGGCATTGCGCACACCGTGGCCATTCCGGCAGGCATTGCCCGACCCCGCAGCTACTCCCGAGAACCTGCGCGAGGACCGCAAGCTCAAGGATCGCAAGGAGCGGCTCGGACGCAAGCTGCGCGAGCAGGAGTGGGTGCTCGACGAGATCGACGCCGAGGAGATCGAGGCGGAGACGCTGGAGGATGAGGCCGAGATCGAGGAGATCGAAGGGGTGGAGGCGGCCGCCGCGCTTGAGCAAAGGTTTGGCGATCTGAACATTGAGGGCGCGGCAGGTCCGGAGACACACGTGTATGGGAGCACCGCGGTGCATCTGTACATGCGCCGTCCACCCGCGGCGGAATAGGAAGTGGGGGAGTCGCCGTTGATGGAGCAAACCACGCAGAGCCTTGTTGCTGGCCTGAACGAAGCGCAGCGGGAAGCTGTGCTGCACGGCGCTGATGGCCGAAGTGGGCCGCTGATCGTCCTCGCGGGGCCGGGGACCGGCAAGACGCGTTTGATTGTTCACCGGATCGCGCGGCTGATTGTCGAGGGCGCTTCGCCCGAGTCGGTGCTGGCTGTCACGTTCACGAACAAGGCCGCGGCGCAGCTTCGGGAGCGGCTGGCGGGGATCGTCGGCGCGACGCAGGCGGGCCGTGTCCGCGCGCAGACGTTTCACTCGCTGGGTCTGTCGCTGGTGCGGCGGTTTGCGCCGGATCTTGGCTTGCCACCGATCCGGCGAGACGCCGCGATCCTGGATTCGGCGCAGCGGATCCGGTTGATCCGTGAGGCGATCAGCTCACAGAATCTTTTCGCCTCGCGTCGGGCCGCGGGCCTGGATTCGCTCGCGCATCTTGTGCAGGCGGGGATGAAAGCGCTGGCCGACCGCGCGATCGAGGCCGAGGCGTGCACCGCCTTTGTGGACACTTGGCGCGGCCGCATTGCCGCCGGTCAGGATTCGACCGGCAAGGGCGTTGACGGGGTTGAACTCCGGGCGGAGTCTGCGCGGCTCGAAGAGTTTGTTGAGATCACGATGGCGTATGCGTGGTTTCAGCAGGAGGTCCGACGGCGCGGCTGGCTGGGCTTTGAAGACCTCATCATGCTGCCGATCCGGCTACTGCGGGATGCGCCGCGGGCGGCGGCGATCATTCGTGCTGAGCTTCGGCATGCGCTGGTCGATGAGTTTCAGGATGTGAACGCGGGGCAGATCGAGCTATTGCGGCAGCTCTTCCCGCCCGATGATTCGCCCCCGGCGGGAGCCGACCCGGCCGGCCCGGACCTGTGCATCGTGGGCGATGACGATCAGGCGATCTACGGCTTTCGCGGCGCGGATGATCGTGCGTTCGCGAGGTTTGATGCAACGTGGCCGGGGTCGCGGCGCATCCTATTGACCGAAAACTACCGCAGTCAGTCGTCGATCATCGCGGCGGCAAACCGCGTGATCTCGCTTGCGGAGCATCGGTTCGCGCCTGACAAGCTCGTCGTTCGCGCATCGGCGCTCGCGGGGGAGCCGCCCGCGCCCGGAGCCGGTGTTGAGTGTGTCGAGCTTGCCCACGACATGGATGACGGCGCTGCGATCGCGACCGCCATTCTTGTGGATCGTGCGCAGGGCGCGGTCCGCGAGCTTCCATGGAGCAGATACGCCGTTGTCTGCCGCAACAACGCGGACATCACGCGCGTCGTCTCCGATCTGGAACTGGAGGGAATCCCCGCGCGGGGCAGCTATGGCGACGCGCTGTGCGAGGATCAGGGCGTGCAGGATGTGCTCGCGTGGATCACCCTGCTTGTGAATCCACGGGAGAGCTGGCCGGTGCGGCGCATCCTCACCCGGCCGCCGCTGGCCGCGGAACCACTCGCGGCGATGGAGTACGAGAAGCAACACCGATCGGAGCGTCGTCTGGCGGATGGAGACGATAACGATGCGCCGTCGTACCTTGCGTGGCTGGTTGAAGCAGCTGGAGAAGATGCGGCGATCGGCGCGGCGGTGAAGCGTCTGGCATCGCTGCATCAGCGGCTCTCGCAGATCACCGCGAGTTCCGCCGCGCCCGAGGCGATTGAGCAGGTCATCATGCTGACGGATGCGGCCCACGCGGATCTTTTGCCAGCGCGGCAGCGTGCCCGGCGGATCAACGCGCTGCTTGCGCTGGTGCGGCTGGCGCGGCTGTCGGTCGCCAAGCTGGATCAGCCCAGAGATCTGCGCGAGTTCTGGCGATACTGGCAGGACCTTGATGACAACGATCGCTCTCTGCGCGAGGTCGCGGGGATCGACGAGCGCACAGGTCCCAACGATGACCAGGATGATGAACAGAGCAGCCCGGCCGTCACGGTGATTTCCGCCCACAAGGCCAAGGGGCTGGAGTGGGACACGGTGTTTGTGCCGCGGGTTTCGCCCCAGCACGGATACGGCAAATCCGGCAACAGCGATGAGAGTCCGATTCCGCCGGGCCTTCTTGATGAGGACGCGGCGGCGGCGGCTGCGCGCCAGCCGGCAGAGGAGCGCCGGATTTTTTACGTCGCCTGCACCCGTGCGGAGCGGCGGCTGGTTCTGCTGGCCAAGAAGAACAAGGGACGCAGCAAGTCGACGCACTTCTTTGAAGAGTTCACGCGGGAGCCCGAGGGGCAGTTGCTGGTGCATATCCGGGATGTCGCGGAGCTTCGAAGTCAGGCCGCGGCGGTGCTTGGGCGGGATGATCTTTCGCAGAAGCAGGATTCCAGCCATGGGGAACTGGGCGGAGAGGCTCTGGATCGCGCGCGGCTGACCGTTCGGCTTGCGGCGGCGGAGGCTCTTGAGTTTGCGGATCGGCCCGATGCGGGCCTTAGCGACATCGAGGCGGCTGCCGGTCGGCTTCGCACGGCCGCAGCGCGGCTGGCGGTTGTTTCGCATATTGCCGCGCATCGCGGTGCGCCGGCGTGGATTTCGGGCGAGCCTTCGCTCGTGACCTATGCCGATGCGCTGCTGGCGAGCATTCGGCGGGATGATGCGCCCGCGGGCGATGCGCCGCGGCCGCCGCTGGATTTGAGTTACACGGCGATTGATGTGTATCACCGCTGCCCGAGGTGCTACTGGCTTCGATATGTGAAGCACCTGCCCGAGACACAGCGCAAGCAGTCGGGGCTGGGGTCCGTGGTCCACACCGCACTTGAGCGGTTCTATAACGCCATCCGCGAGGCGGAGGCCGCGGGCCAGGAAGTGCCGACGCTGGAAACCCTGGTCCGGTTGGGGCGGGAGGAGTTCATCGCATCCTGGCCGCGGGGCATTGAGATCGACCGGGCGGAGCTCGACCAGACGCTCGCGCAGCTCACCATGGCGCACACCAAGCTTCACGATCCGGATGTGCAGATCCTCGAGATTGAGAAGTCCGTGGAGTGGGAGTACACCGTTCCTGGCGATGGCCCGAACTCGCCGGCCACCAAGCATCACTTCCGGGCGAAGCTCGATCGCCTCGAGCAGTTCACCCGTCCCGATGGCCGCATCGGGTTTCGCATCGTGGACTACAAGACCGGGCAGGCCTGGAAGAGGCTCACCGAACCCCACCCCGATGATCTGCAGCTGGGGATTTACGCCCTGGCACTTCCCCACCTGCTCCCGGATGTCGACCCGGCTGATGTGGTGGCGGAGTACTGGCTGCTGGCGAGCGGTGATCGGGGTGTGATCCCCCTGTCGGGCCTCCGGCTCGATAAGGTCGAACAGAAGATTCACAAAGCGGTCCGCGGCATCCTGTCGGGGGAGTTCGGATCGGACAAGGACTGCGATGGGGACTGCCGGATTCTGCGGGCTCCCCTTGGTGGCGGATAATCTCCCGCCGGCGGGGTTTTCTCTGCCCTACCCCTTTGAGAGGCCGATCTTTCGTCATGTTCACCCGGTTGGCTCCCCGAATGCAACCATCAGTAGCAGGGGGGATAGAACCGATCGAGTACCCATGATCGGACGCAGTTTTGTCACCACTCTTCTGGTTTGGACCGCCGCCGCGGCGGCCATTGCCGCGCAGCCGACGGCCGAGAAGGCGCCTGGAGCAAGGCCGGAACAGATCGCCCGGGTTGCCGAGCCCGGGGACCTGGTGGTCGAGATGCAGGCGCATCGCCGCAGCGGGGTTGTCTCGGCTTGGCTCGTGAACGGCATCCGTGTTCACCATCGACGGATGACGGTCCAGCCCGATCAGATCGAGGTCATGATCAGCTTTGCGGGGGGCGAGCTTCTGGAGTGCCCGGAAACCCGCGGCCTGTCGCTGCTGTGTGCCGCGTTGCTGGATCGGCCATCGTCCCGGGCGATTGCACAGGAGGACATTCGGCAGCGGCTCGAGGGACGGGATGTGCTCATCGAGGGCGGGGCGATGCACGACTCGCTGCTGGTGCGGGTATCGGGCGCGGCGGCAGATATTCGCGCCGGGATAGAGGTTGCCGCGAGCGCGTTGAGCTCGCCCCTTGTCACCGAGGATTCGATGGTGATCGCGCGGACGGCTGCATGCGACGATGTGAAGCGCACCCAGAACGATGCGCGGTGGAGCGTGACCGAGCCGCTGCTGGAACTGGTGACGCCGATCAACGAGTGCCGGAACAAGCTCGCCTGCACCAAGCGGATGGGCATGTATACGGCCGAGCAGGCGACGAACTGGGTCGTGCGGCACGCGGGATCGAGCCCGTGCGAGATCGCTATTGTGGGCGACATCGAAGCCAACGAGGCGATCGCGATGATCGCCGAAGTGTTTGCGAAGTTCCCGGCGCGGCCGCGTGCTTCGCCCGCGGCGCTTGCTCAGCAGAGGGCCGTCCCGAAGCAGCACGGACCGTTTGCCAAGAACGTCGGGTGCAAGGGTGAGGCGAAGATCGAAGAGGCACACGTGCTGGCGGGCTTCCTCTCGCCCGATCCTTCGGAGGTTCAGGAAGTGCGGCGGCTGCGAGCCGGTGCGCGTGTGCTTGCGAAGCGACTGGAAGTCCGGCTGCGGGAACTGAAGCTCGGGGGTGATCCGCACGTGAGCTGGACGTACATGCCCAGCCCGTTTGCCGGTCGCTCTGTGACGGTGGTTGCGGCGAGCGTGACGCCGGGGGATGCGGAATCGGTGAAGCGGGTGATGCAGGCTTCGATGTGCGAGCTGATGGACAACGGTCTGCCGGCCGATGAGCTTGCGCAATCAACCGAAGTGCTTGCGCGCGTTGCCGCGGCGTATGAACGGGACCCACGATATTGGGCCGCGATCCTGGCCAGGAGCACCAGCGGCGGGCTTGACCCCGAGCAGATCTCCGACGGACCGGAGACGTATCGGGCGATGAAGCCCGACGAGGTGCTGGCGGCGATGCGCCGGGCGTGCACAATTGAAAACCGGCTGGACCTGGTGGTCCGGCCGGCTCAGTGAACAACGTGGATTGCCTGAGTCAGCCCAGCGCGGCGGCACCCGAGATGATCTCGGTGAGCTCGGTGGTGATCTGGGCCTGACGGGCGCGATTAAACTTGCGGGTGAGGGCCTTGCCCATTTTGCCCGCGTTGTCGGTGGCGGCCTTCATGGCGACCATTCGCGCGACGTGCTCGCTGACGATGGCATCGCTGAACGCCTGGAAGAGTGTGGCCTTGACGGCCGCGGGGAGCAGATTGGCGAGAAGGATCTCGGCGGGCGGACTGAACTCGTACTCTACGCTGGGCTTCTTCTCGACGGGCGCTGCGCTCTCGGGCGGGCGGAGGGGGAGGAGTTGCATGACCTCCGGCTTCTGACGGCCGGCGGAGATGAACTTCATGTAGATGACGGTGACCTTGCTGATCTCGCCTGCGATGAAGCGGTCCATGTACCGCTGGGCGAGGCCCGCGATCGTGTCGTACTCGGGCTTGTCGCCGAAGCTGTGGTGGTTGGCGACGGGGGTGTTGGAGAACTTGAAGAAGCCCACGCCCTTGCGGCCGACGACGTCGATCTCGCCGCCCTTGGCGGCGGGGTTGTTGCGAAGGTTGGCCATCGCGATGCGGAGGATGGAGCCGTTGTACGGCCCGCACAGTCCGCGGTCGGAGGTGATGATGAGCGTGAGCTCTTTGGCGCCGGAGGCTGTTCCGGCCATGGGTCCAGAGAGCAGCGGGTGGGAGGCTCCCTCGCCGGCGGCCTCGCCGATCTGCTTCACGAGTTCAAACACGCCTTCGGTGAACGGCTTGGAGGCCGTTGCACGCTGCTGGGCGCGGGAGAACTTGCTCGTGGCGATCATGCGCATCGTGTTGGTGATGCGGCGGATGTTGCCGACGGCCTTGATGCGCTTCTTGATCTCGCGGGTCTTGCCCATAGGGGCGGGAGTGTAGGCGAGGCTTCCTGGAAAGTGGATTGTGCGGGGCGCAGGTTTTGTGTCTGTCAGGGACCGATTGGCGGCTGCGATTCGGGGGGAGCAGACGGGAGATCGCCGGGTGCCTGAGCGCGAAGGAAGTCGCGGAGGATCGCCGCCGCGGCGAGGGCATCGCGGCGTTGCTTCTTCTGCTTATGCGTCATGCCGGATTGGGCCATCGACCAGTCGGCATCGACGGAGGTGAGGCGTTCATCTTGAAAGTGGATAACGCGATTGGTGCGTTCGGCCAGCTTTGCCGCCAGGTCGCGGACGATGCGGGCGCGGGGACCCTCGGTCCCATCCATGTTCAACGGCAGGCCCACGACCAACTCCGCCTGCGAGTGCGGCCCGAACTGATCGGCGATCGCGAGCGCGATAGCGTCGAGCCACGCCCCGCCGGCACGTTCCGCTGTTGGCACCTCGATGAGGTCCAGGGGCGAGACGATCCGCGTCTCATCGTCCCCGACGGCCAGGCCCGTCCGCTTGTCGCCGATGTCGATGGCCAGGTAGCGCACGTCAGAGGGTATCGTGACATCCAGCTTCCGCTCGATGATGCGGCGCGGCCGGATGCGTCTCCGCACTTCTCGATCCCCTGATCCCTTGGTCCCACTTCCCTTCCCCCTTACCGCAGCCCTTCTTCCACCATCGCGTGCAGTTTCTTGAGTTGCTCCGCCTTGTCCCGCGGCATCACCAGCGTTGCATCTTTGGTGTGCACGACGATCAGATCGCTGACGCCGAGAACGGCCACGGTGTGCGAGGGGTCATCGCTCACAATGAGGTTGCTTGCCGCGTCGAGCAGTACGGCCTTGGTGTGGCCGGCGATGCGGTTGCCATCGCCATCGGGTTCGAGTGTCTGGCCGAAGCTCGGCCAGGACCCCACATCCAGCCAGTCCACATCCGTCAGCACCGTGCACACGGAGACGGAATCATCCCGCGAGGCGGGCTCCATCACGGCGTAGTCGACACTGATCCGCGGCAGGGTCGGGTAGACCGCGTCGATCACCTCGCGCTGGCGCTTGGTGCCCCAAGCCTCCTGGATCTTCACCAGCCCCTCGTGGCTCTCGGGCTTGAAGCGCTTGAGGCAGTCCATGAAGGTCGCCGCGTGAAAGACAAACATCCCCGAGTTCCACGCAAAGTGCCCGGACTCGAAGTACGCCTGCGCCCGAGGCCCATCGGGCTTCTCGACAAAGCGGGTGACGCGGAACGCGAGGCCCTTGCCGATGGGTTTCTTCTTGTCGTCCGTCACACCGTTGATCGCTGCGCCGCGTTCGACATAGCCGAAGCCGGTTGCGGCGTACGTCGGCTTGATGGAGAACGTCACCAACCGACTCGGGTCCTGCTCGACTAATCGGAACGCGAGTTCAGCCCGCTCGCGGAAGACGCTCTCCGGGCGGATGAGGTGATCGGCGGTGAGCACGCAGAAGACCGCGTTCTTGTCGAGCTTCTGAAACACCGCCGCGCCGAAGCCGACGGCGTTCACGGTGTCGCGGCCCATGGGCTCGCCGAGGATGCGGTCATCGGTGAACTCGGGGAGGGCCTCGCGGATCTGAGATCGGAAGCCTTCGCCCGTGCAGATGAACCTGCGCTCGGCGGGGACCAGGCCGTCGATGCGTCTGGCGGCAATCTCCAGCAGGGACAGCGGCTTCTTTGCGCCCGGCTCGTGAATGAGGGGGAGCAGTTGCTTTGGCCGCGCGTTGCGGCTCATGGGCCAAAGTCGGGTCCCTGCACCGCCCGCCATGATCATCGCATACCGCATGGACCCATCCTAACGAAAGTCCGCCTCGGCCCGCATCACCTCGCCGCGTACGCCGCGGCGATCAATACCGATACTTCCGCCGGCGGCTCATCTGCGCCCGCGCGGAACCTGTCGATTGCTTTGGCGACCATTCGTTCGGCATCCACCGGAGACTCCCCGAGCGCGACCAGAGCATCCACGGCTTTTCGGATAGGCACGACAGGTGCCGCGGCGGCAACGGCCGGGGGGGCAGAGGCAGCGCCATTTTGTGGAGCGGCCGACTTAACGCCCTTCCTGGTGGGTTTGGCCTCGGCGACAATCGGCGCGGCGGGGGCGACGCCCTTGGAGATCCCCAGCCCGATGTAGCCATCGCACTTGCTTTTGAGTTCGTGCACGATGGTTTCGGCGAGCTTGGGCCCGATCTCGGGCAGAGTCTGCAGCATCCGACCGTTGCGCTCGGCGATGGCCCGCGCGATCACGCCGGGCTCGACCGCCATCACCCTCAGCCCGCGCTTGGGGCCCAGGCCTTTGACGCTGGTAAGCAGATCGAAGAAGGATCGTTCGGCCGCGCTGGCGAATCCGAGGATTCTGGGCACAAAGCTTGCGCCCTGCCCCTGGCCTTCGAGGTATTCGGTTGTGTGGATCGAGACTTCGCGGCCGATCATCGCTCCGGCGGGGCCTGCACTGCCGCGGCCGAGCCAGGCATCGGCCAAGTATGCAGGGAGGAGGACTTCGTAGGCAACGCCGGGCATGCCCTCGGGCACGAGCGTTGCCCGGTTCTCCTCAATCGATTCCAGAGTTCCGCGTAGTCGCGTCAGCATCGCGGCCATGGTAGTGTCCAGCGGTCGTGTTGCGGGAGAACGTCTTCGTGCCCACTCATCCCATGCAGATCATGATGTTGGCGGGAGGCGTCGTGCTGGCGTTTATCGGGCTGCTGATCGCCCGGCGGTCATTTCGTCCAAAAAGCATGTCTTTGGCAACGCAGGCCACATTCGGACTTTGTATGGCATTCGTTGGTTACCACCTTATTGTGTGGTCATTTCCGCCCACCTTGACCCCGGTTCAGGTGAACCGCCAGTTTTGGTGGGTTGTTTGTGCCGCGGTGGTCACCTTCCCGATGCTCTCGTTTTGGATGGATCGCCATTGCTTGTCTGCTTCGGAGACCGAGGATCCTCCGGAGGCTGCTCGCGACGACTTGGACTCAATCCGCTAAGCTACGGCCCCTCCGGGGTTCTGAGGCGTGCCGGATCGATCCGGAACACGGTTCGGCGGCCGGTCGTATGGAAGAGACGGGGCTTGCGCCCGTGAAAATCGTGTTTGGAGACGGCCCGCCCGGGAGTTCCGGGGTCGGGCGGAGAGCGGATCCTTTCGACGGAGATGCGAATGGCATCGTCCAATATGTGCTGGGGCATCGAGATGGGAGCGGGGGCCGTGAAGGCCATCAAGCTCGAGCGCTCCGGTGATGAGGTGAACGTTGTTGAGTTCGCCGTGATCCCGCATAAGAAGGTGCTGACGACGCCCGACCTTGACCAGGCCGATGCGACCCGCGTTGCCCTTGGTGAACTGGTCACCCGGTTTGATCTGACCGATGCGCCCGTGGCGATCGCTGTCCCCGGTCACTCGGCGTTCGCGAGGTTCGCCAAGTTGCCGCCGGTTGAACCAAAGAAGATCCCCGACATCGTGAAGTTCGAGGCGGTGCAACAGATTCCGTTCCCGATCGATGACGTCGAATGGGACTATCAGACTTTTCAGAGCCCCGACAATCCGGATGTCGAAGTCGGCATCTTTGCCATCACCCGTGACCGTGTGATGGAGCGTCTGGCGCTGTGGGCGGATGTGGGCATCTCGCCGGATGTCATCACACTCGGGCCTCTGGCGGCGTACAACGCGATCTCATGGGACATGCAGTTTGGCCCGCAGACGCCCGGCACCGTGATCCTCGATGTGGGCACTACCAGCACCGATCTGATCGTGTGCGAGCCGGGGCGCGTGTGGATCCGCACATTCCCGATCGGCGGGCACAACTTCACCGAGGCCTTGGTCTCGGCCTTCAAACTCAGCTACGCCAAGGCCGAGGCGCTCAAGGCGCAGGCCGAGCAGAGCAAGCACGCGAGGCACATTCTGCAGGCGATGCGGCCGGTGTTCTCCGATCTTGCGCAGGACGTGCAGCGGTCGATCGGGTACTACCAGTCAAGCCATCGCGATGCGAACCTCACGCGTCTGATTGGCCTGGGCTCGACATTCAACCTCCCGGGACTGCGGAAGTATCTTTCGCAGCAGCTGCAGATGGAAGTTATGCGGCTGGAGCAGTTCAACCGCATCACGGTCGATGGGCCTGCGCAGTCTGAGTTCCAGGCAGCGACGATGAACCTGGCCTCGGCGTATGGGCTTGCGCTACAGGGGCTGGGTTTCCAGCACGGCATCATGGCGAACCTCGTTCCAGTCGCGGTCGTTCGCGAGGCGATGTGGAAGAAGAAGGTGAAGTGGTTCGGCGTCGCGGCCGGAGTTGCCGTCGTCGCGGGCGGCGTGAGCTTCATCCGTCCGTTCCTTGATGAAACCGCCGCGGCGTCTTCGCCCAAGACCTCTTTCCAGGTCATTGATGACACGACCCGGACCGCGCGTCAACTGAAAGCGGAGTGGAAGGAAGTGTCCGATTCCTTTGCTCCTGATTACAAGGCGGCGAATGTCGCCAACCTGCTGTCGAGTCGCGAGATCTATCCGCATATCGCCGACGACCTTGGCAAGATGCTGAAGCTGGCGATTGATCGTGCGGCCGAGCAGCGGCAGGAAGCGGCGACACCCACCATCCGGTTTGGCGAGTTCCAGACGAACTACATGCCGCCTTCGGGGGCGGTCGCATCGGATGATCCGTACGCCAATCCAGACCCTGCGGCGGCCGCCGGTGGGGGCGCGGCTGCGGAGCAGCGGATCTCCGGGGAGCTTGAGATCAGCACGACGCACAAGGACGATGTCGAGGCGGTGCAGTTTGCCACCCACACGATCAAAAAGTGGCTGTATGACAACGCGGATCGCGCCGAGGTTCCGTACAAGATCGATATCGCGCGTGTGAGTGTCTCGCTGATTGAGAGCCGCAAACTCGCGGCGGTGATTGGTGATGCGCCGCCTCCGACGACAGGTCGTGGCGGAGCGGCGACGCGGCCCACGGTGCCCGGGCGCTTCCCGGCTCAGCCCAATGATGGCCGCTTCCAGCCCGAGTTTGACGGGCTTGCCGGGACGCGCATCACTGGCGGACCGGCCGACTCTCCGGGCTCGGGTCCGTCGACGCAGGGACGCGAGGAGGTTGAACGGCTTGCGCCGCTCCCCGCATCCGAGCCACTGGCTAAGCCCGGCGAGACCCTGAATCGACTCAAAGTGCGCTGGGAGGTCATCCTCCGGCGTGAGGCGCCTGCCGCCGCGGAGAACCCAACATGAACAACATGATGAAGTGGCTCAAATCGAACTGGTTGATCGAGCTGCTCACGGTCGTTGCGCTCGCGGTGATTCCGACGGCGTGGTACTTCGCCGATGGCATGCGCACCAAAGTGCGCGAGGACCTTCAGAAGAAGGTTCAGGCGGATGCACAGGAGGTCGCCAACTCGAAGGTGCAGTATCACCTGATCAATGTTGTCGGCGACAAGATGCTCGAGAAGTCGATCGAGCCCAACAAGGTGTTCACCGAGTGGTATCGCGCCGAGTGGGAGAAGATTCGCTCCCGCACGGGCACGGTTTCGGGCGCGGCCCTTACCTTCAACAAGGAAGGTCACGAGATCCTGATTCCCGATCTCTTCCCGGATCCGCAGGAGTTCATCGCGGACGCGAAGCTTCGACAGTTCGCCGCGGCGTACATCCGGGCGCATCCGGAGCTTCTCCGTTCAATCAACGCGGGTGAGCCGCAGGAGCCGGCCGTGATCGGCGCTGTTCTGGCGGATCATCAGCTTGCGGAGACCGAGCGGATCAAGAACCAGACGGGTCAGGATCCGACGGATGCGGAGAAGGAGCAGATCGCCTCCACCCTGCGGGATATCCGGCTTCGTGAGTATCAGCGCCGCGCGGCCGAGATCAGTGTGTACGCGGGGCCGTACGTGTTTGCTGGTGTGCCAACCACCGCGCCGACGGTTCGGCCGTCCGCGGCGCAATGCTGGGACTGGCAGGAGCGATACTGGATTCACCAGGACATCTGCCGGGCGATCGCCGAGGCCAACAAGGGCAGTTCCGGCGCGGGTATCCCGGCTTCGGTCGTCAAGCGGATCGTGAAGATCAGTGCTGCGCCAGCGGCGTACCTCACGAGTGATGGGCAGCCGGGCCCAGCGACGCCGACGGAGTCGGGCACCGACAAGGCGCCGGTGGATTTCGCTTGGTCGATTACGGGGCGATTGAGCGGACCTGGCTCCAACAACAAGTGGTACGACGTTCGGCCGGTCACGGTGGAGGTCGTTGTTGCGTCGCAGAGGATTCCGGAGTTCTTTGACGCCCTGTCGCATACGAACTTCATGAGCATCATCGATATGGATCTGTTCCGTGTCGACCCGATTGAGGAACTGAAGAACGGGTATTACTACGGCGATGAGTCGGTCGTGCGGGCGGTGCTCTACGTCGAGACGATCTGGCTGCGTGAGTGGCGCACCGGGTTCATGCCTCTCGATGTCCGCGAATCGCTCGGCCTCGTCGAGGGAATAGTTGCCGATGACGGGCAGGGGGCTCTCTCCGCGCCTGCTCCCTCCCGTGCTCCACCCCCCAGCGGCGGCGACGATGACGACATGCGTCCGGGTCGCCCTGGTCGTCGCGGCGGCGGCGGCGGCGGTGACTGATCACGTTTGAGCGGAAACCTCTCCCCCCTTCACGCCTTACCAGTGCATTGCTCCTCATCACCCTCGGTTGAGGGACCTCATCATGAAGCTCAAAGGTATTAGCGTTTTCGAGCAGCACGTCGAGAAGATCTTCGCAGGGATCATTTTCGTCGCGCTTCTGGCCATCCTCGCATGGCAGTTCCTCGCCGGACCAGCCACGGTCACGGTGAACAAAGCCCAGGTTCCGCTGAACGGCGCGTGGAGCGCGGTGGCCGAAGAGGCGCGCCGCGTGCAGTCGCGACTGAACGCCAACCAGCCTCCGGATGGCGAGGGCGGTTCGGCCGCGATCGAGCAGATCGTGAGCTTTAACGACAAGTTCCGCGGCCCTGTGACACCGTCGCGACAGCTTGCCGTGGCGATCGGCGACAAGGCCAGTCTGGGAGCAGTGGGGGGAGAGATTGCAACGACGATCACACCGCTTGGTGAACTGACCGTGCCCGCGCCTGCCGCGCCGTACGGCTCTTCGCACCTTACGCTGATCTCGCCTGCCGAGGCAATGGGGAAGCCGGAAGTGGCGGCGATCCTCCCCGCGGCGATGCCGTTCGACAAGGCCGGTGTGACCGTCGAGACAACCTTCAGCGGGATCGAACTGCAGGACGCGTTGACCCTCGACCCGGATGGCGTGGAGGGGCCAGCGCGCCCGATGCCGCGTCACTGGTGGGATGGCGCGATTCAGATTGTGGATGCCGAGTTGCAGCGGGAAGAGCTGGGAGCGAACGGCCAGTGGATAGGCCTGACCACGATTGCGCCCTTGCCCGGGCGGTTCTCGTTGCGGGAAGACCTCGCTGAGTCCTTTGATGGGGCCGCGCAGCTGAAGGAACGAGCTCGCATGGCGACGGTGCATGCGGAACTGATCCGCCGTCCTCAGTACTACGCCAGCGCGATGGGTGAGAAGTGGACTACGCCGGCTGAACGCCGCGAGGCCGATGATCGGCTGGTTGCGCAGGCCGGTGTTGCCGATGAGGCGTCGCGCGTCCGCCGCCAGGTGGAATCACGGCGCGAGGATCTTCAACGTGTCCAGCAGGAGCTTGCGTCCGTGGGTGGAGGTTCGACGCGTGCGCCCGACGCGCCCCCGCGTCCATCGCCCCCGCCCAACTCCACCGGCAAGGGGCCAGGCGGTGGTGGAGGTGGTGGGAGTGGCGAGCGGCCTCAACCACCACGCGAGAACGATCAACGGCGTCGGACGCTGGAACGACAGGTTGAGCGCTTCACCAGCGAAGTTGCCACGCTCATCGAACGCCTCCGGAACATGGGAGAGGATGTTTCCATGTACGGGGCGGAGATGCAGAACCCCGCCGCGGGAGCCGGGGGTGCGGCCGAGGGACAGGTGGAAGGGCCCCTACTGGAGAATCCCTCGGTTCGTATCTGGGCTCATGATGTGTTTGTCGAGAGGGGCAAGACGTACCGCTACCGCCTCGTGGTTGTACTAAACAACCCGATGTTCGGCCAGGCGAACGTGATGGTGCCGGAGC